>Ga0187817_10001655_pt1 | contig 11066 bp, 9 predicted proteins | sample NC_wetland_sal_i_17_FD_132431 | JGI IMG/M metagenome (GOLD analysis project Ga0187817, IMG submission 132431) | Wetland sediment microbial communities from Neuse River Estuary, North Carolina, USA - SO4_2 | ecosystem: Environmental > Aquatic > Freshwater > Wetlands > Sediment | place: USA: North... | reverse complement strand
GTTATTCAGCAACAACTGGCGCAAGGGCTCCGAGGTCCGGTTACTCGGAGTGCAGGCTTCATCATTCGAAGCAGAAACAGACCAAGGAGACCTACTCGAAAACAACCGCCGTCAGCGCTGGAAGCAGGCGCTGGCAGCCGCCGACCGCCTGCGCGACAAGTTTGGTGAGTCCAGTGTTTCACTGGCCGGAGGAATGAAGGGCACTTTCCGCGAGCGCACCCACGACAACCCGGCAGCACTTCCAGGAAAAGAGAAGCGTGGCTAAAGCAAGGCGCCGAATCAGCCAAGAGACAGGGACACGGTACGTGTTTGCCGTGGGCGAAATCAGCCTTTCTTGCTTGCTGTTCTGCTTGGATCGCGCTACTCTTGATTCGCTCTCGCCGATTCTCCTCCCCTCCTTAATTTCTCCATTTCCCGAGCATTTGCTGCATTAGGCGTGCAAAATGATGGGCTGTGCAAGACGGCATACAATATATAGTGTTTTCTTGCTTGACCCCGGCATGATTTCGCCGTTACATTAGCTCCAATCTGTGCCTACCTATCCAGCCGAGGGGAGGCATTTGTCGGGGTAATGCTGAAGGGCATCCGATTGGTAAACATGTCGCCAAACCGCAGGTTCTTGGTTAGCGTTGCGGGAATCGCATTACTAAGGAGTACCCGTTGCTCAAACTGAAAAAGCTGCAGATTCTGGGCTTCAAGTCTTTTTGCGACCGCACTGAGCTCAAGTTTCATGGAGACGGCGTAGCCGCCATCATCGGCCCCAACGGATGTGGGAAGTCAAACATCGCGGACGCGATCTCATGGGTGCTGGGGGAACAGTCGGCCAAAACTCTGCGCGGTTCACGCATGGAAGACGTGATTTTTTCCGGCACGCGCGACCGCCAGCCCACGGGCATGGCTGAGGTTGCCCTTACCCTGATCGATCCCGAGGTTTACGACGGGCCGGATGCGAACGAACCCACCGAGATAGACATTCAGGATAATCTCCCTGAGGACGCCGGTGACTGGGATGAAGCCGCCATCCGGGCGGAGGCTGCCGAGGAAGTCGAGCGTCTAACGGAAGAAGCCCAGCCGGGAAGAATTGAAGAAGCAGCAAGCGCAGCACATTCCCCTACCCATAGTGAGACAGGCGTCACGCCGATCCGGCCAAGTGGCGAGGCCGGAACCGAGTCAACCGTCCCGCAGGTCGTGCTCAAAATTCGTCGCCGCCGGTTCCAGCAGCAGTTCCGCGCCGGAGAAATCGTAGTCACCCGCCGCTTATTCCGCTCCGGCGACAGCGAGTATCTGCTGAATGGCAAGCTTTGCCGCCTGCGCGATATTCAGGAGCTCTTCATGGGCACCGGCCTCGGCCCGGAGTCTTACGCGCTCATCGAGCAGGGACGCATCGGTCAGATTCTGAGCAGCCGACCGACTGATCGCCGAGCGATTATTGAGGAAGCTGCCGGGATTACCAAATTCAAGACCAAGAAGCGGCTGGCCGAAGCTCGCCTGGAAGATGCCAAGCAAAATTTGGCTCGTGTGAACGACATCTTCGAGGAAGTCACTCGACAGATGAATTCTCTTAAGCGGCAGGCATCGAAAGCCGAGCGCTATGCCAAGCTGCGCGAAGAAATGCGGGCCAAGCTGCGCATTGTGCTGGCCAGCAAATTCGCGCAGTTGGATCAGGAAAGCGCTGCTCTCGACGGGCAGATGAACATGCTTTCGGAGGAGATGCGGCAGCAGACTGAAACCGTCCAACAACTCGAAGCTGAGTATTCGGAGGGTACCCAGCGCGGCTATGCCATCGAGAGCGAAAGCCGCGAGAATCGGGAGCGGTTGAGCCAGATCAAGCTGGAAACCGATCGGGCAAATGCTCAACGGGGCCATAACGAAGAACGCTGTACCGAACTGGTGTTGCGCTCGGGATCACTCGAAGTCGAACTAGCCCAGGCTCGGGACCGGCGGACCGCTTTGGAAGTCGAGCGCGATTCCAATCGCCAGATTCTGGATTCGGCAGCGGCGGACCTGGCGGCAGCGCAGGAGGAACTCGCTCAGTCTCAGCAGCAAGCCACGGAAGTGTCCACCGCTCTGGCGGAATTGGAGCATCAGCAGGAAGAGTCCCGTGTGGCCATCATGGAGGTGGTGGCGTCATCCGCAAGTCTGCGTAACCAACTCACTCAATCGGAGGAGCGTCTGGCGGCCGTGGATCGTGAAGGGCAGCGCCTGCAAACCGAGATGGCATCCGGCCACTCTCAGATCGCAGCATTTGGCGGCCAGCGCGGACAATTGGCTTTGGAGTTTGAAACTGTTTCACAACGGGTTTCTGCATTATCTGAAGAGATTGCCAAAACACGGCATTTGATCGACTCCCAGCGTCAGACGGAAACCGAAAGCAAGAATCGTCTCGACGGCTTGCGGGCGGAGTACGCATCGGCGCTAGGCAAGAAGGGTTCACTCGAAGCAGTCATCGCCGAGCATGGGTACTCTACCGAATCGGTTCGCCGGTTATTCCAGTCGGGAGGTATGCAGGGCGGCTTGGCTCCCGTGGGGGTGCTGGCGGACTTTCTGGAAGTCGAACCTCGCTACGAGAACGTCGTGGAAGATTTTCTGCGCGATGAGCTGAATTACGTCGTAGTCAAGTCCTGGGACGCGGCTGACGAGGGCCTTCGCTTGCTGCGAACTGGCGTGGACGGCCGCGCTACATTTTTGGTGCATCCGGAAGACTCCCAGGCAAAATTTTCGTTCGCCGTGGACGAAGCCGCGCGTGCGCAAGCGCCCGGGCACTCGCTGGTTCCGCTCAAGCATGCCATTCGCGTGCTTAACGGATTCGGCCGGTCTTTGGAAGTAATTCTGCCCAAGCTGCGCGATGGCTACATTGTTCCCGATCCAGCTTTCGCCCGCGACCTCGCGCTGGAGAATCCCAACGCGTTCTTTCTCTCACAAACCGGCGAGTGCTTCCACAACGTGACCGTCACCGGCGGCAAGCAACGGGCCGAAGGGCCGCTTTCCATGAAGCGTGAGTTGCGCGATGTGCTGCGGCTGCTTGCTGAACTGGAGGCTGATCTGCGGGACGGAGAATTACGAGTCCTGACACTCGGACGCGAAATCAAGGAGCTCACTTCCCTGCTCGGACGCCTTGAATCTGAAAACCGCGACGCCGAGAAGCAGGCCATGACTTCCGGCCATTTGCTGCGGCAGCTTGATTCCGAGATGGCGCGAGTGGGCGAGCGTCTCGCCATCTGTGAGCGCGAACTGCAGCGCCTAAGCGCCGAGCGCATTGAGCAAGAGGCGCAGATCACCACTCGGCAGACCGAGTTAAGCGCGTTGCAGCAGAAGCGCGAAGACTTGGAGCGGCTCACATGTTCCGCTAATGAACAGCTATCTGTGTTGCGCGAGCAGCGCGACGCGGCGGCACAAAACTCGTCTCAGCATGTGGCGCGCGTAGCGACTTTGGAAGAGCGCCATCGCTCCGCGGCAAGCGTGCTGGAGCGCATTGAGTCTCTGGTCTCCGATATGGGTGAGCGGGTGAAACTGCTGGCTTCGCAGATCGATTCCTCCGTTGCAGAAAAACTCCAGCGTGAAACCGAGAACAGCCGGATCGCTGATCAACTGATCGAGTTCGAGGCCGAACGGAATGCCACTGAGGCGCGGGATGGCTTGCTGCGGTTTGAATCCGAGCAAATGCGTGCTCGCCTGGCAGAGATTGAAGAGGCTCTACGCAGCGCCCGTCAGTTGCTCGATCAGGCCCGCGACCGCCGCGGCGAACTTTCCGCGGCAAGCGCCAAGCTGGAATCCGATGCGCAGTATATGGCCGAAACCTGCTTAAACGAATTGAGCATTCATCGTCATGAACTGATGGCAAACACGACCATGCCGCTCGCTACGGGCGATTCGCTAGCCGCCGAAGACCAGAGTTACCGCGACATGCGTGCCCGGCTCGAAGCCATGGGCCCGGTCAATATGATGGCGCTCGAAGAATACAAAGAAACGGCCGAGCGCCACGCGTTTCTCGAAACCCAGCGTAAAGACCTGCTGGAGTCCATTGAGAACACGCAAGCCACCATCAAAGAGATTGACGCTTTCTCGCGGCAGAAATTCGAGGAAGCCTTCCACAAAATCAATGAGAACTTCCAAGCCACTTTCCGCAAGCTATTCGGCGGCGGCCATGCCTTCATGCGCCTGACCGATGAGGAAAACAGCGCCGAAAGCGGTATTGACGTAGTTGCGTCCCCTCCCGGCAAGAAGTTGCAAAACGTCCTGCTGCTCTCCGGAGGCGAAAAAGCTCTAACCGCTTTGGCGCTGCTGGTTGGTATCTTCCAATATCAGCCAAGCCCATTCTGCATTCTCGACGAAGTAGACGCACCGCTGGATGAAGCCAACATCGGCCGCTTCACCGAACTGATTAGAGAAATGAGCGTGCAAACGCAGTTTGTGCTCATCACCCACAGCAAGAAGACGATGAGCATTGCACCGGTCCTCTATGGCGTGACCATGCAGGAGCCGGGAGTTTCGAAGTTGGTCTCCGTGCGTTTCGGAGCGACGGCCTAGCGCGCTGGCAATCTACCCTTTCGCATGACGACATGAAAAGCAGCAAGCATTTCATCTTCTTCAACTCCTCGAGCGGACTCCTCAGCCGTTCCATGATCAATCGCGCCAGAAAGTCCTAAACGCGGCCAACATTCTCTCATGGAAGCAAAGGTCACGGAATCATTTGTTTCAGGAAGACCAAATTATCCTCTGCCATCCTCAGCTTTTCCACATTGCCCAGGCTCGAAAGTCCTTGTCCATCAAGCCATTCACCGCTTCCCCTAACTGTCAACTTTTTTGCGACTTTCCGGCTCGTCTGAACCCCTGCGGGTTGTGACGGAAACCGTTGACAAAATTTTCTGAAAGGTTAAAATACGCCACGTTTCCTCACTATAAAATTCTGACATGAGCCCCCAATTGTTAGAGCCCGTTCTGATCCACACCGATTTCCCGGAACTTCAACTTCACGCCGCTGGCAAAGTGCGCGACGTTTATCTTCTGGACCGTGAGCATTTGCTTTTTGTGGCCACAGATCGCATCTCGGCCTTCGACTACGTGCTCGCCACCGGCATTCCCCACAAGGGCCGCGTTCTGACGCAGATTTCCCTCTTCTGGTTTGATTTCCTGCGTGACATCGTGCCCAACCACCTGATTACCGCCGACGTGGACCGCTATCCTGCCGCCGTGCGCCGATACTCCGATCAACTACGTGGGCGGTCGATGATGGTAATGCGGGCGGAGATGTTCCCTGTGGAATGCGTGGTTCGCGGATATATTTCGGGATCAGCCTGGAAGGAATACAAGACCACCGGCAGAGTCTGCGGAATCGAACTTCCGGCAGGACTGAAAGAATCGGACAAGCTGCCGGAGCCGATCTTTACGCCGGCGACGAAAGCCGCTACCGGGCACGACGAGAACATTTCCTTCGAACAGATGGCAAAGATTGTGGGCCACGAGCTGAGCCGGCAACTGCGCGACATTTCTCTGAAGATTTATACCAAAGCGTCGGACTATGCCAAGCGAAAGGGCATTATTATCGCCGACACAAAGTTCGAGTTTGGCATCACGCCTCAAGGTATCACTTTGGCCGACGAGGTCTTGACTCCGGATTCCTCCCGCTTCTGGCCGGGCGACAAGTATCAGCCAGGCCGGGCGCAGGACTCCTATGACAAACAGTACGTGCGCGACTATCTGGAAGAAATTCGCTGGAATAAGCAACCGCCCGCGCCGGCCCTCCCCCCGGAGGTGGCTCGCCGAACCAGCGAAAAATATCTGGAGGCGTATCGCCAGCTCACAGGACGCGAGCTGGATGTGTAGGACAAAAGCAGTTAGCAGGAGAACGCGGTGACGGTTGCCGATTGGATCATCCTGGTGGTGCTGATCATCTCGATGATCCAGGCGGCGAGTTCCGGCTTTTTCCAGGAAGCCTTTGGCATTGCGGGGCTGGTATTTGGCTATTTGGTCGCTTCCTGGGAGTACTATCGGTTGGCACAGCATTTTGAGCCGTATCTGAAGTCTGAGTGGTTAGGAGAAATCGCTGGGTTCCTGATTATTTTTCTTGCGGTGATGATCCTCGCCGGAGTGGCCGGGCGAATCGCCCGTTGGGCAGTTAAAGAAGCGGGGTTGAGCGTTTTTGACCGGATTCTGGGAGCGGCACTGGGCTTGCTCCGAGGCTGTCTGGTTGTAGCTGTTGTCCTGGTGAGCATGACCGCGTTTGCGCCTACCTCGAAGTGGTTGGCGGGGTCAGAGTTGGCCCCTTACTTCCTGGTAGCAGGGCGAGCTGCAATTTGGCTGGCGCCCTCCGGGCTGCGTGCGCGCTTCTATCAGGGACTTGATTTGCTGCATCGCGAACAGCAGCCGGTTGGCGCCCCAACATCCGGCAAATGAGATTGGCGAACACGGAAGAGCGCCGCAGGCAGCTTTTCCAAGAAAGCGAGACGCCGTGAGAGATCAACTCGAAGCACTCGTCATGCAGATGTACAAGAGCAACATTCTGTACTCCGAGGCAGTGCGTGAGTTCAAGAAGCGATTCATCCTGACCGTGCTGCAGGAGAACAAAGGCAACCAGTGCCGGGCCGCACGCCAGCTTGGCATGCACCGCAACACCTTGAGCCGCACGATCTCCGAGCTAAGGATTGACGTGCGCCAACTACGGGCAGGGATTAAACGTCCCCCGCGGAGCGCCCGCCCGGTGGTTTACGAACGGAAGGCCGTGCGATAGGGGCTTATCCACAGGCTGGAGTGGGCCGCAGACTCCCACCTCTTTTCACTGCGTGCCCAACCTGACTGATCGGCCCCGGCGCGACGCCGGCCGGTTGACGTGGGATGCAAAAGGCAGCCCTTGCAGGCTGCCTTTTAACTTCCCTGAAGACACCGTTACTGCGATGGTTTCTTGTGAACCGGCTTCTTGGCCGGCGCGGCTGGCTTTTGCGTCAGCAACGCACCCTTCTCCATGCTCATTACAAACGGATTGGGCGTATAAGAAACCGGGGTCCCTTCAAAAGCCAGATCGGATCCCTCCTTGGGCATCAGCTTCGCCGGAATCGTGCCTGACATGGCAAGGACGATGTCCGCCCTCTTCTGATCAATGTCGTCCTGGCTTTCCGCAATCTGAATTTCGGTATCAGAAGCCTTCATGACCTGGCCTTCCATCTGCAGCGGAACGCCTTTGATCACGCTCCATACTTTGTCTTGATCCTCCTGCTTGCCGGCGGAAAGCACCAGTTCCCAGTCCGCAAAGCTGAGCTTCTTAATATCGTCAGGCGTCTTGCCCTTCACTAAGTCCGCAGCTTGTTCGGCTGGCGTGGGGGGAACGTATTCTTTGACGGTGAATCCTGGCGGGGGCAGCGGGGTGGTTGCGGTTAGAGTGAGGAGATCGTTCCAGCCATCCTCCGAACCGTGATACTTCACGTACTTGCTGTGGCCGAACTTCACGATCTGGGCCTTACCGCCCGGATCCTTGACCAGATTCGCCGCGCGCGCCATGAAAAAGAGTCCATTCACGTCATCCTCTGGCGTGGCAGTTAGGCAGGCCAGGGCGTAAGGATAGACGTTCTCGACGTTGGCCGGGTCAGCCTCCACGGCGGCTCTCAGATCTTTCTCCGCGGTTGCATTATCCTTCAACTGGAGGGCGGAAAATCCAGCCACACTCTCCAGCAGCGCAGCCATTTGGGCCTTTTGCTTTTCAAAATCTGCTGGTGAGACGCCATCCGGCTTCGTCATGCTCGGAATAGCCTGCAGGCCTTTTTCGGCATGCTGTTTGGCATCCGCCCATTTTTGGGCAGCGCGCTCATTAAATGCCAGCAGCACCAACGCACGAACGTTATTCGGGTTCACTGCCAACAACCGGTTTGCAGTATCAATCACCTTGCTTTGGTTACCGGCCTGTTGGTAGCTCCCCATCAGCAGCTCCAGCCCGTCTTCCTTCATCACGCTGTTGGGATACTGCACCAGAAATGCTTCCAGACCGCTGATCTTGGCGTTGGGATCGGTCTGTTGCACGGCACTGACGTAGGCGTTGTACTCGGCCGGATCCTTGATTTCTTTCTTCTGTTGCGGTTGCGACGCAGCAGGCTGCGTCTGCGACTGCGCCATCGGGGTTTGCGGGCCCGAGGCTATTCCAGCAAACGTAAGCACAATCGCGACTAGACTCGTCTTCATTTTGGCAAAGCTCCTTAAAGGTTTGCCGGGAAATCGGCGACGACACTTCACCGGATACAACCACGCCAACTTGACCGCGCTCTGGGTCCATGAGTTCCGTGCGTTCATGGACAGTCCCGGTAATCTCACAGCGCCTTGGCAATATCAAGAACCCAAGCAAAGTTTCCGGTGAGCCGGATTATAAGGATGTACCTCCACTAAGGCAAGCTAACTTTCCCGGAACCGGCTTGCCCCTTCGTAGGATGCAGAATGACCCATGATCGGATGGTTTACCATGCAGAGCGGCAAGACCCGAAAGGAAGGCGACATGGCGAACGCAGAAGCCAAAGCTCTGAACGGGCAGATTGCGGTGGTCACAGGCGGGGGACGTGGTATAGGCGCGGCCATCGCGCAGCGACTGGCAAGCATGGGCGCAGTAGCCGTGCTTTGCGGACGGACACGTGCTCCCCTTCAGGCGACGGCGCAAGCCATTGCAGACGCAGGTGGACAGGCCACCGTGTCGGAGTGCGATGTGACGGACCTTGGCTCGGTCGAAACCATTGCAGTCCAGGTAAGCCGAGACTTCGGGCGAGTAGATATTCTCGTAAACAACGCTGGCGTGGGCGCTTTTGGAGGCCCTTTGCACCAGATGCCGCCCGACTCCTGGGATAAAGTCCTAAACACCAACCTGCGCGGTGTTTACTACTGCATTCGCGCCTTTGTTCCCAGCATGATTGCCGCCAAGAGCGGGCACATCATCAACATCTCGTCTTTGGCGGGAAAGAATGCCTTGCCCAACGGCGCGGCCTACGCCGCCTCGAAATGGGGCCTTAACGGGCTGAGCTACTCTGTCGCGGAGGAGCTGCGGGTCCACAACATCCGAGTCTCAGTGGTTTGTCCCGGTTCGGTAGATACGGAACTGAGTCCGCACACCGGCAAAGACCCCTCCAGGATGCTTCGGCCGGAGGACGTGGCCCACGTGGTCGCCATGCTGGTGACGCAGGCACCGCAGTCGTTTACCAGCGAGATTTTGATGCGTCCGACGTTGAAGCCCTGACTCCGGCCCAAAAGAAGAGCACTGCGCTTACTTCTTGAACAGGTTCTCGAACGCCTGCCTGGCGTCAGCCGGACGAGCCGCCGTCGGCGTGGAGGTCTCCTTCTCAACTCGCACGCTGATCGCATAATACGTACATTGATTGCGCTCGTCTTTGCGTGCGATCCGCTCTTGGATAGGCTGGGTGCACTCGAACCGGCCGGAGGTGTCAAAATACGTGCACTGCCGGCAGGAGTGAAGCTCGAAGCCGCATTTCGCGCATTTGCCCAGTGGCTCAGTCAGCGATTGCAGAAGTGTGCCACATTGCGCGCAACGGGACACCTGATGTGTGCCCGGCATCTGCAAGGCGCGCGGCCCGAACGTTTCTTTCTTGGCCGGCCTGTCAGCCGATGGTTTCTGCTTTAGTTCGTCGCGTTCGCGGTCCTGATAGCCGTGCTGTCGGTACTTCGCTGCCAATGCCCCTCCTGTTCCGACCCGATATTGTCTCGCTTATGGTCGCGGGCTGCAAATCGTTTCCAGTGGCTCGCAGATGCACGGCCTCCGGGAGTGTAACCTGCCGATCCGGTTCCTCCTGAATTGTATTTCCCCATAGCGAGTGCTACCATCCGGTTAGATTTGTCGTAGTAGGAGGTTCTTATGTCGGACAGAGACGGCAACAGCATCGTTTGGTTTTTGGCGGGACTGGGAATCGGCGCAATTGCAGGAATTCTTTACGCGCCCCGTTCAGGGAGCGAGACCCGAGAAGCCCTGCGTTCCAAGGCGGAAGAAGGGCGCGAGTTTGTGCGCCAGCGGGCGCGTGAGGCCCGCGAACAGGCCGAGGGATGGGCGGATCGTGGCCGCGAAGCGTTCAATCAGCAGAAGGAACAGTTCCGGTCCGCCTATGAGGCTGGCCGGCAAGCGTACCATGAAGCCACCGCGGAGACCAGCGATTCAACGAAGAGTTAACGCAGCTTCTCCGGGTGAGGCAGAAGCGGAGCTACTGCTATGGACAACTTAACCATATTCGTTGCCGTGACGAGCGCTGCCGTATTGATTCAAGCGGGGATTTTGGTGGCCATGTATCTCGCGTTTCGCGAGACCAGTGCCCGAGTGGAGGCACTGGCCAGCGAAGTCAAAACCAAGGTCCTGCCCGCAGCTGAGATCGCCCAGTCCATGCTGGTGGAGTTACGCCCGAAAATCGAAAACATTATTACCAACGTGAGCGACTCTAGCACCATGATTCAAGCTCAGATCGAACGCCTTGATGCCACGGTTAATGACACACTTGATCGTGCCCGATTACAGGTAATCCGAGCCGACGAACTTCTCAGCCGTACGCTGGACAAAGTGGAGCACACGACGGAGGTGGTCGAGAGAACGGTGGTTTCTCCCGTCAGACATCTTTCCGGGTTGATGCAAGGCTTGAGCACCGGCTTTGAAGTCCTGTTCGCTGCCAAACGCCGCCGCCGCGACGGCGTGGGCGTATCCCAGGACGAAATGTTTATCTGAGAATGTGAAAATCGCAGCGCTTGTCTTTGTCTCACTGAGCTGAGAATCGGCAACTGAAAGCCGCCTAAGAAATCCACCCACCCCCAACGAGAAGATCGTCCTGATAAAACACCGCAGCTTGGCCGGGCGTGATGGCGCGCTGGGCCTCGTCAAAGGTAACGCGGATCTCGTCATCTCCCACACGCTCAACAACTGCGGGCGCCCCCTCGTGGCGATGACGGATTTTCACTTCAACCCGCATCGGCTGACATAGATCCTCCACCGCGATCAGATTCACCCGGCGCACACGGAGAGTACGCGAGTAAAGTTGCTCCCGATCGCCAACGACCACCTGACGAGTATCGCCTTTGATCTGGAGGACATAGAGCGGCGAACCGGT
>Ga0187817_10001654_pt1 | contig 11066 bp, 10 predicted proteins | sample NC_wetland_sal_i_17_FD_132431 | JGI IMG/M metagenome (GOLD analysis project Ga0187817, IMG submission 132431) | Wetland sediment microbial communities from Neuse River Estuary, North Carolina, USA - SO4_2 | ecosystem: Environmental > Aquatic > Freshwater > Wetlands > Sediment | place: USA... | reverse complement strand
CCGAGCTCGGCGGACTGATTGAGCTCCGCGACCGCAGCCGCCAGCAGGGCTTCTGCCTGGTCAGGCGATACGCCAAGTATGGCTGGCAAGTCATCGGGCCGGATCCCATGCCGGTAAACCAGGTCAAGGATCTCGCGGTCTTCGTCGTGCAGGGCGCTGAATGCTGGCAGGATCGGTCGCGCTAGGTCGTCGCCCTCGTCTCCGAAAGACGACTCGTTAGCCGCTGCCCTGGACCGGTCTGGATCCTTGCTTATGCATTCTCGCCGCGCCAGGGCGAACAGCCAGGCCCGCATCCGCTCACGATCTTGCAGCAACGACTGCGCGGCGATGAGCGCAGCCTCCGTGGCGCTCGCCGCCTCCGCCTCATCGCCAAGCAGCCCGCTGCAGTAATCGAAGAGATGTCCTGCGTGAGCGTCGAACATCGATTCAAAGGCAGTCCAGTCGCCTGCAGAGGAGGTCAGTTCGCCCCAGTCGCCGGTCGGATTACCTTCGCCCCACTCGCCGGTCGGATTACCTTCGCCCCACTCGCCGGTCGAGGGCTCCTGGCTCTGGTCGCCCGAGCGCGAAGACTGCGGGTCCCAGCCCAACCCCGATGCGCGCCCGATCTGAGCAGACACAGCACCTCCCAAGCTCCCCGGTCGCCACCCGCTCCGGCGGCTGAACCTCCTGCAGGCCGAGCAGTCCGGTACTGACGGTAGCGGAAGTACCGGCACGATCCCAACTATGAAGTCACATGTGTGGTCCCGCAGACATCTTTAGCCTCACGGGTAACGGCTGATAACCATGCGGAGCGACCGGGCCACCTCACGGCCATCGGGCCGCTGGGCCGCCCAGCGGGCCTGACAAGCCGGAGCCGGGCACGACCAGGCCAGACTCGTAGGCTGCGATCACTGCCTGGGTCCTGTCCCGCAGGGCTAGCTTGTGCAGCACCCGGCTGACATGCGTCTTAACAGTCTCCTCGGTGACGACAAGCCGCGACGCGATCTGCTGGTTCGACAGGCCCTCGGCGACCAGGCGGAGCACCTCGGTTTCACGCGGCGTGAGGACGGCGAGCATGGATCCCCTGGCCGCCGCCGGTGCGGGCCGCAACCGCGCAAACTCGCTGATCAGCCGGCGGGTGACGGCAGGTGCGAGTAGCGCCTCGCCAGCCGCGACAATCCGGACTGCGTCGAATAGCCGCTCCGCCGTGACGTCCTTCAGCAGGAAACCGCTCGCGCCCGCCCGCAGCGCGTCGTAGACGTAGTCGTCCAGGTCGAACGTCGTGAGGATGAGCACCCGCGGCGCATCAGCCCGGCCGGCCGCAAGCTGCCTTGTTGCTTCGATGCCGTCGACGCCTGGCATCCGGACATCCATCAGCAGCACGTCCGGGCGCAACTCGCGGCCGAGCCTGACCGCCTCCGCGCCGTCGCACGCCGTGCCCACGACCGTGAAGTCCGGCTGGGTATCCAGGAGGGCGGCGAAGCCTGCCCGCACGACCTGGTGGTCGTCGGCAACGATGATCCGGACGATCCGCGCCGCCTCGGTCATCACGCCACATCCTGCTCGGCCTTGGCCGGCAGGCTGGCCTCGACCAGGAACCCGCCGCCGGGCGCAGGCCCGGTACGCAGGGTCCCGCCCACTGCGGCCGCGCGCTCGCGCATGCCCAGCAGGCCATGACCGCTCGGCAGCCCGCCGCCGCCCGGCAGCCGGTTACCGGGTGGCAGCCGGTCACCGCCCGGGCCCTGCTCCGCGGGCGGGCCTGGCCCGTTGTCCCTGATGCGCAGGCACAGTGCATTGCCCTCGTATCGCACCTCAACGTCGACGGCCGCGCCCGGAGCGTGCCGCCGCGCGTTAGTCAGCGCCTCCTGGACGATCCGGTAGGCGGCAAGCTCGACGCCGGGATCGAGCGCCGTGAGCCAGCCGCTGATGATCAGCCTGGTGCCGGATCCAGCGGCATCCCTCGCCTCATCGAGCAGCTCGTTGAGCTGATCAAGGCCCGGCTGCGGCTGCCGCAGCGTCAACTCGGCGCTGGTGTCCTCGCGTAGTACGCCGAGCAATCGCCGCATCTCGGTGAGCGCCGACCGCGCGGTGTCCCCGATGGTGGATAGCCGCTGTGCTCCTGCGGCAGGCATGCCCGGCGTGGTCAGCCTGGCTGTCTCTGCCTGGACCGCGATCATCGAGATGTGGTGGGCGACCACGTCGTGCAGCTCGCGGGAAATCCGGGCCCGCTCACCCCGTGCGGTGTGCTCGAGCAGCGTCCCGGCGATCGCCTCGCTCTGCGCGCTGCGGACGACGAGCTCGCCCCTTGCGCTTGCGGCGTATCCGGCCCACGTCGTCATCGGCACGGCCGCCGCGAGCAGGATCGGGACCATTCTGGCATTGTGCCCAGTGTTCGCTGCCAGCGCCAGCACAAGGAACAGCGCGGCGATGCCGGCTGCTAGCAACTGTGCGCCGTAGTAGCTGAGCCGGTAAACCGCGATGAGTACCGCCGCCAGCCCGGCTGCGGTGAACGCGTGCACCAGTCCGAGTGACAGCGCGTCCGCAATCGTGATGACCACTGCCGCCGTGCGCGGCTGCGACCAGAACGCACCGAGCGGGAGCGTGGTCGCCAGGGCGATCAAGACAAGGAACAGCTTCGGAATCGGTGCGGGCGGGCCGCCAGCGCCCACGGCCGAGGCTGGCTGGACGGCGACCTGGATCAGGGCCAGCATCGCAAGTAGCAGGCTGCCAAGGGCGGGCGCATGGGGGAACGCGGCTGCGCGGCGGGCCGCTCGGAGCAAGGCACCGCGGACCGCCATTGCCTGCTGGCCCAAGCGATTGCTGCCTTCGCGCATAGAGCCATTGTCGTCTCAGAATGCGGTTGCGGCGTCCCCCTGGCCAGGACTGCGACCTCACTCCTGCGGGGGACACGTGAGCAGCCGATCCCTCGCGGCGGTAACGCGCAAGACGGCCCTGGCGCGTGACGACGGCAGCTGGCCTCGATCCATAGCCTGTCCAGCATGGAAGCGACTATCGAGGTAACTGGCCTGCGGAAGCGGTTCGGCTCGACCACCGCAGTGGACGGGCTGAACTTCACCGTCGGACCAGGACAGGTCACTGGCTTCGTCGGGCCAAACGGGGCCGGCAAGTCCACCACCATGCGGGTCATCCTTGGCCTCGACAGCCCCGATGAAGGTGCCGCGCTGATCGGCGGGAAGCCGTACACGAGCCTCCGGCATCCGCTCAGCCATGTCGGGGCGTTGCTCGATGCGGGTGCGCTGCAACCAAGCCGGCGTGCGCGAGATCATCTGCTCTGGCTGGCTCACTCCCAGGGTCTCGGAGCCAAGCGCGTCGATGAAGTGATCGAGCAAGCAGGATTGCAGTCAGCGGCTCGCCGCAAAGGCGGCGGGTACTCGCTCGGCATGCGCCAGCGACTCGGCATCGCCGCGGCGATGCTGGGTGATCCGCCCGTGCTGATGTTCGATGAGCCGTTCAATGGCCTGGATCCCGAGGGCATGGCGTGGATGCGCGGTTTCCTCCGGTCGCTGGCCACCGAGGGCCGGGCCGTGCTGGTGTCCAGCCATCTGATGAGCGAGCTGCAAGGCAACGCCGACCACCTGCTAGTGATCGGGCGCGGCCGGCTTATCGCGGACACCAGCGTCGCCGAACTGCTCACCAGGGCATCCAAGGACAGGGTCATGCTGCGTACTACTGCCCGCAGCGAAGCGATGGCAGTACTAGCCCAGGCTGGCGGCACGGTCGCCGTCTCCGACCATGACGTGCTCGCGGTGTCGGGACTCGAGCCCGAGCGCATCGCCGCGCTACTCGGCAACCGGGCGGTCCCGTTCTCCGGTCTATCGCCATATCAGGCAACGCTTGAGGAGGCCTATATGGACCTGACCAGGGACGCTGTCGAATTCCACGCCCATGGCCTGCTCGCGCAGGCTGCACCAGAGCGTCAGGAGCATGGCCGATGACTATCACCGTATCGCCGTACAAGTCCAATCAGACGCCGGGCCGCGATGGCTTCATCCAGTTGCTGCGGGCTGAGTGGACTAAGTTCAGGACTGTCCGCGGTTGGGTCATCGCGCTCATCGCGGTGGCCGCACTGACAGCGCTGGTTCCCATATACCTGGCGAAGGCGGCTGCTGGTAACAGCGTGGAGACCTGCGTCAACGGCAGTTGCCAGGCCGAAGGCCAGGCGATCGCCGTCGGCCCGGGTGGCACCGCGGTGACAGACACGTTCTACTTCGTGCATCAGCCCATGGCAGGCAACGGCAGTATCACTGTCCGGATTACCGCGTTCCGTGGCTCCGGGAGCCCGCAGCTTCCGGTAGGCCTGGCGCTCGCGCCGCAGACCGAGCCATGGGCCAAGGCCGGGATCATCATCAAGGAAAGCACCAAGCCCGGCTCGGCGTACGCCGCGGTGCTGGTGACCGGCGCCCATGGCGTGCGGATGCAGTACAACTTCACTCATGACCTCGCGGGGAACGCGACAACCGTGTCCGCGTCCTCCCCGCAATGGCTGCGACTGATCCGGTCCGGCGACTTGATCACCGGCTACGAGTCGGCTAACGGCATGCAATGGACCGCGATAGGCACGGCCGACCTGGCCGGGCTGTCGTCGACCGTCCAGGCCGGGCTGTTCGTCGCCTCACCCGACTTCACCATGGCAGTGGGCAATGGCGACAACAGCATCGGCGGCCCGACGCAGGCCACCGCGGTATTCGATCACGTGCAGTTGCAGCCAGCCTCGCGGGGACAGGCCTGGACGGGCACGCAGATCGGCAACGGCTCAGGGAAGGGCTATATCATTCCCGGCTCGCAGCGCAATCATCAAGTCCGATGCTGCGCGCGCCTGCAGCCCGCGCACGGCTTCCTGGCGCGTGACGGCTCCATCACGGTGCGCGGCTCTGGTGACATCGCGCCCTTCACGCCTATCGTGGACCCGCTTCATGTCACGTTCTTCGGCACGCTGTTCGCCCTGATCGCGGTGATCGCGCTCGGCGCCCTGTTCATCACCACCGAGTACCGGCGTGGCCTGATCCGCACGACCGTGACAGCGAGCCCGCGGCGCGGCCGGATCCTGCTCGCGAAGGCGACCGTGATCGGCGCGGTCACCTTTGTTGCCGGGCTCATCGGGGCCGCCATCGCCTTCCCGGTCACCGAGCACGAGCTCTATGCCAACGGGTGGAAGCCTCCTGTCTGGCCGCAGCTCACCCTCACCAGCAGTACCGGGCTGCAGGTGGTCCTCGGCACCGCGGCGATAGCGGCCGCTGCCGCAATACTCGGGCTCGCCGCAGGGGTCATCTTCCGGCGCAGCGCTGGGGCCGTGATGGCGGTGATTGGGGTAGTTGTCGCTCCGCTGATCCTGGCGGTCGCCGTGCTGCCGCTGACCGCGGCGGACTGGCTGATGCGCATCAGTCCCGCGGCAGCGTTCAGCCTGCAGCAGACAACGCCGCGGTACTCACAGGTCAGCAACGTGTGCGCGGCATATCACTCCTGCTTCCCGCTCGCCCCGTGGCATGGGTTCGGAGTGCTGTGTGCCTGGGCCGCGGTCGGCCTCTCCGCGGCGGCCTACCTTCTGCGCCGGAGGGACGTATGAAAGACGCAGTGCACGCGGAGTGGACCAAGCTGCGCACGGTGCCGAGCACCGGCTGGCTGCTGATCACGCTCATCGCGCTGACTGTGGGGGCCAGCGCGATGGCCAGCGCGATCGTGAAATGCCCGGCCTCGTGCAGTACGGATACCACCAAGCTCAGCCTGACCGGGATCATTCTCGGCCAGGCAGCCGTGGCAGGCCTGGCCGTCCTGGTTGTCAGCTCCGAGTACAGCACCGGAATGATCCGGGTATCGCTGGCGGCAACTCCGAAGCGATCGGTGCTGCTCGCCGCCAAGGCAGTCGTCGTCACCGCTGTGGTTGTGGCCGTCGGCGCTATCTCGGTGCTTGGATCGCTGCTAGCCGGGCGGCTGCTGCAGCCCGGCAATGGGTTCACGGCCGCGAACGGGTTCACCGCGCTGTCCCTCTTGCATGGCTCGACGCTGCGTGCTGCCGCTGGCTCGGTGCTGTACCTCGCGCTGATCGGCATGTTCAGCCTGGGTGCCGCGACCGCGCTGCGGGACTCGGCGGCGGCTACAGCGGTCGTACTCGGTGTTCTCTACGTCGTCCCGGTCATCGGCGATGTCATCCTGAGCCCGGTCTGGCAGCACCGGATCGAGCGGTGGTCTCCGGCAAACGCTGGCCTCGCGATTCAGGCGACGAGGGACATGGCCAGGCTGCCGATCGGGCCATGGCCTGGACTCGGGGTGCTCGCCCTGTGGACCGCGGCGGCGATGGCACTCGGCTGGACGGTCCTGCGGCTGCGCGACGCGTAGCTGAGCGAGGTTCGCTGACGGGCGGCAGCACCCAGCCAGCGGCTCAATGAAAGGCATATCTCTATGATTTCGTGCTAGGCACACGGCTGGGCCCGAACGATCCGTCCCGTGCGGCCGGCGGAGGAACCCATGGCGATCACTCTCACTCAGATCCGCGCCTTCCTGGCCGTGAGGTCGGCCGGCAGCATGCACGTGGCGGCGGACCAGCTGCTGGTCAGTCAGCCTTCGGTGTCGGCGGCAGTCACCGCGCTGTCCCGCGAACTGGGCACGGCACTGGTCGAGCGCCATGGCCGGGGCGTGCGGCTGACTCCATCGGGCGAGGCATTCGCCCCGTACGCGGCTCAAGTGCTCGGCCTGCTCGAGCAAGGCAGATTCGCGGCCAGGGAAGCGGCCCATCCGGAAACCTCGAAGATCCGCCTGATCGCGGTGAACACCGCGGGTGAGTACCTGGTACCGCCGCTGATCCGCGCCTACCGGCAGCTCCATCCTGGGATCAGCATCTTGCTTGAGGTCGGCAACCGCGCCACGGTGCTCGAGCGGCTTCAGTCAAGGCGCGCTGACCTGGGGATTGGCGGCCGGCCGCCAGGCCGGAGCCTAGTCGGCTACCCGTTCCTAGCCAACGAGCTGGTGGTCGTGGGCAGGGAGATTCCAGCCGACCTTGCCGGGATCCCGTGGCTGCTACGCGAAGAAGGATCGGGCACCCGGCTGGCCACCGAGCGCTTGCTCGCCGACCTGGACCTTGGCGCGCCGGAACTGCTGACTCTCGGGTCGAACGGTGCGATCAAGCAGGGCCTGGCAGTGGGCCTGGGAATCGCCTTGATATCGCGCTTCGCCGTGACCCGCGAGCTGCGAGAAGGACTGCTAGTCGAGATCGCGGTTCCGGGCACCCCGCTCACCCGCCCGTGGCATGTCCTGTTCCCGCAGGCCGGGCCGCAGCGCCCGGCCGTCCGTGCGCTTGGCGAGTTTCTCCGGTCCGAACGAGCCCGCAAAGCCATAGAGGACTGTCTATGAACGATTGATCAATTCGGTCTATTTTTGAATCGCGATTGCTCATATGCTTCGTACTATGTTCCAAGCAGGAGTTCACGAATACCGGGAGATCTACTGGACTCCCGGCTACCAGCCGCGTGATACAGATGTTCTGGCCGCGTTCCGGCTGATCCCGCAGCCAGAAGTGGCGCCGGAGGAGGCAGCGGCGGCGGTAGCAGCCGAATCCTCAACTGCGACCTGGACGACAGTGTGGACCGATCGGCTCACAACGCTTGAGCGTTACCAGGCGCGCGCCTACGACATTGAGCCAGTGCCAGGGCGGCCGGACCAGTACCTCGCCTATGTCGCCTACCCGCTCGAGCTGTTCGAGGAGGGATCGGTCACCAGCATGATGGCGTCGATCACCGGGAACGTGTTCGGCTTCAAGGCAATCCGGGCGCTCCGGCTGGAGGACCTGCGGATCCCAGTCGCTCTGGTCAAGACCTTCCAGGGCCCGCCGACCGGGATCCAAGTCGAGCGCGACAGGCTGAACAAGTACGGCCGTCCGCTGCTGGGCGCCACCTTGAAGCCCAAGCTGGGCCTGTCGCCGAGAAACTACGGCCGGGCGTGCTTCGAGCTGCTGCGCGGGGGCCTGGACTTCACCAAAGACGACGAAAACATCACCTCTCAGCCGTTCATGCGCTGGGGCGATAGGTACCAGTTCGTGATGGAGGCCGTGCACAAGGCCGAGCAAGAGACCGGCGAGCGCAAGGGCCACTACCTCAATGTGACCGCACCGGATTGTGAGCAGATGCTGGAGCGCGCCGAGTTCGCCCGGCAACTCGGATCGCCCATCGTCATGCACGACTACCTCGTCGGCGGCTTTTCGGCGCATACCACGCTCTCGCGGTGGTGCCGGCGCAACGGCATGCTGCTGCACGTCCACCGTGCCCTGCACGCCGTGGTCGACCGGCAGAAGGATCACGGGATACATTTCCGGGTGCTCGCCAAGTGGCTGCGCCTGGCCGGCGGCGATCACCTGCACACCGGCACCGTCGTCGGCAAGCTTGAGGGCGACCGGGCCAGCACACTCGGCGTTGTCGACCTGCTGCGCGAGGACTTCGTACCAGCGGACCGCAGCCGCGGCATCTACTTCGACCAGGAGTGGGCGTCGCTGCCGACGGTGCTGCCTGCAGCGTCGGGCGGCATCCATGTCTGGCACATTCCTGCGCTCGTCGAGATCTTCGGTGACGATGCGGTCCTTCAGTTCGGCGGCGGCTCGGCCGGCCATCCGCAGGGCAGCAGGGCCGGGGCGACCGCGAACCGGGTTGCGCTTGAGGCATGCGTGCAGGCACGCAACGAAGGGCGCGACCTGACGGCCGAGGGACCGCAAGTACTCAAGCAGGCCGCCAGCCGGTCTCCCGAGCTGGCCGCTGCGCTCGACACCTGGCGGGATATCAGGTTTGATTTCGAGGCCGTTGACACCCTGGATGTGATGTAGGCATGAGGCTCGAAACCTTCTCCTATCTGCCGAAACTATCCGAGGCGCAGCTTGCGCAGCAGATCCGCTCGATTCTCGAGCGCCATCTGGTGGTCGGCATCGAGTACAGCAGCAAGCCTGACCCCTATGACCACTACTGGACGATGTGGAAACTCCCGCTGTTCGACACCGACGATCCTGCAACGGTGCTGACCGAACTCGATTCCTGCAGGCAGGAGAATCCGGACGCATACATCAAGATCAACGGCTATGACCCGGTCCGCCAGGGCCAGGTGGTGTCGTTCGTCGCCAGCCAGCCGCAGCGGAGTACCTGATGCCTCGGCCGATCATGCTCAGCATCGCGGGCGACTCTGGCTCCGGGAAGACGACGATCACCAGGGGCGTGGTCCGGGTGCTCGGCGAGGACAGGGTCACCCACTTCTGCGCCGACGACTATCACCGCTACGACCGGCACGAACGCGCCGAGCGCGGGATTACTCCGCTCAACCCGGAGTGCAACTATATGGACGTGCTGACCCAGCACGTCCGGCACCTGCGACACAACGAGGCCATACTCAAGCCTGTCTACCAGCACACCGACGGCACCTTCGGGCCGCCCGTCTACCTCAAACCGGCTCGCTTCGTGGTGGCCGAGGGACTACTCGTCAACCACACACCCGAGCTACGCGAGATGTTCGACGTGCGCGTCTACCTTAACCCGCCGGAAGAGATTCGCCGGCGCTGGAAGGTTGCCCGCGACTGCTCGCGGCGAGGGTACTCAACCGACCAGGTGCTCAGCGAGCTCGACCGACGCGAGCACGACTCGGAGGCGTTCATCCGCCCGCAGCGGCACTGCGCGGACATGGTCGTGTCGTTCATGCCTGGCAGCTCGCGTGACCCGGATCAGCTTGACGCTCACCTTTTCCTGCGGGACTCGCTCCCGTATCCTGACTTGTCCGGGGTGGCGGGCGATGGCGCAGATCACGACCTCACGCTCGTGGAACGTTCGGGGGAGCAGGAGCTGCGCATCCCGGGAACTATCTCCGCCCGGCGGGCTGTCGAGCTGGAAGAAGCGATCTGGGACCGGATGCACTTCGCCAGCCATCTGCGCCAGCAGCGACTCGGCGAGTTCACGACCGGCTCCGACCTGCACCGTTCCGAAGCACTTGCCCTCACTCAGCTCCTGGTGCTCTACCAGCTGGTCACCGCCAGGGCTGTTATAGCGCTCGGCGGGGAGAGTGCCCGCGCCAAGCCTGCCACCGAGCCGGCTCCTGTTCAGGAGCCGACCCCGGAACCAAGCTCCTACGCCGACTTAGTCGCTTCGAGCGAGGCTGCGCAAGCCACCCCGTTTCGCGGCAGCGGGCGCGTTGGACCATAGGAAGCCTGCCGCCGCGTATGGGCGTCACGTTGCCGTTGGCGTCCTGGCCCAGTACTGCTCCGAGGCCTTTGCCGAGGCGAGCGCCTCGGGTGTGCCGAAACCTGGCGCCATGGATGCGGCGGTCCCGGGCATGACCTCATGGTGCTCAATGTCGAGCAGCCGCAGCCAGCTCTGCTGACCCATCGTCAAGGCGATGAAGCAGCCGAGTTCAACCAGCTCGGGTTCGGAGAAGTGCTGATAGAGCCGCTCCCAGAGCGCGTCGCTGGAATCTAGCCGCCAGGTGATCGCTTCCGCATAAGCCAGGGCAGCCTTCTCCCGATCGCCGAGCCGCTGTGATTTCTCGAAGTTGAGCAGGTCGTCGTACTGGGCTTCGGCCAGGCCTTGCGCCCTGGCTTGCTCGGACCGCTGATTGCCGCAGTACTCGCATTTCACCGACCGCGACACGTAGACGCGGCACAGCTCCTTGATGGCGTGGTCGCAAACGCCCTCGCGGAATATCGCCTGCCAAGACCTGGCGAATGCCCAGAAGCAGGCTGGCACGTGCGCGCGCACCGCCGAACTCTCCGGCCGCGGGGTGCCCCCGCTCCGGCATCGTTCCATCTCCGCCCGCATCTGCGGGTCCATTGCCTCCGGCGGCACGTAGCTAATCCGCTGCTTGCGGTTCATCGACTCTCGCATGAAACCATCACCGTGCCTCGACGTCGCGTCCTGCTTCGCTGACTATCTCACCTGCAGGCTTGCATTCGCCGGCAGAGCCCGTCGGCGAGCATCAGCTGCGCCTGCGTGCCGCGCTCGGCTACGGCGCCGCGTGACGGCGAGTAGGTCTGCCATAACGCCCGTCGGTTCTCGGTCATGACCTTCAGCGTGTAGCCGCCGGACGCCCTGTTGTACACGGTCAGGTTGTAT
>Ga0187817_10001653_pt1 | contig 11066 bp, 8 predicted proteins | sample NC_wetland_sal_i_17_FD_132431 | JGI IMG/M metagenome (GOLD analysis project Ga0187817, IMG submission 132431) | Wetland sediment microbial communities from Neuse River Estuary, North Carolina, USA - SO4_2 | ecosystem: Environmental > Aquatic > Freshwater > Wetlands > Sediment | place: USA: North... | reverse complement strand
CGAAATCGTGGAGAAAACCGGGAAGAGTTAATGCGAGCGTGCGCGTGGCTCCGCCCGGGGTTGGCTCAGCCTCAAAGACGTCAACCTTGAGTCCAGCCTGAGCAAGGACGATGGCTGCGGCCAGGCCATTTGGACCGGCGCCGACTACACAAGCTTTACGGCTCATCGCGGATCGTCCGAGCCTCTCTTCTATCGATGACGGCGTGCGGAATCGAGCTTCGTTCATGGTCTCGGCGCCACGTTGGGAACTTCGATCATCACCAATCTGCCGTCAGGTTCGCGCTGCAGAGTCGGCCCATAAAGTCCCAGGAACTCGCGGCGCCACCAAAGACCGGTGGCACGTTTTTCAGCCATCGTGGTGAACCAGTATTGCCAGAGTACAACGCGAATCTGGCGTGGCCCTTGCGGAAAAGGATTCCCGGCAAAAAGGCTAAGCACGTCCCTGTCGTCCGTCAGAAGGCGTACTTCGGCGTTGGGAACGAGGGGATACTCTCGCCACGAACCCAGCGAAGCAAACCACAGGTTCCAATCGAAGCGTGGCTGGTAGGGCGCGTAGATTCCGGGAGGGTTCTTCAAGTCCTGTGGCTTGTAGCGAAACGGATACGCTACCCAATTCTGGCCATCCTCGGAGCCCTGAAACTCGATCTCGTACCGGCCCCGTGTCATCACCGCAAACAGCCCGTACTGGTTGGCGATGCGAAAGGGCTCCAGCGCGATTACAGGAGATGTGGGTAGCGGCAACCGGGCAAAGATCCATACTAACTCCGCCGTGGTCGCGTAGAGGATCCACGAGAGCATCAGCGCGCTGATGGAAAGCTTCAGGGTACGGATGGCGGAGAGAACAGGCGATTCTCCGTCACGTCCTTGCTGCGCTGGCGCGGCGGCAGGTGGCCCGGAATGATTAACTGCAAGGCGAGATTTCAGGCGGGCCAGAAAGCGATCGTCCAGCAACAGAATGCCGAGCGAAAAAACCAGATAGTTCAGAAACGTATAGTTCTCCGTGAGGATCACGGCGATTTCCCACGGAGTCACGATGAGATAGCAAAGAATCCTCCAGCGGCGAGGCATGAACATCATCCACACCAGGCCCAATTCCAGGGCGAGCGTCGCATAAACCGAGGCAGCGTGGAACCGGTGCGGCAGGTGCTGCACATACCAGCCGATCCAGGTGGGGAGCGGACCGTTCTGGTAGTACTCATCCATGGCAGTAAAGTGGCGCCACTGGGGATCGCCGCTCGCGAGCTTTACCACGCCTGATTCGAAGTAGATGCGAAACCACTCCCACTGCAGAAGGAACAAACTGGCGCGCGGCGGGCGCGTTTGGCCCAAACCAGGGCGAAACCCTGGCGGTGCAAAGAAGAGAGCGATGAACCCGGCTTCGAGCAGCATTCCGTCGGACTGGTAGCCGGAAAATTCCTGGGCGGCGCTCACGAAGGATAAGAAACAGACGAAGCAAATCAGGAGCATGCCGCGGGGCCAGAGATCCCCAACCAGCAGGAGCGACGCGACCATACCAATCCAGCACAGCGCACTCAACGTGTGCGAACTGGCGGAGAACCATAGCAGCGTGGGTGCGAACCAGAAGCGTGAGAAATGCCCGAACGACTGGGTCACAGCCTGCAAGTACTGGCCGGCTGGCAGGATTCCGTCCGGCCCGATGAGCCCGTGGATTTGAAAGATCAGAGAGTAGAAGGCAGAGAAATAGATGAGGCCGAGAGCGCGCAGGAAAAGCCAGCGCGGAACCAGGCGATCCGCGGAGCCATGCTCCGAGTCAAACAGCCAACGGATGGCACGCGACCAGGCCATGACCGGGGCCAATTATACAGAGGAGAGAGGACTGGCGGGGCTTCGCAGGGGTCTAGTCGGCGGCGAAGGGCTCGCCGACTGCGGCTGCGGTGGTGCGACGGGCAGCGCGATTGGACGGCAGCCCAGCATCACGAATCTTGTACAACAGCGCACGATAGCTGATGCTTAATGCCCGTGCCGCCTGCTTGCGATTCCAGTGATGGGCCTGCAGCACCTTGAGGATGATTTTACGCTCCAGCTCCCGGGTGGCCGCGCGTGTCAACTTTTTCAGTGAAATGGGACCATCCAGATTGATGTCCGGACTGAAGAACTCCTGCTCATTCCTTGCCATCAAGTCGTTGCTGATCACGTCCTCGCTGCCCAGGATCACATATCGCTTCATCAGATTTTCCAATTCGCGAATATTGCCTGGCCAATGGTACTTCTGTAGGCTGCGAATCAGTTCGGCAGAGACTGGGTGCGCGCGGCAGTTATATTTCCGGTTGTAGTATTCGAGGAAATACTCGGCCAAACTCTCGATATCTCCGCGCCGCTCACGCAACGGAGGAAGCTGCAAGTTCACCACGTTGATGCGGTAAAACAAATCCTGGCGGAAGGTACCGTTTTCAATCTCCTGTTCCAGTACACGGTTGGTGGCACACACAACCCGGACTTCCACTTTTTTGTCTTCCTGGGCGCCGATGCGACAGAACTGCCCGTCCTGCAGCAACTGCAGCAGCTTGGACTGAAGCGCCAGGTCGAGTTCCGAAATCTCGTCCAGAAAAAGAGTGCCACGATGCGCCAGCTCTACGCGGCCGGGCTTGGAACCATAGGCTCCGGTGAAGGCGCCCTTTTCGTATCCGAACAATTCGCTTTCGAGCAGCGTTCCTGGGATCGCCGGACAGTTCACCTTGACGAATGGTCCACCCTTCCAGGGAGAAAGAGCGTGGATCATCCGCGCGATGATGTCTTTGCCGGTGCCGCTTTCGCCCTGGATGAGGATGGGTACGTTGGCGCCAGCCACTTTGTCTATGCGGTCGCGGAGCGTCTGCATGGCATCAGAGCTTCCGAAAACCACAGCCTCGGGAGGAAATTCGCCCAAGGACTGGACCAGAGAACTGAAAGAATTTGACGTTTGCACCGGCATCCGGCTGCGACTCCTGCTCGCACTGGGTAGTGTGCACCCCGAGCGCCAAAGCTTCCGGGATTCCCAAGGTGACCCTCCCTGGGACTTACCTGCTTCGGATTCAGTGCCTTACAAGCAACTTCCTGCTGCGGCCTGCAGGGGAAGGCACTGGGGAAAGATGACTCCTGTAAAGGTTTTTTTGTGGGCAAAACTTTTCACACAGGAGAAACAACTTTCCGTCGCTTGGCTGGATGATCGGAGTTGTGCATGACCAAGGGATGGGAAAACTTGACACCGAGCAACTGGTGACCTTCGGCGTGTTGTATCCAAACGATCCGGGCCCGCAGGTTTCGGGAAGACTTGGGTAGATTCGTGGCAGATACCAGGGGTGCGCTGGGAATTTCGAGCAAAACCGAGGCGGAGAGCGGCAACGAACGCCGGACAGCTACCAAGGCTCCGCCCGCACAGACGTTCAAAGCAGTGGCAAACTCCAGCAAGTCCTTATGATTTCCGTCCCTGCCCCGGACAAAAACCGGAATTGCCAGGGGCAGACGCTCCCACTTTCGGCGCTCCAATCCCGACGCTCCTTGGTTGAAATTGATCTCTTACCACCGCAGTACTCACTTCTGACCGCACCTTGGGGGCCAAACAGAACGGTCGATTCCCTATGTTTTCGGCTCAGGTCGTGCAAGATCCCTTGGTTTTTCCTGAATTCGGGCCACAACCGCGCCACCCGGCGCCCGGTATGTTCGCCCTTTGTTCGAGTCTCCTGGACGACGAGGCAAAGTGGATAAGTACTTTCGACTGCATACTTTTGCCCATGAGTGGCAACTTCGTTGCGCATTTTCGTTGACACCGGGAAAAGTCTGTCATACCATCCGGAAAGTTGGCATTCACTTTTCGCAGCCTGGAATGCTGCTTCCTCCCTCTCTTTGCAAGCCACTGAGTTCTGCCAAACTAATGGCCGGTGTGCCTGAAAACCCGTGTCTTCCCCAGGCAGCAGCGTTGCGCCCGACCGATCCGCAACTGTGCCCCGCTAAACCGGATGCTGAGGGGCCCTGTCCCGACCCCGAGTGCAGTCAAGATCTGCTCCAGCAGTACGCCCAGCTTCGGGACCGGTTCCTGCGGACCACCAACGCGCTCGCGTCTGCGGCCCACGACCTCAAAACTCCGCTGGCGATTCTTAACGGTTACGTCGAACTTCTGCAGAGCGAGAAGTTGGGGACGCTCAACGAACGGCAGCGTGAAGTTCTTCGTGATATGAATTCCAGCGGGCAGCGCCTGCAGAATTTCATCCAGGACTTTCTCAGTTTCAGCGTACTTGAGATTGGGGAAGTAAAAATGCGCTTCGAGACGGGCGATTTGAATGCCTGTCTGTCGGAAGTATGCCGCCTCTGGTCTCACTCGTTTCAAGAGAAGGGACTGGCCCTTTACTTCCTGCCCAACGACAAGCTCACGGAATTTCCTTACGATGCGGCCAAGGTGCAGCGTGTAGTCTCCAACCTCCTGGAGAATGCATCGAAGTTCACGCCGCCAGGCGGGACGGTTTGGCTGCATGCCGAGCCGAACATGTGGGACAGGCGCAACGTAGATCAGCCAGGGGTTCTCGGCGAGCGCCGACGCCAAGCCAGCGCTCTGCCGAATTCGGCAAAAGTAAGCGTCGCAGACACCGGCCCCGGGATCCCGCCCGAGTATCACATCGAGGTGTTCGATGATTTCTTCCGGTTGCCGCAGACCGAGCGTCAGTCCGGGATGGGACTCGGCTTGGCCATTGCCCGCCGGTTAGTGAATAGCATGGGTGGAAAAATCTGGGTGGAAAGCGAGCCAGGAGCAGGCAGCAAGTTCTCGTTCATTCTCCCGCTCACACCACCCAGCACAACTCATCAAGGGAACAAAGCATGAAAGATACGGCCAACATTCTGCTGGTCGATGACGAACCTGGAATGCTGCGTTACATCCGCACCTTGCTGGAGGTGGACGACTACAAGGTCGAAACCGCCAGCACCGGCGAAGAAGCGGTGGTGCGAGTACAGAAGGGTTTGCGTCCCGATCTGGTTTTGCTCGACCTGCTGATGCCGGGCATCGACGGCCTGCAAACCCTCGAACAGTTGCGGCAACTTCAGCCGAATTTGAAAGTCGTGATGCTGTCCTGCGTCGGTGACACTCGCAAGGTGGTACAGGCGATGCGGCTGGGCGCTCATGACTATCTGACCAAACCGTTTCAGAAGGCGGAATTGGATGCAGTGGTTGATCAGTGCCTCGGCACCAATCAACAGAACTATCCGGGTGAGGTTGAAGAACTCGCGGACGATGTCTTTTTTGTCGCCGCCAGTCCGGCCATGCGGAAGTTGCGCAGCGAGGCTGCTCTGGTTGCCAACGTTGACATTCCGGTGCTCATGCTGGGGGAAAGTGGCACGGGCAAGGAAGTCATGGCACGGTTGATTCACAAACTCTCGCCGCGTGCCCATCGGACTTTCCTCAAAGTGAATTGCGCGGCGGTGCCAGCCGATCTCCTGGAGAGCGAACTGTTCGGCTACGAAGCCGGTGCGTTCACCGGCGCCAACCATCCCAAACCTGGCAAATTCGAACTGTGCAACAAAGGCACGATCCTACTGGACGAGATTGGCGAAATGCCCACTTCTCTGCAGGCCAAGCTGCTTCACATTTTGCAGGACGGACAGTTCTCGCGTCTGGGCAGCCGCTCTGTGATCAAAGCCGACGTACGCATCCTTGCTGCCACCAACATCAACATTCCGGAAGCGCTCGCGACCAAGCGGTTGCGCGAGGATCTCTACTACAGGCTGAACGCTTTCACCTTGCACGTGCCCCCGTTACGCGATCGCAAGGAAGAAATCCCGATCCTGCTGAAGCACTTCATGGCGCACCAGGCAGAGCGTTACGCGCGGCCTCCATTGCCGATTTCCCAGGAAATGCTGGAAGCTTGTGTAGCACACAGCTGGCCCGGCAATCTGCGGGAACTCAGCAACTTTATCAAGCGCTATCTGGTGCTGGGTGATGAGAAGCTGGCCATCGACGAACTGAAACCGAAAAGCGACGGGAACGGAGCGCAGTTTGCGGCTGCATCGCCAGGCTCGGGCAATTCTGCGGGAGGCTTGAAGTCTCTGGCCCGCAGCGCCAAAGACGAAGCCGAAGCGGATGCTATCAGCAAGGCTCTTGACGAGACTAACTGGAACCGCAAACAGGCGGCTGCATTGTTGAAGATCAGCTATAAGGCACTGCTTTACAAGATCCGGCAATACGGCATCGCGCAGCAGAAGAGCCATCACAAGCTGTCGGCTGGTGCATAGCTGGCAGGCCCAATTCCTTGAAAAACCAAGGCCACCCTACTGCACTACCAGGGTCACAGTCGTGGTGCGGGAGGCCGAACCGGAAGTGGCATTCACGGTGACGACGTAGGTCCCGGCGGGAGTTCCACTCGTCGTGGTAACGGATTTCGTAGAGCTGCAACCTGGAAAGAACAGCATCAGGAACAAGACACCACCCAGAAGCAATCCCATCAGCCAGCGCCGTTTGCGCGAAACTCCGCCTAATCCTGCTCCCAGCAGAGCCAACCCGGGCAGGGACAGCCAGGTCGCGTATGCCGTTCCGCGTTGCCACAGATGTGTCGTCGTAGTTACACGCGCGGTGGTGTTGATCACCAGAACCGTGCTCACCGGCCCGTTACTAAGGTTGGGCAACGGATTTGTGGTTGCCGTGCAGGTAGCGCCCGTCGGCAAACCGGAACTGCAGGAGACCGATACGCTGTCTGGAATATTGCCAGTCGGAGTGATCGTGGCGGTGTAAGTCGCGGGTACGCCAGCCGGAACCGTAGCCGAGGCCGGAGAGACACCAACGTTAAAATCATTAACCAAGACGGAAGTTTGGGCGGTGGGGTTACATGGCAAGGGCGTGACACACCCCAAGGCAGTTACCGACGCGGTGTTCCCCAAAATGATCGGCGTAGTCGCCGGCGTGATGCTGGCCGTCGGCGTCAAAACCACGGTTGCCGTTGCGGTTGCCCCTGCGTTCAACGTGCCAATGGTGCAGGTCACGATTCCGCCGGTGGCAGTGCCACAACCACCAGCACTGGAGCCCACGCTTGCCGAGGTAAACGATGCGCCGGAAGTCGGCAACGCGTCCGTGAAGGTGATACCAGTCGCGGTATCTCCGGTATTTGTGATGGTGTATTCAAAGCTGGCCTGATTGCCTACGCCTATAACGTTGGGCGTTGCAACGCCAGTCAACGACAAGCTGAGTAGCGGTCCAAGTTTGGCCAGGAAGGCGTCGGTGTTTCCGCTCAGGGCAACCTGGAAGGGGTTGGCGATAGGAAAGTTGGACGAAGCAGTCTCGCCTGCGACATAGCTTGCCCCCTGAGGGTCGACCGCAATGCTGGTCCCGTAATCGTTCCCTGCCCCGCCGAGGTAGCTAAAGTAGTGCCCCGGCGCGTTCGAAGTTGTGGCGGTGGTGTCGATGCGGGCAACAAAAGCATCGCTCTCTCCACCCGGGCTGGTTTGCACGGAACTGTTCAGGGGAAAGATGTCCGTGGACTTCGTCCACCCCGTGACTCGCGCACCTTGAATACTATCCACCGCGACACCCAGGCCAACATCATCGGCGTTGCCGCCGATATAAGTGAAATAAGTCAGCGTCACCGAACCAGCGGTAGTTCCGGTGGTGACTGGGTTGGCGAGCTTGGCCAGGAACGCGTCTCGGTTGCTGCCGGCGCCGTGTCCACTCTGGAATACTCCGGTGCCCGCTGCGGGGAAGTCTGTAGAAGTCGTCGAGCCAGTCACGTAGGCGCTGCTACTATCAACGGCAATTCCATAGCCGATATCAGCCCCGGTGCCCCCAAGATAGGTCGAATAGAGAAGCTGTGCGGTGCCCGTAACCGTCGGGCTGTTCGGATTGATCTTGGCCACGAAAGCATCGCTGGCCGTGACGTTGTTCGGACAGTTCGTGGTGGATGTCGTAGTGAGCGGGGCTGTGTCCAAGCACCCTTGATACGCATTAACAATGGGAAAGTCATTGGCTGCGCCCACGTGGAGAAAATTAGTTCCTCCGGTGATGTAAACATTGCTGCTACTATCCACGGCGATTCCGCCGCCTACAGCGATCGCGGTCGAAGGGTTGCCCCCACCGAAATAAGTGGAATACGCCAGACTTGAGCTTCCGGACAGGGTCGGATCCACCTTGCTCATGAAGAACTGGATCTGAGATCCAGAAGCGGGAGCCGTTTGAAACGCACCCAGAGTTGCCGGGAATGCTGAAAACGGAGAATTCGAGGGTAGATTCGTCGAGGTGGTCGTGCCGGTAACGTAGACGTTACTTCCCGGATCCACTGCCAGTCCGGTAGCGTTGTCGATACCGTTGCCTGAAAGATAGGTGGAGTAGAGCAGGGTGTGGCCGGTGGGATCCAGCTTACTGACAAAGGCGTGATCGTGCGTGCTGGCAGGCGTAGTCTGAAACGCTGAACTGCTGGTGGGGAAATTGCTCGAACTTGTCGTCCCGGCAACGATGACGTTCAAACCCGCGTCCAGGGCCAGCCCGGCTGAGGTATCGGTACCACTGCCGCCGAGGTAAGTTGCGAATTCCAGCGTATTGGCGACGTTGTTAAACTTAGCGATGAAAATGTTGGCTGTGCCCTTCCGACCGGACTGATAGGGTGAGGCAGTGATTGGAAAGTTGGATGAGTCCGTGGAACCGGCGATGTAGGCGTTAGATGCGGCATCCACCGCGACTGCCGGGCATCCGGAGACCGGAACGCCGGTTTTCAGAATCACGGAGCAGGCTTCATCGCCGCTTCCGCCGAGGTAGGTGGAATAGCTCAGTATCGGATCGATCACGAGGGTACGGCTCGGGTCGTAGTCACCCAACGCGAAACCAACCTCGTTCTTGCCACGCAATACGAAGCGACCCGGGACCCGACGCTCTTCTTCACCCCATCTCTGGTAAATACGCGGCGACTGCAGGCGTACGTTGTCGCCATCCAGGGCGAGAGAGAGGCTGCCGTCGCCGCCGATGGTTACTTTCTCTGGGCCATCAAATCTGAGAACCACCTGCTGCGGGTCACTCCCGGGAGAGAGTTCGAAGTCGTATTCCAGACGCCCCTGGTTGCCGTAGAACACCAAGTCGATTCCGGGATACACGCCGCAGTAGCGAACCCGCGCAAACTGCGGAATGTCGCGATGCCATTTAGCCGGATCATTTCCAATGAAGTAGTTGCTCTTGCCTGGCAGTTGCTCGGTCCCGGTAACCTCGGGATCGGGATTGGCGCTCACCAGCGCCATCGACAACACCGAACCTGGCCGGTCCGAACGCGGCGTTTTGACTTCTGAGTGCCGCAGTGAGAGCACAGCTTCGTGCGCCGTCAGGAAGAGGCCATAGCCACTGCCGCGCGCCAGGAACTTCACCTGCGGATCACTCTGGCCCTGGTTTGGCTCGAAGATCAGAGGAAGATGGTTGTAAGAGACCAGAGCGGTCTGCTGGGGTGAATCCTGTTTGCCGGGATATCCCTTTTTGTCCTTGGAAGCATTCTGCACTTGGCCCGGGTGGGAGCCTGATACCAACGCGATGCCCGCCAACATCATAATCAAGGCAATCGCGGCGACGACGCGACCCGATGAACAAGCGACTCCCAACCGATGGTGATTCAAGCTCACTAACTCCTCCGAATTTCCCGATTTCATGGAGAGAAGGAAGAAACGGCGCACTCACAGCACCCCGACTCGCGCCCGCGAAGCGGCCTGCGTACCTGTAAGCAGAAAATTGCGCGAAAGATAAACAACTACTTAAACATCTGACGGATAGACTGTCAAGCCGCCTGAGCCGTTCTGGGGCCCCGGAATCGTCGGATGCTGTAACCGCCGTTCGGGGATGCCGCCACCTGCACGAAGTTACCGGGGCAGGAAACGATCAGCGCCATGGGAGCGCCGTACCGCCCCACAAATTGTGCACTTTAGTGCTTTTCTCTCAGCTCGTTGATTTCGTTCCGCAGGCGGGAGTAGCGCCGCAGCAGGCTGGTCAGATAGGCAATGTGGATGACCCAAGTGGCAATGTAGGCGGCGTAGAGATAAGTCATCGAGGACTCCGCAGTTCGAGCAGGGATTCCAGAGCCTGCTGTTCCTCAACTTCACGACGCAAAACTTCCAGGCGGTACCGCGACCAGCACACCAGCAATCCGAAGCAGGTGAAGGCGATAAGGTTCACGAGAAACGCATGCAACATGCGAGGATCGATGGATCCGCCGCCGCCCATGACCGGCTGCGGATGCTGGGTTCGGAAGAACCAGATGGAAAAATAAACCAGCGGCATGTCGAGGGTGCCAAAAATTGCAAGCACTGCGGCGATGACCGGGGTTTGGCCACTAGTGGAGAATCGGCGCAGCATCAGGTAGCTGACGTAGATCAACCACAGCACCAGGGTCAAAGTCAGACGCATGTCCCAGGTCCACCAGATTCCCCATACCGGCCGCGCCCAGATGGGTCCGGTGACCAGGACGATGGTGCAGAAGACGACGCCGACTTCGGCCGCGGCCAAAGCGAGCGCATCGACGTTGGAGTTGCGGCGTGCCAGGTACACGATAGAAGCCACAAAGTTGATGAAGAACAGAACGCCGGCCGTCCAAGCCGAGGGCACGTGGTAGTAGAAGATGCGCTGGACGTCCCCCATGGTCTGCTCGGTGGGTGCGATCACCAACGCCTGGTAGAGGCCATAGCTGAGGAGAATGGCCGTCAAAATCGCGAGGATGGGGAAAGCGCGTTTCATTCCGCGTGCAACACCAGATCAAAAAGGAAGAGGCTAGCGATAGTAAACACCACATCGTAGGCCGCAAGCAACACGATCCAAAACTTGGCGGAGAATTCTCCGGTCAGAATCGAACTCGTGGCTTCCACCATGGCCAGCAACGCGGGGATCGTGATGGGGAAGAGCAGTAGGGGGAGCATAATTTCGCGGCTGCGGGTGCGCAACGACATCGCCGCGAAGAACGTTCCGTTCACGACCAGCGCCCAGGTTCCAAGAACGGCTACGAAAATCAGCTGATACGCAGGCCCCAGAGCGCGCAGGTTGTAAAAAGCAATAAACAGCGGGGTCATCAGCGCTTCGAGCATGCTGACGAAGATGAAATTCCCCAGGGCTTTCGCGAGGAAAAGAGAGT
>Ga0187817_10001652_pt1 | contig 11068 bp, 10 predicted proteins | sample NC_wetland_sal_i_17_FD_132431 | JGI IMG/M metagenome (GOLD analysis project Ga0187817, IMG submission 132431) | Wetland sediment microbial communities from Neuse River Estuary, North Carolina, USA - SO4_2 | ecosystem: Environmental > Aquatic > Freshwater > Wetlands > Sediment | place: USA... | reverse complement strand
GATTGAGGAACTCCGCTGGAATCGGTAGCTCGACGAATACTGCCGTTTGCGAGCTCTCAATATCGCAGATCCTGCGATTAATGTTCTGTAATATCTTGTGGGGTAACCTAGTCGGAACCCTGCAGTTTCAGAAAACCAACCTCCAGCCACATGTGAATAGGAGAGAATGTTCCGATGGCCAGAGAAAAAAGCACGCCATTACCGCAGCCGGTGCTCAATGAAGGTAATGTGACTCCGGACCCGAAGCAATTCAAGACAAAGCATCCCTCGGACAATCAGCAGTACAAGGAAATTGAAGAGCTGCTGACGAAGGACGTGGTTTCGTTCGAACCGTCGCGGGTCAAACCGGGGGACCTGTACACATTGGAAAGCGCCTTGGGACCGCATGGAGCGGTGGAACTGGCCAGCCAGACTGTGGTGGCCAATTCATGAGATAGAATCATGGACGGAGAAATGTGGCGATGAAGCGCGAGACGAGATTTCGGGTCGTGCTGGTGACCTGCGCGACGTTGGAAGAGGCCCGGAAAATTGCGCGCGGAGTGGTGGAAAAGCGGTTGGCAGCTTGCGTGAACATCGTGACGCACGCAGTGGAATCCTTCTATAGCTGGGAAGGGAAGTTGGAGAACAGCAGCGAGTATCTGTTGATGATCAAAACAAGTGAGGAGCGGCTCGAGGAATTGCAGAAGGAAGTGTTGCTGCTTCATTCCTATGATACCCCGGAGTTTGTGGTTCTGCCGATTGTGGCCGGTTCAGAGCCGTACCTCAAATGGCTGGCCGAGAGCGTGGAACGAAAATGAATCCCCGGCGTATGGCAATCCTTAACCACCAAACGCTTTGATGCCGTCTCACAAAACGACTAAATGTACAAAAGGGCCTGGTCAATGTCGGCGATGATGTCTTCTACGTCTTCGATGCCGACCGAAAGGCGGACGAGGCTGTCCGTGATGCCGATGCGGTCGCGGACTTCTTTGGGCATCGAAGAGTGGGTCATTTGTGCTGGCAGAGAAATGAGTGATTCCACGCCACCAAGGCTTTCCGCAAGCGAGCAGATCTTCACTTGATTGAGGAATCGGCGGGCAGCCTCTTCGGAGCCGAGGTCAAACGAAAGCATGGCGCCAGGCCCCTTTTGCTGTCGGCGAGCCAACTCGTGTTGCGGGTGATTGACCAAACCGGGATAGAAAACCTTACGAACTTTGGGATGCGCGTCGAGATGGCGCGCGACGGCAAGGCCGTTGGCGTTGTGCTGGAGCATGCGAACGGCGAGGGTCTTGATACCACGAGAGGTAAGGAAGCAGTCCATCGGGGCGAGGCCGGCGCCAGCTGAACGTTGAATGAAGTAAATCTTTTCGGCATCGTCAGGACGCGTAAGCACTACGGCGCCGCCCGTTGAGTCACTATGGCCGTTGAGATATTTGGTCAAGGAGTGCACAACGATGTGCGCTCCGAGTTCGATGGGCCGCTGGAGATACGGGGTAAGGAAGGTGTTGTCGACGACCAGCGTTGCATGCCGCTCGTTGGCGAGTTTCGCCATGGCGGAGATATCCGTGATGCGGAGCGTAGGGTTGGTGGGAGTTTCAACGTAAATCATTTTTGTGTTTGGACGGAATGCGCCGAGCACTACGGCGGGATCGGTGGTGTCAACGAAAGAGAACTCGAGACCGAAATGGACAAGAAGCTGGGTAGTGAGCCTATAAACACCCCCATAGACGGCTTCTGAGAGTACGACGTGATCACCGGGGCGAAGCAGGCGGAAGACCGAGTCGATGGCAGCCATGCCAGTGGTGAAGACGTAGGAGGCGAGTGCGCCCTCGAGTTTAGCAATTGTGCGTTCAAGTGCTTTTCGGTTGGGATGGTTCGTACGGGCGTAGTCGTACCCGCCCTTCGGCTTCCCCAGTTCTTCGTACACGTAGGTAGAGGTTTGATAGATGGGCGCGACCACTGCGCCGGTGGAAGGATCCGGTTCTTGACCTACGTGAATCGCATTTGTGGCAAATCCCATTCGAATGTCTCCTTGATGGCGTCCGCTTGAACGAGCTGGAGGACGAAGGGCTGTCCTACCCAGATGGATCAGGGCATTTCGAGGCTAGGAAAAAGTTACAAGAGGAGGAGCAGCGAGTCAAATGGCCGGCGGTCTTGACGTTTAGAGATCTTCCGGGGAGGATATTGGGGACGAATCATGCGACGAAAGATCTGGCTCACGTGGACCCTCTTATTCCTTGGCGGTATGGCCCTGGCGTCAATGTGCGCAGCACAGGATCAGGCTCCGCCCACGAAAAAGGATCAAGCACCCGCGCCGAGCAACAAGCTCTCCATCGAAGTCACGGCCGGGGATACCAATAAGCCGGTGGAAAACGCTAGCGTATATGTCAAGACCGTGGAAGAGCACGTGATAAAGGACAAGAAATTTGAAGTGAACGTTAAAACCAACCCAGAGGGTGTGGCGCACGTACCCGATGCGCCGATGGGCAAGGTGCTGATCCAAGTTGTGGCGGAAGGCTGGAAGCCATATGGTCACTGGTACGAAATCACTGACCCAAAACAAGTGATCAAAATTCATCTGGAGCGGCCGCCGAAGTGGTATTAGACATGCCAAGTGTGAGATTCTGAGACAGTCCCCACGATTAAGTCCAAGATTATTTCAAATGAGAAGAAGCGGAACTGCGTAAGGGATGCAGGAGGGCTCCCATTGGGATGATCTTGTAGTGTTTTGGTTTCTTCCAGTTGAAAAATTGAGACGAAGGGAGAGTTTGCACTAAAATAGTGCAAACCGCATCATCGTATTGAAATTTTGCGGGTTACCGGGAGATTTCCGGTAGTTTCCACAAGGTTTTCCACTTTTGTGTGCAAAACTTAACGCGAGAGAAATATTTTTTCTTGCGCAAGGGAAAGAGTCGTGCAAGTAAGAGGCAAAATACATTCTTTGTTACAGTTTTTGACCAGTGGATTCAGCGGATGTTACAGTGAAAACCACGGAAACAATCCATGACTGAAAGCGCAAACGGACCTTTTTCCATGATGCAGATGTTCTGGGGCAACCTGGTGGCGCGGCCGCTGCGGTGCTTCCTGAGCATCGTCGCGATTGCTATTCAAGTAGTGTTGGTGCTGTTGATTGTGGGCATGACCTCCGGTGTGATTGCAGATTGGGGCAAACGAGTGGAGGGTGTGGGCGCAGATATTCTAGTGCAGCCGCCGAACGCTTCAATTTTCTTCGCGTTCTCGAGCGCGGTGATGCAGGAATCACTGGGTGACGAAATTGAGAAATTGCCCGGCGTAGACGAAGTAGCGCCTGCACTGATCCTAAGCGATCCGAAGACCTTGATGATCATCTACGGCATTGATTACAAACGATTCAATGCGTTAAGTAAGGGCTTTATCTTTCGGGCAGGGCGACCGTTTGAGGAGCCGAATGAGACGATTGCGGATGACATTGTGGCCCAGACGCGCCATTTGAAAGTGGGCGACACAGTGACACTGATCAACCAGTCTTTCCGGATTTCCGGGATTGTGGCGCACGGGAAGGGCGCGCGATTTTTCATTCCGCTGAAGACGGGACAGGATATTATGGGCGCTGACAAGCGCGTGTCCATGTTTTTTGTAAGGAGCAAGGGAGATACCGAAGCGACCCGGACGGAAATTCTGCAATTGAATCCACAGAATCGAGTGCGCTCGATGGCGGAGTACGTGACCTTGATGAGCTCCTCGAAGCTGCCGGAGTTGAAGCCATTTATACGAACGATGGTAATCCTGGGAATCGTGGTGAGCTTCCTGGTGGTTCTCATGAATATGCACACGATGGTGATGGAGCGGACACGGGAAATTGGAATCATGAAAGCGCTGGGATTCACACGGCTGGAAGTGGTGGAGATGTTGCTTGGGGAAACCGCGGTGCTGGCGATTCTAGGAAGCCTGGCGGGCATAGCAATCACCTTTTTGACCATAGCCATCCTGAAAGAAACAAACCCTTCCTTGCCCATATTGATTTCCCCAGGATGGATTGTGGCGTCTGTCGGATTGGCACTGCTGGGTGCGGCTTTAGGGGCGGCGGTGCCCGCATTTCGAGCGTCGACGTACGATCCAGTTGAAGCGCTGGCATACGAGTAGGGTGTCCCGAGAATTTTCCTCTTTTTTCCTCAACAGCGAGATTGCAGTAGGACTCCGAAACTGATATGAGATGAACAGAAAATTGGCGGTTCTGCCCGCATTCGACGGGGGTCCAGAAAAACAAGGAGAATTTATGAGGCGGATGAGATGGATAGCGTTTGTCTTGGCACTGGGGTTTGCGTGCACAGTGAACGCCCAAATGGGTATGGATATGTTCCGGCGGCCCTCATTCACAAAGATCTTTCATCCCGTGGTGGGACAAGGCGCCGAGTATCAGACCACGAGCAAATCTGGCCGGGACACTAAGCCCAGGACGATGCAGATAGGGATTGTCGGCAAGGAAAGCGTTGAGGGGAAAGATGGCTATTGGATGCAAACGGTGATCGAAATCCAGAATGGGCAGACCATGGTCGGCAAAACTCTGCTTACGCCCAATGATTTTCAAATATACCGCACGATTGTGCAAATGGCGGGACAGCCCGCAATGGAAATGCCAATGAACATGAGCGCTGCCAACAGGGAGAAAATCACAGATTCGATGCAGGATTGGCACTCCGTGGGAACAGAATCGGTGACCGTGCCTGCCGGGACGTTTTCTTGTGAGCATTGGAAAAACGATAAGACCGGCGGGGAAGTGTGGACGAGTGACAAAGTCAGTCCATTTGGAATGGTGAAGGAGGAGGGCAAAGACCAGTCAATGGTCCTTACCAAGGTGCTGAGCGACTATCCGGATCGCATTACCGGCCCGGTGCAAAAATTCGATCCGCAAATGTTCATGCAACAGCGGATGCAACAGCGGCAGCCCCAGCAATAGACCGCTGGCGGCGCGAACAAACAATATCCATTCACGGGCGGGAACGCGACGGCGTCCCGCCCGTGTCTTTTTCTTCGACGCGGCATCGAAGAAAGGAAGGGCACAAGGCGATGGTGACAGAAAAATATCTTCAGGCCAAAATTGTGGACCGCAAGGAAGTAGCGCACGACCTTTTTTTGCTGCACGTCGAGGCGAGTCAAACGCTGCCGTACCTGGCTGGGCAATACGCCACACTGGGCGTGGAGGTGGATGGAAAGCGAATCGAGCGCCCGTACTCCATGTGCTCCTCACCTTATGAGAACACATTGGAGTTCTTCGTGGAACGGGTGCCAGGCGGTGAATTGACGCCACTGCTTTACGCGATGGACAAAGGAACGCCTTTGCTGCTGCGGCGCTTTGCTAAAGGACGGTTTACGCTCGATTTGAAGAGCGGGAGGAAGAATCACCTTCTTTTAGCCACTGTGACCGGCATTGCACCTTACGTGAGTTATGTCCGGACGGTTTATGCGGATTGGAAGAAGGGCGAAGGGATAATGCCGGGAGAACACCGGTTGTTCTGCGTCCAGGGAGCAAGCCGGAGCTGGGAGTTCGGCTATCGGGATGAACTGGAACGAATCGCTGCCGAAGCGCCATGGCTGAAATACGTTCCGACGGTGAGCCGGCCGTGGGAGGATGAGTCTTGGAGTGGGGAAAAAGGCCGCGTGGATGATTTGATCCGGAAATTTATGGACGTTTGGAATCTTAAGCCGGAGGAAACCACGGCGTATCTCTGTGGGCATCCCAGCATGGTGGAAAATGGGCGCGGTATTCTGCTCCGCGCGGGATGGCACAAAGATGCACTCCAAGATGAGGCATATTTCCCACTAGGGAAGTGATCGTTTGCTGTACCAGAGCGTCAGGGCCTGGCTAGGGAAGTGTGAAGGGCCCAGGCCGGCTGGCTCCCCCGCGAGGCACACCCGATCAGCTCCGTCGGCATAGAGCTAGCGAGTGTCTTTAAGTACGCGATTTCTGAATCGCTGTCGCTACAGTTTCACCGTGACTGTCTTTACTTCTGTGTAGTTGGCCAATCCGTATTCGCCTAGTTCGCGACCGATGCCCGATTGCTTGAAGCCGCCAAACGGGGCAGCCGCGTCAAACACGTCGTAGCAATTGATCCATACAGTACCGGCTCGAACGCCATCGGCAATCGCGTGCGCTTTGGTAATGTCTTTGGTCCAAACTGCCGCGGCCAGACCGTAGAGGGATTTGTTCGCACGATCCACCACTTCGTTGATGTCTTTGAACTTGAGAATCGACATGACCGGCCCAAAGATCTCTTCCTGGGCGATCTTCATGTTGTCCTGAACGTCGGCGAAGACGGTGGGCTCAATGAAATAGCCTTTGTCGCCAACACGATTTCCTCCGGCCAGCAGTTTGGCTTTCTCTTGCTTTCCGGATTCAATATAGCCCATCACCTTATTAAATTGGTCCTGATCGACTTGTGGCCCTTGCTCTGTGTTTTTGTCGAAGGGGTTGCCAACCGTCCTCTTCTTGGCACGCTCCACGCTCTTGGCCACGAACTCGTCGTAGCACTTCTCCTCCACAAATAGCCTCGAGCCTGCGCAACAGCACTGCCCCTGGTTGAAGAACAGCGCAAAATGCGCCCCTTCAATCGCCTGGTCCATGTCCGCATCTGCAAACACAATGTTCGGACTCTTTCCGCCCAGCTCCAACGTCACGCGCTTCAGGTTTGATTCCGCTGATGCTTTCATGATCAGGTGACCCACTTCCGTCGATCCCGTGAACGCCACCTTATCCACATCCATATGCCGTGCCAGCGCTGCTCCCGCCGTCGGTCCATAACCCGGCAGCAAGTTCACCACACCTTCCGGAAATTCCGCTTCCAGAATCAACTCGCCCACGCGCAGCGCGCTCAGCGGCGTCTGCTCTGCTGGCTTCAGCACCACCGTGCATCCAGCAGCCAGTGCCGGACCGAGCTTCCAGGCCTGCATCAGTAACGGAAAATTCCACGGTATGATCTGTCCTACAACGCCCACAGGCTCGTGCTTCGTATAGCTGAAATACCGCCCCTGCACCGGGATCGTCTTTCCCTGAATCTTGTCCGCCCATCCCGCATAGTAGCGATAGCACGCAATCGTCAGAGGCAAGTCCGCCGCCAGCGCCACATGGTACGGCTTCCCGTTGTCCAGCGATTCCAGTTCTGCCAACTCTTCTTTATGCTTCTCGATCAAATCGGCCAGCTTGTTCATCAACACGCCGCGCTGCGACGCACTCAGCTTTTTTCGCCACGGTCCCTTATCAAACGCCGCCCGCGCCGCCACCACTGCCTTGTCCACGTCCGCCGCATCGGCTTCCGCCACCTGCGTAATCACTTCGCCCGTCGACGGATTAATCGTCGGAAACGTTTTTCCCGACGCCGCATCCACCCACTTCCCATTAATCAGCAGTTTTGTCGCGCTAATCTTTACCTTCGGTTCAATCACGCTGGTCGCCGTAGCCATAATGTCCTCCTAGCTGGGTTCGGCAAGGCTACACCTCCGCGACGCGAGAATCAACAATTCCGCTATGTCGCATCGATTTTCTTGTAGGGTCTTGCTCTTTAGGTGGTTGGGGGTGCTGACCGCCTACGTATAGGACCTAGCCCCTTCAATTCCCAGGAACTGGGGCTACGGCGTGCTTTCTCGTCACGGCAATGGCCATCGCCATGGCCGCAAGCAATAACGCGCCCGCCAAATAAAAGGCGGCCCCTGGCAGATGCACCGTGGCATTCTTTTCGATCGTTGCAGAAAACACCTGCGTGAAGAGCACCGGCCCCGCCATTCCGGTAAGCGCCCGTAGCGAATTAATCGCACCCTGCAGTTTACCCTGCGAGGTCGCGTCCACTCTCTGCGACATCAACGATTGCATCGCCGGCCCCGCCACTCCCCACAACGCAATGAACGGAATTGCTGCCAGCGCTCCCCAGCCACGCCACGCCAAACCGAATCCGGCGAATCCCAGGACGCCATAAAATAGTCCAGTCGTCAGGCTGCGTCGCTCCCCGAATTTCTTCACATACGGGCCCACCAGCCCCCCGGAGACGATCGCCGCACATACGCCCACAACGGCCAGCGACATGCCAATGCTTTGCTGATTCCAGCCGTAGCGGTACTCCGTATACAGCACCCAGACGCTTTGCAACGATTGGTGCGCCAGGTAGTATAGGGTTACGACAATCGATAAGCCCGCCAGTTCCGGATGCGATCGTAGTAGCGTCAACGATCCTAACGGGTTAGCCATATGCCACGCCGTCTTTGCCCGTTTCTCTTTCGGCAACGATTCAGGCAGCACAAACAGTCCATACAGAAAATTCGCGAGGCTCAATGCCGCCGCTGCCCAAAATGGCGCCCGCAGGTTATGCTGCCCTAGCAGTCCCCCCACCGCCGGCCCTACCACGAAGCCTACGCCAAACGCGGCTCCCAACATTCCAAACCGTTTCGCGCGATCCGCCGGCGCCGATATGTCCGTAATGTAAGCAAACGCTGTCGAAACATTCGATGCCGTAATCCCACTAATTAATCGTCCTACAAATAGCCACTTCAGCGAAGGCGCCAGCGCCATAAAAATGTAATCCAGGCCCAGTCCCAGGCACGAAATCAGGATCACTGGCCGCCGCCCGAAGCGGTCGCTCCATGCGCCCAGCACCGGCAAAAACATAAATTGCATCAGGTTCCAGATCAGCCCAAAATAGCCCACCATGTCCGAAGCGCGCGCGATACTGCCGCTCTCAAACTGCTTGATTAAGTCAGGTAACACCGGCGCAATAATTCCAAACGCCAAAAAGTCCAGCATCACCGTAACGATGATAAAAACCATCGCCGCGTGCGAGCCCGACCCGCCATTTGTTGGCGGAGAAGGGAATTGCGTTGTCTCGGGAACAGGGTTCTCTGGATTCGCCATGCGCGTTTGATTCTAGCCTAACTCGCTCTCAGCGATTCAGATTCTTCGGTCATGGAACAAAAGGCTAGTGCTGTGGGTCCGTTTTCTTCGACTCTAAAGGCGAGGTTGCCGCACTTTCTGTAACCTCTGTAGTTAGTCTTTTGGGCTTACACTTCCAATATCACCGGCAAAATCAGCGGCCTCTTCGAAGTCTGCTTATTGATATATTTCTTCAAATCCACACGGATCTTTTCCTTAATGACCGACCAGTCGGCCCGCTCTTCGAGGTTTGAGGACTCCACCGTTCGCGAGACCACATCCCGCGCGCCCTCCAAAAACTCGTTTCCATTCTCGCTCATCAGGCCGCGAGTCACGATTTCCGGCGCCGATTCCACTTGTCCCGTATGTTTGTCGATGGCAATGATCGGGATCACCACTCCTTCTTCCGACAAATGCTTCCGGTCCCGTACCACCAGTTCTTCAATTTCTTCCAGCGACCCGGAATCCACCAGCACGCGTCCCGCTGGTACAGGATCCCGCCTATACGCTCGATCCTCCGTGAATTCCACGCACTTCCCATTCTCAAGCAGCATGATCTCTTCGCTCACACAGCCCAACTGGTGCGCCAGAGCCGCGTGCCGGAACAGATGCCGGTACTCGCCATGCACGGGAATAAAATATTTCGGCTTCACCAGCCGCAATAGCAATTTCTGCTCTTCTTGGCTCGCGTGTCCGCTCACGTGGATCGGGCCGTTGGTATTGTCGTAGTACACCAGCGCGCGCCGCCGGAACATGTGATCCAGCATTCGGAAGATCGCCTTCTCATTCCCCGGAATAATTCTCGCCGACAAAATAATTGTGTCGTTCTCGTCGATGGTCACCAGCCGGTGATTATCCACCGCGATCCTCGACATCGACGACATCGGCTCGGCCTGCGATCCGCTCACCAGCAGCAGCAACTTCTTCGGATCGAATCCTCGTATATCCTGTGGCCGCACCACCATTCCGTCGGGGATTCGCAACCGTCCCATTTCGTGGGCAATCTCGACGTTGTCCACCATGCTCCGGCCAACAAATCCAATCTTCCGTCCAACCCGTTCCCCAATATCGATCACCTGCTGAATGCGGTGAATCGACGACGCGAAGCACGACAACACTACCCGTCGCGGGGCCATTCGGGTTAATTCCTCAATCCGGGGCACCACAACGCGTTCCGACGGCGTGAACCCCGGGCGTTCCACGTTCGTCGAATCGCTGAACAGCGCCAGCACGCCTTCATTTCCGTATCGCGCAAATGCGTGCAAATCAAACGGCGCGCCATCCACCGGCGTCTGGTCAATCTTGAAATCGCCAGTATGAATCACCACGCCAATCGGTGTTCGAATCGCCAGCGCCACGCAGTCGATCGTGCTGTGTGTCACCGGAATAAACTCAATTTCGTACGGCCCGATCTCCACCAGGCGTCCCGGCAGTACCTCGAACAGCTTCGCCGATTCCAGCAGTCCTGCCTCTTCCAGACGCTTTTTCACCAGCGCTAGGGTGAAGCGCGTTCCATAAATGGGCACATTCAGGTCGCGCAAAATGTATTGCAGCGCCCCGATGTGGTCCTCGTGCCCGTGCGTCAGGACGATCGCTTTCACATGCTCACGGTTCTGCTTCAGGTAGGTGATGTCCGGAATGACCAGGTCCACGCCCAGCAACTCTGATTCCGGGAACATCATTCCCGCGTCCACCACAATGATGTCTTCCCCGTAGCGGAAGACCAACATGTTCATTCCAAATTCGCCAAGTCCACCAAGAGGGATTACGGTGAGTGTGTGTGTAGTCTTACTCAAAGAGTGTTTTTCTCCACCTAGGAAGCTAAAATCGTATCACACTGGCTTGTCCAGTGCCGGACGGTCCTCCTTGGTCCTAAAGGAGTTACTGGTATAGCGAAGCGCGCCCGGTGTCTCTCTTGAGAATCCAATCGTACGATGCCAGGTCTCGTGGCTTTGCCAGGTTCGTCAAGAACACACGGGATCTCCGTGACCCAAGGCGTGGAAAGCACTCAAGGAGCGGATTGGGACGCTTAAGAGTTCGTTCTAATGATCGACGTTAACTCAGAGCGCCACACCGAATGAAATTAGGGAAGTGAAAACTGGTCCCAGCTGTTCCAAACAAGAATTGAAAGCCGAGCACATGAACTGAACCGCCGCTTTCTTTGCGCTTATTGCGAAGGGTGGCACTTCGCTATAT
>Ga0187817_10001651_pt1 | contig 11070 bp, 5 predicted proteins | sample NC_wetland_sal_i_17_FD_132431 | JGI IMG/M metagenome (GOLD analysis project Ga0187817, IMG submission 132431) | Wetland sediment microbial communities from Neuse River Estuary, North Carolina, USA - SO4_2 | ecosystem: Environmental > Aquatic > Freshwater > Wetlands > Sediment | place: USA: North... | reverse complement strand
GCGGCAGTGCAGGCAAATGATCTCGATCACGCCTTGTTGTCCATCCAGGAAAAGCTCAGGCGTAAACCGAACGATCCACTGCTGTTGTACTTGCAGGCGGATGTGCTTTCGCAAAAAGGTGTGGACCCCGGCACCTCTGAGTTTCAACTCGCCATGCAGTCGGCAAAAAAATCGGTAGCCTTACAGCCCACCCTTGCCGCTTCTCGCGCCGTTCTCGCCAAACTGTACATGGAGACAGGACAATACCAGCAGGCCATCGAGCAGTGTAGGAAAGCGTTAGCTATCGATCCCAAGGACCAAACCGCGGTCTACCGCCTCATTCAAGCTTTGCGAAAAACGGGTCAGAAACAGGAAATCCCCCAATTGCTTCAGCGGCTCGCCCAACTCCGCGAGCAAGCAACACAAGAAGAACGCGAACGCTACCGATACAAGCTCTTTGAAGACGAAACGCCCGCAACGGTGCCAACGCCATAGTGTTTCCCTGGGCGCCGCTTATACTCGTGTCTGACGAATTTCTGTGCTCTCGCGGAAGCGAGTTGCGCAGTTTAGTTTACGTGATTACACCCGGGAGGAAAAATCATTCGGCATGACTTATTCCCGTCGCACCTTCATGCAGTTGTCGCTCGGCTCCGTTGCCTCTCTGGTTCCGGCACGGATCTTCGCGCAAGGCATGGGCGGACACACAGCCAAGCCCTTGGCCCGTCAAGCGCCTTCTGGTCGCCCTTTCAACGCACATTTTGTCGATGTCGCGGCCGCTGCCGGACTGCACGAACCAACTATCTATGGCGGAGAACAGGTCAACAAATACATTCTTGAATCGGACGGCTGTGGCTGCGCTTTCATTGATTACGATAATGACGGTTGGATGGACCTTTTCCTACTCTCCGGCACTCTCCTCGGCGGACCTCCGCCAGGTGCAACGAACCGCCTCTACAAGAACAATCGTGACGGCACTTTCACGGACGTAACGGAGAAAGCGGGTCTGCACCTCGTCGGCTGGGCCAATGGGGTTTGCATAGCCGACTACAACAACGATGGTTTTGACGACATCTTTTGCACCTACTTCGGACAGAATGTCCTGTTCCGCAACAACGGCGATGGTACTTTTGCCGACGTCACTAAGGCGGCTGGATTGACAAACGACCATGCCCGCTGGGGCGCTGGCTGCGCTTTCCTGGATTACAACCGGGACGGTCACCTCGATCTCTTTGTCTCCAACTACTTGGGCTTTTCTTTCGAGCACGCACCCGTTGCGGGAGCCAGTTCAAATTGCAATTTCAGAGGCGTTCCAGTCGAGTGCGGTCCGCGCGGTCTTCCTACAGGCCGGCATTCTCTCTACAAAAACAACGGCGACGGCACATTCACCGACGTCAGCCAGCAGGCAGGTGTCGCGCAATTCACGCAGTGCTATGGCATGACCGTAATCGCGGCCGACCTCGACGAGGACGGCTGGCAAGACATCTACGTTGCTTGCGATTCGACCCCCAGCCTCCTTTTCATGAACAATCACGACGGTACCTTCCGGGAGGAAGGAGTATTGCGGGGTGTTGCGCTCAGCGATGACGGGGAAGAACAGGCTGGCATGGGTGTCGGTGTCGGTGACTATGATCTCGATGGTCACCTGGATCTTTTCAAAACCCATTTCACCGACGACTCTTGTGTCCTTTACCACAACGACGGCAAAGGCAATTTCGATGACGTCACGCGGCGGGCCCGCATCGGTGTGGAGACGCGCTATGTCTGCTGGGGCACCGGAATCGTGGATCTCGACAACGACGGAAACCCCGATCTATTCTTAGTGACAGGTAACGTTTACCCAGAAGTTGAACGCAGACTTCCTCAATACCCTTACAAGTCACCCCGTGCCGTTTTCCGAAATCTCGGCAATCAGACTTTTGAAGAGCTCATTGAAGCCGCGGGTCCCGGCGTGGCCGCTGCGCACAGTAGCCGGGGATGCGCTTTCGGTGATTTCGATAACGACGGCGATATCGACGTTCTCATCATCAATATGCACGAGCCGCCTTCGTTGCTGCGCAACGACATCAAAGGAACACCCAATTGGATCAAAGTTAAACTGGAAGGCGTGGCCTCGAATCGAAGCGCCATTGGAGCCCGCGTTCTTGCTCATTATGGCGGCAAAATACAGGCTCAAACGCTTTTAAGCCAGAGCAGTTTCTACTCCTGCTGTGATCCCCGTCTGCATTTCGGCCTGGGCGCCAACACTTCCGTCGATATAGAAGTGCACTGGCCAAACGGCCTGCGCGAATCCTTCAAACACATGCCCGTCAACCGTTTGATTACCTTGCGAGAAGGCGTCGGACTGGTGGAAAACCGGGGTTGGTCCAAAGCGTAGTTCCCGGTATACGTATCCTCACCTTCAACGCGGGGCCCACTAGTACGAAAATACTAGAAAAAGCTTGACAGCCTCGCGTCCGGATGTATAGATTTCTGCAATCGGGAAAACGTTTACAGTGCACCACGCTGTAAATGCTTCGGGAGTTGGGGGTGAATCTAAATGCGAGCCAGATTCTTGCTCGGCTGGTCTGTTCGACTATTCTTCACGATCACACTACTAGCTGTCTCATCCACTTGGGCTCAGTTTACCGCAAGCATTCAGGGCAGCGTCTTTGACCCGAGTGGCGCTGCGGTCGCTCAGGCAAAGATTACCCTGGAGAACCTCGCAACGCACATCTCGGCTACCACTACATCCGATAGTACCGGGAGCTACAGGTTCGTTAGCTTAGCTCCTGGCGCCTACAAGGTTTCTGCGGAAGCTTCAGGTTTCGCAAAGACCGAAACCACTGTCACTCTGGAGACCAGCCAAAACCTCAGTGTCCCGATTTCCCTCAAGGTCGGCGCGACTTCCGCAACCGTGGAAGTCACCGCCGAAAACCCTATCTTCAATACCGCTGAAACACGCAATCAGATGACACTGGAAACGCAGGAGTTGGGTACTCTTCCGTTAGCTGGTCGCAACATGCTCTCTCTGACCACCGTCGCTCCAGGCGTTTCCGGCTTGGGACTCTCCGGCGGTCCCGGCGTTGCTTCCGGTACTCCGGGCTCCAGTGTGAATAACTTTTCCACCGAGACTGCTGTCGACGTGAGCGCCAACGGTCAAGGCACTGTTGCGAATATGTGGATCATCGATGGATTGGACGTCACCAGCAGCGTTCGCCAAGGTGTCCTGAATCTCGTCCCCAACCCCGATGTGATTCAAGAAAACTCCATTCAGGTGAATACCTATAACAGTGAGTACGGTCACGGCAGCGGTCTCCAGGTCGGCATGACCACCAAATCCGGTTCCGATCAGTTTCATGGGTTGGCCAGCGACTATTTCAACTACCAATCCATGTACGCCAAGTATTCACTGCCCGGTTCTGCCAGTTCCTTTAGTCCGTTCCACAGTAATAATCTTTCCGGTACGATTGGCGGACCGATCATTCCTCACCACCAGTTCTTTTTCTTCTTTGGTATTGAAGCATTGCGTTCGTCGCAGTCCACAGGAAACGCGACCGACAGCCTCCCGGATCCTGCATTTGCATCTTGGGCTAAGGCAAATTATCCAGACACCTTTGGAACCAAGATCCTCAGCACCTATGTGCCATCTTCTCATTACGTCGTTAGCGGCGTGAGTGCCACAGCGCAAAGTCTCTTCCCAACTACCTGCGGTACCGTTGCAACAAACTTCCTTCCTTGCGCCACTTCGATGATCGACACCGGCACCTTCAATTCCACTAACTACCTTAATGGCACTCAGTATTTCGTTCGCGTGGACAAATATTTCAAGAATGATCGTATCTACGGCAGTTTCTTCCGCACCCTTCAGAATAACGGCGGCCCCAACGTCATTCCTCAGTTCTCCACCACCAACAACTACTGGCAACGCGCTGTGCAAGTGAACTGGACCCACACCTTCAGCCCGACTACCCTCAACGAAGCCATCTTTGCGCAAAACCGCATCGAGGGGAAAAACGACGAAACCGGCGATTTCACCATTCCTGCGGTCAGCGTTACCGCGCTCAGCGTTGCTGGTCAAGCTAATCAATACGGTCTGGGCTTCGCCCAAGGCGATTTCATTCAGCATAACTATCACTGGCGCGACGTGTTGACCCATGTGGCTGGCGCTCATGTCGTCAAGGTCGGTTACGAGGGCTGGTACGGAGATGACGTCGAACCTTTCCAAGGACCGTGGTCTCATCCTGCATTCTCCTTCGGCAATTTGTTGGAAATGGCGCAAGACGCGCCGCTTACCCAAAGCGGCGTCATGTATAACCCGCTCACTGGCCAGCAGCAACTTTGGAGTTGGGATGCTGCTTCCAAGACTTGGGGATTGTTTGTCGAGGATACCTGGAAGGCTCGCCGTAATTTGACCTTAACGCTTGGCTTCCGTTTCGATGATCAAGGAAATCCGTACACCAAGTCGCCAACCACCGTTTTCGGTAATTTCTACCTCGGTACGGGGTCAACACTCGAAGAACAGGTGGCCGGCGGTTCTGCCAGAGCGACCCACAACGCCTTGCTCCGAACACCGTTGGCCGCACAGCCTCGTATTGGTGCCGCCTGGGATGTCAACGGTAAAGGAGACTGGGTCTTGCGTGGCGGCTTCGGTTTGTTTTCCAACTGGCTTACGCCCGCCAACATTCAGGAGGAATTCCGTGGCAATCCGCCCGGGTTGATCAATCCTACGTTCTACGCGAATTCCTCCACGCCGCCTGTGTTTGTCCAAGGCACTAGTAGCACGCCACCGTTTGGCTTCGTGTTTCCCCCACTGGCCGGGTCGCCCTTGTGTCCTACAGCACCCTGCCTGAATGCCGCGGGAGGAATCACCGGTGCAGCGTTCAGCATAGGTGGTATTACGCCCACCATTTTGTCTCCGACGGCGTACATCTGGTCTGGCACCCTCGAGCATCGACTGGGCGGCCACTTCGTTGCCGCGGTCTTATACAGCGGTTCTCATACCGCGAATCTAGTCGGAAACGGCAACGCTGGCGGTATTGTCTCCTATGGCGTCGACATCAACCAGTTGCCTGGCGCTTTGGTCGGAGAGCCCTACGGCTCCACTCCCACTCGTCCCAACACCAGTTTTGGTCAAATCCTCTATACCCAAAACGACCGCGTCGCCAACTATGAAGCCGTTACCTTCGACCTTAGAGCTCGCGCATCCCGCGGTTTCTTTGACGTTTCTTACACGCGCTCTTCTTCGAAAGATGACGGATCACAATACCCCCTTCCCACGGATCCGCATCAATTCTACGGACCCTCTCCTTGGGACACACCTAACCGTGTTTCCGCCAGTTTCAACTATGAACAGCCCGGTCTGAACAACGGCCAGGGCTTCGTCGGACACCTCACCGGCGGATGGGGCCTTAGCGGAACCAGCATTTACCAGACTGGCTACCCCTTCACTGTCTATACCAACGCGGCGTTTAATCCGACAAACTATGTTCCTGGCGCGAACGCGCACCTGGCAGTTTCTGGCGACTATCTCGCAAACGGAGATAATTTCAGTTACCCCAACGCCACCAATTATAGTGAAGCTTCTAGCAGAGGCGCTTACACTTCCGGCGGCGTTTTTTCGGCTGGACAGTTCACCGTTCCCGTCGCAGGCACGAATGGCAACGAGAAAACTGGACAGTTCCGCGATCCGCCCTTCATCGAAACGGATATGACCGTGTACAAAAATAACCGCATCACCGAGCGGCTCAATTTTCAAATTCGCTTTGAATTTTTCAACTTATTCAATCACCCGAACTTCCTGACTATTCAGAATAACTTGTCGCAAGGAAATTTCGGCGTGGTCAATTCACAAGCTCTCCCCAGATGGTGGCAAGTGGGAGGCAAACTCTACTTCTGACCTTGTCGAGTCTGTGCCGCAAGTTGTGTTTTTCGTCAGGGCATGGCTTCAGCCGTGCCGTAGGTACCGTAAATTCGACACGGCTTCAGCCACTCACGACTTTTTGCTGTAGGTTGCCATACAGGCTTTTATCCGTTGATGTTTTGCCTTGACTTCTGTATTTATTACAGGTTATAACTACTCAAATTGTAACATGATGGTTGCACCCGATCACCAGCTGCCCGTTTCGCAGCCCGGCTCTTTGAAAACCCACTTTCTCTGGCTCCCGTAAAGGCCTTTAGAATCACCACTTGCAATGTGAAAGAAAACACGGGACTTATTTGCAGCTTATCTCCTTTAGATTCACCACATCCCAAAATTAGGGGTAGGGGGAATACCCAACTAGTAACTAAATACCCCACTGCACGACGGTGTAGGAACGTGCGGGCACCTCGAACTTGGCATGTCCGCCTGCAGTCGTGGGCTTTGGAAAGTCTGTGGGAACCACACGCTTGGGTTCGCTGAAGCTGTTGGACGCTTTCAAGTCGCTCCCCGTGAGAACCATTGCGTTCACGACACGCGTGGGTGCCTGATCCTCCCAGACGAGGTCAATTTCATGCGCGTTCGACAAGTCTCGATTCAACACAAAGAGTGTTGCATTTCCACTCTCTTTCGAAAACGTTGCCACGACATCCAGGTAAGCTACCGTTCCTATTCCTTTCACGTCGCACACCGGTGAATCCGTCAGCACATTCAGCACGTCTCCTCGTGCCATCTGCAGCCCCCAACTGTACGGATAATAAATGGTCTGGCGATACAGTCCCTTGTCATTGGTCATGATCGGTGCGATCACATTCACCAGTTGCGCCAAACACGCCAGCTTCACTCGGTCTGCATGTCGAATCAGCGTATTGATCAGCCCGCCCACCAGTAGAGCGTCTTCCAGGTTGTAAACCTCCTCCAGAAGATGTGGCGCGGTTTGCTCGTGCCCATTAACCGCGTCTCCGATGCGTTCCCGGTACCACACATTCCACTCGTCGAACGAAAGCCACAACTGTTTTGGTGAGCGTTTCCGCCCGCGCACCATATCGCACACCGCAAGCGTCTCCATGATCTGCCGGTCCATGGTTAAATTCAGTGCCAGATATTTCGCGCTGTCCTTACCTGTTTCTTCTTCGGTATTTCCGAAATAGCGGTGCAAAGAAAGCGCATCTACGTATTCGTAACACTGTTCCAGTACTTCGCGGTCCCATTCCAGATATGTCGGCATGAACGGTCCACTCGATCCGCAGGCCACCAGCTTCAACGAATGGTCCACGTCACGCATCTGCCGTGCTGCGTCCGCAGCCTTCAGCCCATACTCCGTCGCCGTCATATGCCCGATTTGCCACGGCCCATCCATTTCATTTCCTAAGCACCAGTGCTCCACCTTATATGGTTCCGCGATTCCGTTCTTCCTCCGCAGATTGCTCCACCGGGTTCCTTTTTCCACATTGCAATACTCCACCAGCGCCGCTGCCTGTTCCGGAGTTCCGGTTCCTAGATTCAGGCCCATCAATGGCTGCGTTCCCACGGCCTTGCACCACATCATGAATTCATCCGTGCCAAATTGATTGGTGTTGATCGAATTCCACGCTTTATCCAGAACGCGCGGGCGCTCCTGCTTCGGCCCGACTCCGTCCAGCCAGTTGTATCCGGAAACGAAGTTTCCGCCGGGGTATCGGATAATCGGCACGTTCAACGAACGCACTTCTTCCATCACATCTTTGCGAAATCCGTTCGCGTCTGAAAGCGGGGAACCTGGCTCGTAAATCCCTTCGTAAATCGCACGCCCCAGGTGTTCCAGAAATGATCCAAACAGGTTCCTATCTAGCGAGCCTGTCGTTCGCCTTGTATCCAGATAAATCCGTGCCGGTCCATTCGTCGAATTCTGTGCCGCCAGGGTTCCGCCGAACAGCAAGCCCGTAGAACACGCTGCTCCAACAGCGACGGACTGCTGCAAAAACCTTCGACGCTCTATCGGAACCATCGGTGCGTTGCCTCCTGAATCCTAAGTCCTGCAGACGTAATTTTGCACCGAGCATAGCACAATTGCCTTGCGCACAGGCCGGCTTACTGAAAGCGATTGCTCACTTTACGAGTGGCCCCATTTCAATCGACGCAAAAGATTCCAGGCATCAACTTAGTTGTCCTTGCCCGGCCATATTCTCGATTTATACAGTGTTTCCGCCCGTGGTGAACTCTGCTTCCTTGGACCGTATACAGCTCTTTTGCTCCGGTCATCGTCTTTTTCGTTGTCACCCACAGAGTCGCTATGTTAGGTAAGCGGGCATTCTGAGTAATCGTTTCCTCCCTGAATGCTTTCGATCTCGGGTCCTGACGGTTCAATCATCGGCGCAGGTGACTAAGGTCGCATCGACGTGCATTTGTTTGGTGCTGAGTGGAGAAACATAACCTAACTGCAGTCTCCGAATTGCTGACCATCCGTCCATGACATCGTGCCGAAGGAAGCCTGGGAAACAGAAATGCACGCAGAATCACCAGTTTGTTCCAACTAGAACTGCGGCCCGGTACGGGCCATTTCCTTCGTTGAGACAGCCCAAAAAACCACTCTCGCCAGCCGACCAAAAACCGTATCCCCGCGTCTAAGAGTAAGGAAGTGGGGCCCAAGTGGGAACCCGGGGCGCCGCAACTCTTTTTTTTCCTTAATTTTGGACCTACAATGAAGGGGTGGTACGCCGTGCTCAACTCAGCGTCGAGGCTGAGGTACTGTAAGCCATCACGTACTCGGCAACCGCAATCGAGTTGGCACCCACCTGCGAAACATTAGACCCTAGAAGGTCGTATTACAGTTAGGCGCAGCAACACACCTAAGCTTTGGTGTCCCCCGCGCGGGTGGTCCGCAGCGGATTGGCGAAAGGATCAGTATGAAGACGTGGCACAAGGTCGCAATCGGTCTGGGCGGAGCAGCGCTTGTGGGTGGCATTGTTTGGTTCAGCATAAACCAGGCGAATAAGGGAGTCGTCACAGTTCAAACTGCGAAGGTGGCGAAGCTGGATTCGCTCGTATCCCAGGTAACCGCTTCCGGCGAAATTAAGCCTACCACCTACACGAACATTACCGCTCAAGGTTTCGGGCGGATCACCGAAATCCTCGTGAAAGAGGGCGACCACATCAAAAAGGGCGACAAGCTTCTACTCCAGGACAATGTGCAGGCTAATGCCGACGTTCAGGCCCAAGACGCAGCGATCAATTCCACCGAATCTGGAGTTCAGGCAGCGGAAGCGAGTTACAAAGCCACACAATCGGATTTAGTGATGCAACAAGCAAACCTTGAAAAGGCGAAACTGGATTACGACCGCGGTGTGGGTTTGTACAAGGATGGCTTGATACCCAAACAGGACTTCGATCAGCGCAAGACGACCTATGACGCCGCGGTAGCTACCGTTGACGCTTCGAAGGCGCGCATGCTGGCCCAGAAAGCACAACTCGATCAGATACGTGCGCAGCTTGCGGAAGGAAAAGCCGTGCTGGTTCACACGAAAGACATCCTGTCCAAGACCACCTATATTTCCCCGATCAACGGCATCGTCAGCTACCTTCCAGTACGAATGGGTGAATACGTCGTGCCTGGTATTCAAAATGCCACTGGTAGTTTCTTGATGACGCTTTCTGATATGTCCACGGTGACTTCCGAAGTAAAAGTGGATGAAACCGATATCGTTAATGTGAAGATTGGCCAAGATGCGGACGTCACGATTGATGCGGTTCCCGGGAAAGTATTTAGAGGCAAAGTGACCGACATCGGATCACAAGCCGTGCTGCGCAGTTCCGGTTTGGCGACGACCCAGACGACAACCAGCAATCAAGAAGCGAAAGATTTTAAGGTCGTGGTTACCCTAGAAAATCCGCCGGACAATCTTCGCCCCGGCTTGTCGACTACCGCGAAAATCAAAACAGCCGAGCGCAAAGCGGTGACTGCGATCCCGATCCAGGCACTGGCCGTCAGGTCCCGCAAGGACCTAGAAGAGTTTGCCAAAAACGCCAAGAAGGACGGAAATGTTACTTTGGCAGCACCTCCGCCGGCAGCGGCCGGAGATCCCAAAAAAGATGAGATTCAGGGCGTTTTCGTTGTAAACGGCAAGAAGGCCTTCTTCCGTCCGGTAGAAACTGGGATTTCAGGCGTGACCGATATCGAGATTACCAGAGGACTCCAACCAGGCGACGAAATTGTAGTTGGCAGTTACAAAGCTCTACGCACACTCAAACCCGAAGCGAGTGTCAAGGTAGATAATTCCGCTCCGAAGAAAACGGATGATACCCAACAATAGGTTCTAAGGGAGAAAACATGCCCGCTGAAACGACAACGCCGGAGTCTTATCGACAGGATTTAGTTGATTCCGGGATTGCTATTCGTACCGAAGGTCTGACGAAGACCTACGAAATGGGCACGGAGCAGGTTCACGCTCTACAAGGCGTGGACTTGGAAATTCGCAAAGGCGAATACGTCGCGATCATGGGCCCTTCGGGATCTGGAAAGTCCACGTTGATGAACCTGATTGGATGCTTGGATTCGCCTACCTCGGGCCGCTATTGGCTGGCTGGACGGCTGGTCAGCGATCTCGACGATGACGAGTTGGCCTACATTCGCAACAAGGAAATCGGTTTCGTCTTTCAAACCTTCAATCTGCTTCCGCGCGCGACCGCTCTTCACAATGTCGAATTGCCGCTCATCTACAACGGAACGCCGGCGGAAGAACGTGCAGAAAAAGCCAAACAGGCGTTGCAGCGGGTGGATCTTACCTCGCGCATGACCCACAAACCCAACGAGCTTTCTGGTGGTCAGAGACAGCGGGTGGCGATTGCTCGCGCACTGGTGAATAATCCGTCGATCGTGCTGGCCGACGAACCCACCGGGAATCTAGATTCAAAAACCGGCGAAGAAATCATGAACCTCTTTGAAAATCTTCACCGCCAGGGAAACACCATCATTCTGGTCACCCACGAAATGGACATCGCCCAACATGCCCACCGCGTCATTTTCATCCGTGACGGCAAGATCGCCTCTGACGAGAAAGTAGTGAAAAAGACTCTCGGCGATTAGACTGCCCGCAACTTGCGCAAGGCCTTCGAAACGCGTTCAGCCGGCCCCGACCGGGCTAGAAATATCTTCCTCCCCGAAAGCTTCAATGCGAGCTAAATAAGTCTTTGACAAACGATCGTGCCAGGTCAATTCG
>Ga0187817_10001649_pt1 | contig 11073 bp, 11 predicted proteins | sample NC_wetland_sal_i_17_FD_132431 | JGI IMG/M metagenome (GOLD analysis project Ga0187817, IMG submission 132431) | Wetland sediment microbial communities from Neuse River Estuary, North Carolina, USA - SO4_2 | ecosystem: Environmental > Aquatic > Freshwater > Wetlands > Sediment | place: USA... | reverse complement strand
TTTCCTCGGCCGACCGCTCCAGCGCCAAAGTCGAGAGTCCCTCGAAGTCGAAGTCGTATTGGTAGCGCTCGATCTGCTCCTTCTTGCGGTCCATGAAATAGATGTCATCGCAGAGGTACAGATGCAGATCCTTCTGGCCGCTGCGCGGCATTCGCTTTTCGATGGGATCGAATTGAAACAGCAGATCGTAGCCGAACGCGCCCACTAGGCCGAGCCGCGTGTCCTGCTCGTTGCGGAACTCGTGAATCAAAGCCCGCAGAACCGAGAAAACCGAAGGCTGCTTGCTGCGCTCCTCCTCGGGAAAGAGCTTCGGGAGCGGCTTGAGGCGCCCCGCCAGCACACCGCCGTGCTCGAGTCCGAAGGAGTCCCAGTGGGGGTGATCGCGTAGCACCGCCGCGAGCATCTGATTCAGAACTTCGCCGCGGGTGTTGAGCGGGCGGAACTCGATGCGCCGGTCGAATGCCAGAATCTCCAGCGGCGGCCGGGTGGAGGCAAAGTCCCAGCGCGAATACCGGCCCGGGAATTCGTAACCCGAAGACAAATAAATCCCACGGTATGTATCCAGTTCGCGCAGCAGGTGCCGCAGGCCCTTGCGATAACTGCTCTTAGACACCGTACGGGTAACTGCAATTCCGTGGGGAGTCGAATATCGTAGTGTGCGCATGCTGAGACCCGGCCGGCTGGAACCGATTTCCCTAGGATAGCAAAGGAATTAGCCAGGAATTACCCCGAAATCTCAGGCCCTCCTGGGTTACACTAATGTGTATGCGACTTCGTCACTCGCTTGCTGTTCTCGTCCTCGCGCTTTGCGCCATGGCTTCGTTTGCCCAACAGGTGCCGCGGCCCGCGGGGGAGTTCGCGATTTCCATGAGCAATGGAGGCCAAACCCTGATCAGCCAGTATTCAGGCAAGGTCGTGCTGCTCATGTTCATGTTCACTACCTGCCCGCACTGCCAGCACACCACGCAGCTTCTGAATCCGATCGCGAAGGAGTATGCGTCGCGCGGAGTCCAAGTCGTCGCTGCGGCGTTCAACGACGGTGCAGCCCAGTTGGTTCCCGGATTCATCGCCCAATACCAGCCGGCGTTTCCGGTGGGCTATACCACGCGCGACCCAGTGAACGAGTATTTGCAGCACGCGCCGGGAAAGCCCACCTACGTGCCGGAGTTGGTCTTCATCGACCGGAACCGCGTGATCCGCGCACAGATTACCGGCTCGGATGATTTCTTCAAGGACCAGGACAAAAACATCCGCGCCATGCTGGACACGCTGCTGAAGGAACCGGTGGCGTCGAAGAAGACCTCGACCCACAAGAAGCGCTCATAGCGGATCACCGTCGCTGCGATCCGCAAAGCGGTTTACTATAAAAGCCATGCGGCGACGAGATCTCTTAACCACCGGGGCGGCGCTGTTGAGCGGTGCCGCGGCTGCAAGGCCGCAACAGCCTCCGTCACCTGAACCCCATATCACCCGATCGGTCATGCTCTGGACGCTCAAGGGCTCCTTCGAGGAGAAACTGGAAGCGGCCGCGCAGGCGGGCGTGCAGTCGGTCGAGATGGTAGGCGAGTACGCCAACTGGACCGATTCCGACGTGGCGCGTATCAAGAAACTCGCGGGCTCCTTGCGCCTGGGCATGGATGTTCTGATCGCCACTCCCGACTGGGGGCGGCGTCCGGTGTCGATGGTCGATCCCGCGCAGCGCGATAACTTCCTCGCCGACGTGCGCAACGCCCTCCGTTATGCTCAAGAGCTCGAAATTCCGCAGATTCTACTGATGAGCGGCAATGCCATTCCCGGGCGCACGCATGAAGAACAATATGCCAGCCTGCTCGAGGGTGCCAGGCGTGCCGGCGACTTAGTGGCCGCGGCCAATCGCACCGCCATCATTGAGCCGCTGAATTCGCTCGTCAATCACAAGGGCTTTTTTCTCACCACCTGCGTGGAGGGCGCCAAACTCGTCCGGCAGGTCGACAATCCGCATGTGCGCCTGTTGTTTGACATCTATCACGAACAGGTGCAGATCGGGAACGTGATCCGCACGCTTACCGAAGCCGCCGACATCGTCGCGGTGTTCCACGTGGCCGACAATCCGGGCCGCAACGATCCGGGCTCAGGGGAAATCAACTATCAGAATGTGTACAAGGCCATCCGGAAAACAGGCTACAGCGGCTATGTGGCCATGGAGTACCTGCCGCTCGGCGATCAGGTTCAGAGCCTGACGCGGGCTTGGAACGATTTCCGTGCTGCGATGGCATAAACGCGGCCATGCGTGGATTAGCACAGGTGAGCCTTTACTATGACGTAGCGACGGCGGTGTCGCTCGCCGTGGATTCGATCCGCGCGCATAAGCTCCGCAGCTTTCTCACACTTCTTGGTGTGATCATCGGCGTTGCCAGCGTGATTCTGGTGGGCGCGGCTATCGACGGGCTGGGCGTTTACGCGGAGAACCTCACGGCCAAGGCCTTTGGCTCCGACAGCTACCTGGTGGCGCAAATCGCTTCTGTCGGCCGGCTCACTCGCCGGCAGCTTGCCGATAAGCAGCGCCGGAACAAGCGCATTCGTCCCGACGACATCGCCTATCTCCGCGCGGTCACGGGAGACGGCATCATCTACAGCGCCTATGGACAGCGTTTCGATGACGTGAAGGGCGAAAATCAGGTTTACGAAGGGGCCGTGATCCTGGGGGCTTCAAGCACCCTTCCCGACATGCGCGATATCCCCATCACCGAAGGCCGCTTTTTCACGGAAACCGAGGAGCGCATGCGGAAACCCGTCGCGGTGATCGGAGTAGATATTCGCGACACACTGTTTGGCGGGGCCTCACCCATCGGACGAACGATTCGAGTTTCGGGCGTAGAGTTTACGGTGATCGGCCTCCTGGAGCAGCAGGGTTCCTCATTTGGCCGCAGCCTGGATAATCCGGTTTACATGCCCATGACGCTTTACTACCAGTTGTACGGCAGCCAAAGAGGCGCAGCCGTCTTTGGAAAAGCGCGCCCGGATTCGCGCCTTACCATGGACGCAGCGCTCGACACCACGCGGGCCGCGCTGCGCAGCCGTTTCCACACGCCGCCCGGACAGGATGACAACTTCGATACATTGACCCCGGACTCGGTTCGTTCCTTCGTGGACCAGATCCTGGGAGTGATCGCCGCGGTGGTCGTGCCGGTGACCAGCATCTCGCTGGTAGTGGGCGGCATCGTGATCATGAACATCATGCTGGTGAGCGTCACCGAGCGCACGCACGAGATCGGCATTCGCAAGAGCCTGGGCGCGCGGAGAAGCGATATCATGCTCCAGTTCCTCACGGAGTCTGTAATCCTTTCGCTGACCGGCGGCATCATTGGCCTGGTGGCCGGAGCGCTGGTTGCCGCCGCCCTGTCCGCGCTGTTCGGCGCGACGCTCAAAGTCACCATGCCATACGTGCTGCTCTCGATCTTCGTCTCGAGCGCGGTCGGAATCATCTCGGGCTGGTATCCGGCAAGGAGGGCGGCGCACCTCGACCCCGTCGTGGCGTTGCGAGCCGAATGACGTCGCCCTTCGAGATCAGTCCCAGAGAAACCATGGTCATGGCGCTGAACGCCGTGTGGGCGCACAGGTTTCGCTCGGGGCTGACCATTCTCGGCATCGTGATCGGAATTACCACCGTGGTCACGGTGGCCTCGCTATTGACGGGGCTGCGGCAAGGCATTGTGGATTTTTTTCAGGAGTTCGGCCCGGACAACATCTTCGTGGCCCGCGTCAGTGGGGATCCAAGCGGTCAGAACGCCCGGCCTAAGGAACTCAAGCGAAAGCCGATCCGCCCGGAATATGCCGCCTACCTGGAATCGGTGGTGCGGTCCATCGAGGATGTGGGAATCAGCTTATTCATCCTGCCGCTTCCCGGCAGTGTTCCCATTGTCAAGGTTCCCGGCTACGAATCCGACAACTTCTTCATCGCGGGCGCCACGCCGAATCTGTATGAAATCTCGCCGCGCGAACTGCAGCAGGGCCGCATCTTCACGAGCGACGAGGCGGGGCGCGCACAGCGTGTGGCCCTTCTGGGTTCCGGCATCGCCGAGGCGATGTTTCCCGCTGGGGACGGTCTGGGCCGGTCCGTTTTCGTAGACGGCGCCGAATACACCGTCGTCGGCATTTTCGCGCCCGCAAAGGGCAGCTTTTTCGGGGAAAACGGGCTCGACCGCCAAATCGTCATTCCGCTCCAAACGGCGCGCCTGCGTTACCCGCAATCCAACAACTTTTTTCTCACCGCGAAAGCGCGGCCCGGTCTCCGCACGGATGCCATCGAAGAAATCCGGGGAGCCTTGCGCAAGCTCCGTCACACGCCTCGAAACGAAGAGGATGACTTTACCATATCCACCGCGGACTCCATCATCGAGAACTTCGACAGGATCACCGGCATGATTGTGCTCATCTCTATAGCGATCTCGGGGCTGGGCCTGCTGGTGGGCGGCATCGGCGTGATGAATATCATGCTGGTCAGCGTCACCGAACGGACCCGGGAAATCGGCGTGCGCAAGGCCGTCGGCGCACGGCGGCGGGACATCGTCTTCCAGTTCCTGAGCGAAGCGGTAACTCTTACGGGAGCCGGAGGCATTATCGGTATTATTTTCTCCATCCTGGCCACTCTGCTGCTGAGCGTGTTGTTCCCGAGCCTTCGCTCGCAGGTTCCCGCCTGGGCGGTGATCACCGGCTTCAGCGTTTCGGTGGCGGTAGGCGTCTTTTTTGGGGTCTGGCCCGCCGTCACCGCATCGCGCTTAGATCCGGTAGATGCCTTGCGTTATGAGTGAAATATCGGGTGGCGATGGATGGGGGATATCCTTAAGGATTTGCCTGAACGAACATACGTTTCCCGGGGCCGGGAAACGTATGTTTTTCCACATTAGATAAAATTTGCAGGAAAAAATTGCTCTTTGGAAGGCAAGGGCGGGCTCCCGACCCGCCCTGGATTTAACGCTGTGCGGTCTGCGTGTTCAGATCGGCGGTGAACAGGCGAACTTCTACCCTACGATTCTTGGCGCGCGCTTCCCGATTCCGTCCTTCATCGGCCGGTTTTTCCTTGCCCAAACCAACATTCTGAAGGCGGAACACCGGAATGTTGTGCTGGGTCACCAGGTAAGCCATCACGCGCTCAGCGCGGCGGCGGCTCAACGCGTCGTTATAGGCGGAGGGGCCGGTTTTGTCCGTAAAGCCTTCGATAGTAATGAAGAAGCGCTTCGAGTTGGAGTGCTCTTGGACAAATTGATCTAGCTGCTGTTTCGCCTCCGGCGTTAGCGAGTCCTTATTAAAACCGAATGGAACCACGGTTTCGGCAGCCATTTTGTAGTCGTCCAGATTCCCGAGGGTCTGCTGGAGCGAAGTGATTTGCTGCGTATTCTGATTCGACCGATTCTGCGCGTCGGTGGCAGTCTGCTGCGCGGTCTTGGCCGCATTCATAGCGTCGTTGGCAGCCTTTTCGGCTGACATCGCCCGCTCTTTGGCAGCGTTAATGCCGGTTTCGTGCTGTTCAAGTTCCTTTTTGGCTTCCTCGATGGAAGTACCTTGCTTATTCGTTTGGTCGGCTACCTGATCTACCTTGGTTTGAATGGGGGACGTAGTTTGCTGGACATACTTCTTGGTGGCGCATCCACCGGAGACCAGCCCCCCGATCACGATGATCGATAAGCCTAGAAATTTCTTCATTAGAGTGACCTCCCTGCCGAGACACGAGCAATTTCGTGGCCTTTTATTGTACAACGCAAAAGGGTAGAATAATTCTTAACGTTTTTTCACCTCCAGACATCACACCCTCGCGCGAGGGACGTTGGCACCTCGGGTAGATTCCCGGAGAAAGGCATACGCATGGCTGAAAACGAGGCATCAGTGAACCGCAGGGACTTCATGAAGCAGGCAGCAGGCGTGGGCGCGGCGCTGGGAGTAGCCGGCAAGGCATTCGCCGCGCGCCCGGCCCGAGCATCCAGCGGAAGAGTGGTTGGCGCGAACGACAAGATCAACATCGGAGTCATCGGCGTAGGCGGCCGCGGATCGTATCTGGCGCACACGTTCGCTGGGATCGCTGAGCGCACCAACGATTGCAAAGTCGTCGCGGTTTGCGACGTCTATGAAAAACGCAAGCGCAAGAATGCGGAAAGCCTGAAGTGCGAGGGCTTCCTGGATTACCGGGAGGTGATCAGCCGGCCGGATATCGATGCGATCGTTGTGGCCACGCCGGATCACTGGCACGCCCGGATCGCGCTCGAGGCCATGGATCAGGGCAAGGACGTGTATCTCGAGAAGCCCATGTGCCACACGATTGAAGAGGCCAAGCAGCTTTCCGCGACGGTACATGAAACCAAACGGGTGCTGCAGGTCGGCTCGCAAACCACCTCCGCCGAGCAATGGTGGAAGGCGAAGAAGGCCATCGCCGACGGCATGATCGGCCAGATGCTCATGAGCCAGGGCTCCTATCATCGCAACTCCGTGGAAGGCGAGTGGAACTGGCCCATCGATGCCGATGCCGGCCCCAACGGCAAAGACGAGAACTACATCGATTGGAAAATGTGGCTGGGATCCGCGCCCAAGCGGCCCTACGACGCCGACCGGTTCTTCCGTTTTCGCAAATACTGGGATTACTCCGGCGGCATTGCCACTGACCTGTTTTTTCACGTTGTCGCCCCGTTGAATATTTGTTGGCCCGAACCGCAGTTCCCCTATCGCGTGATGTCTTCGGGCGGCATTTACGTTTTCAAAGACAGCCGCGAGGTACCCGATACCTTCAACCTGATGGCGGACTTCGAGAAGAAGCACTCGCTGATATTGAGTTCGTCGATGGCCAACTCGCAGCACATTCCCGGCCTGATTCGCGGCCACGAAGGCACCATCATCATGGTGGATCACGGCATGTTTGAAGGCGAGACCGATCACATCACGGTCAAACCCGAAAAGCGCGTGATCAACGACGAGTACAAGGCCAAGTGGGGCGATAGCGACATCACCATTCCGGTTACCGAAAAGCCGGAGTGGGCGCACATGCAGAATTTCCTGGACTGCGTGCGCAGCCGCCAGAAACCGGTGCTGGATGTCGATACGGCGTTCCGCGCGCAGGTCACCATTTCGATGTCGGTGCAGTCTTACCGCGAAGGCCGCGTCCTCTATTGGGACGACAAAGCCATGAAGGTTGTGCCCAAGCCGCCGAAGACGCTGGCGTAGCGCTGGATAGTTGTTTCAAAGCGTGGGCTTGGCCCGCCGGGACTTTACCTCACGCGGATCGAGCAGATGCTCGGGTGTGAACTCGGCTTTCGTCCATTTGGAATCCGCATCGAACGCGATGCCGACGAAGTAACCGTCATCGCGCCAGTAGCAGAAGCGCACCGAGCCGCGGAACTCGCTCTTTCCGCACCGCAGGCGCACCCGGACGTTCTCAGGCACGGAAACTTCGCACTGCACGCAGGCGCCGGAAGTCGAGATGTTCTCCAGCACACCGGTTTCGCGGTGGTCACGGTGCGCCTGGTCGGACCAGCAGAGAGTCACCAAGTCGGCGCACAGAAACCGGGGCTCAGAACGCTGCTCGGCCATGAATCCGAACGGGCATCAGTAAGGCGGTCCCAGGCGCGAGAACTCGAATCGCGCCGGATCGTGGCCGCGCGCCGCCAACTGCCGTATGCACTCTTCCACTGAGTCGCCGATGGCTTCGATGCGGCGCAGCGGCAGGGCCTCCGGCGTGTAGATTTCGAGCGCGATGAACTTGCCGACGAGCGCCAAGCGCTCTTCAAGAGTCAATTGTTCGGGAGCGCGCCCGATGGCGTGTTTGGGATCGGTGGCTGCGGAGACAGGCATGGTGGAAAGCACCGTATTGTATCAAACGTGGCCGGAAATATCCGGCCACTACGTTGTCCGATACAATGCAGACGGGAGCGCCAGCAAGCCATCATGCGCAATCATTCCAACACCATTTTCATAACGGGCGGCGGCTCAGGTATCGGCCGCGGACTGGCCGAAGCATTCCACAAACTGGGCAACCACGTGATTATCGGGGGGCGAAGCGAGACAGCATTAAGCGAGGTCTGCGCGGCAAATCCCGGAATGAGTCATGTCATTTTGGATGTCGCAAATTCGGAGAGTATCAGGATCGCCGCGAACTCCGTCGTCTCCAGGTTTCCGGCATTGAACTGCGTGATCAACAATGCCGGCATCCAGAGGTTGCACGATTTTTCCGTGGCTGCCGGTGTCAATGACGCCGCCCTAGTTGCGGAAATTGAAACAAATCTGCTGGGCCTCATGCGAGTGTGCGGGGCGTTCCTTCCGCACCTGAGCCGCCAGCCCGACGCCACCCTGATCAACATTTCATCGGGGCTTGCCTTCGTTCCCCTGGCGCGGGTTCCGGTCTATTGCGCGACCAAGGCGGCCACCCATTCGTTCTGCGTTTCGCTGCGGCATCAACTGAAGCACACCAGCGTCAAAGTAGTCGAATTGATCCCGCCGTGGGTCGACACGAACCTGGATAGAGGCAGACCCAGGCCCGCAGACCGGGCCCCAATGCCACTGCCTCAATTCATCTCCGAGGCGATAGAGGGACTCTCCGGAGATGCCGATGAAGTTCCCGTGGGCGATGCCAAGTTTCTTTACGCGAGCGCGGGAACAGGAGAGGCGTTCCTGAAGACCTTCTCGCGAATGAATCCTTAGTTGAAAAACGGTTAGGGCGCTTGCGCCAGGTATCCCGTGCGCGTGCGCACCATGAGTTTGCCGTGGCCGGATGCCTGTGCCGCCACTCGAACGCTCCGGTAGCCTCCATTCCGCGTCGGGTTGGTGGGAGCATAACCGATGGTGTATTGGTGGCGAATGTCATGGGCAATTCGCTCACAAATGTCGACCACCTCGCTGGTTCTACCGGGAAAGAATGCTTTTCCGCCCGTCGCGCGCGCTAACCGGCGAAGAACGCGAGGATTGCGGTCTGCATCCTCTTCATCGAAGATCCCCATGGTATAAATGATCGCGCTCGACTGCTCCGCCAGGTTGGTGACTTGGGCTAAAGTGTGAGCGCTGGCGTTGTCGCCGCCATCGCTGATGACGATCAGCACTTTTTTGTTCAGCGGGCTTTGCTTGACTCTCCCCAGCGCCTCCACGACGGCGTCGTAAAGCGCCGTCTTGCCGCCGGCCGGGGCGTTCAGGATCGCTCGTTCGAGCTCTGTGCCGCTGTTGCTAAACCGCACTGTGCCCGGCAGGCCCAATGAGACGTTCTCGTTGAAGTTGATAACGAACATCTGGTCCTGGGGATTGCTGGAGTGAACGAATGTGCGGGCTGCGGCGCTCACGTCGGGGAGTTTCCTGCGCATGCTCGCGCTGTGATCCACCACCAGCCCCACGGCGACCGGAACGTCTTCGTGCCGGAACAGGCTGATCTGCTGCCGAATTCCATCCTCATAGACCTCGAAATTCTGTTCCTGCAAATCGGTGACGAGATGATCGTGGGAATCGGAAACCGTGGCATGCAGCACCACCAGGTCGACATCCACGGAAATTCGCGGACTTTGATCAGTGGCCGGCGCCAGAGCCTGTTGTCCGGCGGCCACCTGGAGGGTTATGGCAGAGAGAGCGAGTAGGATGACGGCGTTCATGAAGGGCCGGTTGATACCCGGACCGCGCCGCAGCCAGAACATACGCTCCCCCTACTCTTAGTATTACAGCCCCGAGAGCGACTGGCGCTTCTCAGATACGCGCCTGGACGTATAATCGATGACGGCAGGAAGGGGAGATGCGAATCCTGTCCCATAGAGAGGAGCCTTAACGTGGCTCATCCTGTCGCGACAACCCTTCGCGAGCAACTGCTGGAAAGAAGGCGCCGGCTGGAGTCCGCTATACCGGTTCAGCAGAACGCCGAGCATTTACTCCGGCTTCTGAATGAAGTAGATTCCGCTCTGGGCCGCATCGAATCCGGCTCATATGGACTCTGCGCAACATGCAACGAGCCGATTGAACGCGAGTGGCTGGCGGTGGATCCTCTGGCCCGCACCTGCCTGGACCACATGAGCGCTGAACAGCGGCAGGCGCTGGAGCAGGATCTCCAGGTGGCATGCCGCATTCAGGCGGCACTGCTGCCGCGCAACAACCTGAAACTTGCAGGATGGGATATTTGCTACCAATATGAACCGGCCGGCGCGGTTGGCGGAGATTACTGCGACATTTTGCCCGTCGGAAACGACATCTTGTTCGCGATCGCGGACGTGTCCGGCAAAGGGGTCGGTCCCGCCATGCTCGCGTCACAGTTGCACGCCATTTTTCGCAGCATCATCGCGGTCGATCAGCCGTTGGGCCGCCTGATGGAGCGCGTGAACCGGATCTTTTGCGGAAGCACCACCCCTTCGCGATTTGCGACGCTGGTGTGCGGGCGGGCGACTCCCTCCGGAGAAGTGGAGATCTGTAATGCAGGCCATTGCCCACCTCTGTGGATTCGCGCTGACGGGGAGGAGCGGATTGCGGCGACCGGCCTCCCGCTGGGCATTTTCTGCAGCAGTGAGTACACGACCCGCTGGATGCACCTCCAGCCGGGTGAGACGCTGTTGCTGTACACCGATGGCCTGACCGATTCGTTCAATCCCGATGATGCCGAGTACGGGATCGACCGTCTGTGCGAATTCGTGAATCTCTGTCCGGCGCGGTCTGGAAGAGCGCTTGTTGAGGCATGTGCTGAAGACTGGACGAAATTCCGGGATGGGATGGTGATGGGCGACGATCTCACGATTATGGCGGTATGGCGCGCCGGTGAACCAGTCGATTAGCAGGACTCAGCGCTCAAAAAGACAAACGCAAGGCGAGCTGAAACTGGCGCGGCGTTCCGCTGCCTGTGGCGCCTGGATTCACCACCGTGGTGATGACGCCGAAGCTGAGCGGGGAGGAGAGGTTCGCTTGCGGGCTGCCATACTGCGCGCGGTTGAAGAGATTAAAGGCCTCTGCGCGAAACTGCAGCCCGAATCGCTCCGTGAGGCCGATGGTTTTTGCCATTGCCGTGTCCACCTGCCACAGGCCGGGAGCGCGAACCAGATTGCGGCCGGCATCGCCGAACGTGCCCGGGGCCGGCACCGAGAAGGCCGCTGGATT
>Ga0187817_10001647_pt1 | contig 11082 bp, 6 predicted proteins | sample NC_wetland_sal_i_17_FD_132431 | JGI IMG/M metagenome (GOLD analysis project Ga0187817, IMG submission 132431) | Wetland sediment microbial communities from Neuse River Estuary, North Carolina, USA - SO4_2 | ecosystem: Environmental > Aquatic > Freshwater > Wetlands > Sediment | place: USA: North... | reverse complement strand
GTGCAGTTTCCCTGGCCGCAGATTCCAGAAATCGTGCGCTGGCACCACGAGCGCGCCGACGGATCGGGATACCCGGACGGCTTGCATTCGGACGAGATACCGCAAGCGGTGCGCATCGTGGCCCTGGCCGAGACCTTTGACGCTATGATCAGCGAGCGTCCTTACCGCGAACGCATGTCGGTCGGAGCGGCGCTGCAGGACTTGATCCGCATGACTCCGCAAAAATACGACCCCCAGGCGCTACAGGCTTTACTGATCCAGGTGCGGCGGGATGCCGTCGGCAGCAACCGCGCCCCGGTCCTTGACCCTGAAGTCATGCACCTTTCCGCCACGGATGTCGACCAACTGGCCTCCACCCTGCAACACAGAATCAGCCAGGACAGACTTTTTCTCACCTGAAATTTGCAGGTTGCGATTGACAACGCAATTGCATCGGCTGATAATTAAAACGATTTAGTAAGGCGTTTTGCCCACCTGGCCGGTTCCGGGAGGAAATCATATGCTTGAGGCAAAGTTATCGGTGCCCTTTTACGGTCACGTCCGCCAGTATCACAACATCAAGTCTGAAATCGACGCCAACATCAAGGAAGTTCTGGAAAGCGGCCAGTATGTTCTAGGCCCGATGCTGAAGAAATTTGAGGGCGAACTGGCCCAGTTCCACGGCACAAAGTTTGCTGTCGGTGTGGGCAACGGAACTGACGCCTTGTGGCTGACTTTCAAGGCGTTGGGGATCGGCCCCGGCGACGAATGCATCACCACGACCAACACCTTCTTTGCCACCGCGGAGGCCATCTGGGTCACGGGTGCGACGGTCGTGTTTGTCGACTCCGATCCCCGCACCAACTGCATCGATCCCACCAGGATCGAAGCCGCGATCACGCCCCGCACCAAACTGCTGGTGCCAGTCCACCTCTACGGCCAGTGCGCCGATATGAAGGCCATCCGCAAGATCGCGGACAAGCACCATCTCAAAGTGGTCGAGGATAATGCGCAAGCCATCTGCGGGCGCGGCGACGGCTTCAGGATCGGAGAACTCAGCGACGCGGCCACCGTCAGCTTCATCATTCAGAAAAACCTCGGAACATTCGGCGACGGCGGCGCCATCGTCACCAACAACCCTGAGATCGACCGCATCGCGCGCAAGTTGCGCAACCACGGCTCCGAAAAACGTTCCTGCCACAGCATGGGGTACAACAGCCGGCTCGACGATCTGCATGCGGGAATTCTCAGCGCCAAGCTGAAGCACATCGCGGAATGGAGCGAACTGCGCCGAAAATGGGCGGCGCGCTACAGCAAGGGGCTAGTCCATGCGAAGAACATCACGCTGCCCTACGAAACTCCCGGCTACTACCACGTGTATCACCTGTACGTAATCGAGACCAGGCAGGCCAAGCATCGCGATCCTCTGCTCCGGTTCCTGAACGATGCCGGAATCGATGCCAAGTGTCACTATCCGATTGCGATTCACCAGCAGGAAGGCTACCCGTGGGGCCAGAAGGCGCGCATCCATGGTCCGGTCCCGAACTCGGAGCGCAATGCCGCCTGCTGCGTTTCCCTGCCGATGTTCCCCGAGCTAACCGAGGAAGAAACGAATTACACCATCGACAAGGTGCTGGAGTGGGACAGGAGCGCGCAATGACGACCAGTAGTAAATACCGGGTCGTGGTCGTGGGCATGGGCAAGCGCGGAATGCACCATGCCCAAGCCTTTCAGGCAAACGGCCGGTTCGAAGTGGCCGGTGTCTGCGACATCGACCCTGCCCGCCTGGATGCGGCCGCCGCCAAATTCGGCGCCGTCAAGGGCATGGACGCGCTCCAGGTCGCTTCCGCCGTAAAACCCGACGTTTTCTGCTTCTGCACTCTTCCCCACCTGCGCAGCGAGATGATTCGCGTCGGCATCAAGAGCGGTGCTCGTTTAATCGCTTTCGAAAAGCCGGTGGCGCTGAACACGCGCGAGGGTTTCCTGGTCAGAAAGCTGCTGGCCGAGAGCGGGGTCAAAGCCGTCGTCAGTCATCAGCACCGCTATGGCGAGCATTACCGCAAAGTGAAGGAGATCATTGTTAGCGGCGCGCTCGGACGCGTCCACACCGTGTACGGCACAGCCTCCGGCTGGATGGCACACATGCTTTCGCACTTGATCGACTACATGCGCTGGTTCAATGAAGAATCGTACAACCGCGCACCACCAGCGCAATGGGTGATGGCCCAGGCGGCCGGGCGCAGGAAGATGACCGACTTACACCCTTCGCCCGACTACATCGCTGGCTTTATCCAGTTTGCCAACGGAGTGCGCGGAATCGTGGAGTGCGGCGCCGGCGCACCGGATGTCCCGGAGGTCGATTACTGGTGGAGAAAGTGCCGCATCGGCGCCCAGGGCACAGAGGGATTCGCTGAGGTCCTGACGGGCGGTGGCTGGCGAGCAGTGACCAAGGCCGGCGCGTCCTCGGGCGGCGGCTGCATGAACTACGACCTGGATATGCCTCCCTACGTGCAGGAGATCGCCGACTGGCTGGATGACGACCGCAAAGTCCATTCGTGCAATTTCGAAAGCGCATATGCCGGGTTTGAAATCATGATGGCGCTCTGCCGCTCGGTCGTAAACGGAGGACAGGTAGCCCTTCCGCTCACCGAGGCGGCCGATGAAATCGAGCTGCTGAAAGCCCACCTGGCCGACCGTAAGGTCATGCTTTCCACCCTGGTAAATGCCAAAGAATACGGGTAGGTTAATCGACACAAGCTCCCGCAAGCTAATTTCTCCTCGGTGTAAAATCCCAAGTTAGCGCTCTCGTACCATTCTGTTTCCCGATCACGATGTAAACTTGGAGCGGTCAGCGCGCTTGTATCTCTCGGGCGCTGATTTCATCTAACTTGGTAGTGGGGCAGTGCAAGCCAATTTGCGAGGAGAAAATTGATGGCTGTCAGTGACCAGTCGGTCGCTACCGGGGCCGAGCTCGATCAGTTGTGTATCAACACGATTCGCACCCTTTCGATGGACGCGGTCCAGAAAGCGAACTCGGGACATCCGGGAGCGCCAATGGCGCTGGCTCCAGTCGCCTACTGTCTGTGGCAGCAGTTTCTGCGCTATGACCCGGAAGATCCCGTCTGGCCGAATCGCGACCGCTTCGTGCTCTCCAATGGGCACGCCTCCATGCTGCTGTATTCGCTGATTCATTTGGCAGGCATACGCGAAATCGGTCCCGACGGAAAAATTCTTTCGACGCCCGCCCTGTCGCTCGACGAGATCAAGAATTTCCGGCAACTGGGGAGCAAAACACCAGGGCACCCCGAATACGGCTTGACCACGGGCGTTGAGACCACCACCGGTCCGCTCGGCCAGGGTGTCGCTAACAGCGTGGGCATGGCCATCGCCGAACGCTGGATGGCCGAGCATTTCAATCGCCCGGGATTCGAGCTCTTCAACTACAACATCTGGACGATTTGCGGCGACGGCGACATGATGGAAGGAATTTCCTCGGAAGCCGCGTCAATCGCCGGGCACCTGAAACTTTCGAACCTGTGCTGGATCTACGACAGCAACCACATCACGATTGAGGGCAACACTGATCTTGCTTACGACGAAAATGTGGCTGCAAGGTTCGCAGCCTACGGTTGGGATGTCCAGCACGTCGGTGACGCCAACGACCTGGTTGCACTCGCCGACGCCTACACGCACGCGCTGGGTATCAAGGATCGCCCCAAGCTCATTATCGTCAACAGCCATATCGGCTACGGCTCGCCCCATCGCCAGGACACCAAGGAAGCGCACGGCGAAGCTCTCGGCGAAGAAGAAGTCAAACTGACCAAGCGCGTCTACGGCTGGCCGGAAGACGCCAAGTTCTTGGTACCCGATGGCGTGCGCGAAAATTTCCACGAAACGATGGGCAAGCGCGGCCAGCAATTGCGCAGCCAGTGGAACGCACTGTTCGCGAAGTACAGCGTGCAGTATCCCGACTTGGCGGCGCAATTCGCACGCATGCAAAGTCGCCAGCCGGCTGACGGATGGGACAAGGACCTGCCCTCGTTTGCACCCGATGCCAAGGGAATCGCGACCCGCGATTCGTCCGGCAAGGTACTCAATGCGATTGCCAAGAACCATCCCTGGCTGATGGGCGGCTCGGCCGACCTGTATCCCTCGACCAAGACGCGCCTCACCTTCGACGGTGCGGGCGACTTTGAAGCGAATCATTACAACGCGCGCAACTTCCACTTCGGCATTCGCGAGCACGCCATGGGAGCAATCGTAAACGGCATGGCGCTATCGAAAATCCGTTCTTACGGTTCCACGTTCCTCATCTTCAGCGACTACATGAAGATGCCGATCCGCCTCTCGTCCGTCATGGAAGTTCCGTCCATCTGGATCTTCACCCACGATTCCATCGGCGTCGGCGAAGATGGACCGACCCACCAGCCGATCGAGCAACTGATCACGCTGCGAGCCGTTCCCGGGCTGATGACACTGCGCCCCGCCGATGCCAACGAGATCGTTGAGGCGTGGAAAGTAATCATGCATCTAAAGAAAGAACCGGTGGCGCTCGTCCTGACACGGCAAGCCTTGCCGACCTTCGATCGCACGAAATACGCGTCAGCGGCAGGCGTGGCGCGCGGCGCCTACATTCTGGCCGATGCCGAGGGTGGCAAGCCGCAAGTGATCCTGATGGCCACCGGCAGCGAGGTGTACCTCTGCATCGACGCCTACGAGAAGCTGAAGGCGGAAGGCATCCGGGCGCGTGTCGTCAGCATGCCGTCGTGGGACCTGTTCGAGCATCAGGACCAGAGTTACCGCGATGAAGTGCTCCCGCCCGAGATCACCGCACGCGTCGCTGTCGAGATGGCCTCGACCTTAGGTTGGGCACGATACGCAGGACCGAAAGGACGCATCATAGGGATGCATTCCTTTGGAGCGTCCGCGCCGCTCAAGGATTTGCAAAAAAAGTTCGGCTTCACGGCAGACGCCGTCCTGCAGGCGGCGAGAGAAGTGCTCGTGTAGCGACGGGGCTTGCCCCGTCTTTTTGAACGCTGGGGAGACGCGGCAAGGCGCGTCTCTACGGCAACTTTCAGGAGATGGTTATGAATCCCGTAGACACACTCGAAACCGCAAAGGCTGCGAATCCTCTTACCCAGCTTCAGAATTTCGGGCAGTCGATCTGGCTCGACTACATCCGCCGCGACCTTCTTAAGGGCGGCGAACTGCAGCGTCTGATCACCGAAGACGGCCTGCGCGGCATGACTTCCAATCCTTCGATTTTCGAGAAGGCCATTGCCGGCTCGGCCCTGTACCAGGACTTTCTCGACACGCTCGCCAGCCGCGCCGATCTCGACGCCAAGGGCCGCTACGAACTGCTGGCGATTCGCGATATTCAGGACGCCGCCGACCTGCTCCGTCCCGTTTACCAGAGCACTAGGAAGCGCGACGGCTACGTGAGCCTCGAAGTCTCCCCGTATCTCGCGCACGACACCAACGGCACCATCGAAGAAGCGCGGCGCCTCTGGAAGTGCGTGGCCTGCGAAAATGTGATGATCAAGGTGCCGGGCACAGTTGAAGGCATTCCCGCGTTTCGCCAACTGATCGGCGAAGGCATCAACATCAACGTGACCCTGCTGTTCGCGCAGCAAGTGTATGAAGACGTCGCGGCGGCATTCATTGACGGCGTGGAAAAATTCGCGGCGAGTGGCGGCGATGTGAGCAAAGTGGCGAGCGTAGCAAGCTTTTTCATCAGCCGCATTGATTCGCTCGTCGACGCGCTGGTTAACGAACAGCTGAAGAAAGAAACCGACGCGGCCCGCAAGGCGAAATTGCAGGGCCTTCTGGGGAAGGTCGCCATCGCGAACGGCAAGCTGACCTACGAAGCCTACCAGCGCATCTTTTCTTCTCCGCGATGGAAAGCGCTGGCTGCTAAAGGCGCGCAAACCCAGCGCGTGCTGTGGGCCAGCACCAGCACGAAGAATCCGAATTACCGGGATGTGCTTTATGTCGAAGAGATGATTGGTCTGGACACCGTCAATACCATTCCGCCGGCAACGCTCGAGGCTTTCCGTGACCACGGCAAACCACGCCCGACTCTGACCGAAAACCTGGACGGGGCGCGGAAGACGATGGCTGACCTCGCCGGCGCTGGCATTGTCATGAAAGACGTGACCGACAAGCTGACTGCCGACGGCGTAAAGCTGTTTGCCGACGCCTTCGATGCCCTGCTGGCTGCGGTCGAAAAGAGTACGAAGAGACCGAGTACGCCTCAGATCAACCAGCAGACCACATCCCTTCCGGCCGATCTCGATGCGGCGGTAAAAAAAAACCTTAGCGACTGGCGGGCATCGGGAAAAGTAAGAAGGCTCTGGCAGCGGGACGCCTCTCTCTGGACCAACGAAGACGAGGCGAAGTGGCTGGGTTGGCTCGACATCACCGACGAACAACTTGTCGACGCAGCCAAGCTCAAGGCGCTCGCCGATGAGGTGAAAAGCGGAGGGTTCTCCGACATTCTTCTCCTCGGCATGGGCGGCTCCAGCCTTTGCCCAGAAGTGCTGGCGCTGACCTTCCCGCAAGCGCCCGGCTTCCCGCGCTTGCACATCCTCGACTCGACCGACCCAGCGCAAATCAGGAACACCGAGAACAAGGTCGACCTGGCCAAAACGCTCTTCATCGTTTCCAGCAAGTCCGGCAGCACGCTCGAACCCAACATCTACAAGCAGTATTTCTTCGAGCGCGTAAAGGGGACCGTGGGCGCCGACAAAGCGGGCAGCCGCTTCATCGCCATCACCGATCCCGGTTCGAAGATGCAGCTGGTAGCCGAGCGCGATCGCTTCCGCCACATTTTTTATGGACTACCCTCCATCGGCGGACGCTATTCCGCGCTCTCGAACTTCGGTATGACTCCCGCCGCGGCGATGGGTCTTGACACTGGCAAGTTCCTCCAGCGTACGAAAGAGATGGTCGAGGCCTGCAAGCCGTCCGCCCCCGTGGAACAGAATCCCGGAGTGATGCTCGGTCTGATCATGGGAACGGCGGCAAAGCTTGGCCGCGACAAAATTACGCTCATCACCTCGCCCGGCATCGGCGACCTGGGTGCATGGCTCGAGCAACTGATTGCCGAGTCCACCGGCAAGCTCGGAAAGGGCATAGTTCCAGTCGATCGCGAGGACCTCGGCGCACCGGACGTCTACGGGAATGACCGCATCTTCGCCTACCTTAGCCTAGATGCTGCGCCCGATGCCGCGCAGGATGTAAAGGTCGCCGCGCTCGAAAAAGTCGGCCATCCCGTCGTGCGCATCGCCGTATCCGATACTTACAGCCTTGGACAGGAATTCTTCCGATGGGAGATTGCAACTGCTGTAGCGGGCTCGATCCTCGGGATCAACGCCTTCAATCAACCCGACGTCGAGGCCAGCAAGATCGTCACCAAGCAACTGACGTCTGCGTATGAAAGCACGGGATCGCTTCCCCAGGAAAAACCGATTCTCGAAGAAGCGGGCTTCAAGCTCTTCACCGACGATAAGAACGCCGCCGCGCTCAGCCAAGCCACCGGTTCCGACCGCTCGCTCAAGAACTATCTGCGCGCGCATCTCGGGCGTCTTGGCGTCGGCGATTATTTTGCCGTGCTCGCTTATGTCGAGATGAATGCGGAGCATGAATCCTTGTTGCAGAGTCTGCGCATGGCCGTGCGCGATCGCAAACGCGTCGCAACCTGCCTCGGCTTCGGCCCGCGTTTCCTGCACTCCACCGGACAGGCATACAAAGGCGGTCCCAACAGCGGCGTGTTCCTGCAAGTCACCTGCGACGACGCGCAGGACTTGCCGGTGCCCGGACAGAAGTACACTTTCGGAGTGGTAAAGGCCGCGCAAGCTCGTGGAGACTTCCAGGTCCTAGCCGACCGCCAGCGCCGCGCGCTGCGCGTACACCTCGGCAGCGATCTCAAAGCAGGGCTCACGAGGCTGGCAGAACTGGTAAGGCAGACTTTATAGTCGAGGGGCGTGTGGTGACGGGCCTCTGGCCCGTCCAGTTCAGGTGCAAAATTATTAAGGAGCACGAATGCAACTGGGAATGGTAGGTCTAGGCCGCATGGGCGCCAACATGACGCGGCGCCTGCTGCGCGGCGGTCACACCATGGTTGTGTCCGATCTGAGCCCCGATGCCGTGAAGAGCATCGCCGGCGAAGGCGCGGTGGCCTCCGCTTCACTCGACGACCTGGTCGGCAAGCTGAACCCGCCGCGCGCCGTGTGGATCATGGTCCCATCGGGCGATCCCACGGAAAAAACGGTGCAGGCTCTGCTCAGTATCATGCAAGCGGGCGACACTATCATTGACGGCGGCAACTCGTATTTCAAAGATGACGTTCGCCGCTCCAAAATTTGCGCCGCCAAAGAAGTGCACTACGCCGACGTCGGCACCAGCGGCGGCGTCTGGGGACTGGAACGCGGATACTGCATGATGATCGGCGGCCCGAAAGAGGCCGTCCAGCGCCTTGATCCGATCTTCAAAACGCTGGCGCCGGGACGCGGCGACATTCCGCGCACTCCCGGACGCGAAAACATGCCAGGCACAGCCGAAGACGGCTACATCCACTGTGGTCCGTCGGGCAGCGGACACTTCGTCAAAATGGTCCACAACGGCATCGAATACGGCATGATGCAGGCCTATGCCGAAGGCTTCGATATCTTCAAGAACGCCACCAGCAAGGACCTTCCCGAGGATATCCGCTACGATCTCAACCTGCCCGATATTGCCGAAGTCTGGCGCCGCGGCAGCGTGGTGAGTTCGTGGCTGCTCGACCTGACGGCGATGGCGCTGGCCGAGAATCCCACGCTCGCCGAGTACAGCGGGTTCGTGCAGGATTCCGGCGAAGGCCGCTGGACGATTCAGGCAGCGATTGAAGAGGCGGTTCCCGCCGAGGTCCTGACGGCGGCCTTGTACACGCGGTTCCGCTCGCGACAAGAGCATACTTTCGCGGAAAAGATGCTCTCCGCCATGCGGCAAAAGTTTGGCGGTCACGTGGAACCGAAGCATTGAGCCATTGATTCATTGAGCGATTGAATCATTGACCAGTTGATTGAATGACTCAATGCCTCAATGATTCAATGACTCAATTCGAGGAAACCATGGCTCTAGCAGATGTTCGGCCAGCACCTATCAAGCAGCGGACGGGACGCACCGGCGATCCGTGCGTCATGGTGATCTTCGGCTTTACCGGCGACCTCACCCGCCGCAAGCTGATTCCCGCTCTCTACAACCTCGCCGGCCAGCAATTGCTTTCGCGCGAGTTCGCCGTGATCGGCGTGGGCCGCAGTCCCATGAGCAACGACGATGCGCGGAAGAAGCTTACCCAGGACTTCAAGCAGTTCGCCACCGGCGCCGTTGATAACGATTTGTGGGAATGGTTTACCCGCCGCGTCAACTACGTCAATGGAGATTTTGACGATCCCGCTACCTACGACAAGCTGAAGGAAACGCTTGCCCAAGTCGACAAAGAGCATAATTCCCACGGCAACTATTTCTTTTATCTTGCGACCGCGCCCAACTACTTCGGCGACATCGTGGAGCGAATCTCGAAGATCGGCCTGATGACCGAGGAAAATAGTCATTGGCGGCGCGTGATCATCGAAAAGCCTTTTGGCCATGATCTGGATTCCGCCAAGGTGTTGAACCAGCAACTTCTGAAAGTCGCTTCGGAACGGCAGATCTACCGCATCGATCATTACCTCGGCAAGGAAACCGTGCAGAACATTTTGGCGCTCCGTTTCGCCAACGGAATTTTCGAGCCCATCTGGAATCGCCGCTACATTGATCACGTGCAGATTTCGGTCGCCGAGACCGTTGGCGTCGAAACCCGCGGCGGCTACTACGATGGCTCAGGCGCCCTGCGCGACATGGTTCCCAACCACATCATGCAGCTCATCACGCTGACCGCGATGGAGCCGCCGATTTCGTTCGAAGCCAACGCGGTGCGCGACGAGCAGGCGAAAATCCTGCACGCCATTCAGCCCTTCAGCAACGAGGATGTGCTCAGCAAAACCATCCGCGGGCAATATGGGGAAGGCGTCATGGAGGGCGAGCGCGTCCCGGCGTACCGCTCCGAAGATGGCGTGCCTCCGGACTCGCGCACCGAAACCTTCGTCGCCATGAGGCTCCTGATCGACAACTGGCGCTGGGCCGGAGTTCCCTTCTATCTCCGTACCGGCAAGCGGCTGCCTGGACGCAATACGCATGTCGTGATTCAGTTCCGGCGCGCGCCCTTCATGCTCTTCCGCGAAACCCAGATCGAAACCATGATGCCCAACCAGCTGGTGCTGCACATCCAGCCCGAAGAAGGCATCTCGTTGCGCTTTGCCGCGAAAACTCCCGGACCCGCGATGCAGCTGGGAGAAGTAAATATGGACTTTGCCTACGCCGACTATTTCGGCGTCACGCCTTCGACCGGATACGAGCGCCTGCTGCACGACTGTATGATCGGCGACGCTACGCTGTTTCAGCGAGCCGACATGGTCGAGGCGGGTTGGAGCATCGTCAATCCCGTGCTCGACGTGTGGAAGGCGCTGCCTCCGCGTAATTTCCCCAACTATCCCGCTGGAACCTGGGGACCGAAAGAGTCCGACGAACTGATGGAACGCGATGGCCGGCGCTGGAGAAACTTCGAAAAATAATGCGGCGGATAGTGCAACCATTGCCACAGGGAGCACAGAGGGACACAGAGGAAGCCTCAACACCCCTGTGTTCCTCTGTGCTCCCTGTGGTTAAGAACTGCGCTAGCGGCGGATCAAAATTATAGAATTCCTATGCCTTCCACTCGATCCATCGAAGTGCTCGCGACCGCAGCTGATCTCTTCCACGCAGCCGCCGAAGAATTCGTCCGCGCGGCTCGCACTGCAATAGGCGCCCAGGGACGCTTCACGGTCGCGCTCTCCGGAGGCTCGACTCCCAAAGCTCTCTATTCCCTGCTCGCTTCGAATTACGCCGACTTCGTCTGGAATCGCGTCTTCCTGTTTTTCGGCGACGAGCGCCACGTCCCGCCCACCGACCCCGAAAGCAACTACCGAATGGTCGAGGAATCGTTGCTCGCAAAAATAAAGCCTGCGATTCCCCCCGAGAACGTCT
>Ga0187817_10001645_pt1 | contig 11088 bp, 6 predicted proteins | sample NC_wetland_sal_i_17_FD_132431 | JGI IMG/M metagenome (GOLD analysis project Ga0187817, IMG submission 132431) | Wetland sediment microbial communities from Neuse River Estuary, North Carolina, USA - SO4_2 | ecosystem: Environmental > Aquatic > Freshwater > Wetlands > Sediment | place: USA: North... | reverse complement strand
CTGGTGCGGGTGGATTTGAAGACCGACCATATTCCTCCGCGGGTAGGGGTGCTCGTGGTGGAAGAATCGATGCATTACGATCTGATGCACATCGGGAACTCCGACTTTCTTTTACCGCAGCATTCAGACCTCATGACGACCGATGACAGCGGCAATTACAGTTTGAATGACGTGCGCCTGGAAAACTGCCGAGAGTTTGTCGGGCAGTCCGTGGTAACTTATGGTGCGCCGCAAGCTTCCCGTCAGGTCCCCAAACAACCCTGAGCTGTCATGCCAGCGCAAGAGTCGCGCATCTTGCGATAAGATGTTCGCTTCGTTGTGATTCACCCAACATTAGCCAGGGCCGCCGATTCCGTCCTCGTGATTGTTGATTTTCAGGAGCGCCTGGCCGCGGCCATGGATCTCTCCGCGCGCCAGGCCGCGGCAACCAATGCGGCTATTCTCCTGCAATCGGCGAACTGTCTTGATGTTCCTGTGTTGACCACGGAACAGTATCCAAAGGGCCTGGGACCGACCGTCGCCGAATTGTCAAACCTGCTTCCGCCTGCCGCTCCCCGCATCGAGAAGACGTGCTTCTCCTGCGCCGGCGACGACTCCTTTAGGCAAGCCTTGGAGCGTACCGGCCGGCCGCAGGTAGTCCTTGCCGGGATGGAAGCACATGTGTGCGTTCTGCAGTCCGCCCTCGAGTTACGCGCGGCCGGGCGCGATGTATTCGTGGTGGCGGACGCTTGTTGTTCGCGCAATTCCGCCAACCACGCCAATGCCATGGACCGGATGAGAACCGCCGGAGTAGTGGTGACCAATACCGAATCCACCGTCTTCGAATGGTTGCGCGATGCCCGGCACGACCGCTTCAAGGCCCTTTCCGCCTTGCTGCGGTAACGGAATAGCATGACAGTTATGAAAAAGTTCGCTTGGTTATTGGCCTTTGCCCTTCTGGCCATCAGTCCCCTCGCGGTCGCCGGGAAAATCGAAATCCTGCGTGACGAATATGGCGTGCCTCACATCTTCGCCGCGACTGCCGAGGGCGCGGCCTTCGGCTCGGGATATGCTCAAGCCGAGGACCGGCTGGAAGAGATGCTGCGCAACTATCGAAAGGCCGAGGGCAGCATGGCGGAAGCTTTCGGGCAGGAGTACGTGTTTCATGACTACCGCCAGCGGGTGTGGCGCCATCGCCTCGTGGCGGAGCAGCATTATAAGGACCTGGATCCAAAAATCCGCGCTATCTGCGAGGCGTTCCAGGCGGGCGTCAGGAAGTTCATGAACGAACATCCTGAGCAGGTGCCCTCCTGGGCGCCCAGGTTGGAGCCATGGCAGATGGTCGCTCTCAGCCGCTACATCATCTGGGGATGGCCGGAAGGCGAAGCCGGCGGCGATCTGAAGCGCGTGGGCATCGATCCCGATCCCGTGGCTTACCACGGCTCCAACGAGATGCTGCTGGCCCCCGCGCGTACCGCCATGCACGCGCCCATCGCGATCATCGATCCCCACCTTAGCTGGTATGGCGAATTCCGCTTTTACGAAATGCGAATTTATGGCGGCGAGTTGAGCTTTTCGGGGGCTGCAATTCTCGGTCTGCCCTTTCCCTCGCTGGGGCACAACCGGTTTCTTTCCATCGCCATGACCACCGGTGGTCCGGATACTTCCGACGCCTACGAAGAGGAAGTCCAGGATGGCAAGTACAAGTTCAAGGGCGAATGGCGGCCGCTCGATGTGCGCACCGAGCGCATCCCGGTAAAGGTCGGCAGCGAAATGAAATGGCAGGACGTTCGCATCGAATCCACTCACCACGGTCCGATTGTGGCCCACAAGAACGGCAAAGCATATTCCATGGCCATCCCCTATGCCAACGAGTATCGGATGCTGGATACCGCATGGCGCATCGCCACCGCTCACAATCTTGCCGAGGCCAAACAAGCGCTCGCCGGACTCCAGTTCATGGCGCAGAACATCATGATCGGCACGGTGGATGGCGACATCTATTATGTGCGCAACGGCCGAGTGCCCATCCGTCCCAAGGGGTGCGACTCGTCGAGACCCATGCCTGGTTCCACGGGAAATTGTGAATGGCAGGGAATCCATCCTTTTTCAGACCTGGTGCAGACCCTCAATCCGCCGCAGGGGTACATGCAGAACTGCAATGTTTCGCCATTCGCCATGATGAAGGAATCGCCGCTGGTGCCCGAAACGTGGGCGGCGCATCCGTATCTTTATAATGACGGCCGCCGCCCTCCGCATCAGCGCGCCGCCATGATGGTGGACCTGCTGGATCGAGCTAAGGATGTGACAGCGGAAGAGGCCATCGCCATTGCGTTCTCGCCCGAAGTGTGGCACGCCGGTCTCTGGCAGGAGCGAATCCACCGCGCCGCCCCGGACAGCGCGTTCGCCAGCATGCTGGTGGCGTGGGACCACCGCAGCGAAGCGAATTCCCGCGCCGCGCTTGGCTTCTATCTATTCAAGACCGCCCTTGGCAACACTGGCCGCGCGGTGGACCCGCCGGATTCACTGAGCGACGAAGCCGTGCGCGAGGCTCTCATAAAAGCCGAGCAACGGCTGGACGGTGATTTCGGCCCCACCGCGGTATTCGGTACGCTTTTCCGTGTAGGCAGACAGGGAGGCTCGCGCACCTGGCCGGTGAGTGGCGGCACTCTTCAAGAAGCCGGCATGGCCACGCCGCGTGCCATTTCATTCAGCCAAGTGGGCGACCAGATGGTGGGACACTCCGGCCAGACTTCCACCCAGATTGTGATTCTCACCAGGCCCCCGCAATCGTATATGGTCATCCCCTTGGGCGAGAGCGACCATCCGGAATCGGGACATTGGGACGACCAGGCAGAAAAGCTATTCAGCCGCAGCCAGGCGAAACCCACTTACTTTGCCAATCGCAAGGAATTGGAGAAGCACGTCACCCGCAGGGAAGAACTCGCCTTCTAGGCCGTGCCCTCGCTCTTCCACCAGGGCACCTCCGGCAACAGGGCGTCGAACTCCGCCACCCTCGCCGCCTGGTATGCGCAGCCATATTCGCCCCGGCGGAACAACTCCGCAGCCTCCCGGTAGAATCCTTCCCAGGACGATTCTTCGTGCCCCGGATTGATCGGATAAAAACGGACTCCGTTGGCCTGCGCCGCTATGCGGTCGCCCGGGGCATCGCCGATCATCATCACGTTGCCTGGGTCGTACTTGCCCGCGGAAGCCAGGGCGATGTGCTCCGTTTTACTTCCCATCTCCTGACCGGCGATCAGCCCCGCAAACTTCGCCAGATCGTGCTCCTGCCATTCGCGCAGCAGGGCCTCCCCGGGGGTTGCCGAGCAAACCAGCACATCCGCCCACGCGCAAATGCTCTCCAGGCTTTTGCGCACATAAGGGAAAGGAGGCACGCCGCGCACCATGTCCGCAATGCTTTCATTCAACGCTTCGGTCCACCGCAAAGCTCGCGCCAGCACGGCATCGTTCGTGCGGGCGACTTCCGCTTTCAGCGCCGGATTGCCTAACCGCGTCTCGCGCGCGATCCATTCGCGCAGCGATTGCGCCTGCGGAATCCTTGCGCCGCGGCGCTCCACGTCCGGCCACTCCGCCAGCAAATCGAACACCCGCACCAGCGCCGGAAAGCGGTTGAGACCGCGGTCCTTCGAGTAGAGGTTCACAAATTCCGCCGCGTAGCGCGCGTACTTCGACACCGGCTGCAGTTCCCAGTGCTTGATGATGTTGGGGATGAAGCACTCCTTGTGCTTGATCTCCATGGTGTCGAACGCGCAACCGTCGGAATCGATGCATACCAGGTAATCATGCTTCTTCGGAAAATTCTTCAGGGGACGTTGAGGTTCGGACATGGCGAACCTACATTCTGGCATGCTTCGAACTCCCGCCGAAGCAAGCGGATCGGCCGTGAAAGCGTCGTTCCAAGCGTGTGTACTCGTTGCAACTATTTTTAGTTGCATTTCGTCTTCAAATGTAGCAGACTATTGGCATGGAAGCTAATGTGTTTCCCGCTTGATGGGCCGCCACGATAAGCTGCTGGAACGCCTTCGGAGTCGGCCCAAGGATTTCCGGTGGGAGCAACTGAAAACACTGCTTAGCGGATTTGGCTATGAAGAGGAAAGAGGAAGCGGTTCTCGACGGAAGTTTTTTAATCCTACTACCGGTGTGAGCATCAGCCTACACCAACCGCATCCGAGGAACGAATTGAAGTCCTATCAAGTGAAAGACGTATTGGACCATCTAAAGCAGGAGGGGCTGTTGTGAAGGATTTTATGGAATATAAGGGCTATATCGGCTCAGTAAGATTCAGCAGCGAAGATGAGGTATTTCACGGTAGGCTTCAGGGGATTCGCGATCTGGTGACGTACGAAGGCACTGATGTCACGACCCTAAAGCAGAGCTTCCATGAGGCCGTTGATGATTACCTGGCGACATGCAAGAAGCATGGCAAATCGCCAGAGCAACCGTTCAAGGGATCGTTCAACGTGCGCGTTGGCAGAGAACTGCACAAGCGCGCCGCCGTTTTCGCCTCAGAACGCAAGAAGAAGCTAAATTCCGTCGTGTGCGAGGCGCTGGAAAAGTATCTGGAAACCACTAACTGCTAATTGTTGTTAAGTAGATAATCACGACCGAAACCATTTTTGCGTCTTTTGTCCGCCTCTCGGCAAGCTTGCTTAGCGTTCTTGCGAGCCCTCGCGTATTGTCCCAGACCCTCAGTCGGATTTCGCGAACCGTGTAAATTCATTACGATGGAAATTCGGAGGCAAAACTACGATATGAAACGCGCGCCCTGGATGGAAGCCATCCTGAGCAAAATGACGCTGGATCAGAAGATCGGCCAATGCGTGGTGGTCGGCATGTCGGGTACCGTGATCACGAACGACCTGCGTGAGGCCATCGTCCGCTATCACGCGAGCGGCATCCGGCACTCCGGCTTCACCCGCATGTTCAGCTACTTCAGCGATGAGAAAGCGAAGAAGCAGGATTTGGGCGCGGATTTCGTTCCATCCATGCAAAAGATCGCCGGCGCGGGACTGCCTCCGTATTGCACCGCCCAGCAATACGCCGAAATGTTGAACGAGCTGCGGCAGCTCGCGGCCGGGCGCAACCCCGCGATTCCGCTCCACATGATCATCGACCAGGAGGGCGACACCAGCAAAGATTTTTCGCGCGACGGCGTGGTGCAGTTCCCGTCGAGCATGGGGCTGACGGCCGGCAACAGCCCAAAGGCGGCGTATCAGGTTGCCAAATGCGTCGCGACGCAGATGAAGGCATCCGGCTTGGATATGATCCATTCGCCCGTAGTGGACGTCAACATCAATCCACAGAATCCGGAGATCGGTTACCGCGCGTTCAGCGACGATCCCGAGGTGGTCGCGGAATACGCCATTGCCATGCTGAACGGATTCAAGGAGTGCGACGTGATCGCGTCGGCCAAGCACTTCCCCGGCCGCGGCGATTCGGCCACTGACGCGCACCATTCCTGCCCGGTGTTAAACGTCGATAACGATCGCTTCCACAAGGTGGAGCTCTATCCTTACAAGCAGTTGATTGCGGCCGGCATCGACGCCATTATGGTGGCGCATTGCATCTATCCGCACATCGATCCCGACCACATCTCGACCGTTTCGCGCAAGATCGTGACGGGCCTTCTTCGCGATCAACTCGGGTTCGAGGGCCTCATCACTACTGACAGCATCACCATGGGCGCCCTGATCGATCGTTACGGAATCGGCGAAGCTTGCGCGCGCGCGCTCCATGCCGGCGCCGACACCATCCTCATGAAGGCCGAAAACCAATGGCGCGGCGAGGTCTTTTACACCATCAGGCAGTGGGTCGAATCCGGAAAGGTCTCTAGTGGCGAATTGGACGACAAGGTCAGAAGGGTCCTCAAGATCAAGAAGGCGTACGGGCTATTCAACAAAATGGGAATGGTGAACCCGGCCAGGGCCGCGGTTCCCTTCTCTGACCCGATTGTGGTGGAGACCGCCCGAAAGGCCGCCCAAAAAGCGATCCTGATCGTGAAAGACGACCTCGGCGCGCTCCCTCTCGACAAAACCAGGAAGGTGCTGCTGATCAACCAGCAGAACTCCATCAAATCACCCAACGACCTTTACGACCACCCAGGCCTCTTCTCGCAACTGATGGAGCAGGATTGGCCGTCGCTGCAGACGTTCGAGACCAAGTTCGGCTATGACCCGAAAGAAGAAGAGGCAGTCCTGAAATTCGTCGAGGCCAACTGCTTCGACCTGATCCTCTGCACCAACTATTACGACCGGCAGGAAAGACCGAGTCCGCTGGCCAAAATGTTAATTGACAAGGGATACCCGGTGGCGCTGATTACCAACACGCCGTATTGCATCAAGGAAATTGGCGGACTCATCCCCGCAGCCAGGACTATCCTGCTGAACCTGAATCTCACACCGGAGGGCCTCCGCACCGCCAGGGAGGTGCTCTTCGGACGATTGAAGCCTCAGGGCTCCTGGCCGTTGTCGAACTACGATCCATTCCAGCTCAAAAAATAGTTTCCCGATGAAAAAGCTAACCCTCCACACGCCCTTCGACCGCACGCGCTCGCCCATCACCGGATGGACCCGCAGGCATTGGGAAGAAATCTTCCGCACATTGATGACGGGGATTGTGGACAGCGCATCGCCGGGCTGCGCGCGGCAGCGAATTCCCGGACCGCGCAGCCACCACGGACTGCTGGCCGACGAGTTGGAAGGCTTCACGCGGTCGATGATCATGGCCGGCCCCTGGCTAGATAGCTCCGCCGATGGCGCATACGCCTGGCAAGGCCGCAAGGTGGATGTCGCGGACTTTTACCGTAAGGGCATTCTGGCGGGCACCGACCCCAATCATCCCGAATACTGGGGCGATATCGTGGACTATGCCCAGCACCTGGTTGAGATGGCGGCGCTGGCCTGGGGCCTGTATCTTTCCCGGAACCTGGTATGGGACCGGTTTTCAGTTTCCGAAAGGCGGCAGGTGGCCGATTACATGTTCCAGTGCACAACGGTGAAGTACCACCAGAATAACTGGCTCCTGTTCAATGTAATTACCAACTCCGTCCTGAAAACGCTCGGCATGCCCTATTCGCAGGATCAGATCGACACCAATCTCAAGGCTTGCGATCACATGTACCTCGGCGACGGCTGGTACAGGGACGGTAACATCAATCGCATCGACTATTACAACGCATGGGCCTTCCTTTATTACTATCTCCTCTGGGTCATTCTGGACGGCGAGTCCAAGCCGGACATCGCGGAGATGCACAAAGAACGCGTGCGCTTGTTCGCACGCGATTTCCGCTACTTCTTTGCCGGCGATGGCGGCGTCCCGTGCTTCGGCCGGTCGATGATTTACCGCTTCGGCTTCCTTTCCCCGGTCGCTCTCGGGCAGTATCTCGGCTGCCTCGATATCCCCGCGGGCGAAGTTCGGACCATGTGTAACGGCGCGATGAAGTTTTTCTTCGACCACGAGATTCTGACCGACCGGAATCACCTTTCCATGGGATTTCTGCGGCCGTGCGCGGAAATGTTGGAACATTATTCGTGCGGTGGTTCGCCTTACTGGGCTACCAAGGCGTTCAACCTCCTTCTGATTCCCCCGAAGGACCCGTTCTGGACAACTCCCGAAGAGCCTCTCCCCATTCAGCGGGAGAACTATTCGGTGCCGCTGCGCCCTGCTGGACTCCTGCTGGTCGGCCACAAAAAGACGGGCCACGTACAACTGATTAATCAGAAGTCATACCATGATAAGCCGGAGTACAACGATAAGTACACTAAGTTCGCCTACTCTTCCATCTTCAGTTACGAAGCCCGGCAGATCTACAAGAACTTCAACTGCGATAATGTTCTCCAGTTCTCCCTGGATGGCATCAATTTCCGCCAGCGGTGGGAGATGGAGCATCTGTACTGCGAGAAGGATTTTGCGGCCTCCCGCTATCCGCTGTACGACGTCGATCCGGCCGGCAGCATCCACACATGGATCCTCGTCAAGGGCGATTCGATGATCAACCTGCACCGGGTTGAGACTACAAAGTCGCTGGTGTTTCGCGAAGGCGGCTACCCGCTGGGATTCGAGGAGGGTGAAGCGAGAACGGTCTCCGTGGATGGCGCCGAAGCCGCTTATAAAGACGGTAAGCTTACCTTCATCCGCAATCTCCACGGATATACGCGTCAGTTCCGGGCCATTCAGTTCGCCGACGACGTCAACGGCTCGAACGTCCGCTATCGCCGCAGCGTGGTTCCGGCTCTCGGTTTCGAGAACGGGAGGCTTCAGAACTTCTATCTGGCCTCCATGGTTTGCGGCAGAAGCGGCGCGGATTCCATCCGCAGGCTTATGGCCGTGGTGAAGCGGTTCCAGATTAAGGACAACACGGCCAGGATCGAGTTTTTCGATGGGGAATGCTGCTTCCTTCAGATTGGCGCGATCCGCGACGTGAGTATCGCGTTGAATGGCAGGAAATTCTCGGGACCGGTGGTCATGGCTAGAGTGCCGCCAGGGGGCAAGGATGCGTTTGTCCTGAAGCAATCCGGCGAACGAGGCGAGTCATGAGTCCGTACGATTTTGCGGTGGTCGGAATCTATCTTTGCTTCATTGCCACTATCGGCGTGGTGTTCCGGAAATTCAGCCGCGACTCCAGCGACTTCTTTCGCGGAGGAGGTCACATCCTTTGGTGGATGGTGGGCGCCACGGCATTCATGTCGCAGTTCAGTTCCTGGACATTTACCGGCGCCGCCAGCAAAGCCTACACCGATGGCACGCTGGTGATGGTGATTTACCTGGGAAACGCCATCGGATACTTCATCGCCTCCCGTTGGTCCGCCGCAAAGTTTCGCCAGATGCGCGTGGTCACTCCCATGGAAGGCGTGCGCGACCGCTTTGGCAAGAGCAACGAACAGTTCTTCACCTGGGTCTGGATTCCCATGGGCATTTTCTATGCGGCCATTTGGCTCAGCGCGGTGGCTACGTTCGTATCGGTGGTATTCAATCTGAATATGACCGTCACCATCGTGGTGGTTGGCTCCGTGGTGCTGATGGTTGCGGCCATGGGCGGCGCCTGGGCGGTGGTGGCCTCGGATTTCATGCAGATGCTGATTCTGCTTCCCATATCGATGGTTGCCGCGTTCCTGGCCATCCAGGCCGTCGGCGGCGGGCATTTCGTCTATGGATTGACAACCTTTATGGACCGCCTTCCCAAGAACCACTTGAACTGGACGGCCGTTCTTAGGCCGCAATTGGTTGTGCTGTGGGTGGTGGCCATTCTGCTGAAACAGTTTTGCACTACTAACAACATGAAGGACTCGAACCGTTTCCTTTTCGCCAGAGACTCCCTCACGGCCAGTAAGGCATCCCTGCTGGCTTCGGTTCTGTTCCTCTTTGGCCCGCTGATCTGGTTCATTCCTCCCATGGCGGCGGCAATTCTGTACCCGAATCTCGCCGCCATCCCCGAGCTGGGCCGTTTGGGCAGCAAGATCACCGACGGCGCCTATGTAGCCATTGGACTCAAAACCATGCCCGTGGGCATGATCGGGCTGATGGTAAGCGCCATTTTCGCCGCCACCATGTCCAACATGGACACCGGGCTGAATAACAATGCCGGTATCTTCATCCGCAATTTCTATAAGCCCGTACTGCGCAAGCTGGCTTCCGAAAGAGAATATCTGATTGCCGGGAAGATCACTTCCTTCATCTTCGGCATTTTCATCATCCTCGCGGCCTTGCGCATAGAAAGTTTCCAGGCGGTGGGCCTGTTCGACGTGATGATGTATTTCAGCTCGATGGTGGCGATTCCGTTTGTGCTCCCGCTGATTCTCGGCGTCGTGATCAAGCGGGCGCCTTCCTGGGCGGGTTGGAGCACCGTCTGCGTGGGATTCCTTTCCTCGGTTGTGTGCTCGCATTATCGCAACGCGCCCTTCTTTTGGAAGCTGGCCGGGCTCGATTCGCCGGTCCGTCCCAGGGAAATGGCGGACTACCTGGTGCTCATCAGCATGTTTATGAACGTCATCGTCGCTACCCTCTGGTTTCTGGGCGCCGCGCTCTTCCACCGGTTCAGTTCCAAGGAGTACGCCGCGCGGGAAGCGGACTTCTTCCAGCGCCTGCGCCGGCCAGTGGTGTCCAACCCGGAGGACACCAGGACCATGGATCTGGCCCAGCTCAAAACGCTGTCGCGGCTTTCGATTCCCTACGGTGCTTTCGTGATGGCGCTTGCGGTTCTGCCGAACGCGCTGGCGGGGCGGCTGAGTTTCATTTTTGCCGGGGGGCTGATTACCGGTATCGGACTGCTCTTGCGTTGGAAGGCGCGGAAAGTAGCAGGGCGCCCCGAATCGCCGCCGGTGGCAGCGGTGTCGTCCGCGGCCAAGAGCCGAATCGTCATCGGACTCATCATGGTTGCAACCCTCACCGGCATTGGCGTCAGGCCCGCCATGGCACAAGACAGCGCGGCGAAGAGCCAGTGGGCCTATCCCGGCGCGGATGGCAAACTGGTTTACAAAACTACGCCGGCGGGCGACCGCATCATGGACTTTTCCTGGGCCGGCTATATGGGCGGCGGCGTGGCGCTGCCCAGCGTGCCGGTGAAGATTACCGTACAACCATCGGGGAAGGACGACAACGATGCCATTCAGGCGGTCATCGACAAGGTCGCGGCCATGGAACCGGTGAATGGTTTCCGCGGGGCGGTCCTGCTGACACCCGGCACTTTCGTCTGCTCGCGAACGCTTTCCATTGCCGCCAGCGGCATTGTGCTCCGCGGCAGCGGCAGCGGCGCCGGCGGCACCACCATCCGCATGACCGGCGATAAGCACAGCGCCATCTCCATTGCCCGGCCCAGAAGCGCGGGCCGCGCATCCGACACAAACCCGAAAACGACCATCACCGATGCCTACGTGCCTGCGGGGACATACACATTTACGGTGGCGGATGCGTCCGCGTTCGCTGCCGGCGACGCGATTACCATCCGGCGGCCGGTCACGCCTGCCTGGATCGAGTTCATGCAGATGCACAACCTGGGCCGCACGGGCAAGCCGCAGACTTGGATCGATCCCGCGCGGGAGTACTCCATGCGGCGCAGGATCACGGCCATCGCGGGCCATCGCATTACCG
>Ga0187817_10001642_pt1 | contig 11091 bp, 5 predicted proteins | sample NC_wetland_sal_i_17_FD_132431 | JGI IMG/M metagenome (GOLD analysis project Ga0187817, IMG submission 132431) | Wetland sediment microbial communities from Neuse River Estuary, North Carolina, USA - SO4_2 | ecosystem: Environmental > Aquatic > Freshwater > Wetlands > Sediment | place: USA: North... | reverse complement strand
GGCGGCATGAAACAGCGTTTCGGCATCGCCCAAGCGTTGCTCGCCAATCCGCAGCTCATTATTGTGGATGAGCCCACGGCCGGCTTGGACCCCACGGAGCGAAACCGCTTTCTCAATCTTCTCAGCGCCATCGGGCGCAACGTGGTGGTGATCCTTTCCACCCACATCGTGGACGACGTAAGCGAGCTCTGCTCCCGCATGGCCATCATCAACAACGGTGAGCTCCTGCTGCAAGGCGTCCCTTCGGAAGCCATCGATGAGCTGAAGGGACGAGTCTGGCGCAAGGTAGTTTCCACCGACGCGGAGCGATCGGCGATCGAGGCTTCGTTTCACGTCATCTCGGCCCATCTGGTGGGCGGCCTACACGAGCTTCGCGTGTACGCGGAATCTTCACCGGGCGATGGCTTCACTCCAGCCGACGCCAATCTCGAAGACGTCTACTTCCTCAACCTTTCGCGGCACCTGAGCAACTAGCTCACGGCCTGGAGGGATCGGCCCATGTTCACAAGCCATTTCCTTTTTGAATTGAAACTCCGCCTGCGAAGCCTCTCCACCTACGTCTTTTTTCTGATCTTTTTCCTGATGGCTCTTTTTGAAGTCTCCGTGCACGACTTCGGGCCTGTCGGCACCGGCAAGGTGCTGCTTAACGGTCCCTACGCCCTGACCCTTTTCTACATGCAGCTAACCGGCTTTGGGGCCATTCTCATCGCCGCCATTTTCGGTCCCTCCATTCTGCGCGACTTCCAACAAGACACCTATCAACTCCTCTTTACCAAGCCCATTTCGAAGTTCGCCTACCTGGGCGGCCGCTGGGCCGCCTCCCTGGTGATTTCCACCCTGATTCTTTCTGGCTTGATCTGGGGCGCGATGGCCGGCACCTTCATGCCTTGGGCCGACAAGACCCGTCTGGCGCCGATCCAACTAGCAACATATTTCCAGCCTTTTCTTTACGTGATCGCCCAGGTTTTTATCCTCGGCAGTCTCTTCTATTGCGTAGCAGCGCTCACCCGGCGCCTGGTGGTAGTTTACCTTCAGGGGGTGATCCTCTTTGCCATTTACCTCATCCTGCTGGGGGCCGTGGTCAGCACAAATAAGCTCGAGCGTTTCTGGCCCTCCATCGTCGATCCTCTCGGTTTCGTGCTGATCGGTAATGTCACCCGGTACTGGACTGTGGCCGAACGCAACCTGCAGCTTGTCCACTGGAGTGGCATGTTCCTTTACAACCGACTGGTGTGGCTCGCCGTGGGCTTGGTTGCGCTGGCGGTGACCTACATATTCTTTCCCATGTCTGCCGAGACTCTCACTTCGCGGCGTTCGGGGCGCCGCGCCCGGGCGGCGCGCAAGGAAGAAGAGGAGGAACGCCAAGCTGTGCGGCCGCGCTTTGCCATCGAGTTGCCCCGCGCCATCCAGACCTTCAGTTCCGCCACCACGCGCGCCCAATTGGCATCGCTTACCCGAGTGCGCTTCTTCAACGTGGTCCGCGAGATTCCTTTCTGGGCCATCAGCCTGATCATGGTGGTCTTCACTTTGGTCGACTGCTACTTCGCCGGGCAAGTCAACGACGTCGATGTGTGGCCGGTCACTTACTTGATGGTGGGAATGGTGGAGGGCAGCGCTGGGCTGTTCTTCATGATCATTGGCACCCTCTACGCGGGGGAAGTGATCTGGCGCGAACGCAACGTGCACTTCGAGCAAATTCACGACTCGCTTTCCGTGCCCGACTGGATCGACTGGCTTAGCAAGTTCCTGGCGCTGGCGGTAGTGGAGTTTATCCTGCTCGCCCTGGTGATGGTCTGCGGGATCATCATGCAGACGGTCTCCGGGTACTATCATTACGAGATCTTGCTGTACGTTAAGGAGCTCTTTTTCCTCTTCTATCCGAACGTCCTCACCCTGGTCCTTCTCGCCCTCTTCATTCACACGATAGTCGGCAACAAATTCCTGGGCCACGCCATCTTTATCGGGTTCATCCTTCTGGTCCCCATCCTGTACCGGTACGGCGTTGAGAATCGCCTCGTTCTCTACAGCGAGATCACGCCTTATACCTATTCCGACATGAACGGCTACGGGCACTTTGTGCCAGGCCTGGTATGGTCGATTTCTTACTGGTTCTTTATAGGTGTATTCCAGGCCGTGCTGGCCATGGTCGTCTCTCGGCGCGGCGCCGACGTTTCCTGGGGGGCACGATTGCGGCAGGCGGGCCCGCGCTTCCGCATGCTTTGGCCAGCCGCCCTGCTGGCTCTGACCCTCGCCGCCGGTAGCGGCACCTGGTTCTACTACAATACGCATATCCTGAACGAATTTCGCACCGACCAGGAAGGCCGCCACCGGCAGGCCGACTATGAGCGGCTCTACAAGAAATATGAGCGCCTGCCCCAACCTAAGGTGACCGCAGTGGATGTCACAGTGGACATCATCCCCGAGCGCCGCTCATTCAAGGGCGCTGGCTACTACATGCTGGCCAATCGCTCCGCCCAGCCCATCAGCGAAGTCCACATTTCGGACGGCAGAGAGTCCATAGATGAAGTCCGCTTTGACCGGCCGGCGCACCTGAAGCTGAGCGACAAGCGTCATTTTTATACCATCTACACTCTCGACCAGCCGCTCCCGCCGGGCGCGACCATGCGCATGGATTTCCGCGCTTCCTACACGGCGCGCGGATTCAAGGACGGGCACGAACGGCCGGAGTTCGCTTTCAATGGTACTTTTTTTGACCGCGACTATTTCCCCTTTATCGGTTACAACCAGACCCTCGAGCTCGACGATCCGGTCCGCCGCCGGGAAGAGAAACTCGGACTACTGGAGGAAATGGCCCCGCCCGGCGACCCCTATTACAGCAACATCAATCTCTTCACCACGGACTCGGAGTGGGTCACGTTTCACGCCCTGGTCAGCACCTCGCCCGATCAAATCGCGATTGCCCCGGGCTATCTCCAGCGCGAGTGGACCGAGAACGGCCGCCGGCATTTCGAGTACAGCATGGGCGACACCCGCATCAACAACTTCTTCTCGTTTCTAAGTGGCCGTTTCAACGTGAAGCGGGACGAGTGGAAAGGCGTCAAGCTCGAAATCTATTACCAGCCCGGCCACGAATACAATCTCAACCGCATGCTCGAGTCCATCAGGTCCGGCCTGGATTACTATCAGAGCAGCTACGGCCCCTACCAGTTCCAGCAATTCCGCGTGCTCGAATTCCCACGCTATCGCCAGTTCGCGCAGTCTTTCCCGAATACCGTCCCGTACTCAGAGGGCATTGGCTTCATTCAGCGCATGAAAAAGCCGGATGACATCGACTTGCTCTATTTCGTCACTGCGCACGAGTTGGCCCACCAGTGGTGGGGCCACCAGCTCATCGGCAGCCAGACGCAAGGCTCCAACATGATGTCGGAAACGTTGGCGGAGTATTCGGCGTTGAAAGTCCTGGAGAGAAGGTACAGCCCCGACATGCTGCACAAGGAGCTCCGGCACGAGCTGGATGGCTACCTGCGCGGTCGTGGCGGGGAGACGCGCCATGAACCACCGCTGGTGCTGGTGCAGCGCGAGCCTTATGTGTGGTATCAGAAGGGAGCGCTCGTGATGTTCGCCCTCGATGACTACATTGGCGAAGATCGCATGAACGCCGCGCTGCGCGGGTTCTTGGCGAAGAACCGCTACGCGAGCGGTCCCTTCCCGGACACTCGCGGCTTCGTGGCCGCCCTGCGCGAAGTCACGCCTCCGGAGCTGCAATACGTAATCACCGACATGTTCGAATCCATTGTCCTCTTTGACAACAAGGCCGTCTCCGCCACTTACTCTCCCGCCCCGGACCACAAGTACAAAGTCACGCTGACGGTTTCGGCCCAAAAACGCAAGGCGGATGGCTCTGGAAATGAATCTCCCATGACCCTCGACGACCGTATTGACGTCGGAGTGTTCAGCGGCACCAAGGAACATCTGAAGCCGCTCGAGCTGGCCAAGCACCATCTCACCCAACGCGAGACCACTTTCACTTTTCTCGTCAGCCAGGTGCCGACTTGGGCGGGCATCGACCCTTACAACAAGCTCATCGACCGGAACCCTGAAGACAACCTCATCGCGGTTGAAAAGAAGTGAAAGTGCGAGGCCCTCTCCTATGTTTGAAAGATATACCGAGAAAGCGCGTCGCGTAATTTTTTTCGCCCGCTATGAAGCCAGCCAGTTCGGCAGCCGCTATATCGAAACTGACCATTTGCTCCTCGGCCTCCTACGAGAAGATCGAGACATTGCTAACCGCGTGGCACGTTCCGGCGCATCGGCCGAAACGATCCGGAACCAGATTCGGGCTCGCACACCCGGTGGCAAGAAAATCCCAACCTCAGTTGATTTGCCGCTAAGCGAAGAGTGCAAACGCGTTCTGTTCAACGCGGCTGAAGAGGCGGATCGACTCTCGCACAAGCAAATCGGGAGCCAGCACCTGCTGCTGGGGCTCCTTCGCGAACAAGAGTGCCCGGCAGCCAAGACGTTGCAGGAGCTTGGTCTTCAGCTCGAAACCCTTCGTGCGGAATTTGCCCGTGGCGAAACCGGGACCACGGCGTCCGCCGCCGTTGCCAGCAAATCGTTGCTGTCTGTTGTTACCCGCGACCTCACGGAGGCCGCGGCGAAGAATGAGCTCGATCCCCTGATCGACCGTCAAGACGAACTGGAGCATGTCATCAGCGCGCTCTGCCGCCGCACCAGAAACAATCCAGTATTGATTGGCGAGCCGGGGGTTGGGAAAACGGCCATCGTGCATGGCTTGGCGCAGCGGATTCGCAGCGGCAAGGTGCCGCCTCGGCTGGAAAGCAAGCGCCTCTTGAACCTCGAGTTCTCTCCCCTTATGGCCTTGACCAGAGCAGGCGAACCCCTTGACGATCGCGTTTTCGCTGTCTTAAACGAGTTGGCTGATACTGCGAACCTGATTGTTTGTCTGCAAGACGCGTTTGCTAAGGCAAACATTCAAGGCAGACTGAATACGTTCGAACTCGTGAAGCCACTCATCACTCAAGGGAAGGTCCAGTGCCTCACCTCGGCCATCCCGGGTGACTACCGCAAGGCGATCCAGGAGGAAATGTGGCTCAAGACTTGGTTCAACCCTGTCGAGATCCAGCCGCCCGACGAGGCAACAGCGCTAACCATTCTGACCGGCGTTAAGCAACGCTACGAACAAATCCATAATGTCCTTTACACTGATGAGGCCCTGCAGCACGCCATTTATCACTCCCAGCGCTTCATCCAGGGCCGCTGTCTGCCCGGCAAAGCAATCGACTTGCTCGACGAGGCCGGCGTGGTCGCGGCGCGGCGAGCGGCTGCGCGGCCCGAAGAGGTGATTGAGCTCGAGCAGCGTCTCAAATCCATAGAGGACCGAATGAAGAACGCCATTAGCACTCATGCATTCGACAAGGCGCGGTCCTACTCGGATGAGGAGCGCAAGGCACGAGAGGAGTTGCAGCATCTGCGCGCGAAACACAACCTCGACGTATTGAGCACGGTTACACTCGACGATATCGAGAGCGTTGTGTCGCGTTTGACAGGCGCTCCTCTCGAGACGATCCGGCAAGAACGTCGGCACTCTTGAAAAGGCGACAAGCGCCGAGGTTCAGCCCGAGAATCACCAGCTACAAGCCCTAGAAGCTGTTTCAAAACCTTCTGTACCCGATTGCAACAGGGATTCTCGGCTGCGCGGAAAGCCCATGCTGCCCTCGCGGCCGGGCCTCAGCGCGAGGCGCCGGGCGCTACCCGGAGGGGAGCCAATTGAGTAGCCGGGGGTGAAACCCCCGGACCGGGCCCCACACCCCGTCCCGCGTCTGCGGGACACTCCTTGGGCGTTAACCTAACCCTCTCCCGAGGGGCTGGTCGTTACCCATATCTTTTGCTGCACACCGGGGGTGCATAAAATGCACCCCCGGTGTCCAGCGAAAGATGCCGGACATGCTCAGCCCGAGGGGAGAGGGTGGACCGCGATCCCGATGCACTTCATCGGGACGCGGGCCGGGTGAGGGGTTGCTTCCGCGAAAAGACCCCTCATCCGCCCTCCTCCGTCGGGCACCTTCTCCCCAAGGGAGAAGGCTGTGATCGCGCTCCGGGGTGCGGGAGACCCCGAAGTTCTTAAGTAAACGTGAAGTCGCTGGGATTGGTGCCCGTGAGCGCAAGGCCGGTGATGCTCAAGGCCGCACTGCCGGCATTATTCAATGTTACGGACTGGGCCGTGCTGGTGATATCTACGGCTTGGTTGCCGAAAGCAAGGCTGGTTGTCGAGAGGTTGGCAGAAGGGTGTCCTACACCGGTCCCTGACAACGAGGTGCTGAAACAAGGCAGAAACAATGTTTGACAAAACGTAGAAATGTCATTAGAAAGTAAGCGGGAGCACAACAAGATGAGGTGACCAACTCAGAAAGGGGACATTCTTAACAATAATCCCTATGCTCAATGAAGAGCGGCGCCGGACCATTCTAGAAATTGTCAATCGCGAGGGGCGAGGAATTGTAAAAGACCTCTCCCGTCACTTCAAAACCTCAAATGTCACAATTCGCAAGGATCTCGAGATTCTCCACAACCGGGGCCTCATCCAGCGCACGCACGGCGGAGCGCTTCCTGTGCAAAGCGGTGCACTCCTGGATTTCAGCCTTCAGGAAAAGGAGAAGCTGCATCGCAAGGAAAAGGACCGAATCGGACAGGCGGCTGCCGCCTTAATCAAAGAAGGCGAATCTGTGGTCCTTGACTCCGGGACTACGACGAGCGCCGTTGCGCGCGCGCTCCGGGAACGAAAGCAGCTCACCGTTATCACTAATGCCGTTAATATCGCCGCCGAACTGGCGGGGACCTCGATCGAAGTCATCCTGACAGGTGGAATTCTGAGAGAAAAGTCTTTTTCGCTTGTGGGGCCTCTGGCCGAGGAGACTCTCCGCAACTTAAGCGCCGACGTCCTTTTTCTGGCCGTGGACGGAATTGACGTTCAATTCGGATTGACCACGCCCAACCTGCTGGAGGCCAGAGTCAACCGCGTGATGCTCGAGATCTCTCGCCGCACCGTTCTAGTGTGCGATTCCAGCAAGTTTGGCCGCCGCAGTCTATCCCTGATCGCGCCCATGTCAAGCATTCAACAAATCATCACTGACAACCGGATTCCCAAGTCCGACGTCAAAGCCTTGGAAGAAGCGGGAATTGAGGTCACGATCGTTTAAGTCAATCCCCGACAACTGTCACTACAACCGTCCGCCGGCGCCCGCGTACATCGCATTCGAGGTGGAAGATCTGTTGCCAGGTGCCCAACAGGAGCTTGCCATCCGCTATCGGTACCGTCAGCGAGGGCCCCAAGAGTGTGGCCTGCAAATGCGAGTGGCCGTTGCCATCATGCCATGCTTGTTCGTGGCCGTAGTTGCGGCTGGGCGGAATGAGCTTGTCCAATATGCTAGGCAGGTCATGCTGAAGTCCCGGCTCGAATTCAATCGTGCCGAGGGCGGCCGTACTCCCCACATTGAAGACATTGACGGTACCGCGTTGGATCGCTGAGGAGCTTACAATCTCGGCGACTTGTTCGGTCAGGTCATGCAGGTCGCCATGGCCCTTGCTTGTGATTAGGATTTGTTGTTGATAGGTCATAGTTTGGTTTCCCATCTTTCGGCAGCCCCGCTGCCATCACTCAACCGTCAGGATAACCCATTTTCCGCCGCCTGTGGGCATACCTCCGGCACTTTCACGCCATCAAAAGAGACGGGGGCAGCAACTTAGAAACAACTGACGCATCGAGTTTCCCCAAACCTGATTCGCATTGACGAAGATCGACAATTCGGGTTTTAGGGACGGCCCTTTTGGCCGACCCGCGGCAACCACGAGCGCGATTTCTCACATTGGCCGGCCCTCTGAAATCTGGAATCTGAAATTTGAAATTGAGCTGCGGCACTGCCGCGCCGCGTTCCCCATGCCTCCAAACCCCCAACAGAGAGACTACGGAGGATTTCAGCGCCCTCCGTGTTATGCATTTTTTTCAGGATGGGCTACTATCACTTCAGGAGCGTTATACGCTACAATTCTCCGGCGCGTTCTTAAATGCCTGCCCAGGAGGTACTTCTGCTCATGAAGACGAGACTCGCACAGCTTACCCGGTTAATGGCGATTGCGACCTTGCTCGCCATCGCAGCTATACCCGCCTCAGCCCAGTCGGACCTATTGATTCATAACAAGCAACTGACGGTCGTGGTAAGGGCCCGGGACGGGGCTTACGAAATTCTCTCGCATGGCCTTCAGCAGCCGGTGTTGGTTTCGAACGTAGGTGTACAAGTGGGCAGGGAGTGGGTGAGTTCGTCAGCTTATCCTCACCACGAAGCCACTCCGTCGTCTTTCGAAGACGCACTGGGCGCTGGCCACGCGGTGCGAGTCACCTTCAGCGGACTCGCCAACAAGCCGGACCTGGTCGCCACCTTGCGTCTCTACGATGACGAACCCTACGGCGATATCGCCGTCTTGGTGCGCAACGGGACGGGCAAGAGTATTACTGTGCAGGCGATTCGCGTGGTGGATGCGGTGGGCAAACCACCTGTTGATCTTGGGGCAAGCGACGAAAATGATCGAGTGCTTCTCGAAGGCTTCACCGAGGACCCGACCATTCAAATCGGCGGCCTGGCCCAGGCCCCTCACGGTGTCTACTCGGGAGCGTGCAACGATCTCATCTATAACCTGGCCAGCAAGCAGAGCCTGATGCTCTCGGCTCTCACCTCCGAGCGGTTTCTGACCGTCTCGCATTTGCGGGTTACCCCTGCCTCTTCGGGCGTAGCTCACATCGCATCGTTCACAGTGGATTCCACCGGAACAACGGAATTTGTTCTCGATCGCGATCAGATTGCGCCGGCCCAGCAGATCCAGTTGAGCCTTCCAGTGCCACCTGGTGATTCGCTTGCCTCCGAGCGGGTCATGGTTGCAACGGGTCAGGACTATTTGCAAATGCTCGAGAACTATGGGACGGCGATCCGCCGCCTCTATAAGCTCCACTTCCCCCAAACCGCCCCCATCGGTTGGTGGAGTTGGACGGCTTTCTACGCGGGGGTCAATGAGGGGGAGATTTCCACCAATGCCAAGTGGCTTGCTCAGCATCTCCTGTCGTTAGGCTACGATTATTTCCACATTGACGAAGGGTATGCTTACGCCCGCGGCGAATACACCACAGCGAATGCTACGCAGTTCCCACACGGGATGTGGAACACCGAACATGAAATCGCCCACCTGGGACTCGTGCCGGGAATCTGGACCGCGCCCTTCTACGTTTCGAACCGTGCTTGGGTTTTCGAGCACCACAAGGACTGGCTGGTCCACGACGCGCAGGGCAAGCCCATTAAAATCGGATATGTCGCGCGCCACCAGGACGAACTTTATGTCCTCGACCCCACCCACCCCGGCGCGCAGGATTACCTGCGGAAAACCTACAAAATCCTCACCCGTGAGTGGGGAATCCGCTACATCAAACTCGATTTCATGGATAGCACCTGCATCGAAGGGTTCTTCTACCGGCCCCATACTACGGCGCTCGAGGCGCAGCGCATCGGCCTGAAAATCATCCGGGAAGCGGTTGGCGACGATGTGCTGCTCGACAAGGACGGCAGCGCCATGCTGAATCCTGTCGGCTTGGTTGACGAAGGCCGCATCGCGCCCGACACCGGCCACTCATTTGCCGCCAGTAAGGACGCAGTGCCTAACATTGCGGCGCGTTTCTATATGCATGGCAATTTCTATCTCAGCGACCCGGACGCGTTTTCCGTAACCAAGGTCGTTGACCTCGACCCCGATCAGGCGTGGCACAGGTCGAGGACCGGGCTGACTCTGAACGAAGCTCAGGTTCAGATTGTGTTGGCGGCATTGTGCGGTGGCATGTACGAGATCGGCGACGATCTGCCCACTCTGAGCTCGCAGCCCGAGAGGTTGGCGCTGGTGGAAAATCAGGAACTCCTCGACATGATCCGCCTGGGACGCGCCGCCCGGCCGCTGGACCTGATGACCTTCCGTCCAGAGGACCAAGAGCCCAGCGTTTTCTTCCTTGTTGAAGATCCGCGACAGGCTATGCTTGTCGTGTTCAACTGGGCTGAGCGCCCGCTCTCCCACTCCTTCACCGTGGCCGGCCTGGGACTTCCTGCCGATCATCCGTTTCATGCCTTTGACGTTCTTGATAAGGACGCAGAAATCCCTCTCCAAGGCGGCGCCTTAGAGATTGCGGATCAACCCCCGCACTCAGTACGCGTCATCAAGTTGGTTGATGATTCCATCCCAGCCGCCGCGCCGCAAGTGACAGCCCAAGTGCCCGCTTCCGCAAGCGCGGGCCAGTCCTTCCCGCTGAGCGCGGCGCTTGAAGGCAAGTCCGTTCCGGCCATTTCCTATCACTGGGATTTTGGCGATGGAACGGAAACCAACGGCCAGAACGTTACCCATACTTACACCCTGGGGGGAACTTACTCAGTGAACCTGACAGTGAAGGGAATCGACGGCCTTTCAGCTCAAAAAACCTTTTCCATCGCCACCACCGGCACGGTGCATGCAAGATACGATCTTTCGCGCAATCGCCGCTACACCGGAGAAAACCGAGCCGAATCAACCCTTGACACGCCAGCGCACTAAGATGAGTTCATTCCCATACGGCTTATGGAACGTGCAATGGTCTGCTGAGGACGGAGGGCGCTTGACTGCTCTGCCTAGCTTTGCCCAGGCCAACGGCCCATAGGCGTTAACTTAATCGTCCAACCGTTCCCAACGTGGGTTCCGAATCGCCTCTGGGAGAGGCCCGGAGGGCCGGCAGAGTGTGGCCCACGGCGCGAATAGGCGTTAACTTAATCGTCCAACTGTTCCCAACGTGGGTTCCGAGTCGCCTCTGGGAGAGGCCCGGAGGGCCGGCAGAGCGTGGCCCACGGCGCGAGCCGTGGGGTCGAGGGCCAACCCACCGCGTCATTTAGCCCTGGAGGGGCGACAGAACGATCCGTTCCTGGTCTGTCGCCCCTGCCGGGGCTGGGAAGGTTAGAGGCACATGGCGTCCCACGGCTCGCGCCGTGGGCCACATTCTGCCGCCGCTCTGCGGCTCTTGCGGCCCTGCAGACCTTAGGTTAACGCTTATGGGCC
>Ga0187817_10001640_pt1 | contig 11092 bp, 13 predicted proteins | sample NC_wetland_sal_i_17_FD_132431 | JGI IMG/M metagenome (GOLD analysis project Ga0187817, IMG submission 132431) | Wetland sediment microbial communities from Neuse River Estuary, North Carolina, USA - SO4_2 | ecosystem: Environmental > Aquatic > Freshwater > Wetlands > Sediment | place: USA... | reverse complement strand
TCGTAACTCAAATGCGCGTCGGGAAATCGTAACTAAGCTGTAAATTTCTGTTTGTAACTGACTTAAACCGAAGTGAAGGTTTTTTAAGATCGCAATCACGTGACTCGTGGTAAAATACTTTTCAGTATGTCTCACCTGCGGCTTTGTCGCCCATCCGTAATCTAATCAGCAGTAATCCGTCTCCAGGATAGAGATCATCTTTCAACCGCATTTAGCAACACCTAGAAAGGGAGGGATCTATTCAATGCAGGAACGAGCAAAGAATCCAAAGCAGTATCTATTGGCCAGTGACTTCGATCAAACGCTGAGCTTTAACGACTCTGGAATCGTACTCAGTGAATTGCTCGGCCGTTCGGGATTCGAAGAGAGAGTTGCTGGATTGTCGCGGATACATCTCGCGCAGCAAGGCGCGGAGCTGGCGTATTTACTGTTACACGACCCGGATTACCGTTGCGTGCGCAAGGAACATCTGATCGAGGCCGGCAAACAAATCCGCTTAAAGCAGAACATTCGTTTGCTGTCGCAGTTACTCGACGGCCTCGATGGTTATCACTTTGCTTTCTATGTTATTTCGGCGGCTCCCGAAGAGGTCATCCAATCGGCGCTCGAAGGAATTGTTCCCCAGGATCACATTTACGGAACACAGTTTCAGTACGATCCATCGTCCGGTGAGATTCAGTCGATTATTCGCGTTCCAGCGGGTTATGGCAAGGTGGCGGTACTCGAGGAACTTCGCAAGAAGCTGCAAGTGGGTCACGATCGCGTCGTCTATGTGGGAGACGGCAGTTCTGACGTCCATGTGATGTTGCACTTGAACCGTCTCGAGGGCCTGACCATTGCAGTCTCCGAGAATCAATACATCACTCCCATCGCCAGGCGCACCATCCTCAGCGACGATGCGCTCAGCGTGCTGGTTCCCATCATGGAAGAGATCGCCGGCTGGGACGCCATGAAGATTCGTGCCATGTTTGAGGCGCACGGATTCGTCTTGCAGGATTGGGAAAAGATGCGGACCGATTCGCTGACCATTCGCGAAACAGGCGCCGCTGCGCCGGTGGCCGGCTGAGGGGGGTACAGGATGCCTGACTGGATCGGTTGGGTGGCGACCGCCACGTTCGCCAGTTCCTACCTCTGCAAACGGCCGGCGGTGCTGCGCCGCGTACAAGGCATGGCGGCCCTGTTATGGATGAGCTACGGGCTCCTGATTCACGCGCTCCCGGTCATCGTGGCCAATGCAGTCGTGGCAGCGGTCGCGCTGTTTTCGTCCTTCTGGCCGGCGATGCGCGCGAGGATCGAGTTGCTTCGATCGAGCGAGCCGCTTCCATCCGATGAAGGATAGCTCACAGGGGAAGCCACACAAGACGGTTCTGCCATTCATCCGCATCAGATGCCGCCCAGATGAGGACCAGTTCCTCAATCGCGGTGTGAACTGGGATCTGCTGCGGGATTAATAGAACGCCCGGACAATTAGCCCCGGACGTCGGGAACTGGGAGAAATGCGCAGGCATGGTTCTCACATCGTGAGTGACCAGGAGTCGCTCGTCTCGTGACGAGAGTTCCAGTATGCGCAGATCCGAGAGTCCATCGAGCCGCGATTCGCTTGCACGCTTGAAATCCATACTCGGAGCCACCCGAAGACAACCGCGAACGATGGATTGTTTAAGGTTTGCGTCCGCCTGGAAACGGACCTTCAATTGGATTTGGCGTGCAGATCCTGGCGCGCCCGCTCAAGCCGTTGTCGCAACTCAGCGGGAAGCGGTTCCTGATTGCCTCGCAGGGCAGCCGCGCGCGCTTGGGTTTCGTCGATGGAGGAATCAACCTGCGCTCGATGTGCGAGGTAGAACGCGATTGCCCCATACACCTGCTCGAGAGTCTGGGTGGCGAACTCTTGCTGGATGGTTTCCGCAGAAGATCCGTTGCGAAACTCGTGGACAATTGAGTCCAGCGAAACGCGACTTCCGGTCAGATAGTAACCCCCATCGCGCTCTTCAACGTACGACGTCATCAGACACCTTGATTCCAGTATAACTTCGGAGCCTCGCAACCCATCGGACCTAGAACTTCCGCAGCTCTTGCACCACCGCGTCCAGTCCCTTGGTGCGATAAAGATCTGTCAGCCGCTGCTCTTCGGGCGAAGGCGCCACCAGGTGCAGCAGATGGGCACTCTGTAGCGCCTCCCGGTTGGGCACCCAGACGCGCCCGTCCGCGAATTCCACCTGGCTGACGAACCCTGTCATGCTGGCAATCGGTACCGGTTCGCCGGCATTGCGGGAGAAGCGCAGAGCCGTATCCTGCAGCGCGCGGCCCGTTTTACCAGGCGGTAAAAGCAGGTCGCCCTCGGAAGCGGGCACCGATCCGGCCAGGAACTCTTTTCCCTCGGCATCTTTGACGATCCAGCCGATTTCGACGTAGCGAACCGGCTTAGGCGAGCGGTTCCGTACTCGAATTTGGGCCGCACGCGCCTCATTGCCCGCCACCTCCGCCGAGCCCTCCAGCGCTTCAACCGGTGAGTCCGGGATGCTCAGGAACGCGAATTGCTCCATCCGCTCGTTCGCAGCGGCCGAGGCGACCGCCGGCCCGCCCCGCGACACGCGCACATCAATGCGCGGCCGTTCGGCCTGGCGCGCAAGTGAATCCAGCATCTCTTGCTGCAGTCCTTTCGGGCCGCCTGCGCTCAGAATCGATTGGAAGTGCCGCCGGTCGCGCTCTGCTTCCATCTCCCAAACCATCATGGAGCGGCGGGAATTCAACCGGTTGAGCCCGTAGAAACCATAGCCCTCGAACAGCACGCCATCCAGGGTCACCTTCACCATCGGTCCGCCGCCGGCTTGCAGCGGCCGCAACAATCGAAGGTCGATGCGGATCGGGAAAGTCTGGTTGGGCGCGATATTCAGGCTGGGCACCGCCACCGACGCCTTTCCACCCGGCGTCATTTCCTGCGTGGTGACCAGCAGCGTGACTCCCCGGATAATCCGCGATCCGGAATTTTGCAGCGACAGCGACATGTGCAGGTCTACCACCATGGCGCCGCCGCGCGGCGTGGCGCGCGATTCCCCAACATTGGTGGACAACAGCGACACCGGCGAATCCGGAGGCAGGTTGATCTGGATTGAACTGTGCGGGTCAAACGGGACGTCCTGCGCCGGCAGGACGACAACACCCGCGAAAATTACAAGCGCCAATTTATTCCACATAGACATTGTTTATGGTCACCAACCCCGTTTCGGAATCCACGTAGCTTTGCTGCATCGCACGGCCGGTCGCCAGATCATTCACAGGCCCTTCGGGCGCGTGCCGATTCAGCAGCACCATACCCTGATCGCCTTCCCTGAACTGGATGCCAGACCCACTCGTTTCGAGCACCGGTTCCGCCGTTTCAACCTGCGCCACGCGCGGCGCCGGCCGTTCCAGAAACACGCTGGCTACCAGAAGGGCTGCCAGGCTGACGCAAGCCGCCAGCGCCCGCGGGCTGAAAACCACGCGCGGCGCCGAGGGCGCGTCTACGCACTCGCCCGCCTCCAGGCCCACACGGATGTTGGCCTTCATCTCAGCCGCCAGCCGGTCCCACGACACCTCCGGCAGAACGGCCAATGCGGCGCTCTCCATGCGCAACGCCTCAAAATCGGAAATATCGCGCCGGCAATCCTCGCATTCCGCGGCGTGGCGCTCCACACGCCACCGCCTCCACCGGCTCAACTCGCCTCCGGCGAACAGCGCTAAATCCGCTTCACTCGGATGCTTTATCATGTCAGCGTCTCCTCCCCGCCATGTACCGCCGCAACTTGACCCGGGCATTGGCAATGTGCGAGCGTACTGTGGCTTTGGAACAATCCATTTGCTGGGCCACCTCCTCGGCTGAGCATCCCTCCACGTCGCGCAGCACTAGAGCCGCGCGCTCCCGCGCCGTCAGCAGACGCAACCCATCTTCGAGATAGTCGCGGTGCTCCGAGCGCAGCACCATGTCCTCGGGCGACTCCTCATGGCTCCTGGTATCGAAGTCCACTTCGCAGTACGCCACGCGCCCGTGCCGCCGAAGGAAATCGATGGCCGTATTGGTGGCAATCTTTGAGAGCCAGTGCGCCGCCTTCTGTTCGTCCTTGAGTTGATCCTGGCGCTGGAGCGCTTTAATGAATACTTCCTGCGTCAGGTCCTGAGCATCGGCGATGTTGCCGACAACCCGGTAAATTTGAATGAAGATGCGCCGCAGGTTCTCCGAGACGAACCGGTTTTGTCTCTCCGCGGCCTCGAGTGGCGGGGGTACTAATTCGCTCATGACCTCGCAATACACGAAATCCCGTCCCTACTTGAAGATGACGGCCGGGACGCGAAAACGTGGAGACTACTTTAACGCGCTAAGCTAATTATATGAGACCTGTGGCGATAGCCGCCGCGGGCAAAACGGCCTTTGGAGCCTTTCCCGACCGTGATCTACGCTCCCTGGCCGTGGAAGCCTGCCAGAAGTGCTTGAAAAATGGGCATGTTAGCCCCTCCGAGGTGCAGGCATTCCACCTGGGCAACTTTGCCGGGCCTTCGTTCGTCGGCCAGAATCACCTGGCACCGTACGTTTCTACCGCCGTCGGGATCCGTGATGTTCCGGCCACTCGATTTGAAGCCGCCTGTGCCTCCAGCGGTTCGGCTTTCTTCCATGCGTTCCTGGCCGTGGCGAGCGGCGTGTACGATTGCGTCCTGGTGGCCGGTGTGGAAAAGATGACCTCGCAGACCACGGCGCGTGTTACCGAAATTCTGGCAGGCGCCGGAGATTGCTCGGGCGAGATCAAGGCGGGATCAACTTTTCCGTCGCTGTTCGCCATGATCGCGCGGCGGCACATGTATCAGTTTGGAACCACCCTCGAGCACCTGGCTGCGGTAGCCGTCAAAAATCACGCGAATGGTGCGCTCAATCCCGATGCGCACATGCGCAAAGTGATCACCATGGAGCAGGCGCTGGCGGCGCGGCCGGTGGCTGAGCCGCTGCATCTCTACGATTGCTCGCTGATCAGCGATGGCGCGGCCGCGGTCCTGTTGATGCCCCTCGACCGCGCGCGCGATTTCACCGACAAGCCGGTGCGCATTCTGGGCGTGGCGCAAGCTTCGGACTTTGTCGCGCTCGACCACAAAAAGGACATCACGACTTTTCCGGCCGTGCGCCGGGCCGCGCAAAAAGCTTACGAGATGGCGGGTGCCAGCCCTCGGGATATTCAGTTTGCCGAGGTGCACGATTGCTTCACGATCGCTGAGATCGTAGCGATTGAGGATTTGGGTTTTGTCGAGCGCGGCGCGGGCGGACCGTTCGAAGCTTCCGGAGCGACGGCGCGGGCGGGTGAAAAACCCATCAACGCCTCGGGCGGCCTCAAATCCAAGGGCCATCCCGTGGGCGCGACCGGCGTAGCGCAGCTCTGTGACATCGTGGCCCAGATCCGCTGCGAAGCCGGCGACATGCAACTCAAACGCAATTCGCTAGGCCTGGCGCAAAATCTGGGTGGGTCGGGAGCGTCGTGTGTCGTGAGTATTCTCGGTAACGTATGAGGCCTTTTCGCCGCGTCGCCGTGTCCCCGCGTCGCCATGTCGGTGCGACGGAACTCATATGACTGGCACTGTCTATACTGAAACCGTCGTCTACCTCGCACCCGAGGCTTTCGCCGCGGACGTCCCGTATCAGGTGGTCATCGTCACGCTCGAAGACGGCTCGCGGGTCACCGGCAGGATTCTGGGTGAACGCGTGGCCATCGACGATCGCGTCGAGCAGGTGGAGTTGCGCGATGGCGTTCCTTTTTTCCGGAGGGTCACATGAAACTAGCTGAGCGAATGAATCACATCGGCGTGGAGTCCGCCTTCGAAGTGTTGGTGCGCGCGCGCGAACTGGAGCGGCAGGGAAAGCACGTGATCCACCTCGAAATTGGCGAGCCGGATTTCCCCACGCCGGCCCATATCATCGAGGCCGCCAAACAGGCGCTCGACGAAGGCTACACGCATTACGGCCCGACCCAGGGCCTGCCCGAGCTGCGCGAGGCTGTCGCCCGCTACGTCGCGAAGAGCCGCCAAATTCCAGTTGGTCCGGAGAACGTCTCCATCGTTCCTGGCGGCAAGCCCATCATCTTCTTTCCCATCCTTGCGCTGATCGAGCCGGGCGATGAAGTGATTTACCCCAACCCCGGTTTCCCGATTTATGAATCCATGATCCGCTTTTCGGGCGGCGTGCCGGTGCCCATTCCGCTGATCGAGGAGCGCGGCTTCTCCTTCGATCTCGACACCCTGCGCAAGCGCCTTTCGCCGAAGACGAAATTGCTGATTCTCAATTCTCCGCAGAATCCCACCGGCGGTTTAATTCCGCCGGAGGACATCCGCCACATCGCCGACCTGGTTCGCGACCGCGACCTGATGGTCCTCTCGGACGAAATCTACTCGCGCATCTATTACGGCGAAGAACCCCCGGCGTCGATTGCCAGCCTGCCCGGCATGCTGGAAAAGACCATCATCCTGGATGGATTCTCGAAGACCTACGCCATGACGGGCTGGCGCATGGGTTACGGCGTGATGCCCACGTGGCTGGTGGAGTCTGCCAACAAGTTGATGGTGAACTCCAATTCCTGCACCGCGACCTTCACGCAGCGCGCCGGCCTGGCGGCGTTGGAGGGGCCCCAGCAACCGACGGAAAGAATGGTGGCCGAGTTCCGCCGCCGCCGCGACGCCTTTTGCGCGGGCCTCAATCAGATCCCTGGTTTCCGTTGCGCACTCCCAGGCGGTGCGTTCTATGCGTTCGCCAACGTCACCGGCACCGGCATGAAATCCAAAGAGCTGGCTGATTATCTGCTCTATGAAGCCGGCATCTCGTGTCTGAGCGGCGCCGCCTTCGGCGAATTCGGCGAGGGCTACATCCGCTTCAGTTACGCCAATTCCTACGACAATCTGATGCAGGCCGTAGAGCGGATCAAAGTGGCGGTGGCGAACCGCATCGCTGTAGGATCACGCTAGCAGCACCGCGCCGCACCGCCCGGGTTTGCAGTGCACGTTTGACCCGGACACATCGTCAAGGGCAGTAATGAGACGAAGCACTGTTGTGTTCGCACTTGGCGTGGTGTCTATTTGGCTGTTATTCGGTCAGCGGGAGCGTCGCCCGGAACATCCACCGTACGAAGTCCTGTCGGTGTTTCCACAAGAGTTCTCGCCGGGACAATACCGGCACGTGGAGCAGAGAGAGCTGCAGGCTCTAGCCGAACAAGGTTGGGAGTTGGTGAGTGTCATGCCCTACATCTACCGGAACGAAGAGCGGGGTAATGACACGAGCAAACCAAAGCCGGTGGTCACGCAGACCTATCCGGCGTATTTCTTCAAGCGTCCGAAGATCGTCGTCGCAAAATAGCATCGGTCACCCGCTCCTTTGCCCGTAGTACACTTGTTCGCATTAGCTTCTTTGCAGAGGGGTTTATGAGAACGCGACGTCCATCTGGATTCTTGACCCGGCGCTCATTCCTGGCTACCGGAGCTTCGGCGCTTCTGGCAAACAAATTGTTCGGCGCGCCCGCCGCGAGCTCTGCCAAGCCTGAGCCGGCGCTGGAAAAGCTGGGCGCCGTGGCTTTGGCGGAAGCCAAGCAGCACGGCGCAACCTACGCCGATATCCGCATCAACCGCTATCGCCAGCAGTTTTCGGGTTACCGCCTGTCGCCGCAGCGCGGCAGCAACAAGACCGACGAAGTGCCGTTCGTTACCGACCAGCAGAGTTTCGGTTTCGGCGTGCGGGTGATCGCCAACGGGCAGTGGGGCTTCGCGGCATCGCCGCTGGTCACCGCCGACGAGATTGCGCGCATCACGCGCGAGGCCGTCGTGGTGGCCAAAGCCAACTCTGCGCTCCAGGCGAGCCCCGTCCAACTGGCTCCTGTCAGCGCCTACACCGATCGCTGGACCAACGCGTTCGAGAAAGATCCCTTCAGCATTTCGGTGGATGAGAAATTGGAGTTGATTCACAGCGCTGCCCTCACCATCAAGAAGAATCCAAAAGTTTTTTCCGCCTTCGGTTTTCTCGCGTTCCGCGGCGAAGACAAGTATTTTGCTTCGACCGAAGGATCGTCGATCCAACAATACGTCGTTCAGGGGATGCCGCTTCTGGAGGCCACCGCTGTGGACTCCGAGAAGAACATCTCGCGCACTCGCAGCTACAAGATTCCACCTGCCTCCGCCGGATGGGAAGCTGTGGCGAAGGCGAACATAGGCGAGAACGCTCCGCGAATCCGCGAGGAAGTGCTGGAGCACCTGGCCGCGCCCCCGGTGACGGCTGGAAAGAAAGATCTCGTACTGCTGCCCAGCCATCTTTGGCTGACTATCCACGAATCCATTGGACATTCGACGGAACTGGATCGCGCGCTGGGTTATGAAGCCAATTTCGCCGGGACCAGTTTCATGACCATCGAGAAGATGGGGAAATATCAGGTCGGCAGTGCGCTCATGAATATCTTCGGCGATCGCACGAACGAAGGTGGCCTCGCGAGCGTCAAGTACGACGACGACGGCGTGCTGACCACCAAATTCCCCATCATCGAGCAAGGCGTGTTTAAGCACTACCAGACCATTCGCGACCAGGCGCACCTGGTTGGCGAAAAGGAATCGCGCGGGTGCTGCTACGCGGATTCATGGTCGAGCGTACCTTTTCAGCGCATGCCCAATGTCTGGTTGGAGGCCGGGCCGCGGACTGTGACTCCGGACGACCTGATCTCCGGGGTGGAGGACGGCATTCTGATCGAAGGCGATGGCAGCTTCTCCATCGACCAGCAGCGCTACAACTTCCAGTTCGGCGGGGACGCCTTCTGGGAGATCAAGGGAGGCAGGAAGCGGGGCATGCTCTCGCGCGTGGCCTACCAATCGAAGACCACCGACTTCTGGCACGCCTGTGACGGGATCGCAGGCCCGGGCTATTGGCAGCAGTTCGGCACATTTTTTGACGGGAAGGGCGAACCGGAACAGATCAATGCCGTGAGCCACGGCTGCTCGCCGGCCCGATTTCGCCAGATCAACGTGCTGGTGACCGACTAAGAGGAGCCCGCTATGCTGAGCCGGCAAGACGCGAAGAACATAATCGACAAGGTGATCGGCTACTCGAAGCTGCCGCAGTGCCAGGTGGATCTGACCTGGACCGAGGACGTCTTTATTCGCTTCGCCAACAATGGCATCACGACATCGGGTTATCGCATCACGCAGCAAGTCTCCATCAGCAGCGTGACCGATGACAAGCGCGAAGGCAACGCGGTAGTAAGCGAACTGGCCGATGCCGCGCTGAAGCGTGGCGTGGAGCAAGCCGAGGAACTGGCTCGCATCTCCCAACCGAATCCCGAAGACATGCCGGCGCTGGGACCGCAGAAATACCTGACGCTCGAAAACTTCGATTCCTTCACCGCGGCGGCGCGCGGAGATGTGATGATTCCGCACGTCAAGGCCGTCATCGATCGCGCGAGGACGGATAAACTGACGGCGGCCGGTTTTATCCAGCGCTCCGCGAATGCCGTGGCGGTGGGAAACAAAGCCGGGCTGTTCGGATATCACACGTTCACGGATTCGAGCCTGACCAACACCATGCGCAGCGCGGGCGGGACCAGTTCGGGGTGGGCCGCGCGAACCTCGGTTTCGTTGAAAGACGTTGATGGGGAGACGGCGGCGCGCATCTCAGCAGAGAAGTGTCTGCGCGGTGCGGGCGCCCGCAAGAAGCTCGATCCGGGAAAATATACCGTCATCCTGGAACCCGCGGCGGTGGACGACTTGGTCGGATGGCTGGGATTCAACTTCGACGCCCGCCGCGCAGAACAAGGACGGTCATTCCTCAGCAAGCAGGGAGGTGGAACGCACCTCGGCGAGAAGATGTTTCCGGAGTACGTTACGCTGCGAAGCGATCCCATGAATCCGAAGCTGGCGGCCACTCCGTGGGGACCGTCGCTTTTGCCTAACGAGCGAATCGCCTGGATCGACAAGGGCGTAGTGAAGAACCTCTCTTACGATCGCTACTGGGCGAACAAAGCGGGCAAGGACCCAACGCCGGCGCCGGGCAACCTGGTGCTGGATGGCCAGGACAACAAGCTGGAGGATCTGATCCAGTCGACCGAGCGAGGCCTGCTGATCACGCGGCTCTATTACATCCGTTATCTCCAGCCGCAGACGTTGCAGTTGACCGGCTTAACTCGGGACGGCGTATTTCTCGTGGAGAAGGGCAAAGTGACCGATCCGGTGACCAACTACCGGTGGAACGAAAGCCCCGTGCGTGTTTTGCAGAACACCAAGAAGCTCACTCAACCCTCACGCAGCCAGGGCGATGAAATGGGACCCGCGATCGTGCCGGCGATCCTGGTCACGGACTTCAATTTGGCTAGCGTTTCGGACGCCGTGTAGTGTTGGATTTGCGGGGCAGCCATTCCTGGCTGCAAGCCAGCCTTCCGGCTGGCTGGACCCGCTGGAAAGCGGGTCCGCAGACTGAAAGTCCGCCCACCAGGAGCACACTAGCAATCCCGCAGGGTCACGACCGTCGCTCCCCAGCCGCCTGCTTCCGCCGGTGCATCGCGGAACGATTCCACAAACTCCGTTTTCGCCAAAACGGCGCGCACGATCTCGCGCTGCACGCCGATGCCGCGCCCGTGGATGATGCGCAGTGCCTTGAATCCCAGCTTGCGGGCTTCTTCGAGATACGCCTCCACCACCGGTTTCACGTCCCGCGGCGGAACGCTGTGGAGATCGAAGACGTCAGTGATCGGAATGCGGACGGGCTCGTCGCTCACTCGAAGACGTCGGCCTTTTGAATCGTCAGTTCGAATTCCGGCAGCTCGAGCGCCGGAACCTCGCGAAGGCCGGCATCGTCATAGACCGAAAAGTTCTGCGAGGATGGATCCATCAGCCAGATGTGCTTGATGCCCCAGCACCGGTACTCTTCGAGCTTGTCGTGAATTTCGGTGTACCGGTCGCCCGGCGAGACGATTTCAACCACGACGTGCGGCGGAGACGAAGGAATCCGGTCCGTGGGTTTCTCGAGGAAGATCGCGAGATCCGCCACACGAATGCGCGTAGGCGCCAGACGCATGTGAATCTCGGGCCGCACATGGATGCGGAACTTCTTCTTTAG
>Ga0187817_10001639_pt1 | contig 11093 bp, 9 predicted proteins | sample NC_wetland_sal_i_17_FD_132431 | JGI IMG/M metagenome (GOLD analysis project Ga0187817, IMG submission 132431) | Wetland sediment microbial communities from Neuse River Estuary, North Carolina, USA - SO4_2 | ecosystem: Environmental > Aquatic > Freshwater > Wetlands > Sediment | place: USA: North... | reverse complement strand
GGCGCCTGTAAGTCGCGCAAGCCCGGCGTGTTGGGCGAGGAAATGTTGACGGTGAAGTAGCTTACGACGTCGTTGAACGTCTCAAGACCGGTGACGTAATCGGCAATGCGGTCCTCGCTGTCCTTGTTGGCGCCGATGTTCACGCCGATCACGCCGCCCGTCGCGAGACGGCCGCGCAGCCGCTCGAGCGCCGCCTGATGGCCGCCGTTGTTGAAGCCCAGCCGATTTATGACAGCCTGATCCCGGGGCAGGCGGAAAATGCGCGGCCGGGGGTTGCCTCCTTGCGGGCGCGGCGTCACCGTGCCGACCTCGGCGAGACCGCAGCCGAGGCCGAGCACGGCGTCGGGCACGCGTGCGTTTTTGTCGAAGCCGGCGGCGATGCCGATGGGGTTCGGAAGCGTCAGGCCGGCAAAGCGCGAGGCGAGACTCGGATGATCCGGCAGCGAGCGCGGAAAAAGCCCGAGCTCCAAGGACTTGAGCGTCGCCTCGTGCGCCTGCTCCGGCGGCATCAGCGACAGCAGCGGCGGGGCGAGATCGAAAATCCTGTTCAGCATTGCCCCACGTCCTGCGGCAGGACGTGCGTGCCGTTCGCATCGAGTTCGAGCGGAAAGGCCGCGCGCACGGCCGCGGCCGGCAGGCTCGCGTAAAGATGCGGAAAGAAATCCTGCCCGCGCGAGCGCTCCCACCGCAAGTCGTCGCCCAGCGCCGCAGCACTAATCTCGATCAGCATGAGATCCGTTCGCGCCTTGAAGTGTTTGGCAAGTGTGGCCGCGAGCTGGTGTGCCGCTGATAGGTGGATGAAGCCGTCACGCTCGTCATCGGCCGAAGCCGAGAGCGTGCCCGTCGCGCGTGCGCATTCCCAGGCCGCGCGCGTCGTGACTTTGAAAACCTGCTGAGACTCTCGCGGGTTCATCGCCGCTCCACCGCAGATGATTGGACGACCGGAGCGGCGCGCGCCGCATCCGGAGGCCCGACTGTCTCGCCGAGCTTGTCACATTTGGTCAACACAGGGCGCGGTTTGTTCCCCGCGCATGTGACGATTTCCGATAAGATGTCTGTCACGGTCCATCCGGTCATGATAGCTTCACATGGGGCTCGGGGGCCGGGCGCGTACGCGACGCGTCTTAGGCAACACGAAAAAGAAGTTCGATGTTCTCTGGTTTGCCAACAGCGTCCTTGACTGTCACTGATCTGTTCTCGCTTCCCTTCCACTATTCGGTCCCCAGTTATCAGAGGCCGTACTCGTGGACCACTGAGGAAGCGGGGCAGCTGCTTGAGGACATCCTCGGGGCTGCGGGCTTGGCCGGCCCGGAGGCGGCGGAGCCCGACTACTTCTTGGGAGCAATCCTCCTGCTCGACGGCGCCGGCGGCGACCTGCCCAAGCCGCGCGACCGCGAGCCGCGCTTGTTCGAGATCGTGGACGGGCAACAGCGCCTGGTGACGCTGGCCGTGATGGCCGCGGTGCTGCGCGATCTGGGCACCGAGAGATGGCGGTGGAGCGGACGCAACCGCCTCGACCAGCTCGTTGCCGCCGATAGTGCCGCGACGAAGCAGAGGGGTGCGCGCTTCCGCATCGAGCTGCGCACCAGAGAGCAGGACCTCTTGGAGACTTACGTTCAAACACGCGGGTCGTGCAAAACGGTGCCGGTGCTCGAGGACCCCAGCGAATCGGAGGAAAACCTCTACGCCGTCCGCGAGCATTTCATGCGCACGCTGTCCGCGTTCGATGAAGCCGACCGCCGGCGTCTTGCCGACTATCTGTGTGAGCAATGCCACTTCGTCGTCGTTCTGACGCGCGACATCGACCGCGCCCACCGGCTGTTCACGGTGCTCAACGAGCGCGGGCGCGCCCTGCAGCGCAACGACATCCTCAAGGCGGAGCTCCTAAAGAGCGTCACGCCAGAGCGCGCTGGCGAAGCTCTCGATCAATGGGAGCGCGGGTCCGATCTCCTGGGCAAGAACTTCGAGACGTTTTTCAGCCATCTGTTCAACATCTACGGGACCAGTGAGAAGAAGATCATCGCGGGAATCCGCCGCACGGTGCAGGAGACCGGCGGCCCTGAGCGCTTCCTCAAGGACGTGTTCACGCCGCTCGCACACGCTTATCACTGCGTGCGCTGCGCCGACGAAGTCGACCTGAGCATCGACGCCGAGGCGCGCCGCCACCTCGTCTACCTGGGACGCCTGCCCGACGGCGATTGGGCGCCGGCGGCGATGCTCGCGCTGCAGAACTACACGGACGATCCCGAGCGCGGCAATCTGCTGTTGAGAGAGATCGACCGGTTCGCCCACCTCCTGCGTCTGTTGTGCACGGGCACGAGCAAGCGGGTGCGCCGCTTCGGGCACGTGATGGATCTCATCAAGTCGAAGGCGCCGATCACACCGGGTGAGGGGCCCTTCAAGATCTCGCGCGACGAGATCCGCAACATCGCCTACCACCTGCGGACCTTCTACAAGCGCGACCAGCCGGTCTGCAAACTCCTGCTGCTGCGTCTCAACGACGAGATCGCCCGCAGCGTCACCCTGCTCGAGCCCAAGGACTACAGCATCGAGCACGTGCTGCCGCTGCGTCCCGGGGCCAAGAGCGAGTGGCGGCGCTGGTTCCCCGACGCGGAGGAGCGCGAGGCCTGCACCGAGAGCCTCGGCAATCTCGTCGTCGTGACCCAGAAGCAGAACGAGAAGGCCCGCAACAAGGAGTTCGCGCGCAAGCGCGAGATTTATCGCGGCTTCGACGACACGCCGGTGCTTCCCATCACCCGCGATGCGGTCGAGGCGACCGTCTGGCGCGCTGCCGAGATCCGCGCGCGCGAGGCAAGGCTCATGGAGCTCATCCGCGATACCTGGGGCATCGATTTGCCGGGTACGCAGATACGTAGCGAGCAGTCGGACCGCATGCCCTTGCGCAGCGACGTCGCCTGAGCGCAGCGAGCGGGAAAATGCTGCTTACGCAGCGTTCGTGAACTCGCCCTTCAAGGCTTTGTCGATCAGCGCGCGCGTTTCCGCCACGCCATAGAGCTCGATGAAGCTACCGAAGCGCGGGCCCCGGCTTTCGCCGAGCAAGATCTCGTAAATGGAGCTGAACCACGCGCTGGAGACGCCGGGCTTTTCCGCTGTCGCGCCCTTGGCCTTGAAATCCTGATAGCGCGGGACCGAGCGTCCGACGTCGTAGAGGATTCTCTGAAGCTCGTCCGCGCTGGCTCCCGGTCCAACTTTGCCGAGGGCCGTGTACAGCTCGGCAAGGGCGCCCCTCTCGACCTCGTCCGCGGCCCGGAAGCGCTTCTTCGGCTTCACGAAATCCTCGTAGTAGCGCACCGCGTAGCCGGCCAGCTGGTCGAGCAGGGGATGTGTCTGCGGACTTGCCTCCGGAGCATGGCGGCGGATGAACCCCCAAAGCACGTCCTTGTCGTGGGCGTTCGACGCAGCGACCAGGTTGAGCAGCAGCGCGAACGTGATGGGCAGCTCCGCCGCCGGCGGCTCACCGGCGTGGACGTGCCAGACCGGATTGTCGAGCCGCTCGCGCTCGCCCTGGCCCGGATAGGCTGCGAGCAACTGCAGATATTCGTCGACCGCGCGCGGGATCACATCGAAGTAGAGGCGCTTCGCCGACTTGGGCTTCTGGAACATGAAGAGCGACAGACTCTCGGGGCTCGCGTAGCGCAGCCACTCATCGATCGTGAGCCCATTGCCTTTCGACTTGGAGATCTTTTCGCCCTTGTCGTCGAGGAACAGCTCGTAGTTGAAGCCCTCGGGCGGCTCACCGCCGAGAGCTTTGCAAATCTTGGAGGACAGCGTGACAGATTCGATCAGATCCTTGCCCGCCATCTCATAGTCCACGCCGAGCGCCGTCCACCGCAGCGCCCAGTCGGCCTTCCACTGGCACTTGACGCGGCCGCCCGTCACCGGCGTCTCGATTTTCTCGCCCGTTTCCGGGTCGATGTAGACGAGGGTACCCTTCTTAGGGTGGCGCTCGACCATCGGCACCTGCAGGACCTTTCCGCTCTGCGGTGAGATGGGCAGGAACGGCGAGTAGGTGGCGCGCCGCTCCGGCCCGAGCGTCGGCAGGATGATGTCCATCACCTTGTCGTAGGCCTTGAGCATCCGGAGCAGCGTCTCGTCGAAGAGGCCCGAGGCGTAGGCCTCCGTCGCCGATATGAACTCGTAGGAGAAGCCGAAGCGGTCGAGGAAGTCGCGCAGCATCGCGTTATTGTGGCGGGCGAAGCTTTCGAACTTGCCGAACGGGTCGGGCACGCGCGTCAGCGGCTTGTTGAGATAAGCCTGCAGCATCTCCTGGTTCGGCACGTTGCTCGGCACCTTGCGCAGACCATCCATGTCGTCGGAGAAGCAGATGAGCCGCGTGGCACGCTTACCCTCGGTCAGCACCTCATAAGCATGGCGCACCATGCTCGTGCGCGCGACCTCGCCGAAGGTGCCGATGTGTGGAAGCCCCGACGGACCGTATCCGGTCTCGAAGATGACGGTCTTGTCCTTGCCGCCCTCGCGCCTATCGAGGCGCGCGATGAGGCGGCGCGCCTCTTCGAACGGCCAGGCTTTCACATCGGTGAGCGCGGCGGAGGGTGCAGCTTCGGTCGGCGGTGTCATCGTGGGTTGTTTCTGGGATTGGCAGCGCGGCCAGGGAGACGAAACTTCCTGGGCGCTTCGTGGCGGGCAACCTAGAGCGAGATCGCTTCCGATGGAAGCGGGTTGGGCGGTCGCATTTCAGGGTGCGGATTAGAGCATCGACCGCCGTGAGGCGAGACACCCAGGAGCGCAAGGAAGCCCTCGCAATTGCCGCAAACCGTACACTACACTATAGCACGGCGCGCTGCCCCATGGCGCGCATCGAAAAAAGCCCAAAGGGGGTGAACGATGAAGTCCATCTGCACCGCTGTTCTCATCTCCTGCGCGCTCGCCGCGTGGGGCAGCGCCGCCGACGCGGCGAGCCTCGCCTCCGGCAAAAAGCTGGAGGTCAAAATCGATCCGCAAAAGGTCGACGCGGAGACGGCGGCGTTGTGGCAGCGCTTCGGCGGCTGGTGCGCAATCGCCGAATGGCATCCGGCGGTGAAGAAATGCGAGGAGACCAAGGAAGGCGGCGACGTCTTCCGCACGCTGACCTTGGGTGACGGCGGCACGATCAAGGAGAAGCTGCTCAACCAAACGCCCACCAGCTACCGCTACGCCATTATCGAGAGCCCGCTGCCAGTCAAGAACTACGAGGCGCAGTTCTCCGTCGTGCCCGACGACGACGACCCGGACGAGGTCAACATCGTGTGGGCCTCGACCTACGACGCCGCCGACGGCAAGGACGACAAGACGGCGCGCGATACCATCGACGGCATCTTCAAGGACGGTATCGCGAGCATCAAGGACAAGATCGGCGGCAAGGGCGGCAAGGACTGAAGCTGTACGCCGCGTCGAGATTCAGGGCTCGCGCATCGTCGCGGGCCCTTTTCGTTTGTTCAGCGGCAATTGCTCCGCGAACGCTTCGATCGCGTCGGCGGCGGCGGCGAGGTTGCCCGCGCGCGTGAAGCCGCTGCCGCCGCGGGGGCCCAAGTCGTGGTCGCCGTCGCCGGCCCACGCGAAGCTTATCGAGGGTGAGAGTTTCAGGGCTTCGACCTCGCTGCGATTCCCAAACGGGTCGCGCTCGCCCTGCACGATAAGCGCGGGACAGCGCAAGTGCTCGAGATGGGCCGTGCGCAGCGCCTCCGGCTTGCCCGGCGGATGGAAGGGATAGCCGAGGCAAACGAGGCCGGCGATGCGCCCTTCGCCGAAGAGCTCATCGGCGACGAGGCTCGCCACGCGCCCGCCCATGGACTTGCCGCCGATCAGAAGCTTCGTCGCTGGCGCAAGCTTTTCGTGCACGGCCGCCACGGCATCCCTGTATTCGTCGACGAGACGCTCCGCTTTGGGCGGCGGCCGCCGCTTCCCGTCCTGGCGCCGCCCCGCCATGTAAGCGAACTCGAATCGGGACACGGGAAAGCGGCGCTCGGCGAGCAGCTGCGCGATTCGCTGCATGAATGGGCTCGTCATCGGCGCCCCGGCCCCGTGGGCGAGCAGAAGATGGGCCGCGGCGGCGCGCGGACCCTCGGTTATCAGGTTGACCATCGGCGCCCATTCAACTCGCTAGATGTTGCGTAACCACACACCGCTAGCCATAAATCTTCAGGTCCGGCCCCGGGGGTGTCGCTTTTTGGACGAACAGGGATAGTATCCGCACTGCTTTGCCATGCGATGGGGAGCACAATGCGCCGCCAATTCGTTTATCCGATTGTCGCGTTGCCGTTGTTTGCCGTCGCCGTAGCCGGCGCGACCTTTGCTGCCGACCCGGCTAAGACGCCTGCCGCAGTCCCCGCGCCCGTTCCCGCGCAGAACGCCGCTGCGGCGACCCCCGCACCCGTTACCACGCCGGCGCCCGACGCCAATGACGCCAAGAACGCCTCCGCCGCGAAGGACGCGGGCGACGCCAAGGACAAGACCGACGCGAAGGCCGACGCCAAGTCCGCCAAGAACGGCAAGAAAGAAAAAAAGCCGGTAGTGCTGGCGAAGACCCTGTTCGGCGCCGTCAAGACACCGTCTCCGCTTGCCGCTCGTGCCATCGGATTCTACTCCAAGGGCTGCCTCGCCGGAGGCGTGCAGCTCCCCGACGCCGGTCCCGACTGGCAGACCATGCGCCCCTCGCGCAACCGCGCCTGGGGCCATCCGAAGTTGATCGCCCTTCTGCACCGGCTGGCGGACGATGCCAAACAGAAGGACGGCTGGCCCGGCCTGCTCGTCGGCGACATCGCGCAGCCGCGCGGCGGACCCATGCTCTCCGGGCACGCGAGCCATCAGGTCGGGCTCGACGCCGACATCTGGCTCACGCCGATGCCGGACCGCGTGCTCACCGTCAAAGAGCGCGAGGACATTCAGGCTACGATGATGGTTGCGCCTTCGCGCATCGACGTCGATCCCGCGGTGTTCACAGACAAGCAGGTGGCACTCATCAAGCGCGCGGCCTCCTATCCCGAGGTCGAGCGCATCTTCGTCAACCCGGCAATCAAGAAGGCTCTGTGCAAGGCCGCCGGCAACGACAAGAGGTGGCTCACCAAGGTGCGCCCCATGGGCGGCCACGACTACCACTTCCATATCCGCATCAAGTGCCCCAACGGCGGCTGCGAGGGGCAGAAGCCGGTTGACGGAGACGACGGCTGCGGCAAGGAGCTCGACAATCTGCTGAAGGCCGTCGCGGCCGCGGTGAAGAAGGGCAACGAGAAGCCGTCGGTCGACGACAAGTTCGTGCCGCCGAGCGAAAAGCGCCACATCACCATGGATCAGCTCCCCGCCGAGTGCAAAACGGTGCTGAACAGTCCGGCGCCGACGGCGATCGCGGGCGGCGAAAAGCCCCAGCCCGCAACCGCATCGGCGAAGAAGTGATCTCGAACCGCTATTAAGCTGCCGTCACCCCCGTCGGCATCGGGCACGACACGCCGGTGCCGCCGAGCCCGCAGTAGCCGTGCGGAACCTTCGACAGGTACTGCTGGTGATAGTCCTCCGCGAAGTAGAACTCCGGGGCGGGAAGGATCTCGGTCGTGATCTGCCCGAAGCCGTTCTTCGACAGCATCTTCTGGTACTCTGCCTTCGACTTTTCCGCCGCTGCGCGCTGGGCATCGGTGAAGGTATAGATGCCGGATCGGTACTGCGTACCGACGTCGTTGCCCTGCCGAAAGCCCTGCGTCGGGTCGTGGCTCTCCCAGAACGTCTTCAATAGGGTCTCGTAGCTCAGGCGCTTGGGGTCATAGACCACGAGCACGACCTCGTTGTGCCCGGTGCGGCCGGTGCACACCTCCTGGTAGGTGGGGTTGGGCGTGAAGCCGCCCGCATAGCCAACGGCGGTGATCCAGATGCCGTCCGCGAGGTTCCAGAACTTGCGCTCCGCGCCCCAGAAGCAGCCGATGCCGAACATCGCCATCTCGAGGCCCTCGGGGTAGGGTCCCTTCAAGGGTCGCGAGAAGATGTCGTGCTCGGCTGCGGTGGGGATGGGGGTCGGCCGGCCGGGAAGCGCGGTGTCCGCGGTCGGTATCATGGTCTTGCTCTTACTGAAAAGCATGGCGTGCACCCGGGGTTGGGAAGGCTGTTGGCCCTGATATAATGCCTCTTCGGGGAAGCCGGCAGTCCGTTACGTCCTCATGTTGTCGTGATCGCTGGCCTAGAATTTGAGAGTGGGCTTTTGAGCGGAGCATCGATGATGGGGAACGCGATGGCAGCGATGGGTCAAGCCCCCGCGGCTGGGCCAGGCAAAGACGCTTCTCCCACAATCTATGCTGCCGGCGGCGGACGCAAGTTCGCTTTTTCCTTTTTTTCTTCTATTGCTGCCTTTCTTCGTCAGCTTGCCGCCGATGCTGTTCTGGCGCATCTCGCAAGGTCATTGGCACGGCACCCTCGGGCTCGTGGTGCTCGCCGCCGCCTTCACCTTCATCATGTTCCTGATCGTCATCGAGCTCATGCACTCGCTGATGGCGCGCATCGAGCTCGGGGATAAGTCAGTGAAGCTGACGCTGCCCTCAGGCCGCGGCCCCACGCCCATGATCCGCTACAAGACGCGCGAGATCCCCTACAGCGACATCAAAGCGATCGAGACGCGGCGCGAGATCTACGGCGGCTCGGTGGCTCCGGTGCTGCTCAAGGGCGCGCGCCTCATCCTCAAGGACGACACGCCCGTCAAGCTCGGCTACGTCAGCGAGGCCGACAGCGACCCGAGCTTTCCCTATCCTGACATCGCCCACCAGATCGCGGAGCGCGCCGGCGTCGCCGTTATCGACCGCGGCAACGTGCGCCGCTCGGCGCAGAAGAAATTTTTGGGCCTCAAGAGGACGCTCATCGGCGAGCCGGAAGGGACGGTCGATGAGTCGCAGATCGCCGAGCTCAACGCGAGCCATCGGCGCTGGGTGATGCGGCTCATATTCCTGCTGGTCGGACTCGTCGTGGTAGGCATTGCGCTCGACATCATCTTCCCGCCGAGCAGCGGCCTGCCGCCGGCGCTGACGAGCTTCAAGAGCCTCATCATGCGCCAGTTCGCGTCCGAAGCCCCGAAGCCGCGTTGAGCGAGCGCATGGCCGGCCGCCTTCAGTTGACGTGCAGCTTCATCTGCTCGCGCCGCCGCCCGAAGAAGCCGCAGACGATGGCGAGCCCGCCGAACAGCGCCGATGCCGGCAGGTTGAGCACGCTCGTTATCATCGGCTCCCAGACCCACGGAACCGTCGTGCGCGTGACGGCCGCGCGCGCGGTCAGCAACGTCGAGGGGGCGAGGTCGCGCCAGTAGCCCAGCACCGAGGTGAGCTTGAATGGGCCAGTGCCGCTGAGCGCCGGCGTGGCGTCCGTCACCAGCGCGACGACCGCGATGAGGGCAAAGAGGCTGGCGAGGAAGCGCAGGGCGGCCATGGCAAGCGTGTCTCCGTTGTCAGGTGTGCGTCACGCAATTCCCAATGATTTTTGCAGCTCTTTGAGGGCGGCAACCGCATCCTGGCCAACCTGCAGGAAACCGTCGACGCCGGCCGCCCGCAACGCCGCTTCGTCCTCGCCCGGGCGCCCTGCCAGCAGCACACGGGTCGCGCCCGCGGCCTTCAGCGCTTTGGCGGCGTCCTTGGGCTGCGCCGCGTAGACGGCGTCCGAGGAGCAGATGCAGGCAACGCGCGCACCCGACTTTGCGAACGCCGCGGTCGCCTCGGCGGCATCCTTGTAGCCGTCGCTGGTGAGGCCCTCGATGCCGCCCGCAGCGAGGAAGTTCCACACCCAGGTCGAGCGGCGGTTGTGATCGGCGATCTCGCCGAGGTTCGCCAGGAACACGCGCGGCCGCTCGCCTGTGGTGGAAGCATGCTTGTCGGCGCGGTCGCGCAGCTCCTCGAACGGCTCCGCGAGACTGTGCGGAGTCAACGGCCGCACCTCCGCTTTGCCCGCAAGCGGAGGAGGCGCTGGCAGCGGCGCAACCTTGACGCCGTCGTCGCCGAGCAGCGGGAAACCCGAGACGCCGGTGAGTTCGAGGCGCCCCGTAGCGATCGCCTTGGCGCGCGCCGCCGCGACGCGCGCGATGTCGTCCTGCAGCGCGCCCGACGACAGCGCGGCGACGATGCCGCCCTTCCCCTCGATGTCTTGGAACAGCGGCCACGCTTTCGCCGCAAGCTCGGCCGTGAGCTTCTCCACGTACCACGAGCCGCCCACCGGATCGGCGACGCGGCCCAGCGAGGATTCCTCCTGCAGCACGAGCTGCACGTTGCGCGCGATGCGCCGCGCGAAGCGGTCGGGTGCGCCGAGCGCCCACGTGAAGGGCAGCACGGTGATGGCGTCGGCCCCGCCGAAGGCGGCGGCGGCGCAGGCGGCGGTCGTGCGCAGCATGTTGGTCCAAGGATCACGCTTCGCCATCATGCGCGCCGAGGTGACGGCCGTGATGTGCATTGCCGTCGGCGGCGCTTTGCAGGCTTCGGCGATGCGCGCGATGAGCGTGCGGGCGGCGCGCAGCTTGGCGGCGCCGAGGAACAGATCGGTATCGACGGAGAGGGCGAAGGCGATCTGCGGGAATGCCTCGCTCGGCGAGACGCCCGCCGCTTCGAAGGTCCGCAGGTAGGCCGTGAGCGTCGCGGCGAGATAGGCGAGCTCTTGCGCCTCGCTCGCACCCGCCTCGTGCGGGATCGTGGCATCGACGAGCACGCTGGCGAGGCGAGCGCCGGTCGCGCGTGCCTCGCCCGCCAGCTTCACCGCATCGGCGAGCGCCGTCTTGATCGGCGCGCCGGTCCTGCCGAAGCGCGCGAGCGAGCTGATGGGATCGACGTTGAGGAACGAGACGGCCTCGCCCGGCCTGGCCTTGAGCAGCTTGAGCGCGCCGAGGAAATGCCGCGCCGCCTCGAGGCCTCTGATGCCGCCCAAGAGCTGCACGGGGGCGTAATCGAGGTAGACGCCGGCGAGCGCCGCCGCCATGGCGCTGGCGCTGTCGATTTCGATTCCGGTCTGCCCCGGGGCCGCGATCTGCAGCACCACGCCTGCGGCGCCTCCCTCGAGCTCCTCCAGGATCACCTCGTTAGCGGTGACTGCGCCGGGCGCGCCGATGCGCTGGTGGATCTGCCAGC
>Ga0187817_10001638_pt1 | contig 11094 bp, 14 predicted proteins | sample NC_wetland_sal_i_17_FD_132431 | JGI IMG/M metagenome (GOLD analysis project Ga0187817, IMG submission 132431) | Wetland sediment microbial communities from Neuse River Estuary, North Carolina, USA - SO4_2 | ecosystem: Environmental > Aquatic > Freshwater > Wetlands > Sediment | place: USA... | reverse complement strand
GAAGAGTGCAGTGGAGAAAATCATTTCGTTCTTTACCTCAGGGCGGGCAGAGGCGGCCCTGACGCAGGCGTGCGAGCTGGTGCCGAAAGCCTTGCCCATAGTGCAAGACCTGGCGGCGATCGCGCCGGACAAGACGCTGGAGCAGATCGAGGCGGCGTTCCAGAAATACGGCGTGCCGTTCTCGCAGCAATTGCTGGCCGCGGCGCCTTCGCAACGTGGCTTCCTGCTGCTGGAACTGGCGACGCAGGTGCTGGCGCAGAAGGTTCCGGGCGTGGCGACGAATGTCCTGAATACGGCCGTGCAACTGGCGGTCACGGGGGTGAAGGCGTAGATGGCGGAGCGGAGAGCCAGCCGGGCGGCGCTGGATTTGATCAAGCGGTTCGAGAGCCTCAGGCTGGAAGCGTACCTGTGCCCGGCGCAGGTGTGGACGATCGGCTGGGGCCATACGGCGGGAGTCGGGCCGGGCGATTCGATCACCAGCGCGCGGGCGGAAGAACTGCTGGAAGGAGATGTGGCGCAGGTGGAGGCCGATCTGCCGAAGGTGGTCCACGCTCCGCTGACACAGGGTCAGTGGGACGCGCTGGTTTCGTTGTGTTTCAACTTGCGCGGCGGGGCGCTGGGGCTGGCGCGGCTCGCGCCCCGCCTGGTGGCGAAAATCAACGCCGGAGATGTGGCCGGCGCCGCAGCGGAGTTGCTCGACATCAACCACGCGGGCGGGCACGTGGTGCCCGGGTTGACCAGGCGGCGCGAGGCGGAGCGGGCGGTATTTCTGGGGTAGCGGGGACGTGATGAAGGGTGCCCGCGAATTACATCAAGTCGCGGGCATCGATTTTGCGGCGGGCGGGGCCGAGGGGCTCGGTGAGGAAGCTCAGGAACGGGACCATGGCACGGAAGCGCTTGACGATTTCAGAGGAGAGAGTGCGCGAAGTGGCGAGGTCGGGCTCGAGCTCGACGTAGAGGATGAAGCGTTTGTAGCGCAACAGGTCGGCGGCCGGATGTTCGGCACAGAAGCCCTTGGGCACGCGTGAAAGCTGCTCGCCTTGAAGCTCGCCGAGGAGCCGGCGCAGCGTGCGGCCGTCAAGGATCTTGCGCAGCTCCTGATGCCGCGCGGCAACGTGGTTGCGAATCGCAAGCAGAGTCTGCGGTTCGGGCATGTAGATGCCGCCGCCGATGGCAACTTCTTTGTGCGAGACCGCGAAGTAATAGCCGGCATCGCCATGCGCGTTGGCGCTGCGGCGATGGAAGCTGGCCGCGATGTGGTCTTTGTAAGGCGTCTTGTCCTTGGAGAAGCGCGTGTCGCGGTAGATGCGGTAAATGGCCTTTTCGGGATCGGTGATGTAAGCGGGCGCAAAGCCGGCGAGGGCGCGGTTCACCTCTTCTACCAGCGCGCGCATGGGCTGCTTCACCTGCTCTTCGAAAACGGCTTTGCGCGGCTGGAACCACTCGCGGCGGTTGTTGCGCGCCAGCGAGCGGAAGAAATCGATGCCGGCCTGCGGAAAGCCGGGAAATCCGGTTGTCACTTGCCCTCCTTATAATTGAGTTAATGCCATCCACCGAGGAGGCGCAGGCGCGCCTCGCCGAAATTCCCAATTTAACCATTTCCGCGGGCACGCCGCTGGCGCTTTACACGCGGTTCGGCATAGGCGGACCGGCCGACTTGTACGCGGAGACCGCCAGCATTCCGGCGTTCCTGGCGGCGCTGGAGACAGCGCGCGCCAGCGGCTTGCCGACGATGGTGATGGGCGGCGGCACCAACCTGATTGTTTCCGACCGGGGGTTTCGCGGGATTGTGCTGCGCTACCGCGGCGACGGGCTGCGGGCGGCGGGGGAATGCGTGACCGCGGAAGCCGGCGCGGTGCTTCAGGACCTGGTGGACTTTACGATTGCGTGCGGGTTGAAGGGCCTGGAAACGCTGGCGGGCATACCGGGTTCGGTGGGCGCGGCGATCTATGGCAACGCGGGCGCTTACGGCCACTCCATTTCCGAACCCGTTATAGCCGTGCGTTTCTTCGACGGTCGCGGCGAGCGCACGTTCGACCAGGCGGAGTGCGATTTTGCTTACCGGGAGAGCATTTTTAAAAAACACAAAGACTGGATTGTCTTCTCGGCCGAATTGCGCCTGAAAACGGCGGACGCGGCGGAACTGCGCCGCGTGGCCGATGAGATTCTCCGGGTACGCAACGAAAAATTTCCGGTGACGATGAAGTGCGCCGGCAGCATTTTTAAGAATTTGCTGCTGAAGGAACTGCCGGCGGGCGTTGCGGCCCGGGTGCCGGCGGCCGCGGTGCGCGAGGGCAAGGTGCCGGCGGCCTGGTTCCTGGAGCAGGTGGGCGCGAAGGGAATCGAACGCGGCCAGATCCGCGTAGCCGATTATCATGCCAACCTCATTTATAATGCCGGCGACGGGACGGCGGCCGACTTGTGCGCGCTGATCGGCGAATTGAAAGAGCGGGTGCGCGAGCGCTTCGGAATTGACCTGGAAGAAGAGGTACAGTACGTGGGGTGAGGCTGGGCCTCACACAACCCGATTGACAATCTGCGCGAAAAGGCTATCATCGGAATTACTCCCCCGTTTGAAAGTCTGAGAACACAAGTGAACTCCGCCCAGAACTGTGTCCTTCTAGAAACCAATCTTCCCGGCGTGGAACGGCATGGACGCGGCAAGGTCCGCGACGTGTATCGCGTGGGCGATCAATTGCTGATTGTCGCCACCGACCGAATCTCCGCTTTCGACTACATTCTCGCTACCGGCATTCCCGACAAGGGGCGCGTGCTGACGCAGCTTTCCATTTTCTGGTTCGATTTTCTGCGCGATGTGACGCCCACTCACTTTCTTACGGCGCGGGTGGATGATTACCCGCCGCCGCTGGGCGAATTCCGCGATCAGCTCGAAGGCCGATCCATGCTGGTGAAGCGTGCCCGCATGATCGAAATCGAGTGCGTGGCGCGCGGATACATTTCCGGCTCCGGCTGGAAAGAATACCAACGGAGCGGAACGGTATGCGGCATCCGGCTGCCTGCCGGCCTGCGCGAAAGCGACAAGCTGCCCGAACCGATCTTCACGCCGGCAACCAAGGCCCAGACCGGCCACGACGAAAATGTCTCCTTCGAGGCGGTGGTATCGCTCGTGGGCGAAGAACTTGCGCGGCGGTTGCGCCATCTGACCCTGACCATCTACGACAAGGCCGCACGCTACGCCGAAAGCCGCGGCATCATCATCGCCGATACGAAATTTGAATTCGGCTTCGTAGGCGACGAACTGGTGCTGGGCGACGAAGTGCTCACGCCCGATTCCTCGCGCTTCTGGCCGGCGGAGACCTACCGGGCTGGCGGCCCGCAATTTTCGTACGATAAGCAATACGTGCGCGACTACCTGGAATCCATCCACTGGAACAAGCAGCCGCCGGCGCCCGGCCTGCCCGGCGAAGTGGCTGCGAAGACCGGCGAGAAATATCGCCAGGCCTACCAGGCGATCACCGGCCACGAGCTATGAACTGGCTCGATGCGGTGCTGCTGTTCATTGTGGCGCTTTCGCTGATCGCGGGCTTCCGCAAGGGGTTGTCGCGGCAGATCATCGGATTGGTGTCAGTAGTGGTGGCGATCGTGCTCGGGCTGTGGACGTACGGCCTTGCCGGCGGATGGCTGGCGCACTACGTAAGTTCGCGGCGCGCAGCGAACTTCGGCGGATTCGCGCTGGTGTTTTGCGGCGTGCTGCTGGCCGGCAGCCTGATCGGTTATCTGGTACATAAGTTTCTGAATTTCACCGGACTGTCGTTCTTCGACCGCATTCTCGGCGCGGGGTTCGGGGTGGTACGCGGCACGCTGATCTCGGTAGCGCTGATTCTCGGCATCATGGCTTTTTCGGCGGAAGGCAAGCCGCCCGAATCGGTAGTGCACTCGCGCGTGGCGCCCTATGCGGTGCATGCGGCGCGCGTCTTCGCGGCCATGGCGCCGCACGAGATGCGGGAAGGATTCCGCCGCACGTACGCACAGGTGAAATCGGCCTGGAACGACGCCATCGAGAAGAAATTGCGGAATGCTCCCAGCGCGGAAAAGGACAAAAATGAAAAACGAATTTGATGGCCTCGTCGACCGTCTGCTCGGCGCCAACGTCTTGTTGCAGGAAGCAATCGAGATTCTGGAAAGAAGCATGATCGCGGGAGCGCTCGCGCGTCACCGGGGGAACCAGTCGGCGGCCAGCAAACAGTTGGGAATGCACCGCAACACTTTGCAGCGCAAGGTGCAGGAATACGAGCTGAAGCGGAAGCCGGTGGCGCGGGAAGCGCGCGAGCGGCGGCGCCGGACGGGCACAAGGTAGCTTACAAGCGGCAGGATGGACCTACTGATTTTCGACCTGGACGGCACGCTGATCGATTCCCGGCTCGACCTGGCGAATGCCGTGAACGCCGCGCGCCTCCACATGGGCATGGAGCCGCTTTCCAACGAGCGCGTCTACTCCTACGTGGGCAACGGCGCGCCGGTGCTGATCAGGCGTGCGCTGGGCGAGCAGGCCACGGAGGCGGAAGTGCAGGAAGGTTTGGAATTCTTCCTGGAATATTACCGCGAGCACGATCTCGACTATACGACTCTTTATCCGGGCGTGAAGGAATCGCTCGACCGTCTGCGCGCCGCGGGCAAGCAGATGGCGGTGCTCACGAACAAGCCATTGCGCATGAGCCAACATATCGTGGAAGGACTGGGGGTGGCCGCCCACTTCCTGAAGGTCTACGGCGGCAACAGCTTCGAATTCAAAAAGCCCAATCCGATCGGCATTCGCACTCTCATGGACATTACGAGCGTCGGACCCGACCGCACGATGATGGTAGGGGACAGCTCGGTGGACGTGGAAACGGCGCGCAATGCAGGCGTGCGCTGTTGTGGTGTGACGTACGGTTTTCAGCCGGAGACGCTGGCCGATCCGGCGCCGGATTTGATGGTGGACCGGATGGAAGAGCTGGCGGAGTGGGTGTTGGAAACGCAGCTATGAGCTGTCAGCTCTCAGCCCATAGCTTGCTACCATTTCCTCATGGACCTCTCTTACCCTATCGGCCGTTTCGACTGGAAGGCTCCCGTTGCAGCCGAAATGCGTCCGCGGCTCATCGATGAAATGGCGGCGGCTCCCGCTTTGCTGCGGCAGGCGGTGGAGGGGCTGGACGACCCCCAACTGGACACGCCCTACCGTCCCGGCGGCTGGACCGTCCGGCAGGTGGTGCACCATTTGCCGGAGAGTCACATGAACAGCTTCATGCGGTTCCGGCTGGCGCTTACCGAAGACGAGCCGACCATAAAGCCGTATGACGAGGCGCGATGCGCCGAGCTCTACGATGCCCGGACGCTGCCGCCGGCCTGTTCGCTGGCGCTGCTGGACAACCTCCACATACGCTGGGTCGAGCTGCTTCGCCACATGACCGATGCCGATTTTCACCGCAGTTTCCGGCATCCGGAAATCGGCGTGGTGCGGCTGGATACCAATCTGGCGCTTTATGCCTGGCACGGCCGCCATCACGTGGCTCATATTACCGGTTTGCGCCAAAGAATGGGCTGGTAAAACCGGCCGTCACCAAAACGCCCGCCCGCGCGTCCAACGCCTTAGGGGGACTGTATAATAAGAGCTATAGGCCCCCGGAGAGTTTCAAAATACCTATGACAAGCCGAATTAAGTATTGGGTCGTGAGCGCGTCGACCTGCCTGGTGGTGATGTTGGTGGCGGGCAGCCTGCTCGGCCAGGGCGCCGCTCAATCGGATAACTACAAACAGCTCGGCGTCTTTTCCGACGTGGTGGCGCGCATCAAGAGCGACTACGTGGAAGAGCCCGACATGAAGTCGGTCACGCTGGGCGCGCTCAATGGCCTGCTGGAAGCGGTCGATCCGTTCGCCAGTTACCTGAATGCCGACCAGTATAAAGACTACCTGGCCAGCAAGGATGCCAAGCGCCCCGAGGTTGGGCTGATCCTTTCCAAAAAATTCGGCTATATGAGCGTGGTGGGCACGGTGCCCGATTCGCCGGCAGCCAAGGCCGGCTTCACCATGGGCGACATTATCGAAAGCATCAAAGGTATCTCGACGCGCGATATGCCGCTAGCCTATGCCGGCCTGCTGCTGCAGGGCGCAGCCGGCAGCGAAGTGGACCTGGGGGTGGTGCGCGTAAGGCATCCTGAACCGGAGACGGTGAAACTGACCCGCGCGGCGCTTTCGATTCCCCCGGTGGAAGGCAAGATGCTAGCCGGTCAAGTAGGCTATCTGGACATCAACGCGCTAACGGGCACGCAGGTGAAGCAGGCGGCCGCGGCCATCGAGAAACTGCAAAAAGACGGCGCGCAGAAGCTGGTGGTGGATCTGCGGGACTGCGTTCTGGGCTCGCCGGACGACGGCGTAGCGTTCGCCAACTTGTTCGTCGGCAAGGGCCGCCTGGCTTATTACAAGGGCCAGAGGGTGGCCGAACAGGATGTCAGTGCCGATGCTTCCAAGGCCATCACCACGCTGCCCACGGCGGTGCTGGTGAACCACGGAACGGCCGATGCGGCAGAGATTGCCGCCTCCGCGATGAACGACAATAAGCGAGCCCAACTGGTGGGCGAGCGAACCTACGGGGACGCCGCCGTGCGCCGTGCGATCACCATGGATGATGGCGGAGCGATTATCCTTTCGGTGGCCAAATACTATTCGGCGGACGGCAAAGCCATTCAGGACAGCGGTGTGACTCCGGGCAACGTGGTGGCGGAACCAGAACCGCAAGTGGACGTAGATGAAAACGGCGAACCGCTTCCCACTGCGCAGGAGCCGCAGCAGCCGAAAAAGACGCTGGATAACGACCCGGTGCTAAAGAAAGCGCTGGAAGTGCTGGGCTCGGCCAGAGGCTAAAGCGTTCAGGCCACGAATAAGCACGAAAAAACAGCCCGATGGCTTTCGTTCTTGTTCGTGTTCATTTGTGGCTGATTTTGTTATTTCCCTGATCCCACCGGTTGCTTCTTCGGCGGGAAATCGGGGTTGGGGAACTCTACCTTTGTCTCTTTATCCGTCTCGGTCACCCACGTTTGCGCGCGGGCGGTTTTGAGCTCGGTGAAGATCTGGTCGCGCACTTTGGAAAGCGGCAGGTAGGTCACGTCCTCCGCGCGGAAAATATAGTACCCGCGTGCCTGGCGGACGGGATCGGAAGTATCCCCAGGCTTCAAGGCGAACACCGCCGCTTTGATGGCATCCGGGATATTGTCGCCGGCGTGCAGCGTGGCAAATTCGCCGTCCTTCGCACGCGAGGTTTCGTCCTGCGAATTCTCTTTCACCAGCTTGACGAAGTCGGCTCCGCCGCGGCTTTCGGTCACCAGTTGGGCGGCCTTGGCCTTGGCCTGAGCTTCCGTCATTTCGGTGATTGACGGCGCGTCGCTGAAGGGAAGGTAAATCGCCTTCACGCGCACCTGCTTGTAGTGCTCCTTGTGGCTGTCGTAGTAGTTCACGACTTCGGTCGGCTGCACGGCGGCATCGCGGAACGCCCGGTCCAGAACGGCCTGGTAGAGGATCAGCATGCGGTTGAACGAAAGCGCCTGTTTATACGGGCTCTGCTCGTCCAGCTTCTCCTTCTCGGCCATCTTCGTATAAGCGCGCATCACCGCGTACTCATGAAAGAACTCGACCGGATCTTTGCTGACGGCGCTCTGCAAGGAAGGCGGCAGCACCGGATAGAGCTGCCTGAGCTCATCCATGGTGAACTCGGTGCCGTCGTCGAACCGGGCGATCACTTTATCGCCGGGGATGTCCGGCAGAACGGGGGCTTGGGCAGCGCCCGGCGGAGTCTGCGCCCACACCGCGCTGACCACCGTAAATACAAGAATACTAAGGCGTTTCATACCAGTAATGGAGTTCTCTATTTTACCACGAGACGCTTTCTTCTAAGACGCCGGCGAGCGGGAAAAAGGTCGAACCCTCTTTTCACTGGCCTGTCGCCCCATGGCAAAGGAGATTTCGGATTACGCTGTCTCTTTTTGGCCCACTGCGTGCAAAGTTCAAGACCGAAGACCAATCAGGAGGGTTATATGGCAAAAGGCTTTGTCGCCATCACGGTCGAGCGCTGTAAGGGTTGCGGATTCTGTGTGGAATTCTGCCCTACTCACGTCCTCGCTCTTTCATCCGCTTACAATTCAAAGGGTTACCATCCGCCCCACGTCATAGCGTGGGAAAAATGCAGCGGTTGCGACCTCTGCGGAATGTACTGCCCGGATTTCGCCATCTTCGGAGCGCGCCATGCACGCTGACCCCAAAGGCGTTCTTACAGGTGTCCATTTTCTCGACGGCGACCACGCTTGCTGTGAGGGAACGCTCGCAGCCGGTGCGCGATTTGCCGCAGGTTATCCGATCACCCCGTCCACCGAGGTGGTCGAACGGTTCGCGGCGCGAATCCCCACCGTGGGCGGCGTCTTCATTCAGATGGAGGATGAACTGGCCGCTTCCATCGCTATCCAGGGCGCGGTCTGGGGCGGCGCCAAGGCGTTCACAGTGACCTCCGGACCGGGCTTCTCGCTCATGATGGAGCACATCGGCTACGCCGCCATGACGGAGACTCCGTGCGTCTTCGTCAATGTGCAGCGCGGCGGCCCTTCCACCGGTCTGCCCACCCTGCCGGCGCAGGCCGACATGATGCAGGCGCGCTGGGGTTCGCATGGAGATTACGCCATCATCGCCCTTTGCCCCAATTCTCCGCAGGAGTGTTTTGACCTGACCATTCAGGCCTTCAACCTGGCTGAAGAGTTCCGCGTGCCGGTGATGATGATGCTGGATGAATGCGTCGGCCACATGACCGAAAAGGTAGTGATTCCCGACTCCGCCGCCATCGAAATCACACCGCGGCGCTACACGCACCGCGCGCCCGACGAATTCAAGCTGTACGAGCCGCTGGACGACCTGGTACCGGAAATGGTGCGGGCGGGCGAAGGCTACCGCTTCCACGTAACCGGCCTGACGCACGATGAGCGCGGCTACCCGAGCATGAATGTTTCGACCCAGGACCGCAGTGTGCGCCGCCTGGCCGACAAGCTGAAGCCGCTCGCCAACGGCCGCGCCATTTGCGATACTGCGCACCTGGAAGATGCCGATGTGGTGGTGGTCTCCTACGGCATCACCTCGCGCGTGGCGCAGCGCGCCATCGAGCTGGCGCGCCAGCAGGGAGTGCGCGCCGGCAAGTTCCGCATCATTTCCGCCTGGCCCTTCCCCGAACAGCGCATTGCGGAACTGGCGGAGCGAGTCAAGGCCTTCGTGGTGCCCGAAATCAACCTGGGCCAGATGGTGCACGAAGTGGAGCGCGCCGCCGCCGGACGCGCGCGCGTCATTCCGGTCACCCATGCCGGCGGCACGGTGCATGATCCCTCAACTATTTTGCAGGCTATCGTGGAGGCAGCTCAATGAACGAATTGACCCTGGAGATTCCCGTCGAGATTCCCGCCGATGCGCACAATCCGGTAGAGCCCTTCCTTCGCATGGACCGTATGCCGCATATCTGGTGCCCCGGATGCGGCATCGGCACCACCGTCAACTGCTTCACGCGCGCCCTGCTCGATTCCAAGGCCGACCTGGATAAGGTCGCCATTGTCTCCGGCATCGGCTGTACCGGCCGCGTGGCCGGCTACGCCCGCCTGGATTCCTTCCACACCACCCACGGCCGCGCCATTCCTTTCGCCACCGGGCTCAAGCTGGCCAACCCCGAATTGCAGGTGGTGGTCTACTCGGGCGATGGCGACCTGTTCGCCATCGGCGGCAATCATTTCATTCACGCCGCCCGGCGCAACATGGACCTGAAGGTGATTTGCGTTAACAACCTCACCTATGCCATGACCGGCGGCCAGACCGCTCCCACCACGCCCGGCAAAGTGGTGAGCGCCACCAACCCCTACGGCGTGTTCGAGCCGGCATTCAACCTGGTGCAGCTCGCCGAGGCCGCGGGCGCTGCCTACGTGGCGCGTTGGACCACTTATCACGTCAAGCAGCTCAGCCGGTCCATGGAAGAGATCTTGAAGAAGAAGGGCTTCTGTTTCATCGAAGTGATCTCGCCCTGCCCCACCCTTTACCAGCGCCGCAACAAAATGGGTGACGGCCTCGACGCGATGAAGTACTACAAGCAGGCCAGCAAGGTGCGGCACGGCGCGCCTACCGGCGAGTGCGGCCTCTCCGCCACCGGCGAAATCGTGGTGGGCAAGTTTGTGGACCGCGACCGGCCCGACTACGCCGAGTTGCTGCGCGGCCAAATGACGGAAACACTCGGCGACCGCTACGCCGAACCCGAGGTGATGTGCGAATGCTAACCGAAATTCGAATTGCCGGCTTCGGCGGCCAGGGTGTGATTCTGGCCGCAACCGTGATCGGCAAAGCCGCGGCCATTTTCCAGGGCGCGTATGCCACCATGACGCAAAGCTTCGGGCCGGAAGCGCGCGGTGGCTCCTCCAGCGCGCAGGTGGTTCTCTCTGACACGCCCATTCTCTACCCCTACATCACCCAACCCGATGTGCTGGTGGTGATGTCGCAGGAGGCTTACACGCGCTTCTCGCCCGAGCTCAAAGCCGGCGGAATCCTTATCACCGAGCAGGAACTGGTGCGCGTGGACCAGATTCCCGAAGGCGCGCGCGTCTACGCCGTTCCGGCTACCCGGCTGGCCGAAGAGTTGGGTCGCCGCGTGGTGCTGAACATCGTAATGGTCGGTTTCTTCTGCGCCGTTACCGGCCTGCTGGAGCCGGACGCCGTCCGCAAAGCGGTGGCCGATTCCGTTCCGCCCAACATGCGCAAGCTCGATCTCGACGCGTTCGACAAAGGCTTCGAGTACGGAAAAACCGCCAAGGTGAACGGCAAGCACGAATGTGAGCCGGTGCCGTCGATGGAAAACGTTTAGCTCACAGCTCAAAAAGGGTCATTTGCTCGTCCTGCACCCAAATCTCCGGCCTATAGTCGATCGGCCCTGAAGCCAACCCGTAGCGCTCGCGGATGCGTTCCACGCGCGCCTTCAACTCATCTTTGTAGGATTTGTCCAGGTACGCGCTGCGCTCGAACCGCTCGCGGTAGCGCGGCGCGAGGCGTGGGAAATGCTCTTCCAGAAAAGGCAGGAACACCGCCTGCGCG
>Ga0187817_10001637_pt1 | contig 11095 bp, 7 predicted proteins | sample NC_wetland_sal_i_17_FD_132431 | JGI IMG/M metagenome (GOLD analysis project Ga0187817, IMG submission 132431) | Wetland sediment microbial communities from Neuse River Estuary, North Carolina, USA - SO4_2 | ecosystem: Environmental > Aquatic > Freshwater > Wetlands > Sediment | place: USA: North... | reverse complement strand
GCCAGCAGCACGGCGGCCAGCGCCGGCCGGCGGGCCCGGATCGCGAGCAGCCCGCCGAGCAGGCAGGCCGCGGCCAGTGGCTCCGCGGTGTCCCGAGCCAGGCTGGTGATGAGCCCGAAGTAGGCCGGCAGCAGCAGCCCGGCCAGCGCGTGCCGCCCGGCCTGCCGGGCGATGACCCCGCCGAGAAAGCCGATGGCGCCGATCGCGACGACGTTGACCGCGACCAGCAGGAGGGGGACCACCGCGTGCTGGCCCGCACTGACCAGCCAGGTCAGCGCCGGATAGCCGATCCGCATGAACCGGTACGGCCGGTCCACGGTGATGCCGAACGCCGTCAGGCGGAAGTTCAGCGGATCCAGGGCCAGCCGGTAGAAGAACTGGCCGTCGTAACCGTAGGCCGGTGCCACCGCGATCCCGCGCGGCAGCTGGGCGGGGGTCGCGAAGTGCTGTCCCACCAGGATGAACCGGCTGATGCTGCCCTGGGCCCAGGTCTGCAGGCGGGCCAGCACGAAGGCCAGCGCGCCCGCCACGGCGATCAGGCCCGGCGCGATCGGCCGGTCAGCCAGCCGCGCCAGGCCAGCTACTCGCCGTGGGTCCGCTGCGCCGGACGACCCTGGCGAGCCGCCCGGGCCGGCCGTAGCGCCGGCCGGCGCCGGGGGCGCCATGCCGAAGTCGCCAGTGCGAACAAAAGGGACAGTGTGGTCAAAGTGGTCAGGGTGGTCAGGGTGGACCGGCCTCGCGACCCGGGAGCGGGCCGCCGGGTACTCCTGACCAGGCATCGTCCATTCCTTGCCCAGGGCGGCGGGTTCAGCGGCCAGGCCGTACCACCGCGCGCTGTAACCGCGGCGTGAGCCTACCTCAGCCGGCGCCGGGGTTTCCTGCCAGGACGCTCTCAGGGACCGCTGAACGTGAGTCCGTCGCTGACGGGCTACCTTGAGCTCCGCAAACCCGGTGGCAGGGGTAAACCTGGCGGTAAGGTGAAGCGCCAGACATGTGACGGCGGTGCCGGTGGCCGTATCCCAGAGGCTCCGGATGCCCCGTGGGCCTGCCATGATCAGCCGGAGGTATGGGGTGACGAAGGTGCCGGATGTGCTCGAGCGGGACGTGGTGGTCATCGGGGGGTGCGGGCATGTGGGCTTGCCGCTCGCGCTGGCGTTCGCCGACCGGGGCGCGCGGGTGGGCATCTACGACGTGAGCGAGACCGCGGTCGCCACGGTGAACTCGGGCCGGATGCCGTTCGCCGAGCCCGGCGCGGAGGAGGTGCTGGGCCGGGTGCTCGCGGCCGGGCGCCTGGAGGCGTCGGTCGATCCGGCCATGGTGGGCTCGGCGCAGTACGTGGTGGTGGTCATCGGCACGCCGGTCGATGAGCACCTGAACCCCGACCAGACGGCGATACTCAAGGCGCTGGGCGGGTGCGCGGGCTACCTGCGCGACGGGCAGCTCCTCGTCCTGCGCAGCACCGTGTTCCCGGGGGTGACGGCGCTGGTGGAGAAGATGATCGCCGGGCTCGGGCTGCAGATAGAGGTCGCCTTCTGCCCGGAGCGGATCGCCGAGGGCAAGGCGATGACGGAGCTGTTCGAGCTGCCGCAGATCATCTCATCCCGCACGCCGGCGGGGACCGACCGGGCCCGGAGCCTGTTCGGCAGGCTGACCAGCAAGCTGGTGGTCATGTCTCCGGAGGAGGCGGAACTGGCCAAGCTGTTCACCAACGTCTGGCGCTACATCAAGTTCGCCACCGCCAACCAGCTGTACATGATGGCCAACGAGTGGGGCCTGGACTTCGAGCGGATCCGGCGGGGGCTGGCCGAGGACTACCCGCGCGCCGCGGACATGCCGGCCGCCGGCTTCGCGGCCGGACCGTGCCTGTTCAAGGACACGATGCAGCTCGCGGCCTTCAACCACAACAACTTCCCGCTCGGGCACGCGGCCATGGCGGTCAACGAGGGCCTGCCGCTGTACCTCGTGCACCGGCTTGAGCAGCGCTTCGACCTGGCCTCGATGACCGTCGGGATCCTGGGCATGGCGTTCAAGGCCGGCCCGGACGACATCAGGTCCAGCCTGTCCTACAAGCTCAAGCGGATCCTGGCGTTCAAGGCCGACGCCGTCCTGTGCACCGACCCGTACGTCACCACCGACCCCGGGCTGCTGCCGCTCGATGAGGTCCTGGCCAAGTCCGACCTCCTGGTCATCGCCGCGCCGCACCCCGAATACCGCGGACTGGTGATCGACAAGCCGGTGGCCGACATCTGGGACGCTCTCGGGCAGGGCGTGCGGGTATGACCGAATACCCGCGGGTGTCGGTGGTCGTGCCCGCGTACAACGAGGGCGATCAGGTGGTCAGCGTGCTGGACCGGCTGTTCGAGTCGGTGCGGCTGCCGTGCGAGGTGCTGGTCGTGGTGGATTCGCCCGACGACACCACGGTCCCCGTGGCGGAGGAGTACGCGCGGAAGGAGCCGCGGCTGAAGTGCCTGATCAACACCTACGGCCGGGGTCCCGCAACGCGATCAGGTACGGCATCGACGCCGCGACCGCGCCGGTGGTCGTGGTCACCATGGCGGACGGCTGCGATGACGCCAGGCAGATCGACGAGCTCGTCCGGCTGGTCGAGCGGGGCGTGGCCGTCGCGGCCGCGTCCCGTTACATGCCGGGCGGCCAGCAGGTCGGCGGGCCCGTGCTGAAGGGCACCCTGTCCCGCCTGGCCGGGCGTTCGCTGCGCACGTTCGCCCACGTCGGCACCAGGGACGCGACCAACTCGTTCAAGGCCTACTCGACCGATTTCGTCCGGGAGGTGGGCATCGACTCGCGCGACGGCTTCGAGATCGGCATCGAGCTGACGGCCAAGGCCAAGCGGCTGCGCCGGCCGGTGGCGGAGATCCCGACCATCTGGCTGGACCGGCAGGCCGGGATGTCGAACTTCAAGGTCGCGAAGTGGGTGCCCAGCTACCTGCGCTGGTATCGTTTCGCCTTCGGGCCGCGGCTCACCCCAGAGCAGGTCCGCGCCCGCGGCGCGGGCGCAGAACCCAAACAGCAAACCGGGCAGGAGAGTTGATGCAGCAAGTTCTGGTCAGTGGGTCCGCGGGCTTCATCGGCGGCTATGTCGTGGCCGAGCTGCTCGAGCGCGGCTACGCCGTCGTCGGCCTGGATAACTTTTCCAAATACGGGAAGGTCAGGAAGTCCTACGACGGGCACCCGCGGTACCGGCTCGTCGAGGGCGACGCCAGGGATGTGACCCTCATGACCGAGCTCCTGGCCGACTGCGACCACTTCATCGCGGGCGCGGCCATGATCGGCGGGATCTCCTACTTCCACACCTACGCCTACGACCTGCTGGCGACCAACGAGCGGATCATCGCCTCGTCCTGCGACGCGGCGATCGCCGCGCACAAGGAAGGCCGGCTGCGCAAGGTCACGTACCTGTCTTCCTCGATGGTCTTCGAGAGCGCCGACGAGTGGCCCTCGTACGAGGGGCAGGAGCGGCGGATACCGCCGCCCCTGTCCTCCTACGGTTTCCAGAAGCTGGCCGTGGAGTACTTCGCGAAGGCCGCGTGGGATCAGTACGGCCTGCCGTACACCCTGGTGCGCCCGTTCAACTGCGTGGGCATCGGCGAGAGCCGGGCCCTCGGCGACACGGAGATCCTGTCGGGGAACGTCCAGCTCGCGATGAGCCACGTGGTTCCCGACCTGGTGCAGAAGGTGCTCAAGGGCCAGGACCCGCTGCATATCCTCGGCTCGGGTGACCAGGTGCGGCACTACACCTACGGTGGTGACCTCGCCGGAGGCGTGGTGACCGCGATGGAACACCCGGACGCGCTCAACGAGGACTTCAACCTGTCGACGGCCCAGAGCACGACCGTGCGCCAGCTGGCCGAGGTCATCTGGCGCAAGATCAAGGGCGATGACGTCCCCCTCACGCTGGCGCACGACGATCCGTTCGAATACGACGTCCAGCGCCGCGTCCCCGATACCGAGAAGGCCAAGCGCGTTCTCGGCTTCGAGGCGAGCACGTCGCTGGACCAGATGCTCGACGAGGTCATCCCCTGGATCGACGCGGCGATCAAGGCCGGAACCATCTGAGCTCGGCAGTACGGACAGCAGGCAGGTAACGGTGGCCACAGGGTCTGAGTCGGTCCAGAGCAGCCCCGCCGGAGCCACCGATGGCACTACAGCGACCGATGCCACCGCAGCCGCCGATGCCACCGGAACCGCCGTACCCGAACCAATTCACCAGGCCAGTGGCCGCAGGCCCTGGTGGATCTGGGCGATCTGGGCGATCCCGTTCGTGGCGCTGTTCGCCCTGCTCTGCGCCCGCAACTCGTTCCTGTTCGCCACCCGCCTGTACGAGCAGGGCGACGCGGGCGCCAACTCGATCCTGATCACGCAGGCCAAGCACTTCACGCTGCTCATCGGCAGCTACTCGCGCGAGGGCTTCAACCACCCCGGGCCCGCGTACATGTACGTCCAGGCCCTGGGTGAGTACCTGTTCCTGAACGCGCTGCACGTCGTCCCGACCGCGTGGAACGCGCACGTGCTCTCGGTCTTCGTGCTGGATAGCGCGTTCTTCGCGCTGGCCGTCGGCATCGTCTACTCCTGGACGCGCTCACTGGCGGGGGCGGCCGCGACCTTCGCCGTGTTGCTCGGCCTGGCGGTCGTCTACCCGCCGGTCGTCAACTCCGACTGGATGCCGTACCTCTACGTTCCGACGTACGTGGTCTTCCTGCTCGCGGCCGGCTCGGTGACGGCGGGGCGGGGGAGCGACCTTCCGGTCCTGGCGCTGTCCGGCTGGTTCCTGATCCACGGGCACGCGTGCTTCCTGCTGTTCGTACCCGCGATCATCCTGGCCGTGCTGGTCGCCGCGGCGGCCGGGCACTGGCGGGCCTGGCGCCGGTCGCTCCGGTCGTTCTTCGGCGAGCAGCGGAAGGCCTGGATCCCGGCCGTGGTCATCAGCGTGGTCTTCGTGTTCCCGATCGTGCTCAACCTGGCCCAGCACTGGCCGGGAGACTTCGGTCAGTACCTTTCCTACGGCAAGTCGGGCGGCCAACTGGGCCTGGCCGGCCACTACACGGCCGCCCAGGTGACGGACTACGTACTGTGGTTCTGGTGGCCGCACTCGAACGCGTGGCTGGCCCCGGTGCTGCTCCTGGTGGCCGCGGTCGGCGTCATCATCGGGCTCGCCCGCGGCCCGCTGCGCAGGTTCCTGATCGCGCTGCTGGCCCTGAACGTGGTCTCCACGCTGGCCTTCGTGCTGTACACGGCGATCGGCATCGACGACCTGACCTCGCACTACATCGGGTACTTCTACTGGTCGGCGCCGCTGATCATGGTGCTGATCATCGTCGTGGGCGCCGTCGAGGCGCTCCGCCTGCGGTCCGGCCGGATCCTGCGCGCCGCCGCCCCGGCGGTGGCCGTGCTGGCCGCGGCGGCGGCGTTCATCACCCTGGCGGTGATACCCGGGACCAGGACGAGCACGGGTGACATCAACGAGTCCCTGCCGGCGGCGGTGGCGGCCCTCGCCGCCAGGTCACCGGGCAAGATCATCGCGCTGGAGGTCGACCACATCGTCTGGCCCCAGGCCATCGGCTTCCTCGACCAGGCGGAGCGCACCGGCGTCAGGGCCTGCCTGGTCGATCCGTGGTACTCCTTCCTCGTGACCCAGCAGTTCATCTGCACCCCGGCGCAGGTGGCCGTCAGTGCCGGCTACTGGTTCTACCCGCCGGCCGCACCGCCAGGCACGCAGGTCATCCTGCGCTTCACCGGCTTCTCCGTCGCCAGGGCCTGGTGAGCCGCGGGATGAGCGTCAGCGGGCGCCAGCGGGAGGCCTCCGCCGGCGTCGCCGGGCCAGCGACGGCCTCGAGAAGGCGACGGGCGGAGCGCGCGGTCCTGGTCGGGCTGGCGGTCGCCGTCCTGTTCTTCTGCTACCTCCGCCAGTCCTCGTCGGTCCCGGTGTCATCCGACGGTTCGGGGAACATCCTGCAGGCCTGGGACATGCTGCACGGGAACCTGCTCCTGCGGCACTGGTACTCCTCCGACGTGTCCTTCTACACCACCGAACTCCCGCAGTACGCGCTGATCGAAGCCCTGCTGGCGCACCTGCTCACGCTCGGGGCCTGGGTCGTGCACGTGGGTGCGGCCATGACCTACACGCTGCTCGTCCTGCTCGCCTCCCTGCTCGCCAAGGGGCGGGCCCGGGGCGGGGCGGGCCTGGCCCGCGCGCTGCTCGCCGCGGGCATCATGATGGCGCCCCAGCTCAGCGCCACCCCGATCGTGCTGCTGTCGCCGGACCATACGGGTACCGCGGTGCCGGTGCTGGTGGCCTGGCTGCTGATCGACCGTTACCCGCACTTCAGGCCGCGCTGGCTCATCCCCGCGGCGGTGTGCGCGATCCTGGCCTGGACGATGGTGGCCGACTCGGTCATCCTGCTCACGTGCATCGCGCCGCTGGTGCTGGTGGCCGCCGTCCGATCGTTCGCGCGCCTGATGCGAGGCACCGGCGACCGGGCCACGAGGTGGTACGAGCCATCTCTGGCCGGAGCCGCCGTGATCGCGGCCGGACTCGGCATCCTGGCGCCCCGGGCGATCCGGGCCCTCGGCGGATTCCATGTGTGGCGCATCGGGACGAAGACGGCACCCGCCAGCCACTGGCCGCACGGGGCAGTGGTCATGGCCAAGGGCTTCCTCGAGCTATTCGGCGCCAACGTCTTCCAGGCCAGACCGGCGATCACGGTGGTCTTTGCGATCTTCCACCTGGTCGGGGCGGTCCTGGTGCTCTGCGGCCTGGGCCTGGCCCTCCGCCGGCTCTTCCGCCCGGATGAATTCATCGTCGCCGTGCTCGCCGCGGCCATCCTGATCAACCTGGGCGCCTACCTGGTCAGCACGCACACCCATGACGTCCTGGGCGCGCGCGAGATGGCCGCGGTCCTGCCGTTCGGTGCGGCGCTGGCCGGGCGGATGCTCGGCGAGCGGACCCTGGCCGCGCTGCGGGCGTGGCCGCGAGCGCTCGTACCCGCGCTGGCGGTGGTCATGGCCGGCTACCTGGGCGCGCTCGCGTACGGCGCGGCGCAGACCCCGGCTCCGCCCGTCAACGAGCCGCTGGTGGCCTGGCTGACCGGGCACGGGTTCCGGGCCGGGCTGGCCGGATACTGGGAGGCCAACAGCACCACGGTGGCCAGCGGCGACCGGGTCCTGGTCGCCGCGGTGACGCGGACCGCCGACGGCGACCTGACGCCGTACCAGTGGGAGACCAACGAGCAGGACTTCAACCCCTCGCTGCACTACGCGAACTTCCTGGTGGCGGGGGGCCCGTCTCCGCTCCAGGATGCCCAGGCCTCCGCGGTCAGGACCTTCGGGCCGCCGCAGCGGGTCTACCACTTCGACGGTTACACCGTCATGGTCTGGAACACCAACCTGCTTGACAAGCTGGTCAGGCCACACGCCCAGCTGTGACGCGTTACATGTACAGCGCGCGGCGCCTGGCCACGATCAGCAGAGCGGGCAGCACCCAGGCGACGATCAGGGCCAGGTTGAGCGAGGAAAGGTACCGCCGCGGCGTCGCGACCAGCAGGATCAGCGCCATCAGGTAGACCTCGATGAGCGAGCGCCCGTCACCGAAGGTGCTGGTCCAGATCTGACTGGATAGCAAGCCGAGCTCGAGCACGAAGAAGACGAAGGCCAGCCGCTCGTGGACCGGCGCCTCGGTGACCTTACCCGCGGCCAGGCCGGCCACGATGAAGACCGCCACCGTGGCGTACTCCAGCAGGGCGATGTCGATCGGGCTCAGGTGAGCGGTGCTGATGTGGCCGACCTCGTACCTGAGCGCGTCGTAGAGCGCCGTGAACGGCGTCGTCAGGTTGCGGCTGGTGTTCGCCAGGAGCGGGAACTGTCCCTTGACCACGAAGTGGACGGCGACCTCGAGTACGCCGTAGGCGACGGCGGGCGCGACCCAGGTCAGGTCGGCCAGGCCCGGCCGGGTGCGGCGGCGGGCCATCTGGACCAGCCGGACCACGGCGATCGCCGCCGGGGCGAGCAAGATGGTCTCCCTGGTGATGGCGCCGAACGCGAACAGGCCGGCGGCCAGCAGGTACCTGGCCTGCCGGTAGGCCAGCAGGCCGCCCAGCAGGCACGCCTCGGCCACCGGCTCGGCGGTGTCCCGCCCCACGCTGATGACCAGGCCGAAGTACGCGGCAAAGGCCAGCCCGAACAGGGCGTGGCGGCCGGACGCGCGGGCGAACATGCCGCCGAGGACGGCCATGACCGCCACGCCGAACAGGTTGATCAGGACGAGGACGTAGGGGACCAGCTGGTGCTGGCCGAACGAGACCAGCCAGGCCAGCACCGGGTACCCGATCCGGGTGTACCGGTACGACTGGTCCATGGTGATGCCGTACGCGGTCCTGGCCCAGTTGAACGGGTTCAGCGCGAGCCGGTAGTAGAACTGCCCGTCGTACCCGGCCTGGTTCGGGTCGCCGAGCACCACGCCGCGCGGTAGCTGCGCCAGATTCGTGAACCCGGTACGCCCCGAGCCCAGCAGGATGAACTTGCTCAGGTTCCCGTTGGCCCAGATCTGCCAGCGGGCCAGGACGAATCCGAGCCAGGCCACGAAGGCGATCACGCCCGCGACGATCGGCCGGTCCAGTCTCGGCCACGGCGACGACGCGCGCTGCCGGACGGATTCGTCCTCTTCCGACGTCGAAGTGAGCTGCAAGCGCGTGCCTCCACCGTGGCGGTCAGGCGGGAAGGTCTAAGGCAATCCTGGACCAGGCGCCCTAGACCAGACGCGCAGCCTACCAGGGCGATGCCAGACTACCCTGTGAGGGTTCATCGGGAAGGTGAGTAGCGAGCATGGTGCGCAGCAGCGGGACGCCGGAGGCTTCCGCCGCGCCGCCGCCCGGTAGCACGCCCGGTACGACGAGGACGGCCGCCCGCCACGCGCGGCCGGCCGGGGAACCGGGCCGCGAGCCGACCAACGCCCGCCGCCTGCTCATCTGGCTGGCCATCACGGTGACCACCCTCCTGATCTTTGTCGTCTACCTCATGGTGTCCCGCACCTACCCGGAGAACTCCGACGAGGCGAACATCCTGCTCATGGCCTCGGACATGCTGCACGGCAACGTCCTGCTGCACGGCTGGTACCTGTCGGACGTCTCGTTCTACACCACCGAGTTGCCGCAGTACGCGCTGCTCGAGCGCCTCATCGGCCTGCACGCCGACACCGCGCACGTCGCCGCGGCGATGACCTACACGCTCGTCGTGCTCATGGCCGCCCTGCTGGCCAGGGGCGTAACCCGGCCGGGGGCCTGGCCGCGAGTACTGCTGACGACCGGGATCATGTTCGCGCCCCAACTCGGGGTCGGGGTCTTCGTCCTGCTGCTGTCGGTCGGCCACATCGGCACCGCCGTCCCGCTCATGCTCACCTGGCTGGTCATCGATTTCGGCGCCAGGGCCAGGGGGCCGAGGGGGTCTGGGGGGCCGAGGGGGTTTGGGGGGAAAGGCTTCCCCCCAAGCGCGGGGGGTTCCGGGGGGTCGTCCCCCCGGGCCAGTACCGTCCCCCCGGGGGTGTACAGCATCGTGGTCTGGCTGCTGTTGACCTGGGTGCTGGTGGCCGACCAGCTGGTGCTCGTGATCGGGATCGTGCCTCTCGTTGCGGTGTGCGCCATCCGCGTCAGCGGCGCCGTCATCGCGGCCCGCCGAAGCGAACGCGGGTCACCAGGGTGGCTCGGGGCAGCGCTGCGGGCTCGCCAGTACGAGGTGTTCCTGGCCGCCGCGGCGATCCTCGCCTACGGCGCGGCTGCGCTGGTCAACCGGCTGCTCCGGGCCAGCGGCGGCTTCATCCTGCACCCGGTGGGGTACAAGCTGGCGCCGCTGCACACGTGGCTTAGCCACGCGCGGGTCACCGGGCAGGGGCTGCTCGCCCTGTTCGGGGCCTGGCCGCAGGGGCCGGCGATCGAGGTGGCGTTCGCCGTCGTCCACCTGGCCGGGGTGGCCCTGGTGGCCTGGGCCATCGGCCAGGTGGCGCGGCGCTTCCTCAGCTGGCCGGATCTGGTCAGCCAGATCCTGCTGGTCGCGATCGTCGTCAACGTCCTGGTGTACGTGCCGAGCACGCTGGCCGACGCGACCGACCTGAACGCGCGGGAGTTCGCGATCGTCCTGCCGTTCGGCGCCGTCCTGGCGGGCCGGACGCTGGCGACCCGCCTGCTCGGCGAGGGCCGGGGCGAAGGGAGACAGGCCGCCGCCCCCTGGCGAGCCGGCCTGGCGGCGGCTCTGCTGGCGGGCTACGCGGCCAGCCTCGGATACGCCGCCGCCCAGCCGTCCGCCCCGCCGGCCAACCTGCAGCTCGCCTCGTTCCTGGCCGAGCATCACCTGACCGAGGGGGTCGGCGGCTACTGGCTGTCGAGCATCGTGACGGTCGACAGCGACGGCTCGGTCACGGTCAGGGCGGTGCTCCCCGGAAACCTCCAGCCGGACTCGTGGGAGTCGAAACCGTATTGGTACGACCCGGCCTCGTTCCGCCCGACGTTCCTGGTCACCGACAGCCAGCCCGGCTTCTTCCACTACTGGAAGCCGAATCCCGCGGCCCTGGCCGCCTACGGCCCGCCCGCGCACACCTACCACGTCGGCCCGTACACGGTGTTCGTCTGGGATAAGAACCTCCTGAAGCTGGCCGGGCCGAATTAGCACTGCCCACCTACCGCGCGCGACCGGTGCTGTCGCCGGGTGACCGCGGGACGTAGCCTTGACGTGTGGATCGGCGAATCTTCGGGCTCGAGAACGAGTACGGCGTCACCTGCACCTTCCGCGGTCAGCGGCGGCTGTCGCCCGACGAGGTGGCGCGTTACCTGTTCCGGCGGGTGGTGTCGTGGGGCCGCAGCAGCAACGTGTTCCTGCGGAACGGGGCCCGGCTCTACCTCGACGTCGGCAGCCACCCGGAGTACGCGACGCCCGAATGCGACAACGTCCTGGATCTGGTCGCGCACGACAAGGCGGGCGAGCGGATCCTGGAGGGCCTGCTGGTCGACGCCGACCGCAGGCTCCGCGAAGAAGGCATCGCCGGCGACATCTACCTGTTCAAGAACAACACCGACTCGGCGGGCAACTCCTACGG
>Ga0187817_10001636_pt1 | contig 11102 bp, 9 predicted proteins | sample NC_wetland_sal_i_17_FD_132431 | JGI IMG/M metagenome (GOLD analysis project Ga0187817, IMG submission 132431) | Wetland sediment microbial communities from Neuse River Estuary, North Carolina, USA - SO4_2 | ecosystem: Environmental > Aquatic > Freshwater > Wetlands > Sediment | place: USA: North... | reverse complement strand
CGCACGCCGCGCAGACGAGCTTGCAGCTCCGCGATTCGAGCCTGGCCGAACAGCGCGGGCAGTATCTCAACGCGGGTTCTTCGCTATCGCGCTCCGTCTCGCGCGCCCGCGACGCGCCCTGCGGCTCCGCCCGCTTCGGGTCTTGCGCAACCGCCTCGTGCCGGGCCATCGCCATCTTCCTTCACACGAAGCGGTTATAGCACATCGCGCATAGCGGGGGAAAGCCAAGCCCAAAATAAAAACTTGCAACCCGCGGATGGGCCAACGCGTCTATAATGCCAGAAGGGGGGAAGCCATGAAGGGCTACTCCCAATTCGGATTTGCAGCCTCCATTCTCCTGGCGGCACTGATGTTGTGTCCGGCCAATGCCCAGGCGCAACGGGGTATGCGCATGGGCGGGGTGCGCGTAAAGGTTATTGCGCCGCGCGCGTCGAACATACGTGTCACGGGGACGCCTAGCGGATTCAGCGGGACGCCGCTCTTCGGCTTCGGCAACGCATTCGGATTCAATAGTTTCAACGACAATTTGGGTATCGAAGCGGCCATTGATCCGGCGACGCAGTGGCGCCTGGCCGAAAGGGCTCGGTTTCGGAGAAACGGTTTGCTTGCGCCCGGATACGGCTACTTTTTGCTGGATGACGGCGGATACGTGACCACCGAGCCCGCCGAGAGCGAGCAGCCGGCGCAACCGCAAGTCATCGTGATCCAGCAACCCGTGCAGCCCGCCGCCCAGGCGGAAGCGCAGCCAGCCCCGGCGAGCGATGCGGAGCCGGTGGTGCCGGATGCAGGCCCGCTCACGCTGGTGCTACGCGACGGGAACCAGATTGAAGCGGTCGCCTTTACGCACGAAGGCGATCAGATTGTCTACATCACGCCGGAAGGCAGCCGCCACACGTTGGCTGTCGCCGACCTCGATTCCGAGGCGACCGTGCGCGTCAATCAAGAGCGCGGGACGCCTCTTCAGCTTCCCCTGTAACTCTTCATTCGGGCGACGCCAATAGAGCAGGCCCAACTCAAGCGCATATTTTTCGAGAATTCACGCGAGCAAATCCGCATTCATCCGCGCGGTCATCCTCGTGAATTGGCGGCGGGTGCGGGCATATACGGTCCGGCTTCGGCGGGGAGGCCGGCGCGCTCGAACTGGATGGTGGTGTGCGTGATTTGGAAATCGCGCGCAAGCGACTCGCGGATATGAACGAGTATCTTTTCGCTTGCGTCCATGTGCATATCGGGGATGCGGACGTGACAGGAAAGCGCGAGCAGGCCGGCGCTAAGGGTCCAGATGTGGATGTCGTGAACTTCCTGCACTCCTTCAGCACGGAGCACGGCGGCGGCCACGTCCTCGAGCCGCAGATGGCGCGGCAAGCCTTCGAGAAGGATGTGCCCGCTCTCCCGCAAGATGCCGGCGCCCGCCCAGAGGACCGTCGCGCCAATCCCGATGCCGATGGCGGCGTCGGCCCACCAAGCGCCCGTCCAGCGAATGGCGAGAGCGCCGGCAATGACGACGATGTTCGAAAGCGCGTCGCCGAGATTGTGAATCCAAATCGTGCGGAGATTGAGGTCGCGGCGGGCGCTGTGGACAGAAAGCGTGATGCCGCTGTTGACGACGAGCGCGAGCAGCGCGATCCAAAGCATCACGCCAGTACGCACGGGCACGGGATGGCGGAGACGTTCAGCGGATTCGTAAATAACGAACGCGGCGGCGAGGGCGAGCAGGATGGAGTTGGCGAACGCGGCCAGAATTCCGGCGCGATGATAGCCGTAGGTTTTCTCGGGCGTCGGCGGACGAGTGGCCCAGCGCGCGGCGAGCCAGGAGATCACCAGCATGGGGACGTCAGTGAGGTTGTGGACGGCGTCGCTGGCAAGGGCCATGGAGTGGCTTGCGTAAGCCGCGGCGAGTTCCACGGCAAAGAGGCCCATCTCGGCGGCAACCGCTGCGCCCAAAACGACGGTCATGCTGCCGGCGGCGTGAGGATCCGCGGAGTGTGCATGGGCGTGCGAGTGCATGAGACAGATTTTACTCGGAGAAGGGTGCGGCGGACAGAGGCACATGCAAGAACGACGGCAGATTGCCCCCGCGGCATCATCCGTGGCGCACGTCGCGCACCCGGTCTGCGAAAGTCGCGCGCCGGACGCAGGCTGACAACGTAACGACTGGAGCAAAGCGGGGGAAACTTGATTGACTTGGGTTCCTGCGAGCGCCTACCATGAAACAGACGCAATTTTCTGCTGATTGTTGAGGGGGGGCGGCTGGTCCCGATAAAATTCGTCGGGAGGCCCAGAGGGCGCGTCACGATTTGACCTTGCGATGGCGCAGAATATCGCCAAGCTGGCATTTTGGGGAGTGCGGGGCTCGACGCCGACTCCGGAGCGCGACACGTGGCGCTACGGGGGAAACACGTCGTGCGTGGAGCTAGAAGCGCCGGACGGAGCGCGATTCATCCTGGATTGCGGCACGGGCCTGCGGATGCTGGGGAATCGCTGGACCGAGACGCAGCGCGGGCGGGGAATCGAAGCCAACGTTCTGGTGACGCACTACCATTGGGACCACATCCAGGGAATCCCATTTTTCCGGCCGTTCTTCGAGCCGCAAAACTGCTTCCACTTCTATAGTTTTCAATCGGAGCACTTGGGGCGCGACAGTCTGCGCCAAGTGCTCGAGGCGCAGCTGGCGAGCCCTTACTTCCCGGTGAACGTGAGCATGATGTCGGCGTTGCGCACGTTTCGCGAAATCACGGGCGGAGAGAAATGGGACGTCGGGACAACGCGCGTGACGACGGCGTGGCTGAATCATCCGCAGCGGTGCCTGGGATACCGCTTAGATACGGCGGCGGGGTCGGTGGTGTACGCGACGGACAACGAGCCGGGCGTGGCGGAATTCGACCGGAACCTGCGAGAGCTGGCGCGGGGCGCGGACGTGCTGATCTACGACGCACAATTCGCTCCGGAGCGGCTGGCGACGGACCGCAAGGGATGGGGGCATTCGAGCTGGCTCGAGGGAGTGAAGGTGGCGCGGGAATCGAAGGCCGCGAACCTGGTGCTGTTCCACCACGACCCGGATGCCTCGGACAACATCGTGGAGGGATTTCTCGCCGCGGCGAGGCAGGAATTTCCGGCCACGTGGGCGGCGTCGGAAGGGATGACGGTCACGCTGAGCGAGCGCGGGGTGCAGGTGGCGCTGCGGGAGACGCGGTCGGGGCAGCGGCGAAGGCTGCGCTTTGCCGCCACGGTGAGCGGGCAGGGCGAAAGCGGCGCGACGTTCGAGGAAAAGTGTACGGTGCGCGACCTGAGCTTGCAGGGGGCGTACCTGTGTCTCGCGAACCGGCCGCCGCTGCAATCGGAGTTGCGCGTGGTGATCGAAGCCCAGGGTCTGGACAAGCGATCGAGCGTGCTGACGCTGCGCGGGATCGTGGTGCACTGCGACGCCGGGTGCGAGCAAAATCAGAACGGCATCGGGGTGATCTTCATCGAGGATAGGGGCGCGGAGCCGGCGCAGGAATGATGCGCTGGCGCCGCCTGTCGCGGTCGCAGGAAAGAACATCAGAAAACCGAGGTAAATCCCGCAGCCGTCCCCTCCACTATGCCTGCCCTGCGCGGCGGCAGGCGCAACAAGAAAATAGAGCACCGTTGCGTGTTTTGGTTGAAGGGCCGGCAAGGCGTGTGCTAGCATCCGGGTTTTGCGCGAAGCGCATCGCCTGCAACGGGTGGGCGCCGTGATGGTGATCGCAAGGCAAAACCCGAAATCGCCGGCCGGTCGAATTCCTCGCGACATCCCTGTCAAGACCACCGGACGCGGCAAAATCCGCGCATTCCTCCCGAGTTTACGTTTCTTCGAGGTGAATCCATGAAATCCTACAGCACCGAATGGGTACGCAACGTGGGCATTGCCGGCCACGGCGACACGGGGAAGACCCAGCTCGTGTCGTCGTTGCTCTACACGGCGGGGATGACGCCGCGGCTGGGGAAAGTGACCGATGGCTCGGCGGTGACCGACTGGGACGAAGAGGAAATCGCGCGAAAGATCTCGATTCAAACGGGGATGGCCTACGCGGAATGGCAGGCGCCCGGACAAGCCGAGAAGACGAAAATCAATCTGCTGGATACGTCGGGGTATTCGACGTTCATCAATGAAACGAAGGCGTCGCTCATCGGGGCGGACGCGACGCTGATCGTGGTGGACGGCGCGGCGGGCGTGCAGGTGGTGACGGAGAAGGTGTGGGATTACGCCACGGAATACGATCAGCCGCGCGCCTTCCTGGTGAACCGCATGGACCGGGAGCTGGCCAGCTTCGAACGGACGCTCGGTTCGCTGCAGCAGGTGTTCGGGCGCGGGGTCGTGCCGGTGCAATTGCCGCTGGGAGCGGAGAAAAATTTCCGCGGCGTGGTGGACCTGATCGCGATGAAAGCGCTGGTCTACGAGGCGGAGGGCGACGGCAAGGCGAAGGTTGAAGAAATTCCGGCGGACTTGGCTGGCGAAGCCAAGGCCGCGCACGAGGCGCTGGTGGAAATGGTCGCCGAGGGAGACGACGCGTTGATGGAGGAGTTTTTCGAGAAAGGAACGCTGCCAATCGAGGATTTGAAGAAAGGCCTGCGCGAAGCGGTGGTGGCCAAGCGGATTTTTCCGGTGCTGATCGCTTCCGGGCTGAGGAATATCGGGAGCGACGCGGCGCTCCAGTTCCTGGCGGAGATTTTTCCCTCGCCGGCATTCCGCGGCAAGGCCGTGGGGCACAAAGCGCCGGATCACACCGGCGACACGGTCGAGCGGAAGATCGCGGACGCGGAGCCGGTTTCGATTTTCGTCTTCAAGACGATCGCGGACCTTTTCGCGGGCCGCATCTCGTACTTCAAGGTGATGTCCGGCGTGCTGAAGAACGACGCGACGCTCGCGAATTACAACCGGGGCGGACAGGAGCGCTTGCAGCACGTCCAGGTGATGCAGGGGAAGACGGCGACGGCCGTAGCGGAGCTGCACGCGGGCGACCTGGGAGCCGTGGCGAAGCTGAAGGAGACGCTGACGGGCGATACGCTGGGCGACAAGGGCGCGCCGATCTTTTATCCGCCGGCGCGGCTTCCCGAGCCATCCATCACGTTCGCGATCGAGCCCAAGACGCGCGCGGATGAAGACCGCATCGGACAGGCCATCCACAGGATTATCGAGGAGGACCTGGCGCTGCGCTTCAGCCGCGATCCGCAGACCAAGGAATTCCTGCTGAGCGGGGCGGGGCAACAGCACATCGAAGTAGTGGTGGCGAAGCTGCGGAAGCGCTATCACGTGGAGCTGACGCTGAAACCGCCGAAGGTCCCTTACCGGGAGACGATCCGGGGAAAAGCGGACGCCGAGGGAAAACACAAGAAGCAGAGCGGCGGGCACGGGCAGTTCGGCGTGTGCCGGATCAAGATGGAGCCGCTGCCGCGGGGCGCGGGAATCGAGTTCGTGGACGACATTTTCGGCGGGGCCATCCCGAAAAACTGGATTCCGTCGGTCGAAAAGGGCGTGCGGGACGCGGCCGAGCGGGGATATCTGGCGGGGTTTCCGGTGGTGGATTTCCGTGTGAGCCTCTACGACGGCAAATATCATGACGTGGATTCAAGCGACATCGCGTTCAAGATCGCGGGGTCGCTGGCGTTTCGGGAGGCGATGAAGCAGGCGCGACCGGCGCTGCTCGAACCGATCATGCACGTGGAGGTGTACGCGCCGGACCAATACTCGGGCGACTTGATGGGACATCTGAGCGGGCGTCGCGGAAAAATCAGCGGAAGCGAGCTGCGGGCGGGGAACGTGGTGGTGAAGGCGCAGGTACCGCTTTCGGAGATGCTCAACTACGCGAACGAACTGATCTCGATGACGCAGGGGCGGGGAAGCTACTCCATGGAATTTTCACACTACGATTTCGTTCCACAGGAATTGGCCGAAAAAGTGATTGCGGCGCACAAGCCGCACCACGCGGGCGAGGATGAAGAAGCAGTGACGGCCTGAACGGAGAAGCCACAGGTAAGCTCCGCAGAAAGAATAGTACTCCGTGTCTTGATATGGTCAATGGCATGTAGGGGATAGCCATTGACCGTGGCGGAAGGCCTTCGTACCATTTTTAATACATGAAACCGCGGCTTATATATGGGGTCATTTTGTTGGCGGCAGGCATGCTGGCGCTCGCCGGATGCGAGGATTCCGCCCGGAACGCCGTGCATGTGACGCCTCCGGCGGCAGCACCTGCGCCGGCGCCCGAAGAGGCGCGCGCGCCTCTGCCTTTGCCCGAGCCGGCGGCGGATTCCGTTTCGCTCGCTGCCGATCCCCGTCCGGCGATGGACATTCTGGTAGAGAAAGTCCAAGAAGATTTCGACGCCGGGCAACGGGAAAATCAGGCGGGGAATCTCGATAAGGCGCAAGAAGATTTCGACCGCGCCGTGGACCTGATCCTCACGAGCGGCTTTCAGCCGGATGCCGATCCGCGGCTCTCGAATCTGTTTGATGAACTGGGCGACGTGACGCATTCGAGCGAAACGGCCGCCGCCCCGAATGGCATGGGAGGCACGGAAGAAACCGCGGAGGAGGAGCCGGAGACGCCCGCGGAGCCCGCGCCGATTGACGAAATCGCGGACATGACGCTTCCGGCGGGGGATCCGCGCCTGGCGCTGAAGGCCGAGAAGGAATTGATCGGCGTTCCGCACGATCTGCCGCTGACCGTGAACGACTCCGTCTTGCAATACCTGAGCTTCTTCACGTCTCCGCGCGGCCGGGTGATCGTGGCCCACGGCATTGATCGCGCAGGGCGGTACGACGAGATGATCCGCCGGGTGCTGAAGGAGGAAGGCGTCCCGCAGGACCTGATTTATCTGGCGCAGGCGGAAAGCGCCTTCCAGCCGCAGGCGGTTTCGCGCGCGGGCGCGCGCGGCATCTGGCAATTCATGCCGTACCGTGGCGAAGAATACGATCTGGAGCGCAGCTATTGGGTGGACGAGCGCAGCGATCCGGAGCGAGCCACGCGCGCGGCGGCGCGGCATCTGCGCGATCTCTATCAGATGTTCGGCGATTGGTATCTGGTGATGGCGGCCTACAATTCCGGGCCTTTGAGCGTGGCGCGGGCCATCGAACGGACGGGTTACGCCGATTTTTGGGAACTTCAGAAGCGCCACGCCTTGCCGAAGCAGACCCAGAACTACGTGCCCATCATTATCGCGCTGTCCCTGGTGGCCAAGGCGCCGGGGCTCTACGGCATTCAAGTAAACCCGGAGAAGCCGGCGCAAGTGGAAACGGTGAAGCTCGATCATCCCGTGAGCCTGGCCCTGGCCGCGGACGCGGCGGGCGCGGACGCCGACGACCTGCGGATGCTCAATCCGGAATTGCTGCGGAGCGTCACGCCGAACGAGCCGGGATTCGAGCTGAAGCTGCCGGCGGGGACGGCGAAGAATTTCGAGGAAAACATCCAGCAGGTTCCCGAAGAGAAGCGGACCGCTTGGCGGCTGCATAGCGTGGCGCAGGACGAGACGCTCGCGGATGTCGCGCGGCAGTACCGTGTGACGCTTCCCGCTCTGGAGGAGGCCAACCATCTGGAACCGCGGGCGTCCGTACCGGTGGGCTTTCTGCTGAACGTGCCGGCGGCGCCGCCGGTGACGCGGCTGGTCCGGTATCGCGTGCAGAGGGGCGACACGCTCGAAGGCATCGCCGAGCGCTTCGACGTGACCGTGGCGCAACTCAAGCGCTGGAACCACATCGCGGGCAACCACGCGCCGCGAGGCGCGCGGCTGCGCATTTACGCGGGCAGCGGCGAGCTCCCTCGAACGGCGAGCGCGCGGCCGAAGACGGCGCGAAGCGCGGGGGCTGTAGTGCAGGATGTCTCCGGCGCCAGCGCGGCGCAGGCGGATTCAAAGCAGCACCGCGTGAAACCCGGAGAGACGCTCTATTCGATCGCGCACGAGTATGGAATCACGGTTTCGTCCTTGCGCGAATCGAATCCGTTCCTGGCCGACCGAGAGCTTGAGGCAGGCGACCTTTTGACCATCCAGCGATGAGGTGGGTCCGGGTCCAGCACGCCGGAAAATCCTCATAACTAGCCTTTTATCAATAGGATAGCGGCAGAATACCTTTTCTCCTTGCTTTGGCCCTCCAGATCCATTCTGATCGCTTCTGACGCCGAATTATATTTTCAATCCATTGCGGCTTGACAAAGTTACAATACTGCGATTATAAGCGGGCCAAGGGTGGAGGCCACCAGCTAAGCCCGGGAACCCACGGAGGAAAAATGTTTCACGCCAAAATGCATGACGATGAAGACAACGAAATGTCCGGGTATGAGGAGCAGGAAGGGCAGGAGCAGCCGGCTGAAATCGTAGAGGAAACCGAGGAGATTGTGATCGAGGAAGAGCCGGAGGTCGCAGCGCCGGCGGCGCCTGCTCCCCGGAAGCCCGCGCCAGCGCGGAAGGCGAAGAAGGCAAAGGCGCGCCCGAAGAAGAAAGCCAAGCCCAAGCGGAAGGCGAAAACGAAGAAGGCGCGGCCGAAGAAAAAGGGCGGGAAGCGGAAGAAGCGCTAAGGCGCGTTCGGTCTCGTTTCTACAGGGCATAGACGCCGCGGGGCTGCGCTCGACCGCGAGGAAGGGGCGCAGTCGCGCGGCGTCTTTTTCCGCGCGACTCGTTATGTGCCTTCTCGGATCGATGGCGACGGGAGGTTTAGGCGCCTCTTTTCCCCGACTCGTCTTCCAACCTCTTCCGTGCTATTTCCCATTCTGAAATATTTTCCCTTGCCGCAACCCACATAGAGTGGCTAGCATACGCCCTCGATGCCGCTGGCGGTCGAGCATATCCGTCGAATGCGCGGGGGAGCGCAGGCACAACTGATGAGGTGCGCGGACGGTGCGTATTATGTGGTGAAATTCCAGAACAATCCGCAAGGGGCGCGGGTTCTGGCGAACGAATTGCTCGGCACAAGGCTGGCGGCGCGGATCGGGCTGCCCGCGGCGGGCGCGGAAGTAGTGGAGGTGTGCGAGAGCCTGATCGAGCACACCGAGGAATTGGCGATCGAGCTGGGGCGGGGGCGCGCGCGATGCCGGCCGGGGCTGCAATTCGGCTCGCGCTATCCGGTCTCTCCGTGGGAAAGCGTGGTGTACGATTTCCTTCCGGACGAGCAGTTGCGCGAGGTGGTGAACCTGTCGGATTTTTGCGGCATGCTGGTGTTCGACAAGTGGACTTGCAACACCAACGGGCGCCAGGCGGTGTTCTACCGCGAGGGAAGCGAGACGAGGTACCGCGCGCGGATGATTGACCAGGGCTTCTGCTTCAACGCGGGCGAATGGAATTTTCCGGATGCGCCGCTGCGAGGGCTTTACGCGCGCCACCATGTATATGAATCGGCCCGCGGCATCGAGGCGTTCGAGCCCTGGCTGGCGCGCCTCGAAAACAGGATCACCGAAAGCGTGCTGGAGGAGATCGGCGGCGAGATCCCGCCGGAGTGGTACAATTTCGAAACGGATGCGCTCGAGCGGCTGCTGGAGCAGCTCCTGCGGCGGCGGAGGCTGGCGCGGGAGCTGATTGTCTCCGCGTGGAAATCCTCGGCGCAGCCCTTTCCTCATTGGAAGTGAACCGTGCCTGAAGAACCGCGAAACACATTCCGCTACCGCATCCTGCGCTACACGCCGAACGTGGCGCGCGACGAATGGGTGAACGTGGGCGTGCTGCTCGAAGACGCGAACGGCCCGCGGCGCGCCGCGCGCCTGATCGAGGAGCCTGCCGAAATGGCGCGCGTGCGGCGGCTGCACCCCAGCGCCGATGAAGAGCTGCTGCGCGCCTTGCCCGCCGAATTCGAGGCCCGCTTGGCGGCGCCCGCCGCGCAGGTTGCGGCCTATCTGGAGAAGCTCGGCGAGACGCTCTCGAACGTCCTGCAGTTCGGCCCGCAAAAGGCGCTGCTGGCGGAGGACTTCGACGCCGAGCTCGACCGCCTTTTTCAGGAATACGTGGCGCCTCCGCCCCGTGCTCGGGGGGGGATCGCGGAGAGCACGCGCGCATGGATCAAGGCGCGCATCAACGACGTCTTCCTGCGGCGGCGCGTGCCGCGGCTCGAACGCGGCATCGCGGTCGGCGAGTTTACCCAGCCGGGCGACCCGCTGCGGCTCGATTACGGCTACCAAAACGGCGCGCGAGGCTACCTGCACGCCGTGGCGCTCGGGCGCGACCCTTCGCAGGCGAAGGTATTGGCGTTCACCGCCGAGCGCATCCGCGAGCGCTTTCCCGAATCGGAATTCACGGCCATCACCGAGGCCGAGCCTTCCCATGAGAATCCGCGGCACCAGTTCATCGAGGGGCTGTTCCAAACCCAGAGGATCGCCATCGTTCCGCTCGGCCGCATCGAGCGGTTCGCCGAGGATTTGCGCCAGCGCCTTACCAAAACGGGATGAAATTGCGCGCGGAAGCCGCCCCGAACGGGACGGCCGGCGCGGCCGGCTCCGGCGCTCTTAACTCCACAGCGTAAATTTCTTACGCGCCAGCGTAAATTCTTTAACGTTGTGCAGGCCCGTTCAACTTTTGCTCGGCGCGTTCGTCCGATAGGTCGATACGTTACGCGGGATTGTAACTTGGGGACATTCGGCTTATGGCCAAGCTTATAGAAGATCCGCAAACGAAGGCTCGTCGCAACTCTTGGGGCGCTTGGGCGCTGCTTCTGGCGCTGCTCCTGGCCTCTGCCGTGCTGGTCTATTCCGCGCGACACTGGAGCGCGCCGGAAAGGGCCAAGAGGCTCGCGAATCCCGTTCCTGCCACGCCTGCGGCCATCGCCGCCGGCCGGGAAATCTACCAGGCTCATTGCCAGCGTTGCCACGGAGCGAGTGGGGACGGAAAGGGCCAGCGCGCCTCGGAGCTTGCCGTCGCGCCTTCCGATTTCACAAACGCGCAGGAGATGAGCGAGAAGACCGACGGCGAGCTTTTCTGGAAAATCACCAAGGGACGCCTCCCCATGCCCGCCTTCGAATCCAAGCTCACCGACCAGGAACGCTGGGAGGCCGTGGATTATATCCGCACCTTCGCCAAGAATCCCGCCTCCGCCCCCGCGCCGTAGGGTGAAGGTTCGTCGAATTCGTGAAGAGAGACCCTTCGACTCCCGGTGGTCGCTCAGGGTG
>Ga0187817_10001635_pt1 | contig 11105 bp, 7 predicted proteins | sample NC_wetland_sal_i_17_FD_132431 | JGI IMG/M metagenome (GOLD analysis project Ga0187817, IMG submission 132431) | Wetland sediment microbial communities from Neuse River Estuary, North Carolina, USA - SO4_2 | ecosystem: Environmental > Aquatic > Freshwater > Wetlands > Sediment | place: USA: North... | reverse complement strand
TTCTGCCGATGTACGTTGGGCTGGCAGTGCTGGGCGGAGCGGCGGCGGCGGAAGCGCTGCGCGGGTCGAAGTGGAAGGCGGGCCTCGCCGGGGTTCTGCTGGCATGGATGGCGGCGACTTCGCTTCTCAGCCACCCGGATTACCTGGCTTATTTCAACGCCATCGCAGGCAATCAGCCGGAGAAAATCCTGGTGGACTCCGACCTGGATTGGGGCCAGGACGTGAGCCGGCTGGGACGGCGCCTGCAAGCGCTGGGCGCTCACGAGGTGACGTTCATTCCGGGCGATAGGATCGATTTACGGCAGCAGCCGGGGTTTGAGGGAATTACGGTTCACGACCAGATGTCCTGGGCGCTGCCGAATGAGGGCTGGAATGCGGTGGAGCTGACAGGGCTGAAGCTGCGGCGGTTGGGGTTCATGGATACCCACCCCGAGCTGACGTTGTGGCCGGACACCATTCCGCCCATGGAGCGGGTAGGGAAGTCGATTCTGCTTTGGTACTTCCCGCCGGGCGGGAGCACACCGACCACGAATTCGGTGGGGAATAGCCGCCAGTGAAGATGGGAGCCAAGGCAAAGACGAAAGCGAGTGTGCCGCCCAAACCGGCCGAGTCGAAGCTAGCAGGCTTGGGACGCGCGCCGGCGGCGTATGTGGCGGCGTCGCTGGCGGTGTTGATTCCGTGTTTCTGGCAGGCGCGCATCCAGGCAGGCGATTTGAGCAGCCATGTTTACAACGCGTGGCTGGCCCAGTCGATCGCGAAGGGGCAGGCGCCGGGACTGGCGGTGACGGGCCAAACCACCAACGTGGTGTTCGACCTGCTGCTGGACGGGCTTTTGCAGACCTTTGGCGCGGCGGCGGCGCAGCGCATCGCGGTGGCGCTGGCCGTGGTGGTGTTTTTCTGGGGCGCGTTCGCCTTCGTGGCGGCGGTTTCGCGGCGGCCGTGGCCGGTGACGCCGGCGCTGGCGGCGCTCGCTTATGGCTTTGTGTTCCACATGGGGTTCTTCAATTTCTATTTGAGCCTGGGGCTGTGTTTCTGGGCGCTGGCGCTGGTGTGGAACGCTCCGGCACGCAGCAGGCGGTGGCCGGCGGCGGTGACGCTGGCGGCGCTGGCGTATGCGGCGCACGGGCTGCCGCTGGCCTGGGCCGCCGGGGTGCTGGCTTACTACTGGATGTGGCGTAGGCTTGGCGGGCGCGCGCGCGCGTATCTGCTGGGAGGGTCGTTGGCCACGGTGGTGCTGCTGCGCGCCGCCATTGTGGCGAAGCTGCCCACACGCTGGTTCACGGCGCAGATCTGGCGCACCACGGGCGCCGACCAGCTCTGGGTATTCGGCGACAAATACACCGTGCTGGCGGGTGCGCTGGTAGCCGTATGGGCGTGGATAGCGTTGAGCGGGCGGGAGAACGCGGCGGCGGACTCGGCGGCGGCGCGCGCGCTGGGGCCGATTGCGATTCTGACCGCGGCAGGTGTCTTCCTGATCCCCAATGGCATCTGGATTCCTGGCTACAACCACCAGTTGGCGTACATCGCGCAACGCATGTCCCTGCCGCTGGGAGTGGTGATTTGCGGCTGGGCAGCAGCACGATGCGGGGCCGGACGGAGCCGGCCGTGGCAGGCGGGCGCCCTGGGGGCGATCGCGCTGCTGTTCTTCGGCTTTCTGTATGGCGACGAGAAGGTTCTGAACGATTTTGAAGACCAGGTGGACCAGGTGGTGGCGCAACTTCCGCCCGGCCAGCGGGTGGTGCTTTCGGTGGAAGACGACGACATCCAGGTGAATGCGCTCACCCACATGATCGACCGGGCGTGCATCGGCCGCTGCTGGAGCTATGCCAACTACGAGCCGTCGAGCGGGCAGTTTCGTGTCCGCGTGGCGGGCGCGACCAGTGTGGTGGCCGCGACCGACGCCGATTCGATGGCCTTCGACGACGGCAGCTACGTGGTGAAGCCGCGCGACTTGCCGCTGGTGCAGATTGTGGTTAACAATGCGGGGCGGCTGGTGGTGCGGGAGCCGCCGGCGGGGTCGCCCATCGGGATAACCCGGTGGAGTGGATTGTAAGACCGGCTTAAAGGTTGTAAAGTATGGCGGAAGGGGGGAGCTGTGCCACGCCTCCGCATCTCGCTAACTTTGGTGTTACTGATCTGGAGCGGATTTGCCGTGTTGGCTCCCCGCTCCCGGGCTAATTCCGAAAACATACACATCGTCGCGCCGGGGATTTGGTTTCGCGAAGGAGACCGCGACCACGGCCACTGCAACAACGTAGTGATCGAGATGAAGGATTACCTGGTGGTGGTGGACGCCAACTTTCCCAGCGGCGCGACGGGGGTGATGCGCGACGTCAAGTACATCTCGCCGAAGCCCGTGAAGTACGTTTTCGATACTCACCACCACGGCGATCATATCTACGGCAACGCGTTATGGACGCAGGCGGGGGCCACCACGCTGGCGTTTCAAGGCGTGGCGGACGAAATGAAACGCCTGGAGCCGGCGCGCTGGCTGGATGCGGTTAAGGCCAGGCCGGACGTGGCGGCGCTCCACCGCGACGCGCCCGAGCCGCCGAAGCAGATTATCAGCGAAGAAATTTACGTCTTGAACGACGGCTCCCGGCGGGTGGAGTTCCGGCATTTCGGCTGGGGTCACACGCGCGGCGACGGTTATGTGTATCTGCCCAAGGACGAAGTGCTGTCAACCGGCGACGCCGTGGTGAACGGGCCGTACAACAATCTGCGGGACGCCAACATTGCCAACTGGCCGGACGTGCTGGCCAAAGTGGACAAGCTGAAGATCAAGTTCGTGCTGCCGGGCCACGGGATGATGGGCGGACGAGAGGTGCTGAGCGGCCAGGAGCAGTTTCTGCGGGAGCTTTACCAGGCGGTCAAAAAAGGAGTGGACCGCGGCGACAGCCTGGAAGCGATTCAAGGTGTTTTAAAGCTGCCGGCGGCGGTGGAGCCGTGGGTGAGCGAGGAATCGCTCAAGCGGCAGGCGGCGGACGTATACCAGGAGATCAAGGGAGGGAAGCCCAGAGGCGACCTGTAGCACCGGCGGGTGCCGCCGGTGTGCATCGCCCGGAGGCACGACCGCCGGCGTTACGCGCTGGCGCGATACGGAGCGGCGGCGAGGGCATCGGTGCGGAACTTACGAGAGGTGACGCGGACGGCGGTGCGGCCAGCATCGCTGCGCACCACAAACCCGGTGATCACCAAGTCCATGGGATACATCTCGGCATACTTGGCGGGCCAGGCGATGGTCATTTCGATGTGGGCGCCAACGGGCAGAGGGCGCCGGCAACGAAAACCAATTCCGCTGGTGCTAAGATCGCAACTCATACCGCTGCCCGCTCGGGGCGGTAACCCTCTTTGCGATACGCGGTAGTGGAGCGGCAACCTAAGGTCGTATCTCCGGTTCACCCGGCGTTCCATTTCGCGGACGTTGCGAAAGTCCATGCAGATCTCCTGTATGTCTCTTCCACAGGTTCTGCAGGGGGGCGAGCGGTGTTCGGAAGAAACGATTAGATTAAATGATTAGATGAGCACTTTTGCGGCCAGGTTTCAGTTCACAAATTGGTCGGGGTGAAATGGTTGGCCCGCGCACTTTTTACCGGGTTGAGCAGATTTTTCCGGGAGGGGGCGTGAAAAAGCGAGCGGCCGGGGTTTGGTAGGATGGAAATTCAGCCCATCAGAACCTGGAGCTAAAGGCTTACAGCTCTGTCTATGCCCCTGCGCTTTTACAATACGCTCTCGCAAAAGGTCGAAGAATTTCAGCCGGCGCACGCCAACACTGTCCGCATGTACACGTGCGGGCCCACGGTCTACGATTTCGCCCATATCGGCAATTTCCGGACATTTACCTTTGTGGACGTGCTGCGGAGGTGGCTGCGGGCGCGGGGATTCGTGCTGGACCACGTCATGAACATTACCGACGTGGACGATAAAATCATTCGCAACGCTGCCGCCAGGCACCAAAGCCTGAAGGAATATACCAGCATCTATACGCAGGCCTTCCTAGACGATTGCGCCACCCTACGGCTGGAACGGCCGGAACGGCTGGTACCGGCGACGGAACATATCGACGACATGGTGTCGGCCATCCAGCAGTTGAGCGCGGGCCAGCACACCTACAAGAGCGACGGCTCGATCTATTTCCGCATTGCCACGTTTCCCGCATACGGGAAACTGTCGCACAACGATTTCAGCGGCAACCTGGCGGGCGCGCGGGTGGACGTGGACGAATACGAAAAGGCGGATGCGCGGGACTTCGCGTTGTGGAAGGCGCCCAGAGAGGGGGAAACCTCCTGGGAGACGGCGATCGGACCGGGACGGCCGGGCTGGCACATCGAGTGCTCGGCGATGGCGATCAAGTACCTGGGCGCGACGCTGGACATTCATGTGGGCGGCGTGGACCTGATCTTCCCGCATCACGAGAACGAGATCGCGCAATCGGAATCGCTTACCGGCGAGCCGTTTTCACGCTTCTGGCTGCACTCGGAATTCCTTATGGTAGAGGGCCAGAAGATGTCGAAGTCGCTGGGCAACTACTATACGCTGCGCGATGTGCTGGAACGCGGCTACGCGCCGGAGACGATCCGCTACCTGCTGGCCTCGGTGCCGCACCGCAAAAGCCTGAATTTCACCTTCGACGGGCTGAAGTCGGCCGCAACCGCCATTGACCGGCTGCGGAATTTCAAGCTGCGGCTGGAGACGGACGCGCTGCCTGAGGGCGCGAACGAGAAACTGACGGAGCGTTCGCTGGCTGCCACCGCGGCCTTCGACGAAGCCATGGACGACGACCTGAATACGGCTGAAGCGCTGGCGGCGGTGTTCGAGTTCGTGCGCGACGCCAACAGCGCCATGGACGCAGGCGAGTTCCGCGCGGCGGATGCCGGCCCGGCGCTGGACCTGCTGGCCCGTTTCGACGCGGTCTTCGACGTGTTGAAACCGGCCGCGGGCGCGAGCGATATGGCCGATGAAGAGATCGACCGGCTGATTGGGGAACGCACCGCCGCCAAGAAAGCGCGGGATTTCGCGCGCGCCGACCAGATTCGCGGGCGGCTGCTGGCTGGAGGCGTGGTGCTGGAGGATACCAAGGCCGGAGTGCGGTGGAAAAGGAAATAGATTTGAAGATCCATACCAAGGCGGTACACGCGGGCGACCGCAAGAAGGCGAGCGACGCGCTTCCGGTGACTACACCGATTTACACGGCGTCGAGCTATGCCTACGACTCGATGGAACGGCTGGACCGCGTATTCGGGCAGGAAGAGGAGGGCTACTGCTATGCCCGCTACGATAATCCGTCCAACGCGGCGCTGGAAGAACTGCTGACGTCGCTCGAAAGCGGGCACGGCGCGTTGGCGTGCGCTTCCGGGATGGCGGCGGTGCACATGGCGTTGGTGACGGCGCTGGCCGACCGGCGGAGGTCGGTGGTGGCGGCGGAGGCGCTCTACGGTGCTTCGATCGGGCTGCTCATGAATGTGCTGGAGCCTTCCGGCGTGGCAGTGCGGTTCGTGGACGTGTGCGATCCGGATGCGCTGGGCGCGGCGGTGGCGGAGGCGCGGCCCGGCTGCATTCTGGTGGAGACCATTTCCAACCCGCTGCTGCGGGTGGGGGAGATGGACCGCATCGCCGAAATGGCGCGGGCCAGCGGAGCGGCGCTGGTGGTGGACAACACTTTCGCCACGCCGATGATCGCGCGGCCGCTCGAATGGGGCGCGAACCTGGTGGTCCACAGCCTGACCAAGTACCTGGCCGGACACGGCGACGTGTTGGGCGGAGTGGTGGTGAGCGACGCGGAGCATTTCAGCGCGCTGCGGAAACTGTCGAAGACCATAGGGCCGGTGCTGGGACCGTTTGAAAGCTACCTGACGATGCGCGGCATCAAGACCTTTCCGCTGCGCATGGAACGGCAATGCGCCAATGCTTGCCGGGTGGCGAATTGGCTGGCCAGCCATCCGCGGGTGGAGCGGGTATTTTTTCCGGGGGACGCGCGCCATCCGGACGCGGCGGCCATCCGACGGCTGTTTCCGGCCAATCTCTATGGCGCCATGGTGAGCTTCGAGGTGCGGGGCGCGGGGAGGGACGATGTCTTCCGCTTCATGGACAGCCTGCGGATGATCGTGCGGGCGACGTCGCTGGGCGACGTCCACAGCATGATGCTCTATCCGTTGATGAGCTCGCATCGCGACATTTCGCCCAAGCACCGCGAGCGCATGGGCATCAGCGACACCCTGGTCCGCCTTTCGGTGGGGATCGAGGCGGTGGAAGACATCATCGGAGATCTGGAACAGGCGCTGGGGTAAAGGCCAAGGCTTTGTCCTGGCCGGCAGCAAGACTGCCGGCGTTACCGGAGATCGAGGCTATCAGGGCTCAGTCAATTTGGCTTGCCATGCGTGTTAGAAGGATTTCGTAAGCGCCCCCAAATTCGAGAAGGGTAATGTCTCTGAGTTCATAACGCTCTTCCTCTTCCCATTCCGCTTGGGGCGAAATCGCGAGGATAGTCATCGCACGCTGACTGGTCCGCCGTAGCCTGCCGACCTCGCAAACCTCTCGGTCGATGCGCTCTCGATGAATAGTTATCAAAGGGAAAGCCTTCCCAGCGGAAGAGATCGCCTCCTTCATGGACGCAAAGCGCACGCCCGCCGGCTTGCTGGGTCGCAATTTGTTGAGTTTAGCAGCCCTCGCCAGAAACTCATCCGTGGGGACCGATCTCCACCTCTTCACGTCCGAATTGCGAAAAATAGCATATCCGTTCAGTCGGAAGTAGACGTGATCGATCACCTGTATCAGGGTGAGCCCCGCGTTCCAGCCGAGAGCGAACCCAATCAGAACGTTGCGATCGATCGGCGCCCGGTCAAGCTCCAGAAGTGGAAAACCACGCTCGACTAAGGCGCCGCCGTAAGCGTCGCTCTTCTGCGGAAACTTTCGACGCACCGAAGCCATTAAATGACAAGCTTAACAGCCAATCAGCCGGCGTGCCATCGAAGACTCAGATTCGGATTGGTTGCAGCGAGGGGATGCGTCGAGCCGGGCTGCCAGGCTTGGAAGCAAAGGAAGCCCACAAAAAAGCCGGGCGGCTTGAAACCGCCCGGCTGGTGGTGCGAATACAGGGTCCGCGCTACCTGACGAACACCGATATGGTTGTGCTTACGGTCTGGCCTCCAGGTCCGTAAGCCGTCAGGGTGTAGGTCTCGTTCGTGATCGGGTTGACGGTGAACGAGCCGTTGACCGGTACGTTGGTCGGCGGGATATCGGCGCCGATCAGGACGACCGAGGTGGCATTGGCGGTCTGCCACGTCAGGACCACCGGGTTGCCGGCGGCGGTGGACGTGACCGGGCTGGCGGTGAAGCTGAGGATCTGCACGATGCCGACGTTCACCGTCACGTTGCCCTGGATCTGGCCCGCGGCGTTGGTCGCGGTCAGGGTGTAAGTGGTGGTAATGGTCGGGCTGACGGTCGCGCAGTCGTTAGCGTTCAGGTTGCTGCCGATGCCGGGCGTGATGCTGATGGCCGTGGCGCCGTTCACCTGCCAGCAGATCTTGGTGGATTGGCCGGGCGAGATGTTTTGCGGCGTGGCCACGAGGGTCACGATTTGCGGGATGCCGGCGCCGGAAACCGTAATGGTCACCGGAGCGGATACCGAGGTGCTGCCGTTGGAGGCGGTCAGGGTGTAAGTGGTGGTGACGGTCGGCGAAACGGTAGTGCTGCCGTTGGGCGTCACAGTGCCGACACCGCTGATGGAAACGCTGGTGGCGTTGTTGGTGGTCCAGCTCAGAGTCGAAGACGAGCCGGGAGCGATGGTCAGCGGGTTGCCTTCGAAGCGGACGATCTGCGGACCGGCGGTTGGACTCGGCGTGCCGCTCACCGTCACCGTCACCGTCTGGGTCACCGAGCCGGAGGCGCCGGTGGCGGTCAGGGTGTAGGTGGTGGAGGTGGTCGGCGAAACGCCCACCGAGCCGGAATTGGCGTTGACGCTGCCCAGGCCCGAGATGGAGACGGAAGTGGCGTTCTGCACCACCCACGTCAGAGTCGAGCTCTGGCCGGAGGTGATGGTAGCCGGGCTGGCCGTGAACTGCACGATATTGGTCTGCGACGGCGTGGAGGTGGTCACCGAGGTGGTTGCCGTACCGGACAATCCGTCGGTATTGGTGACCGTCAGGCTGAAGACGTAGGTATTGCCCGCGGTGGCCGTGAACGTGGCAATCGCCTGGTTGGCGTTGTTGATGTTGACGGCCGGACCGGAGACCTCTTTCCAGCTATAGGTGAGCGCTTCGCCCAGCGGATCGTAGGAAGCCGAGCCGTTGAGGGTGATGACGCCGGCGGAAACGTTCTGCGGCGGCCCGGCGATAGCGATCGGCGGGGTGGTGCCTACGCGGCGCGTGGCGAAGTCGTAGCGGATGCGGGGCACGTCCATGGGGACGGGCGCCTTGCTGACGGCGTAATCCCTCGGGTGCATATAGTTGCCAAATTGCAGTCCGAACAGGAACTGGCCGTTGCCATGGGCCCCTACGTAAGTCTGCTGGTAATCGCCTTCCACGGTGACCGCCACGAAATTGGTGACGGGCTGCACCAGTTTCAACTCGCCGCCGGCGGTGGAATGCATGCCGGGGATGTTGCGGTGCAGGTAGCCGATGTTGCCTTGCAGGTAGGCATTTTCCCAGAGGCCGACCAGGCCGTCGATGCCGTACTGATTGACGACGCGGGCGTAGGTTTGCAGTTCCACGCCGGGATAAAGTTCCACGTTATTGACGATAGCTTCGTTTTTGAAGCCCTGCGTGCCGAAGGCGCCGATGCGGCCGCCCTTGAAGATGTAATCCACCATGAAGGCCGCCTGACCGAGGCCGCCGCCATGCTGGTATTGCTTGTAGTCGAGATACTTGAAGCTGCCGAAGGCGCCCGCCTGGAAGGCACCCCAGCGATTGACGAGACCGATATCGAACTGGGCTTCCTGGGCGTCGGGGTTATAGATATATTCGCCCTGCGCCTGGACCGCGTGGGTGCCATCGCCGCCGAAGGGCGAGAAGAAGCGGCCGGAGGCATCCAGCGTGCCGTTGCCCCGCCGCGTTGGTCCCAAGGTCGGGCCGGCGCTGAGGCCCAACAGGGAGAACTTCTGATTGCGGCGCTGCGCCTCGTCCAAGGCGCCCTGCGCCTCTTTATGCGCGATGGCGGTAGTCTGCTGTTCGTTGAGCGGTTTGGGCAGGCCGTTGACCTGGTCCTTCAAGGCGTTCAACTGATTGCGCTGGTCGGCCAGTTCGCTTTTCAACTGGTCGTTTTCGCCTTGCAAGCCCTTGAGGGCGGCGAGAATATCGTCGAGCTTGTCGAGGCGTTTGAGAATCTGGTCGCAGCATTCCTGCTGCTTCTTCGCGAGATCCTGCAGGTTATTCATCAGGGCCTGCAAAACGTCGTTGATGCCGCCTTCCTTGACGAGGCGTCCTTGCCCGTCGGTGACCGCCAGCGTCACGCGGCGGTTCATGAAGCGGCCTTCCTTGGTCTTATTGTCTACTTCCGGATCGTGCTTGCCGTTGCCGGCGGTGGAAACCTGGTCCGCATTCGCGCCATATTTGACGAGGAATTCCTTGACGGTGTTGGCGCGTGCCAGCGCCAGCCGGTCGTTGTAACGCGCCGACCCTACGTAATCCGTGTTGCCGGTGACCTTGACGTGATAGTCGCGGTGCTGACTTAGCAGGTCGGCCAGGCGCAGCAGGCTCGGGTATCCATCCGAGAGAATGGAAGAATTGAACTCGAAATTAATCTCTTCCCAGGCTTCCTTATTTTGAGAACTCGGCGGCGTCAACCCCTGAGCGAATAAACCCGAGGCAAGCAAACCGAGCGCTCCTATCGCAGCTACTGTCTTCATATGTCTTATGAGTCTCCTCAACTTGAACCACCTGTGCAAAGAAAATTGAAACCGCCCGCCGTCCCCGTTTCACGTCCTAGACGGCCGGGCCTCTAAATCACGGCAGGCAACGGAAATAATCCTCCTGCCGCGGAAGCGCAGTTAAGAATAGAATACAACGTAGTTTCGACTTATCTGCAACTATTTGATGAAGTTAGTTTAAGGATACAGGTGATTCCGCACACAGATTCCGGGCCGGATGCGATAATAGAGAACAGAGGCTGCCGGATGGGTAGTCGCTCATGGTTTGTGGGTAGCCGGTCAAACGGCTACTACAACGATGGGAGGAAAGTCCGGTCTCCACAGAGCAGCGTGCCGGCTAACGGCCGGGGGCCCGGTGACGGGCCACGGAAAGTGCCACAGAAAATATACCGCCGCGCGCAAGCGCGGTAAGGGTGAAAAGGTGCGGTAAGAGCGCACCGCGGCGGGAGTAATTCCGCCGGCAGGGAAAACCCCACGTGGAGCAAGACCAAATAGGGGAGGAGGGACTGCTCGTCCCGCTTGACTTCCGGGTAGGTCGCTGGAGCCTGCCAGTAATGGCAGGCCTAGAGGAATGACTGCCACCTTTCGGGGCACAGAAACCGGCTTATAGTCCGGCAGCCTTTGCTAAAGTAGGGAATTTACCTGACATTGATTTCCGCATAAGTTAAGTTACTCACCCGCATTCTTCAAAATATATTGAATTTATTCCAGTTTTAGAAATAATCTAAGTAGCGCCGCGGGGAATGTGGAGTGGCGCCCGAGAACGAGCGGGATGTGATGGTGCGCGCCGGGCTGGTGCGGCCGGTGGCATCCGACGGCGGAATAAGGAGAGGAAACTCAGATGGGAAAAGTCGCTCGGCAGGTAGTGGAAAAAGCGGGAGTGAACGTAGACGTTTTGATCGATAAGCTGGTGCGCGCCGCGGGGGCGGAGTTCACCACTTTTTATTACTACACGATTTTGCGAGTAAACTCGATCGGTTTCGAGGGCGAGGGGTTGAAGGAGATCATCGAAGATGCGCGCATCGAAGACCGCAACCATTTCGAGGCCCTAACGCCGCGGATCTACGAACTGGGCGGGTCGCTGCCGCGCGATATTCGCGGATTTGCCGACATCGCAGGCTGCCCGGACGCCTACCTCCCCAGCGATCCCCGCAACATGAAAGCCATACTCGACGTACTGGTGGAAGCGGAACGGTGCGCCATCCGGACGTATACCGAAATCTGCGATATGACTTTCGGCAAG
>Ga0187817_10001634_pt1 | contig 11106 bp, 8 predicted proteins | sample NC_wetland_sal_i_17_FD_132431 | JGI IMG/M metagenome (GOLD analysis project Ga0187817, IMG submission 132431) | Wetland sediment microbial communities from Neuse River Estuary, North Carolina, USA - SO4_2 | ecosystem: Environmental > Aquatic > Freshwater > Wetlands > Sediment | place: USA: North... | reverse complement strand
CTCGACCTCGTCGCCGTCCCCGAGTTCTGGGCTGGCGCGATGGAGAACTGGGGAGCCATTGCCTTCTCCGAGATGGCGCTCCTCGCCGACGCCAGCACGAGCATGCTCCGACGCCGGGGTATCGCCGAGACGACGGCCCACGAGATGGCCCACATGTGGTTCGGCAACCTGGTGACGATGAACTGGTGGAGTGACATCTGGCTCAACGAGTCCTTCGCGACGTTCATGAGCTACCGGATTCTCGATAAGGCCTACCCGGATTTCGAGAGCTGGAGCGATTTCCTCCCGCGGTGGAGCGCCTCCGCCTTCCGCCAGGATTCCCTCCAGAGCACCCATCCCATCTTCCAGTCGGTGGAGAACGCGGACGAGATCAATCAGATCTTCGACGAGATCAGCTACGGCAAGGGCGCCAGCGTGCTCCGGATGCTCGAGCGTTACCTCGGCGAAGAGACGTTCCGGAAGGGCATCAACGCCTACCTCGAGCGATTCCAGTACGCCAACGCCTCCCACGACGACCTCTGGACCGCCCTCGAGGAAGTCTCTCAGAGCCCGGTTCGGCGGGTCATGAACGAATGGATCTCCCGGCCCGGACTCCCCATGCTGGTCGTGCGGGTGATCGGGCGCCGGCTCACGATCGACCAGCGTCGGTTCTTCTACAGCGGACAGCACACCGCCGAATCCTGGCCGGTCCCGGTCGTGGCTCGGATCGATGGCGTCGAACGCCGGCTGTTGCTCGAAGAACCCCACACCGAGATCGAACTCGCGACCGATGAGCCGCCGTTCCTGAACGTCGACGCGAGCGGGTTCTACCGGGTGCTCTATGACATGCACACCCTCGACCAGCTCAGGGATCGCTTCTCGACGCTTTCCAAGCTCGACCAGTGGTCCGTGGTCCACGACCTGGCGCCCCTCGTGGAAGCCGGCGACCTCGACATCAGCCAGTACCTCGAGTTCCTGCGCGTCGGCGAGACCGCGACCCAATTCGCGGCCGTTTCACAGTTCGGCCGCAGCGGCGCGGCGCTCTACACACTCATCTACGACCATCCGGCCTTCCTCGAGGGCTACCGCAGTTTCCTCCGGGCCCAGACCGACCGCCTCGGCGTGGAGCCGGCCCCGGGCGAGCCGGCGACGAACGGCGCCTTGCGCGAGGGACTGCTCGCCCAGCGGGTCTGGGTCGATCCGGATTTCGCCCGGCGTCTCGCGGCGCGCTATGACGAGTACGATCGCGTGAACCCGGGGGCGCGCGACGCGATTGCCACCGCCTTCGTTCGTACGGGGGGCGCAGCCGAGTTCGAGATCGTTCTCCAGCGGTTCCGTTCGGCTCCGTCCGAGGGAGAGATGTTCCGACTGTTGGGCGCTCTGACGGCCTCCCCCGACCCCGCCTTGGTACAGCGAATTCTATCGATGGCCGAGCACCGGGAGATGCTCCTCTCCCTCGTGCCGGTGGCGGTCACCGGGGCCTCTCGGAACCTCGAGGCCCGCGCGGTGACGTGGGCATGGCTTCAACGGAACCTCGACGCGGTCGCGGAAAGCTACCGAGGCACCGGCCGTACGAGCGACCTCCTGGAGGTGGCTCTTCAGCGGCTGGGGCTCGGTCGCGAGACGGAGGTTCGCGAGTTCTTCCGGAACCGGACCGTTGCGGAGGGAAGCCAGGGAATCGCCAAAGGGCTGGAGCTCCTCGCCGCCGGGTCGGCCTTCCGGAAGCGGTTGCGATTGGAGTCTCCCGAGCGGCAGACGTAATATGGACAGAGGGCCCGCGGGGGCCATTACCCGGAGATTCTCCCCCGCTGCACTATGTCCGACCTGTCTATCGAGACCTCCCATCTGACCAAGAATTTCGGCGATTTCACCGCGGTCAACGACCTGACCCTCAACGTACACGGAACGAAGTGCGTCGGTTTCCTCGGCCCGAATGGCGCGGGGAAGACGACCACGCTCAAGATCCTCACCGCGATGGTCCACCCGACCTCCGGCCGGGTGTTGATCAACGGGATTGACGTCCAAGCCCACAAACGGGAGGCCCTCTACCCCTGCGGCGCTCTCATCGAGTCGCCAGAGATTTATCCGGCCCTCACGCCCCGGGAGGCACTGTCCTACATCGCCGAGCTGCGCGGCATCCCCGCCTCGGAACGGACCGGACGCATCAAGGCCGTCCTCGACCAGGTTCGAATGGCGGACTGGATCGACAAACGCACGGGCAAGTTCTCGAAGGGAATGAAACAGCGCGTGAACATCGCCGCGTCACTCCTTCCCGACCCGGATATCCTGCTCCTGGACGAGCCCTCCACGGGTCTTGACCCCCGGGGCATGGCCGAGGTCCGGAGCATCATTCTCGACCTCAAAAAGCAGCAGAAACTGATCTTCATGAGCTCCCACCTGCTGGGCGAGGTGGCCGACTTTTGCGACGAGGTTGCCATGATCGACCAGGGCAAGCTCCTGATCTACGACACGATCGAGCGTGTCATCGAACGGGTGAACGGCGGTGGAGCCGCCGTGGAGATCGATCTCGCCTCATCCGACCTCACGGGCGTCCAGGAGAAGATCCAGGGACTGCCCGGTGTGGACCACGTGGAGCATGTCGACACCCGCACGTTCCTCATCCGATTCGGCGGGGGTCTGCCAGCGCAGGAGAGACTGCTCTCGGAGCTGGTCGCCGCCAAGATCGGGGTCATCAGTTACAAGCCCTCGTCGGGGATGTCTCGCCTCGAGGATGCCTACCTCAACCTGATCAAGGGAGGATACTGAGGACCATGGCCGCCCCGACCCCAACGGTGCACGAAGCTCGCGCTCCCCTTCCCACCGACTTCACCCAGATGACCCGGGTGACCCAGTACGAACTTCTCAACTACGTCCGGTCCCTTCGATTCATCGTCCTTCTGATCATCACGTTGATCATCGTCGGCGCCCTGACCGGCGTGACCGCGTACTACCGCCCCGGAGCCCTCCTCGTCTCGGGGCTCGCGTTCTACGGCACCTGGTGGGCGGCCATCACGGCGCTCATCGCGCTCTGCGCGGCACTCTTCGGCGGGGACGCGATCTCCGGCGAGTTCCAGAACAAGACGGGATACTTCCTCTTCGCGCACCCGGTGCGCCGCTCCGCGGTCTTTCTCGGCAAGATGTCCGCCGCCTTCCTGGCCTCGGCCGTCATCATCGCAATCTACGCCGCCATCACGGTCGCCAACGGCTGGTACTATACCGGCGCTCCGCCGATTCTATTCTGGGATTCGTTCGGGTTCGCCCTGATCTATCTCCTTGGCGCCCTCGGATTCACGTTCCTGTTCAGCTCGCTGTTCAAGAGCGGGGCGATGTCGATCATCGTGACGCTCGTCCTGCTCCTCTTCGGATTCGCGCTCATCGACGAGCTGGTCTCCGCCCTCGCCCACGTAGAGCCGTGGTTCAGCATCGTCTACGGCTCGGGCATCATCGGGGACGTGCTCACGGTGCCCTACCCGGCCCATTACTCCTCGATGACCGTGGGGATGGGCCCGCGGGCGATCACGTTGTCCTCGTACCACGCCACGATCCCCGAGGGGATCGCCATCATCCTGGTCTACGCCGTTCTCGGAACCATCGCCGGATACCTCCTGTTCCGGCAGGAAGACTTCACGTAGGTCGCCCCGACCCGCTTCAGCTCGGGCAGAGATGAGCGTGGAGGGATTCAGGGATGCTTCCCCCGTCGTGCCGAGCAGTTCGCAGTGTAAGGAAACCGGCGGAATAGATCGCAAGGCCCCATAGGATCCATCGGGGGATCCGCTCCCGCCACGAACCCGGAGGGGCGGACGGCGGACCGTCAACGGCGGGCGCAAGTGCCGGCCCGCTCGCCATCCCAGTTCGGACTTACGCGCCGGACAGGATCTGAGCGAACGCCTGGGCCATCGCCTGGTAGAGCTCGTGGAGATCGGTCACGACGTCCCGGGCTTGCCGCGTGTCGAGGCTGTCCAACGTTTCCAGCGACTCGAGGCAGAAAGCGCGGAGGCACCTCACGGAGCAAAAGCTCCGGTCCCGGAACAGTTCTGCCGCCGACTCGGGGAGGCCGTCGACCCGGACCACCGGTCCTCCGGCGGGGATCCGAGTTCCGCACCGGCACACCACGGGCCCCGCGCTAGAGGACACTTGGACGCGAGGACCGTCGAGTCTCTCCGGAGTGTCCTGCAAGTGGCCAAGGACCGCATCCAAAACGAGTCGCACCCGCCTCGTTTGACGGCATAACCCCTATTTGAGGCTGGGCTGTAATTTCGACCTCTGGAACAAATCTTCGCTGGCGCGATTCTTCCGAACACGTTCGGATATCGGATGGGGATGGGCCCGGGCGGATTTGAACCGCCGACCGACCGGTTATGAGCCGGTCGCTCTAAGCCGGGCTAAGCTACGGGCCCACCGGGGACCGGAGGCGCCGCCGAGCGGATTTCCAGTCCGGGCGCGTCGACGCCCGGACGTTTGAACCGCTGACCTTTCGGTTAACAGCCGATCGCTCTGCCGCTGAGCTACGGCGGCACCGGCGGCGCCGACCGAAGAACCGTCTAATAGCCTTTCGGACCGACGGGCGCCTTTCCCTGGTGCGCGCTCGCCTTCTGCTTCAGTTGCTGGACGAGCGTGGACATCCGGTCCAGCGATTCGTCGAGCTGGGTCCAGAACTGGCGGGCCTTGTCGGTCAACATGGCCCCCTCGGCCGACGGCTGTATCACCCCCTCCCGCTCCAGCAGATGCAACGAATAGCGCACCTTGTGGATCGGGAGGCGCAACGCTTCGCTCAACCGGATGATCCCGAGGGGATTCTTGTCGCCCAATCGTTCCAGGATCTCGACGTTCCGGGACAGCAGGTCGAGCTCGCTAGCGATCCGGTCGACCAGCTGGGTGCCCTCGGCGAACGGGGCACCGTCGAACTCCGGAGTGCGGGGCGCGGGCTTACCGAATGGCATGCGACACCGGCTCATGCACCGGTCGGGGTTACTTGAAACTTGAGGGTCGCGCCTGCGGCCGTGCGTCTTTTCCCTCGGGTGCGCTGCGGCCACGATGGCCGAGACGGACCGGGGCTACCTCGACCTGTTCCGGAACCGTCGCTTCGCCCTCGGGATCACGTCCTCAGGACTCGCGTGGGGCGGGTACGCCGTCTACGAGATCTCCGTCCTGCTCCTCTCGTACCGGATATCGCACAGCCTCGCGATTGCCGGGCTGGTGATCCTGGTCGAGTTCGGCGCCTACTCGATCACGTTCATTGCGGGACCCACAGTCGACCGGGCCCGGAACCTTCGAACGGTGCTCCTCATCGGGTACGGCCTGCAAGCCCTCTTCGCCTTCGCCATTGGGTTGAGCCTCGAGAGCGGGCACCTCAGCGTTCCTGTCCTGCTAATCCTCGTCGCCGGAATCTCCCTCGTATGGGACTTCACATGGACCGCCGACACGGCGTTGATCCCCCGACTGGTCTCTGAGTCGGAGCTGTTCCGGGCCAACGCCCTCTTCAACACGATCTCCGGTGGCAACACCGTTGCGGGCTTCGGTATCGGCGGGGCGCTCCTCCTGTTCGTGGGTCCCGGCGGGGGGATGTTCGTCTACGCCCTGCTCAACCTCGCGGCCCTCCTCATCGTGATCCCTCTGTCCCTCCCATCTACCAGAACCATCGTGACCGGGTTCTTGGAGGACTTCTGGGATGGGTGGAAGGAACTCGGCCGGGGTGTGGGGAAACCCCTCCTTCAGCTCGCGGTGTTCTCGAGCTTCCAAGGATTCTTCACCGCAGCAGGCCCGCTGCTGATCACGCTACTGACCCAACGACAGTTCGTGGATCCCACCTTCAGTTACGCCCTGCTGTTCACCGCGTTCACGGTCGGGGGTATCGTCGGGGGGCTGATACTGGGCTACCTGAACCCCCGGAACTGGGTCTCGTTGGTGATGTTCGGCAGCACCGCCGCCGAGGGGGCACTAATCGTCGCCTCGGTGTATGCAGCTCCCTCTATCGGTCCGAGCCTAGTCCTGTGGTTCCTGACCGGGATCTTCGCGGCGGGGTTCTACCAGGCCTACATGACCTACTTGCAAGGAAAAGTGCCGCAGGACCGGTTCGGCCGGGTCCTGACGAACCTCTACCTGTTCCGCGGCATACCCACGGCGCTCGGTGCCGTGGCTGTCGGAGTCCTGGCGACCCTCTGGGGCGCTCCCACGCTCGCTTGGGTCATCTTGCTGACCTATGTCCTGTGCGCGGTTTTGGGACCGGTCCTTCTCCCCAGCATTCGCCGACTCACCTTCTAGGGCCGGACGGTCCTACGCCGGGAGAACCGTAGGCTGAGTCCACGGGACTCACTCGGGCCTATTCGAAACGAGGTCTGTACGTAGCCATTATCAGGCACCAGCTCACTCGTTGCGCGCTTCTATGGCCGAGCGCCGGGCGAGACCCGGAATCTGGGCGCTGCTCTCCCTCCGCCACTCCCGTGCCCTGGTACGGCGCCCACGCTTTTTCGTACTCGCGATCGTCATCGCGGTCACCTACGCCCTCATCGCGATGGTCGTCGGCGCCATGCTGCAGATCTTCTGGCCGCCGGCCCATCTTTCCTCGTTCTGGGTCATCCTCACGTCCGGTACCCCGTCATGGGATTATCCGGCCCTGCTCACGGTGAACCCGTTCTTCGTGCTCGGGCTCCCGTTTCTCCCGACGCTGTTCATGGTGTTCACCTCCGCCGGGGTCGGACTCGGGATGACGGTCGCGGTGATCCTCAGCGCCAGTCTACTCCGGCGCCGAAAGACCTCCTCGGCGCGACCCGCGGCGGTCGGGACCGCGGCCGGCCTGACCCCGGCTCTCATCGCGCTGGTCACCCTCGGTGCCTGCTGCTCCACGACGGCCGCCGCGACCGCCGGTATCGGCCTCACTGCGCAGGCGACCGGGACGAGCACCAGCGCACTCCTCCTGAACAATTGGTATCTCGGAGTATTCCAGCTCGTGATCTTGTACGTCGCCCTGCTGGCCCAGGAACAATTGCTCACCGTCTACGGAGCGCTGGTCCCGTCACCGGGAGGCACCGCTTCTCCGGCGGTGGTCCCGCCACCTCTTGACCGGCGATTCGCCGCGGGAGCGATTCTGCGCGTCGCCCTCTTGGCGGCGGGCGTCACCTGGAGCCTCGCGATGATCGCCGACTGGCTCACCGTAAACCCGAGCACCGCGTCGCCCGGCACGTGGGCGGGTTGGATCCTTCAGCACCAACTGGTTGGGTTCGCCGCGATTCTCAACGCCCTCGTTCCCGTCCCGACCTACCGCGCGCTTCTTCGGCTATTGTCGACGTGGTCCGGTATCATACTCCGCATCCTCCTGGTGATCGCCGGCGTTTCGCTCGCGATCGGGGTACCCCCACCGTTGGCCGCCATCGGCTGGCACGGGTTCGTCAACGAGCTCTTGGGCGCGGCCGGGGTCTCCACGGCGTGGGGAGGGGTGTCCCCCGGACTGCCAGTGGGCGCGGCGCTCCTCGTTCGCTGGGCCGCCCAGTACCTTCTCCTCGGAGGATTTGCCATCGCGCTCGGTCTTCGTCCGGTTGCCGCCCTCCGCCCGATCCTCTGGACCGTGGCGGGGGCTCGAGAGACACCGGTCCCTCCGAGCGGCATCGCTGCGATCCCCGCCCCTTCTCCGCCGGTGTCCGAGGGACGGCTCACCCTCGCACCTGAGACCCAGCGGTGACCGGTAGAGACGGCACCGGGGGAGAGTAGGACTGACCATGCTGGCCGTCGAATTCGTCCTGGCGTTCTTCGCCGCCCTGATGGCGGTGTTCACCGCCCTGGTGATCCGTTGGGCCGTGGAAGCGAAATTCTCCCTGCAGGCGGCCGGCGTCGTCTTCCTGCTGTTGATGATGGCGGCCATGTTCGGCGGGGCCGTTGTCTATTACCTGAACCCGGGAACCACGGGCCTCGTCGAGGGTCTCTGGCTCGCTGCGGGGCTGATGTCACTGGGCGCCTTCATTCCGTTCTTCGCGTTCATTCGGACGGCACAGGGCCAACTGGATCCGGAGGAACAGGCCGTGCCGGCGTCCCCCGCGCCGCTCCACAAGGGGGCGCTCTACGCCGCGATGATCGCCAGTCTGGTTCTCGCGAACGAGTTCCTGATGGGATGGGCCTTCAGCCTCGCTTCCGGGGTACGCTTCGCCGGTCTCGCCGGGGGCGCCGGGGCATTGGCCGGCGATGTCGCGGCGGTGATCGACTCCCCATGGTTCCTCTTCACGATGGCCGGCGAGATGGCGCTCACGGCCTTCTTGCTCCGTTCCCGCCTCGACCGGGGGTTCGTCCTCGTGGTCGGCTTCCAGGCCGCGCTCATGTTTCTGTCTCCCCCCGCCCTCGCGTCCTCGGTCTGGCGGGAAGTCACAGTCCTGCTCGGAAGCGGGCTCATGATCGTGCTCTTCGTCTACCTGATGGAGCACATCTACCGTCAGAAAGAACTCAACGCCGCCTACGCCACCTACCTCGTCCGCATTCTCGCGGTCTATGCGGTGATGATGGCGGGGCTGTTCCTATGGGCCCTGTACAGCCAGCCCCTCCTCTTCGCCGCGGCCATCGTCCTCGAGATGCTCGTCTACCTCGACGCCGTCGTGCGGCCGGATCGGTTTGCCGCGGGCGACCGGATGGCGTGGCAACTGAACGCTCGTTGGGCGTTCCAGCTGTTGGCGTTCATCTTCGTCGCGGAGCTGTTCATGGGAGCGCTCCTCGACTTGCAGATCGAGCCGGCGGTATTTGCCGGCGCCTTCCCCGCCCTCGCGCTGAGCGGCACGCCCATGGTGGTCCTCGGGAACGCCGTCTCGAACGGGTTCTGGTTCTTCGCCCTCGTGGCGGGCTCGACCTGGTTCCTCGCCATGATGGGCGCCGAGATGGGCGCCCTCGTCGTCTTCAAGTTCAAAGAGGTCCGCCAGCGCGAGACGAAGGTACGACTCGCGCTCATGATGGCCTGCTACGGCCTCTTCGTCGTGTTCTTCCCGAGCGTCTACTACTCCGCGGTCTTTCCGAACTGGGCCTCCGGCGTCCAGGTCCCGGTGCTCGGCTGGTCGATGGGGCTGGGCTCGGCGCCGATCGTCCCGTCGCTGTTCGCGGTCATCCTGGTGACCTACGCAGCCACGGGGACCCTATCGGCCCTGTTCGGCCGACGCGTGATCTGCTCCGTGTTCTGCTCTGCCGCGGTGATGTTCCAGGGAACGACGATCGACGCGATGAAGACCTTCAACCGGAGCTCGCCCGTGGCCCGGAAATACCTCAGTAGTCGGTTCTCCAGCCTCTACTCCACGACGACCGGCGTGGTGATGGTCGCCCTGGTAGGCACGTCGTTCCTCTCCTACTTCGACCAGATCGGCCGGCTCAACGTGACCGTCGGGGGCGCCGACCCGAGCATCTTCCTGTTCACCTTCTCCTTCAGCGTGCTCTGGTACGTGATGTTCGTCACCATCCCGTACACCGGCAACTACAACTGCGTCACGATGGGCTGGTGCTACACGGGCACGATCGCGCAGGCCTTCCAACGGATCGGCTTCTTCAAGCTCAAGGTGAAGGACCGGCAGGTCTGCCGGGACTGCACGACCCTGGACTGCGCGAAGACCTGCCCCATTGGCCTCGTCGATATGCCAGGTCACTTCCGGACCAAGGGGGAGTTCCGGAGCAGCAAGTGCTGCGGCGTCGGAAACTGCGTCGGGGCCTGCCCCTATGGCAACCTCTACATCTACGACATTCGCCACTGGCTCCGAAGCCGGCTCCCGCGCCCCGCGGCGCCGTCGGCGGACACCGTGCTTCCCGTGATCCAGGCGAGCCCCCGCCGGACGGGTCCCTCCACCACGTCGACGTCGGCGACCGCCGCCCGGAGTGGCGCCGTGGAGGCGGGCTCCCCATGAGCGATCGGACCGAGGCATCGCCATGATCCCGGCGCTCCCCACGGCGGGCCCGTGGCTCCCACTCTTCGGGTTCCTCGCCGCCCTCATGGTGGGAGGCAATCTGTTCGTCGTCCTCCGGCTCTTCCCGCGGGACGGGGCGCGGCCGACGCTGGCGACCGCGATCCTGCTGCTCGGCATTCTCCTGATGTCGACGGGCCTCTGGCTCGCCGGCATCTACGCCGTGCTCAGCCCGGGCCAGGACTCGAGTGTCTCGGTCTTCATCGCGGTCAACAGCATGATGGCGGTCGGCGGACTCTGGGCGATCAGCCTCGTGTTCCGGGCCGGCATCAAGCATCTCCCGGCCCACGGCTTCCTCTGGCCCCTCGCCTTCGCCCTGCTCCTCGTCGGCAACGAGCTGCTCATGGGCCTGACGTTCGTGCTGGCCCAAGTCGGGCCGGCGCCCTACGCGGCGCAGGGCTGGCCCGGGTTGGCCGCCGTGGTCGGCGACGCCGCCGCGTCGGCTTGGTTCTTCTGGCCGATGCTCGTGACGATGGCCTTCCTGGTCACCTGGCTCCCTTTCGCCCGGCCGGAACAGATCCTCCTGTATGGATTCGCCGCGACGGCCGCGATCGGCCCCTGGGTCGTCCCGGACCCGGTCGTCGGCGCCGTGGGCATGGCGGCCGTCATGGGCACCACGTTCGCCTTCTTGGCTCGCGAGCTCTGGCGACGGCCCGTACCGACCCCACGGTACCTCTGGGTCGGATTGGGTGTCACAGCGGGCTTCCTCGCCATGGTGGGCGGAGAAGCGCTCACCTACCTCCTTCGGGGCTCCGTGTGGGCCTCCGTTCCCTTCGGCCTCGCGTCGTTCGTCGTCATGACGGTCGAAGTGTTCGTGCTCGCCCGGTGGGCAATGGCCGGCGGACCCACCCCGGCGGCGACGGCAATCCCGGCCGTGGCCCGAGCCGAGGCGTCGGCCTCCTCCTCCACGCTACCGCCCTAGGCGGTGGCCGGGGCTCGAGACTCCTTCCACTCGATCGGGGGCAGCGGATACGGGGACTGAAAGTCCTCGGGACCGAGCAGGAGGTCCGTGTAGGGGAGCGCCGCGACGAGGCCGGCGGTCTCCGGCCGGAACCCGGGACCGCGGGCATAGGGGCTGACCCAGACCACCAGGTGACCCCGACGGTGGATCCGCCGAAGCTCTTCCCCGACGGCCTTCGACTCCGCCCGGTCCCACCCATCGCTCACGACGACCACCGTGACACGGTCGCCGACCGCCGTCGGATACTGG
>Ga0187817_10001633_pt1 | contig 11108 bp, 8 predicted proteins | sample NC_wetland_sal_i_17_FD_132431 | JGI IMG/M metagenome (GOLD analysis project Ga0187817, IMG submission 132431) | Wetland sediment microbial communities from Neuse River Estuary, North Carolina, USA - SO4_2 | ecosystem: Environmental > Aquatic > Freshwater > Wetlands > Sediment | place: USA: North... | reverse complement strand
CGGCTATGAAGGCAGCGGTCTACACCAGGTACGGCCCGCCCGAAGTGGTAGTGATCGCAGAAGTGGAGAAGCCGCCTACAGGGGACAACGGGGTGCTCGTCAAGGTCCACGCGACGACGGTCAATCGGACGGACTGCGCCTGCCGGGCTGCCAAGCCTTTCTTCATGAGATTCTTCACCGGGCTTATCAGGCCGCGGGCGACGGTGCTGGGGAGTGAGTTTGCGGGCGTGGTCGAGGCGGTCGGCAGCGGCGTCACGTCTTTCGCGGTCGGCGACAAGGTGTTCGGATACAACGAGGGCCCGTTCGGCGCTCATGCCGAGTACATGTCGGTTCCCGCGGACGGTTCGGTCGCAACCATGCCGGCCAACGTGACCTACCAGCAGGCCGCTGCCAGCACCGAGGGTTCGCATTATGCGCTCTCGCACATCAGGGCGGCGAAGATCCACAGCGGGCAGGACGTCCTCGTCTATGGCGCGACTGGTGCTATTGGCTCAGCGGCGGTCCAGCTGTTGAAGAGTCTGGGTGCCAACGTGACCGCGGTGTGCGGCACGGACCACGTGGAGCTGGTCAGGGGCTTGGGCGCCGACAGGGTCATCGACTACACGGCCGAGGATTTCACCGAGGACGACCAGAGATACGACGTGGTCCTCGACTCGGTAGGCAAGAGCTCCTTCAGCCACTGCAAACGGCTTCTGAAACCGCACGGAGTCTATATCTCGTCGGAGTTGGGTCCGCTGGCCCAGAATCCGTTCCTGGCGCTCATTGCCCCGCTCCATGGTGGCAAGAAGGTCATGTTCCCCATTCCGAAGCACGACCAGCTGATGGTGGGGCATTTCAAGAAACTGATCGAGTCCGGAGAGTTCAGGCCGGTCATCGACAGAACGTATCCGCTGGACCAGATCGTCGAGGCTTACAGGTACGTCGAGACCGGGCAGAAAACCGGCAATGTCGTCATCAGCCTCGAGCGTTCGCACTAACGGCCTGTCGTTTCGCCGTAGGCCGGCTGTCTCAACTGCGACCGACGCTGCGCACAATGTGCCGTGCCCCACTGCCCGAGGCCAACGCATGAAGAGTTCGGCAACATGCGCGATTAGCGGCTGCGATCAGTGCGAACGAGAAGGTCACCACTTGAACGCCACCGCCGACGCCCATCAGACCTGTAAGCGTCGGCCTGTCGGCCCTCCAAGCCAACGGACAGACACCGCGGCTGGTAGGCAAGGTCCAGGACGAAGACCGTTCATAATGACCGATACGGTACGCGCCCGCCATCCACTTCAAGCGGCCCGCGCACAGCCAGATCGGCGGCAGTGCGCACGGCGCAAAGTCGAGTACGAGCGCTGAGTGTGACAGACTCGCAGGGCGTCGAGAACGCCTGATCGCCTAATCGGTGCGGCTGGCCACCGGACTGGCCACGCGGGTGACCGCACTCAGATCCAGCTCCGGTTCGCGGGCTGCATCTTCGTGTGCTGTGCGCCTTCGGCGGGTTACTGGCCTCAGCCCTCGATCGTGTTGTGAACGGGTGAGACTTGCGGCTGGCCGGGATCAACCCCTGCCTCGGCGAGAATCGGCATCAGCGTTGCCCCGAAGGCCTGGAACGACTCCTGTGAGTCCCAGACGTCGAACACCCGGATCTGGCCACCGGTTTCGAGAGCGAAGTGATGCAGCCTTCCGGCCGGCGCTCCGGCGCCAGCTCCTTCGAGCCGGCTGATTACTTCGTCGTACTTTTCGGCCGTGAAAGGGCTGGGTGTGAAGTAAATGCCGAGTGCCATGTATACGGTCCTTTCCGCGTCTGGCGATTGGCGAAAGCGAGCGTCCCTGCCCGACGCCGTTGGTCCGGACGGATCCTGACAAGAGATCACTGTCCGGGCAAAGACGTTGCCGAGGTAGGCAAACGGTCACCATCGCGTTGCTGTCCGGCCAATGTGACCCAGCCTACGGCGTCTCCTAGATCGTGACGGGCGTCCGGCTGCGCCAGACCAGGCCGACCGTGTGCTCGGTCATGGAGAAGGATGCGGGCTGAGCCGATACGGAGGCACCGGGATGACCAAGCTTGACCTGCCGACTACACTCCGGCGCCACCCTGTTGTGTCTGCGGGAACAGGCGGGGCGGGCCGCGGACATTCAGCTCCGGTTGGCCGAGATCGGCGCGTGTGAGCCGGACGTCTAGCCGGTAGCGCACGTCGGCCACCTCCCAGCAGGCTGGGCCACTAGCCCCGCCGGGCAGGGATGGCAGCGATGAGCATAGGCGCGCAACTCGCCGCCCAGGCCGTGCAAGCGCGATCGCCAGCGCCGTTGACCAGCCGCAGCCGAAACCGAGCGCTGCGCTGCGCGTGACGGGCTGGACGCCGGGCGGGTCACTTCAAGCCTGGCGCCGGCTCCCGCACTATCTCCGCATGGAGCCACGCGGTAGGCGCGAACACCGCCAGGTCCTTCTGCTCTCCCGAGTGCTGCCGCTGAACGAGCAAGAAGCCACCCGCGGTGACGCTGAAGGCGTCCGCTTCCTTGTAGGTCATCTCGCTGTGTGCTGCCGGGACACCGCCTAGGTAGACCTTGACAGCCATGACCGGGCACCCTTCGTAGGCGGCGGGATATCCAATACCTGCCACGGTACTCGCGCTGCTGCCCGCTGCCGATAATCACGAGACCGGCCAGGCCAGCAACTTCTGCCTCGGAACAACCAGCCCAGGACGGCCCGGCCCGGTGAGGTATTCCGCTGAGGCCTTCATGCGGGGACCCCACAGACGGCGCCCGGCACTCTCCGCAGCGCCGGGCGGGAAGTCATCTGCAGCTCTGCCGCTGCGCATGCTCGCGCGACAACCAGCAGTTGGAGTGGCTCAGACCCGAGGACGGCTGATGTTCGGGGACGCCCAGCTGAAGGTAGGCGGGCTACAGAACGGCCCACTCGGGGGCGGCAGTCGCCGATGAACGGCCCGCAGCCGAGCCCGCACCGATCGGCGGATCGCGCAGTTATTCCGGCCATCCTCTTGCTCACTTTCGGTGCCCGCTGCATCGCCAGCGGAAGATCTTCGGCTCGGGCGAGGATATGCCGCGGTGTGCTGCCTACCATCGGTAGCCGCGAATGGCTCTCATCACAGCGGCTGGGATGAAAGCACGGCTCGTGCCATCCGTGCGCCGCATGACCAGAAGACCCGGTCGGCTTGCCAGGCCGAAGGCAGTAATCGTGGGCCGTGAACGATGTCCCGGTCACTCCCGCTGTCAGTCAGTGCGGGCCGGGTAGGTGCTGCCGGGCCAGGTCGATCGGCCGCTGGTAGCCGCGGGCACTGTTGATGTTTCGCCGCAGCGCCCGGTTGAGGTCGGCGAGATCGGCCTGCCGCAAGCCACCGGAGGTGGCGATGGCGTGCTCGCACAGCATCGCCATGTCGTTCATGCACCCCAGAACGCTGCGGTTCGCCGTACTGGCCACGATCAGCCCCTGCTCCTCCAGCGCACCGAAGGTAGTGGCTGGCAGGCCTTCGCGGGCGAGTTCGCGCCCGATCAGCCTGATCACGAGGCGCTGCGTGTCGCGCAGGTCGGCGACGCGCACGTCAGCCTCGAACATCGAGAACAGCGTGCCCACGTGGGTGAGCAGCAGGCACTTGCGGCGGTCGAACCACAGCAGGTTTGCGTACCAGTCTTCAGCATCGGGTGCTGGACCGGGATCGGCAACCTGGTCCGTCCCTAGAAGGCGCAGGAGCTTCCTGGTGCAGCGCAGCATCACCAGGTGATCGTAGCCGCAGGCCCGCGTTGGCCCTGAGCGAGCGGCCGCCTGCGTGGAGGGCCACGGCCCTGCGTTGCGCGGTAAATGAGTTGCGCGGTAAATAAGCAGTGCGTGCCGCTAGGAGCTGATGTCGGCTATGACAACATCCACCTCGCCACCTGCTTCTCGATCGGTGTGTAGTACACCTTGGCTTCTGGGTCAGTGCCGCTGATTGGTCACAATCGCCCGTCGGCAGGTGTCGTACCAGTTACCTGCGGAGCCCAGCCGATGTGCGCGGACTGCCGCAGTGTGCGGCAGCGGAAGGAGCAATGAACGAAGATGGCCCGCGTGCTAAGCCTCGTGGTCCGCAATCTCTTGTTCACCCTCGTGGTACCGGGGCTAGGGGGAGCCTGGGTTCCCTGGTGGATCTTGACGCGTCATGGGCACACGCCGACTCCGGCGGCGTGGGAGGCGGTCCCGGTCATCGCTGCCGGGACGGCTCTGTACGTGTGGTGCGTCTGGAACTTCGCGGCGGTGGGACGCGGTACTCCCGGCCCGTGGGACGCACCGTCGCGCGTCGTGGCGGTCGGACCTTACCGCTGGGTGCGGAACCCCATCTACATTGCCGCGCTCTTGATTGTCTTGGGGGAGGCGTGGCTGTTCATGTCGCTATCTCTGCTGGCATACGCGGGCATCATGGCGATCCTCTTCCACCTGTTCGTCATCGGTTACGAGGAACAGACGCTGGGGCGTCGCTTCGGCAATAGTTACCAGGAGTACCGGCGCTTGGTACCCCGCTGGATCCCTCGCCCACCGCGCCGCGTTTAGCGCCGAGCGCACCGCCTCCGAAGATGAGGTAACGGCCGCGATCTCGGCTCTCCGGCAGTACACCGCCGATCCGCACAGGCTCATCAGTGGCCCGCGCATTTCCAACTCTGGTCGAGACGGTAAGTCGGCCGCGACCGTGTTGGCCCCGGTCCCCAGAAGCCCTCAACGTGGCAGTTCAGTCTCCACATCGGCTGCACATTGCTTCCATTCCAATGCCAACGCGGTGTCGTTGTATCTAATGAACACGCATTAGCGGCCGGGGGGACCGCTAGTGCGTGAGGGGGGATCGGGAGCAGGCGCGCCGTCCCGGGGCATCGACGGCGGCGCCGCTCCCTCTTTACTTGGGGATCGTGATTATCACCTGGGTGCCGATTCCTGGCTGGCTCGTGATCTTCATGTCGCCGTGGTGCGCGCGGACAAGCTCGGCAACGATGGTCAGGCCGATACCCGTACCGCCTGCCATCTCCGCGGATCGCTGACCGCGGAAGAACCTCTCGGTGACGTGCGGGAGCTCATCGGGCGGGATGCCAATGCCGGTATCGCTAACCCGGAGCCTTGCCAGCTTTCGGTCATATGGCCCGGCTTCAAGCAGCACCGTGCCACCTGCTGGCGTGTACTTCAGCGCGTTCGTCAACAGGTTCGTGACCACCTCACGTATACGGCTGTAATCACATATAACACTCGTTTCTATCAATTCGTTTCTAAGCTGGATACCGGCCGTTTCAAAAAGCTCGCTCAGGCGGGCCGCGGCGTCGCCTGCCACCGCGGCGAGATCCTGCGGGACGAGCCGCAGTTGCAGAGCCGCAGCCTCGGCGGCCGCCAATGCCTGGAGGCCTTCGATCATCCGGCCGAGCCGGAGCACCTCGTCGCGGAGCGAGCCGAGATTCTCCGGTGTCGGCTTGGTGATCCCGTCGAGCATCGCCTCGTGGCCGGCTTGCAGAACCGCGACTGGCGTGCGTAGCTCGTGGGCGACGTCAGCGACGAGATTGCGCTGCGCCTGGTCCTGCCGGTCAAGAGCGTCTGTCGCCGCGTTGAAGCCCTCAAGGAGTTCACCCAGCACGCCGACCTCGCGCACATCTTTGACCCGGACACGGCGGTCGCCCGCGCCACGGGCGCGCATGGCTGCCAGCACCCGTTCTAGCGGAGCGGAGATCCGCCGGGCCATGGCCACCGAGACGACCAGCGCTAGCAGCACTGCTATCGCCGCCGCGTAGAGGCGGGCACGCCACCGCTCAGCGTCGAACTGCGCCGCTGCCGCGCCCAGGCCCGCAGGGCCGAACTTGACAGCCACCGAGCCGACTATGTTCCCGCGCACGATCAGCGGGGCGCTCATCTGGGGTTCGGCGGGGAAGCGGGCGAATCCTGGCGACGACCGGATCACCTGGCCGGCCGGGTCACGCACTTGCACGGCAGCATTCGTCCGATCGACGAGGTCGATCACCGGCATGAGCTGAGCGCTGTCCCAGCGTAGATGGCCGGAGTAAGCGATCTCGGTGGCCGCTGCCACCGCGCTGGTCAGGTCCGACTCCTGTTCGGTGACGAACTTACTCACGTCGGCGTCCGCACTCGTCGAGGCGATTGCCACCTCAGCGGCTACCGCCGCCAGAGCGACGCCGACGAACGCCACCACGAGCCGGCGCCCGAGGTCGCCGATCCCGAGAACCCGGCGATTGGGCTGGTTATCCATCCCTGGCCAGGCCGAGCCGGTAACCGCTGCCGAGCACGGTCTGTACGATCTCAGGGTTCGCCGGGTCCTGCTCAATCTTGCGCCGTAGGTTCTTCACATGCGAGTCGATGGTCCGCTCGTACCCTTCGAAGTCGTACCCTCTGACCCGGTTGATCAGTTCGAATCGCGAGTAGACGCGGCCTGGGACCGTGGCGAGGGCAACCAGGATGCCCCACTCCGTAGGGGTCAGCTCAACCTCGGCATCGCGGACCCGCGCGACTCGCCGCTGCTCGTCTATCGACAAGGTGCCGTGCCCGAACCTGCTGATCACGTATTCGGCGGCTTGCGGACCCTTACGCCGCAGGATCGCCTGAACCCGGAGGACAAGCTCCCGCGGGCTGAAGGGCTTGGTCACGTAGTCATCTGCGCCGAGCTCGAGCCCGGCGATCCTGTCTTCCTCGCTGCTCCTGGCAGTCAGCATCAGGATCGGCGTCGCGCTAGCCGCGCGGACCTCCCGCACGACAGCCTCGCCAGGCACGTCGGGCAGCCCGAGGTCGAGCACTATAAGATCCGGCGCTGCGGCCGTAGCGATTGTGATCCCCTCGGCGCCTGAGCCGGTCGACAGCACCGCGAGGCCGGCCCGCTCCAGGTAGGAGCGCACTAGCTCCCTGAGCTTGCGTTCATCCTCGACGAGCAGCACCGTTGCGGTAACGGCAACCAGCTCGCATTCTTGATCCACAGGCGAGTCGTCGAAATCGTGCCTGTCACCCCCCTCGTCAGACAGACGCGCCATCGGACCGCCGTCTCCTATCACCGGATTGTCGGTTCTGGTCCGCCTGTCGATTCAGAGTAATGATTCCACGCCGTGGGCAAGCGAATCGGACTGGCTGCTGGAAGGCGGAGCTGAGCCGGGTCGGACTCGTCACGCTGATCTGCAGGCGGTTGCTAACCGCCGACGCCGGCTAGCTCCCTTGCCTCGTCACGCCTCGGCCTCGCACGTTGCGCCACGGCCGTCCCTTCAGGTACGGACGAAGTTCGTGGCGCCTGAGCCGCTGGCCTTGAGCCCCACGGCAGCCAGGACAGCAGCCGCAGCGAGCATTCGGGGCAGTAGCTGACCTGCGGTTCATCCACCAGCCAGTCATCCGGCATTGGCTGACGGCAGTCGATGCAGATCCCGTACGACCCAGTTTCGATCCGATTTATGGCCGCCTCGATGTCGGCCAGTTCTTGGTATGCCTGCGCTGTGCGGGGCCTGAGGCGCTCAAGGGACGGAGCACCAGAGTCGACCGGATCGTCATCCCACCTTGGCAGTGCCTCTGAACAGGCTCGCGAGAGCAGGATGACTTCGTCGAGCTTTAGCTGCCACAACTCCTCAAGCGTGGCCCGCCACCGATGAAGATGATCACCTGTCGGCCCGATCAGTCCCCAGGTGCCCGCTGAGTCGGCTTTATCCGCCGCAAGCATAAGGGTCGTCGCCACTCCGGGAACTTCGTTATCCCTGTGCATAACACGAGGTAACCATCTCCAATCGCAATTCTCGTATGCTCCTTGTGGAGATCTCATGGAGACAGCCGCAGGCAGGACTCGGCCTGCATCGGATCGCTTGCCAGCCCGGGTCTTGAGGCTGGGGAATCCCAGGTACGATTCAGACGAATGCGGCGTGGCGCTTTCGGCGGCCACTCTACGCTGGGCGAAGGCGTACACGTGGGGCCTTGTTTCCTGCGTGCGGGGCTTCACCGAGGAGAATTAAAGGGTATCCGGGAACCCAACACCGGCGACGCAGCGGCGTCTGCGCCGAAACCAGCCAGCAGGTCCGCCAACGGAGGTATGGCCAAGGTGACACGGGTGTCCACCAATTCGGCCGACCCGCCCGGATCGGCAGACTCGCCTGGGTCTGTCAAGGCGCCGCCCCCCGCACAGTCGCCGGTATCGACAAAAGAGACTGTACTCACTAAGCCGGATGTATCGGTAAAACCGGGCAGCCACCCCAAGAAGCGTGGCCCACTCGACGGGCCTGGACCGAACGGTCCGATCGAGCGGCTCATGAGCACGGTAATCCGGAAGCTCGCCTGGAGCCGGCTCTCCGAGCCCAAGGTTGCCATCGCCGTGTCCGGGTTCGGCCTGCTGCTCGGCATGATCGTCGGCGCGACAGCGGCGAACGCCGAGACGTTGCCGATCAAGCTGCCGCTGACGCACCTGGTGCAGGCGCTTCATCTCTTGCCAGCGCTCGGCCATCACGACTTCATCGCCCGGACGCTGACCTACTCGGGCGACATCCTGGCCTGCCTGGGGCTCGCCGGGATGCTCTGGGCGCACAGCCAGGGCTGGCGCCCAGACCCGCGTCGCCTGCTCATGGTGAGCGCCGCCATCGTTGCGGTGATGGTCAGCCTGACGCCCGTCGGCTCCTCAGATACCGCAAGCTATGCAGCTTACGGCCGGATAGCGTCGCGGGGCGGGAATCCGTACGTGACCAGCCCGCACCGATGGCTAATTCTGCACCCCACCTATCTCCCGTACTTCAGGGTCGTCGGGCAATTGTGGAAGCACCAGCCGTCCGTCTACGGCCCGGTCGCCACCACTGTCCAGTCGTTCGCGGCATCCATAGGCCGGGCCGATGTCGCCACGACGATCTGGCTTTTGATGATCCTTAACGGCCTGGTGTTCATCGGCGTCGGGTTCCTGCTGCTCAAGACCTCCGACGATCCGGTGCGGGCGACGCTGTTCTGGACGGCCAACCCGGTCCTGATCCAGCAGCTGGTGAGCGGCGGCCACCTCGACACGTTCGTGGCAGCAGCGGCGATCTGCGCGATCCAGGTGGCGCGCCGCGTCTCGGGCACCTGGGGCGATGTGCTAATCGGAGTTCTGATCGGCGTCGCCACCGGCATCAAGATCACCGGCGTGCTGATCGGGCTCGGGCTCGCCTGGCCACTGCTCCGGCGGCGCGAGTGGGCGCGCACCGCCCGGATCGCACTCGTGGCACTGGTGATTGTCGCGCTCGAATACAGTCCCTACGGGCTGGTCGCGCTGAAGCCTCTGTTCCAGGGCTCGCAGTGGATCACTCTGCCGTCGGTGTGGTGGTTCCTGCAGCCGCTAGGTGATGCGCTGCATATCCACCACAGCGTCGTTACGACTGTCGTTGGCGTTCTATGGCCGCTCGCCATGATCGTCGTTGCCTGGCTCATCTACCAGCGGATCTCTTCAGATCAGCCGCGGGAAGTAGTGGCGCCATTTGCCCTGACATTTGCCTGGATCCTCGCCGCGCCGTGGGTACTTGCCTGGTATACCGCCATCGCCTGGGTCACGTTGACTCAGGTTCCGCGCAACCGGATGACGCGCTGGCTGGCCATCGTCACCGTCGTGCTCGCGCTGTGGCATTCCAGCGGCGGCTGGGAGACAGTGCGATTATGAGCCAGGTCAGGCCCGCAGACGCGGACCGCCAGGCCCCGCTGGGCCCGGCGGCCCGTTTTCGTGCCAGCATGGCCGGCGCCTCGCGGCAAGGCCGGCCCGCCAACTCGGGGCAGCGCTGGTCGGCGATCTTGCGGCGGCACTGGCTCGCCGCCGGGCTGGTGACCGCCGGCCTCGTGCTCCGCGTGCTGGCCCAGTTCGCTTACCGGCCAGCGCTGTTCTACATCGACTCGATCAAGTACCTCTACAACGCTGACGGCAACGATCCAGTCGGCTACAAGGGCCCGCTGCGGGCGATCCTCGCGGTGGCGAACCTCAACACAGTCGTCGCGGTCCAGCACCTGCTTGGCCTGGCGATGGCCGTAGCGATCTACGTGCTATTGCTACGGCGCGGCGTCTCACGCTGGCTCGCGGCGCTGGCCATGGCGCCGGTCCTGCTGGACGCCTACCAGCTGCAGAGCGAGCAGACGATCATGCCGGGCCCTTGGCTCGAGGCGCTGATCGTTGCTGGTCTTGCTGTCCTGCTCTGGCAGCCCAGGACGAGCTGGCGTGCGACGGTGGCGGCCGGAATCCTGCTGGGAACTTCGGCCACGTTCGCGCAGGTTGGCGAGGCGCTACTGCTGCCTGGAGCGATATACCTGCTGGCAGCGGGCGGTGGCTGGCGCCGTGCCATCGGCAAGGCTGGTGTCTTGTGCGCGGCATTTGCCTTCCCGATCCTGGCCTATTGCACGGGCTCCTACCTGATGACCGGGGACTTCTTCCTTTCGCACACGGGCGTCACCTCGGTTTACGGCCGGACGGCGGCGGCCGCGGACTGCGCCACGATCAGGCTGCCCGCTGATGAGCGCGGAATATGCCCAGACAAGGCTCAGCAGGCCAAGGGAGACGACTGGCTGGAGTACGGGACGTACTCGCCGGTCGAGCACTACTACCGGACCCTGCCGCGAGCCGAGGTCAACACGCTGGTAACCAGTTTCAGCCATGCGGTGATCACCCAGCAGCCGCTGCGAGTGCTCGGCGCCTACGTGCGGGACGTGCTGAAGCTGTATGCGGTCGACCGCGTCACCATGCCCGGCGACGCGCCTATCTCCCGCTGGCAATTCCAGTCGAGCTTCCCTTACTTCACCAACCATGCCACGCCGTCGATCGTCAACGCGGCGGCCGGCCGGTTCGGTGGCGGCAAGTCAACGGCCTGGCGACCAGTGGCCGCGTTCCTGCACTCCTACCAACTCGACGGTGGCTACACCCCCGGCCCGTTGCTGGTTCTGTTCACCGTGACCGGCCTGTTCGGCTCCGGATTCGCCCTACTCCGGCGGCGCGCAGACTACTCGATTCGGCAGCTCGCCCTGGCCTGTCTGTTGTTCTTCGGGTCGGCGGCGTCGCTGCTGCTGGTATCCGACCTGTTCGTGTTCTCCTGGCGATACCAGCTGCCCGCACTCGTCACGCTCGTGCCAGCCGGCGTCCTCGGCCTGGCCGTGATCGCGCACCTGATCCGGAGCAGGCGCAGCGCCG
>Ga0187817_10001632_pt1 | contig 11115 bp, 6 predicted proteins | sample NC_wetland_sal_i_17_FD_132431 | JGI IMG/M metagenome (GOLD analysis project Ga0187817, IMG submission 132431) | Wetland sediment microbial communities from Neuse River Estuary, North Carolina, USA - SO4_2 | ecosystem: Environmental > Aquatic > Freshwater > Wetlands > Sediment | place: USA: North... | reverse complement strand
GAACTCGAACCGGGTGCGCTGTCATAGGCAACCTGCAGGGCCGTAGCGGACGGCCGGCTGAACTGGAGAACCTCGACTGCGGAATACTTCGACCCGCCGTCGATGAGGACTTTGAAGATGCCCGGCGGCAGCGGCGTCGAGATCAGGTCGGACAAGAGTGCCGCATACGTCCCGCCTTCCCCGAAGGAGCCGTCGCCCCGCGATTGCAAGGGAGGAATCGACGGTGTCGTGCCTGTCCCGGCAAGGGATCCCGCGCTGTCATAGACGCGGACGGTGTAGCTTGTGGCTGTTTCGTCTTCGTTGTAAATCACCACCGATACGCGGTTCGCACCTCCGTCATCGATGCCCTGCGCTGACCACTGGGTCCACAGCGCGGTGTCCCACGCGATCGGTGCACTCAGCACCCACGGCCTGGGGACCAGCGCCACATAGAACAACTGCGGAAGCACGTTAGCGCAAGTTTGCGCATCGGGACAGTAGAAGACGGCGTACACCGTGCCAGTCGACGTCGAACTGTATTTCGGAGCGCTGCTCGTGGCACCTTGCAGGTTGATGTCCGCGGGCTGGTTGGCACTCAGAGCAAAGCTCACCTCATGGCTGGATGTGGTCGACGAACTGTTGAAAGGTGTGGTGTCTAATTCCAGGTTGTTTCCACTCGCGTCGTAGAACGAGTAGTCAACACCGATGGCGGCCGATGCGGGCGCCGCCACGCTGATCGAGGTGACCCACCCCCCGCCCGCGGTGAACCATACGAACGTCCCGCTTACATAGCAGGAATAGCCAACGACCGTCGAACCCGACGTAATCGCAACGGGCGACTCTCCCGACAAGCTGGAGCAATCCGGCGCCGGATTGGACCAATACACAGCTCCGTTGGTCGGTTGGCTGTGCAGCGCGGCGGCAGTCAGAGCCATCAATCCAACGAAGTGAAATGATTTTATGCGCACTGAGAATTCCTCCCGAATAGACGAGGCATGCCTCCCACCTAATTCGGCGCCAGCAGCTCCGCGCGGTTCGAGCGCAGGTCCGCTCCGGTGGGAGCGGCAGGATAAGGTTTGCGGCCCATCATCCCTTTCCAGAGAATGCGGTTGAAGGCCCCGGCATCCACGCGATCTGCGTCTGTGAAGTCCAATCCCTTCGTCACCCGCGCCCAGTACTTCGCATCGTGCGCCGGTTTTGGCACCACCACGCCGGCCGGCCGGGGAGGCAGCGGCAGTGACGTGTTGTAGAGCATCGCCGAAGGAACGGCGGTGAAAGTCCACGGGCTCGGCGTGGTGTTGAAAATGTCGGCCATGGGCCGGGCCAGCGCGTCGTTCAGGTTCATCATCGGCGGGAGCCCGAGCCGCTCATTAATCTCTGGCAGGCCCAGTACTTCTTCCATCGTGCGAAGGAAATTCAGGGTGTTGTACTGCGTGGAGACCACCGCGCCGCGCTTGACGTAGGAGCCCAACACAAACGCGATACTGCGGTGCGAATCCACGTGGTCGCCGCCATCCTGCGCGTCGTCCTCTATCACAAAAATCAGGGTGTTGTTCGCGAACGGGCTGTTCGCGATCTTCTGAATCAGCAAGCCCACCGCATAGTCGTTGTCGGCTACTTGGAGATCCGGAGTATTCACGCCGTCAATGGCCGTAGAGTAGTTTCCGGTGTGATCGTGCATCAAGCGAACCAGGGTCAACGCCGGCAGATCTCCCACGCTGCGTCCCGCGTGGTGGTTGTCCATGTATCTGGCATCGAAGTCCCGCGCCCACTCCGCGTAACGCCAATAATCTGGAAGCGAATTGTCGAAACCGCGGAAGTACGGATCGGTGAACGGGTTCAGTTTGATGCTTGCTGGATAGGCCACGGTGGTGCCGGTGGCAAAAGGGTTGCGCAGCACGGGAATGGCGAAGTCGGTGGTTAAATAGCGGGTCGCGTCCAGGAAGAAACCATAGTTTCGCACCGTGAGACCCGCCCGCAACGCGGAATTCCACAAATAGCCGGTATTCACTTCATTGTCCGGTCCGTCGGGCGCACCCACGTCGGTCGGGCCCGGTAACACATCCGGATCGCTCGACGTGAACGGATCGGCGGCCTGGCGCGCGGCCACATCCCCCTGCCAGGTTCCCGTCGTAACGGGAGGAATCGCAACATTTACGTTGCGCACCATACCATTGGAATCCAGGCTGGTACCGCGATAGGCGTAGGCTACCGGGTACTGGTGTTCTACAACGTCGGTGGCTTGCGCCGAAGTTGACCACATCCAGCCGTCATAGCTGACCTCGGCGGTGTCCATGAAATTGTCGAGCGTCACGAACTGTTGCGCCAGCGCATGCTGATTCGGCGTGATCGCCTGTCCAAACTCCGTCAATGTGGGATCGCCATTGCTGTTGTTTGGCAGGTCGCCCAGAACCTGGTCGTAAGTCCGGTTTTCCTTGAGGATGAAGATCACGTGCTGAATGCCCTGGCGCACGGCCGCCATCACCGCGGCGTCGCTGGCGCTTTCGGTGTAGGAGAAATGATCGTTCACCATGACCGTCTGCGTCAGTGCCGTGAGTTGTGCCGCGCTGGGCACCGGGAAACTCTGCAGGCCGGCTTTCGTCAGTTGGGGATTGTACGCGTTTGATGGATTGCAATTCGGCGATCCGGGCGGCCCGTAGCCCCCATAGCACCAGGCCGTGTTCGCGCCCGTCGGCGATTTCGCATTGGCCACGTACGCGTACACAGAGCCGCCATTGCTGCCGAAGCTCACAACGCTCACTGAGTTCGGGTACCATCCGGTCGGTATCAGGCCAACCACCTGGTTGTTGGTATCGCTTCCGCTCAGCGTCACCACCGAGACGCAATTCAGATTGCCATTCGTAACGTAGAGTTGCGTCTCATCCGGTGACAGCGTCACGCTATTGGGATTCGCGCCCTTATATTGCGCCAGCGCGGAAGGCAGCAACGGTGCAATGACCGGGATGGTTTGAACGATCTCGTTCGTTCCCGTGTTGATCACGTCCACGGTATCGGACTGGTCTTCGGCCACATACAGCAGCGACTGGGCCGCGTTTAGCGTCATTTTGTTCGGTTGGCCTTTCACATGGATCCGGGCCGTTACCGCCGGCGTCGTTCCCAAGCTCACCACGTCGATCTCGCGGTCGCGAATGCTGGATACGTACGCCGTCGGGCTCGATCCGCTACCCTTCACCACCACCCAAAACGGGTATTCGCCGCCCGCCACACCCGGCTGCGGATTGCTCGCGCTCTTGCCGGGGCGCAGATCCAGATCCTTTGGCGAAGACCAATTGCCGTACCCACCTGTGAACACCGTGATCGAGTCGTTGTAATAATTCGCCACCACCAGCGTCTTGCCATCACTCGAGATAGCCACACCGGCCGCGCAAGGATACACGCCAACTTGGCTGTTGATCTGGATGGCGCCGCTAGGCTTCAAGTTCAGGCCAACGCCCAGCCTGTGGTGCATGGCCAGTTTCGGAGCAGCAGGGGACTCCTCCGCCCAAATTCCAGCGCTCAACGTAATCGTGTGGACGTTATCGTCCTGGCCGCCGGCCACGTAAAAATGCGTGCCGGATGGATCGAAGACCATCCCGTGGTAAGTATTTGGGATCTGCAGGACTTGCTTCTTAATTGGCGTTTGGGTCGAAATGTCGTAGATGAACACGTACTCATTCGAGTCCGGGCCGTACCACGGGTATGACGGCGCGGGGACGCCGGGCGCGTAAACGCGGTTGTATCCGCTGGTCAGAACCAGCAGGGTCCGGTGATCCGGACTCACCACGGTGGTGACCGCTTGCCCGGCCAGCCAGTCTGGCTTATCGGGCAGGCCGGGGTTCAACGTGACGAACTGGGCACCCAGGGGCGCTAGCGGCGTAATCTGTTGGCCTGTATTGGGCAGGGGCTGGGCATGGGCTAGCGCGCCTAAGATGACCAGCGTAAGCGTCAGAACCGCCGCTCGGAGCGGAAAACGCTCGTGAACTTCTCTTCTCATTAGCTTTCGGCTCCTTGGAATAGGACATCCAAACCGCAGTTGAACACCGCGCGCAGCTTTACTAGTGCGGCCGGGCCGAAAAGGTTATCACTCTTACTTTCGACTCCTCGCTGATCCGGTGAGAAAGATCAGACGGCGCGCCCACTTAACGAAAGAGCATATTGTGGGTTGCTGCGATCGCCCGCTAATCTGTGGAAAGAAGCTGGCACGGAATCGCGGAATCCCGCGGCAGGCTGCCAGCATCTTAGGGAGCAGGATTACAACGATGGACGCGATGGTGATCGGCGCAACATTTTTTGGAAGTGTGGCGACAGCATTTGTGGTTCAGAGAGCCGTGTTGGGCGCAATGCTCCGCGCGCTCGGACGCGACAAAGCCGCGAAGCGCTGACCAGCTCTTTTCTCTCGCCAGCCGGTATCTGCATTTCCACCCGTGCCGTAACGCCATTGCTGCGCGTCCACTGCTAACCATTAGTACGATTTCTCCGTTCACCAAATGGGGTCTTTGCAGGCGCTCGGAAATGGCGTCTCCTTAGGGGCAGACCCAATTCTGTCAAGATCCGGAGGTTTAGATGATGAGCCTTCCTCGAACGAGCCACGCTGCAGGCTGGTTCTTCCTGCTCATCTGGCTGCGATCACCGGCGTTGTCCCACGAACCCTCGCTCATCGAAGGGCTCAGATTTTACGAACAGCACAATTACCAGCAGGCCATTTCTGTTTTTCAGGGCATCACCGCGAGGGCGCCTGGTACCAGCGAAGCATGGCGCTGGTTGGGCCGTTCCTACGCCAATGTCGGCCGGACAGACGAAGCCATTGCAGCTTACAAGCGCTCCATCGACCTCGCTCCAGGATACGCGGAGACGTACGTGCTGCTGGGCCTGGAGTACGATTCGCTGGGCCGCCTGCGAGAGGAAATCGAGGTTCTCCAACACGCGATCGAAGTCAACCCTTTATATGTCGATGCCTTCGACTATCTGGCGCACGTGCAAAACCGCACGGGTCATCCTGATGAGGCCGTTAAGCTCGCGAAACAGGCCCTTGCCATCCGTCCGGACGATGCCGAAGCTTATCTGGTGCTGGGCGCGTCCTATGCTGCCACGGGCAAAAACGAACCGGCAGCAGAAGCCATCCGCCAGGCCATCAAGCTCGTGCCGGAGAATGGGAACGCCTATAGCATTCTCGGCGCTACCTACCAGTCTCTGGAACGATATCCCGAAGCCATTGAAGCGCTGAAACAGGCGGCGCAGCTCGACCCGGGCGACGCTCAGGCCCAGTACCGGCTGGGTGCAGCCTACGAAGCGATGGGTTTACGAAATACCGACACCGCCGCTTTCCAGGAAGCGGCGGCCGCCTTCAGCCGCGCGGTCGAGCTTCAGCCTGACCTGGCGGAAGCTCATGCGATGTTAGGTGCGCAGTATTACAGGCTGGGCCGTTCTCAGGAAGCCATCGAGGCCTGCGCTAAAGCCGTTCGCCTCAAACCGGATCATGCGTACGGGCACCTCTGCCTGGGTCTGGCGTCAATAAAAGCCGGCCAGATAGCTGCGGCCCAGCAGGAGGATCAGGCGCTCAAGAAACTGGACCAGAGTATGGCCACCACGCTCTCCGACGCGATCGTCAAGCATCAAGGCCTGGCGGATCGAAAGGTCAGAGGGGAACAGTTTGTCTGGGGCGCGCCGGGAAGCGGGAATTACGGCGTTACTCTACGCAATGACCTGACAGAGACCGTCAGGAATATTGCCTGCGAGGTCGCATTTTATGCCGCGGATGGCGCCAAGCTCGAAGCCGATCCGCTTCGCTATGAAGGCTCGTTATCGGCGGGAGTCACCAAGAAAATCACCGGCAAGGCGGACGCCAGACTTCGCTCTCAGGCGTCGGCCGGCACCGATCCAGCCTCCGCTCGTTCCTCGGTCAGGATCGAGATCCGCATCATCGACTTCGAAATTGCGCATTAAGGCGTGATTCCCGCTCTGAGCCGGGCAATCTGTTCTCCAGCGCCCGTATGGCGTGTTTTTTTTCAACCGCTGCCGTAGAATTACTTCTTGGCGGCGCGGGCGGTCGAGCGCTGGACCAACAGACCTGAACCCCTTTCCGGAGACAAATCATGAGCACTGCCCCCGTGATGGTGTCCATCGGCGACGATGGAATCCTCAACCGAGAAGTATCCCGGACGCTGTCCGCCGTTTGGCTCGATCGTGACCTCGGCTGGCTCGATTTCAACGACCGTGTGCTGGCGGAAGCCTCGGACTCCCGCACGCCGTTGCTGGAAAGAGTGAAGTTTCTGGCCATCTTTAGCTCGAACCTCGATGAGTTCTTTATGAAGCGGATGTCCCTTTTGCGGAAGGGATCCACTCCGCAACGGGTTCGTCTGCTGGGGAGGATTCGCGAGCGGCTACTGGAGAGCCTCGACCGGCAGGCCCGTTGCTACCGGAACACAATCGTGCCGGAACTTAGGGTCCACGGCGTGCATCTGCGAACCTGGGATGAATTGACCGCCAGCCAGCAGGAGGAGGCTAGCTGCTATTTCGATTCCCAGATCTCGCCGGCGCTTACGCCCTTGGTGGTGGATCTGGCGCATCCCTTTCCTTTCCTGTCAAATCTGTCGACATCCCTGGCCTTCCTCCTGCACGATCCACAGCGGGGGGCCACTTCCTACGCCCGCGTAAAAGTGCCCTCGGTGCTGAAACAGTGGATTTCACTCCAAGCCGATGCGCCCTCGGGGCAGAAAGTCTTCGCCTCGCTCCATGAAGTCATTCGGGGCAACGTTCACAAGTTGTACGCGGGCATGCGGCTGGAAGGAACCACGCTGTTCCGGCTGACGAGAGACGCCGAAGTCGAGCTGGACGAGGAGTCAGACGAAGCGCTGCGTGATCTGGTCCGGGAGCAGATCCGGCAGCGCCGCTATGAACCCGTGGTCCGGCTCGAGTTTGCGCGCAACGCGGATGCCTCCATCCGCGAAATGTTACAGAAACGTTTTGATCTTACGCCGGCAGACATCTACGACATGCCGGAAGAGCTGGATTACACGTCTCTGTTCGAGATCGCGGGGCTGCCTTTGCCGGCGTTGAAAGATCCTGCCTGGAGTCCGCTGCCTCCACCGGCCCTAGAAGACAGTCACAACATTTTTGCAGCCATTCGCTCCGGTGACATCCTGGTGCACCATCCTTACGACAGCTTTGAGGACAGCGTGGAGCACTTCATCGCTGCCGCTGCCGATGATCCCGAAACGGTCGCCGTGAAGATGACTGCATACCGGATCGGCGATGATACGCCGTTTGTCAAATCTTTGGTGAAAGCCGCCGAGGGCGGAAAACAGGTGGCCTGCGTAATCGAAATCAAGGCGCGGTTCGATGAAGAGCGGAATCTGCATTGGGCCGCTGAACTGGAACGCGCTGGCGCGCACGTCACCTTCGGCGTTCCCGGCTTGAAGACCCATGCGAAGCTTGCGCTGGTGGTCCGCAAGGAGCCGGATGGCCTCCAAAGCTACGTCCATATCGGCACAGGAAATTATCACGTGCGTACAGCGCGCCTTTACGCCGATATCGGGGTATTCACATGTAATCCGGCGATCACCCGCGGTGTGATCAATCTCTTTCATTACTTAACCGGGCATTCGCTGGCGCCCGCGTGCTGCGAGTTACTGGTGGCGCCCACCACGATGCGGGCACGTCTTCTGGAACTTATCCAACGCGAGATTGCCCACAAACGATCCAATCTGCCCGCACGCATCATCGCCAAGATGAACCAGTTGGAGGATCCGGAATTGATCGAGGCGCTGTGTGAAGCGGCCTCCGCCGGTGTCCCTGTGGATCTGATCGTCCGGGGGTTCTGCTGCCTCCGGCCCAGCGTTCCAGGCCGCACCGAAGGAATCCGCGTTCGATCGATCATTGGGCGTTTCCTGGAACATTCGCGCATTTTCCATTTCGCCGCGGCGCTGGAGGAACCGGCCCAGGGAGACTTCTTCATCGGCTCTGCCGATTGGATGTACCGGAATCTCTCCAAGCGCGTCGAGGTGGTGACGCCGGTTCTTGCCCAGGATGCCCGGGCGAAGCTGTGGGAGATCTTGCAGGTTTGTCTCCAGGATACGCGGCAGGCTTGGGTGCTCGATGGAAATGGAACCTATTCGCAGTTGCATCCTGGCGATGGAAATGAGGAACCCGGAAGGTTCGGAACGCATCGCACTCTGATGGAACTGGCGAGGGCCCGATCCGAAGTTGCGCGTTAGAGTGTCGAACTCACTTACCGCGCCAGCATACAAGTGTAGAATTGTGAACATTGACTAAGAGACGGATATGTTGTTCTGTTACAATCCTGTTACTCTGCCCGTACGCTTGCGCAGCGAGCGGGCACACGCGTATCTTCGTGGAGCCCTTCGCCAGCAAGCCCGGCGCCTCAAACCTGCGGAGCGAACTGGTCAAGCTGCTCGCCAGGAGTCCAGGGATCAAGCTTTCGGATGATCCTTCTTCCGCCGATTTCGTCATCTCTGGAACCGGAGAAACTTTCATCAAAGGCTATCTGGGGACCAATCCCCGCGTCCGGTATCTGAATAGCGACGCCAAGCCCGTCTACGGTGGTTATCTTTCCCTCGAGTTGAAAAATTCGACTCACGAGACCGTCTGGTCCTATCTGGTAACGCCCCGTCGATTCGGGCCGGAGGACATCAATCTCAACCTCGCCGGCCAGATGGTCCGGAAAGTCGCGGAAGCAATTCAAGCTCAGCCAAAGGCTTTGCATCCATGAAATCGCAGCTCCCCGTTTGCCTCCTCGCCGCCGTATGCTCGCTGCACGCGGGCGAAGCCCTGGCAGGAGCTGGAGCCACCTTTCCCTCGCTGCTCTATCAGAAATGGATCGCCGCGTTCCAGGAGAAGTTCCCCGGGATGGCGATTACCTACCGGGCCATCGGGTCAGGCGCGGGCGCCGAGGCGCTGCATAAAGGGGAAGTGGATTTCGCAGCCTCGGATGCGCCGCTTTCCGATGAGGAGCTGGCGAACTTTTCCGGCAAGATTCGTCACATTCCAACCACGGTTGGCGGAGTGGTGCTGGTCTATCATCTGGAAGGCCAAGTGCGCGATCTGCGGTTCACACCCGAGATTTTGGCCGGCATCTATCTGGGCAAAATCAAGCGCTGGAACCATCCTCTACTCAAGGCGGCCAACCGCGACGCCATGCTTCCCGCGCGCGACATCGTCGTCGTACACCGGGCGGACCGCAGCGGCACCACCTACATCTGGACAGATTACCTTTCAAAGATCAGCGCGGAATGGAAGTCGGCTGTGGGCGCAGCGACCGAGGTGCGCTGGCCCACAGGGATCGCAGCCGAATACAACGAGGGTATAGCTGAATTGGTGGCGAAGACGCCGGATTCGATTGGATATGTCGAGTTCATCTACGCGCTTCAATCACACCTGGGCTATGGCGCTGTGCGCAATGCTTCCGGCCGATTCGTGCAGGCGGACCTGGCCTCGCTCGCCGCGGCCGCCGCAACGTTCCAACCCGCGCCGAAGGGAGACCTGCGCTGTTCGATTACCAACGCAAGCGGCCGCAACGCCTATCCCATTGCGGCATTCACATATTTCCTGATCCCGGACAGATTCGCCGATCCCACAAAAGCCCAGATCATGAACACATTCTTGCGCTGGATCCTGGCCAGCGGACAAAAGCAGAGCGCCAGTCTGGGTTTCGTGGCGCTTCCCGATACTGTGGCCAAACAGGCCATGGAGAGCATCGAAGGGCCGCGATAACTTGATGCGATTTCTTGTCGTCTTCATTCTGCTTGGTTGGACTGCGTGGGGCCAGGATACGTCCGACACCGGCGGTCTTGCGGACCGCCTTTGGCTTTCGGGGCAAGCCAACTTCATCAGCCAGGGGCACACCGCGTTCCAGGCTCCATATAGCGGTCCCAACAGCCTGCCGCCGGACGCGCAGTACGTCACCTCGCGGGTCCTGACTCTCTACACTGGATTCCGGCTCACGAACACCACAGATTTCGTCCTGGACATTGAAGAAACCGGAGGAAACGGGATTGGCCAGGCGCTCGGCATTGCGGGCTTCCCGAATCTGGATGTCGTCCGCAACCCGACGCTGAGCCATGAACCCTATGTCGCCCGCGTAATGTTCCACCAGATGATTCCTCTCTCCCGCGAGACCGTCGAGGCGGAACGCGGCCCATTGCAGTTCGCCGGCTCCGTGCCGGTGCGCCGGCTGGATATACGGTTCGGAAAGATGAGCACGGTCGACTGGTTCGACGTCAACGCTGTCGGCAGCGATAGCCACCTGCAATTTATGAACTGGACGCTCGACAACAACGGCGCGTATGATTACGCGGCAGACACTCGCGGGTACACCTACGGACTGGTCCTCGAATACAACGACCGCAACTGGGCGCTGCGCTATGGCCAAATGCTCATGCCGAAGGTTGCCAACGGGATTCATCTCGACGCCGATATCGCTCGCGCGCGAGCGGAGAATTATGAATTCGAATACCGGCATGACTTTCTGTCAAAGCGTTTGACCATTGTGCGCCCGCTCGCGTTCGTGAACCACGCAAACATGGGCAGCTACCGGGAGGCCATCCAGGCTTATCTGGCAGGCGAAGATCCGGTGCCCGATATCACGGCTCACCGCAAGCAGGGGCGGATCAAATACGGCTTCGGTCTGAACGTGGAGCAGGAATTGACCTCCAGCCTGCGCGGGTTTGCGAGGTTCAGTTGGAACGAGGGGCACAATGAATCGTTCGCCTACACCGAGGTGGATCAGTCGCTTTCTTGGGGCGCCGATCTGCGCGGCAACGCCTGGCATCGCAAAGGCGATAAAATCGGCGCGGCCTTCGTTTCCAACGCCATCTCCGGTGATCACCGGGAATATCTGAAGCTCGGCGGCCTCGGTTTTTTGTTGGGTGACGGAAGCCTGAACTACGGTCGCGAGAACATCATCGAGACTTACTACAACACCAAGCTCTGGCGTGGAATTTATGCCTCCTTCGATTTGCAGCGCGTGTGGAATCCCGGCTACAACCGGGATCGCGGTCCGGTGCTGGTGGGAGCGATCCGCCTGCATCTGGAGGGCTCGGTGTTCGCAGTGGAAAGATAGTCGCGCTTCGGGTTTCGTCGGAACTTCCGGTGTGCGATTCTCGTAGCTTCATACAGGAT
>Ga0187817_10001631_pt1 | contig 11119 bp, 8 predicted proteins | sample NC_wetland_sal_i_17_FD_132431 | JGI IMG/M metagenome (GOLD analysis project Ga0187817, IMG submission 132431) | Wetland sediment microbial communities from Neuse River Estuary, North Carolina, USA - SO4_2 | ecosystem: Environmental > Aquatic > Freshwater > Wetlands > Sediment | place: USA: North... | reverse complement strand
TCCCGCCCAAGGTTAAGGAGGCGATCAAGAACCACCAGGTTTTGGTCGGCATGAACCGAGAGATGGTGACTTACTCCAAGGGGCGCCCGCCAAAGAAGGTTCGCGAAAAAGATGGGGACACCGAATATGAAGATTGGATTTATGGAGAGCCCCCGCAGGACGTGGATTTCGTTCGCATCGTGGGCGATGAAGTGACTCGAGTCGAAACCATGAAGGTCGATGGAACCAAGATGGTTCGCAGCGAAAAAGAAGTCGATCTTGGATCCAAGCCAACTCTCGCCGAGACCGCGGGAACTCCGCAGAAGCCTGCCAATGCCCCTACTCTGCGGCGTCCCGGCGAGGAACTGCCGAATGATCGACCCAAAACCATGCCCACACAGCCTGTGCCTCCCCCACCGCCGGTCCAGGGCCCTTCCGGTTCAGGCGGAAATTCGCCAAACGGTCCGAACTCAGATCTCCGCGAATCACGCTGACTTGGCTACTCCGCCGTCCCCTTCTACACTAGAACTGTGAAGATCGCGCTGGGCCAAATCAATCCCACAGTCGGCGATTTCAAGGGTAACGGGGACAAGATCCTCAGCTTTGCCCGCCGAGCTCAGCAGGCAGGGGCCGGACTGATCCTCTATCCGGAACTTTCGATCTGCGGATATCCGCCGCGCGATCTGGTCGAGCGGCCGTCATTTGTTGCCCACAACCGCGAGACGCTGGAGCGAATCGCCTCCCAAGCTTCCGGTATTGCTGTCATCTGTGGCTTGGTGACGCCGGCCCAGGTAGCCACCGGCAAGGCGGTGATGAACTCCGCCGCCCTCCTCAAGGACGGCAAGCTCGCATTTTTACAATCCAAGATGCTGCTACCTACCTATGACGTCTTCGACGAAATGCGCAACTTCGCTCCCGCAGCCAGCCAGGCGGTTTACCCGTTCTGCGGCAAGCAGATGGCCCTCACCATCTGCGAAGACGCCTGGAACGATAAACATTTTTGGAACAAGCGTTTGTACACCGTCGATCCGGTGGAAGCGCTGATTCATGCCGGCGGTAATTTTCTTCTGAATATCTCCGCCTCTCCCTTTTGGATGGGAAAGCGGGAATTTCGCCAGGAGATGCTGGGATCTATGGCGCGAACTCAAAAAGTTCCGGTGGCCATGGTCAACCAGGTCGGAGGCAACGACAGCCTCGTGTTCGACGGTTCCAGCCTGGTCTTGAATCAACGCGGTGAGGTCATTGCCCAGGGGAAATCGTTCGAAGAAGACATCATCTACTTCGATTCCGACAAGCTCACGGGCGAAGTCCACGACCAGATCGAAGGGGCAGAGGCCAATGCTTATGCAGCCTTGGTGCTGGGGACACGCGATTACGTCCGCAAATGCGGTTTTCAGAAGGTGATCGTGGGCCTTAGCGGGGGGATCGATTCGGCGTTGACCGCTGTGATTGCCGCCGACGCTTTGGGGTCTGAAAACGTAATAGGTGCCGGCATGCCGGGACCATACTCTTCGCCCGGTTCGATTGCGGACGCTCGTGCGCTGGCAGAAAACCTCGGCATCCGCTTTGAACTGCTCGCTATCGGCGATATCTATAACAGCTACATAAAAACGCTGAAAGACGTCTTTGCCGGTCGCAAAGAAGACGAAACCGAAGAGAACATCCAATCGCGCGCGCGGGGAACCCTGCTGATGGCGCTTTCCAACAAGTTTGGCGCCATCGTCCTTAGCACCGGAAACAAGAGCGAACTCGGGGTCGGCTACTGCACTTTGTACGGAGATATGGTAGGCGGGCTTGCCGTAATCTCCGACGTTCCCAAGACGTTGGTGTACCGGCTGAGTCACTACGTAAACTCCCGGCGTCCGGTAATTCCCCACGCCAGTCTCGAGAAGCCGCCTTCGGCGGAACTTCGTCCCGACCAGAGGGATAGCGACACGCTTCCTCCGTACGAGGTGCTTGACCCTATTCTCGAAGATTATGTCGAGGAATCGAAGACGGCCGAGCAGATTGCTGCCGACAGGGGTTTCGATGTTACTCTAGTCCGGCGTGTGATCCGCATGGTTGAACGAGCCGAATACAAACGGCAACAAGCTGCGCCTGGTCTCAAAATCTCCGCCAAAGCCTTTGGTTACGGCCGCCGCTTCCCCATTGCGGCAAAATCGGATGTCTAACATCGAAAGACTTCCGGTTCCTAAACACAGAAAGGAAATCATGGATCGTCGCTTCAAATTTCTGATGATTGTGCTCGCGTTGGCCGGGATCTCTTGGGCGCAACAAAAACCTGCCGCCTCCCATCCTGCCGCAAAGGCTGCAACAACCAAGACCGAATCTGCTACCGGGCTTCCATCCGAGGCACTCGTAAATGCCTTTATGGAACAGATGTTCGGCTACGATTCCTCGCTAAGCTGGAAGATTACCAGCATCCGCCCATCGGAAGCCGAAGGCCTGGCAGAGGTAGACGTAACGATTCAAGGACCGCAAGGAGGTCAGGCTCAGAAATTCTACGTCAGTCCCGACGGCCATCATGCCTTGGCTGGACAAATCCTCCCGTTCGGCGCTCATCCGTTCGACGCTGCCAGAAAACAGCTTGAAGAAACCATCAACGGGCCTGCGCGCGGCCCCGCCACGGCACCGGTTACGGTGGTTGAGTTCAGCGACTTACAGTGTCCGCACTGTAAGGACGCCCAGCCGACACTCGACAAACTCGCCTCAGACGCCAAGAACGTTCGCATCATCTTCCAGAATTTCCCGCTCCCCATGCACGATTGGGCAATGAAAGCGGCGGAGTATGCCGACTGCGTGGGCCGCTCTTCCGGCGATGCCTTCTGGAAGTTTATCGAGAGTGTTTACGCCGCGCAGTCCGACATTACAGCGGCGACCGCGGACTCGAAGTTGACCGGCTTTGCGGACAGTGCGGGTGTTAAGGGCGCGGATGTAGCTGCCTGTGCTGCCAAGCCTGAGACGGCTTCCCGAGTGGAGCATTCCCTCGAACTAGGCAAATCACTCGACGTCAACAGCACACCCACGATCTTCATTAACGGGCGGCAGTTGACGGCTGGAGGCATCCCCTACGAGGTTCTGCAGAAACTGGTAGATTTCGCAGCGAAGGAAGCGAAGTGAGCACTACTTGGGGAGCCAGATCTCTGCGCTCTGGCTCTGTTCCAGGTTCACCACGTGCGGCGTAATCACCACCAGCAGCTCGTCCTGTTCTTCTGTCTTACTGTTCGTGGTCATGACCTGGTTCAATCCTGGAACAAACCCCATCCCCGGGATTCCGGTCATGCTGAGCTGTTCGCTGAGAGTCAGTGAAGAAGCTACCACCGCTGGTTCGCCATTTTGCAGACTGATACTGCCCTTATATTGGCGATTGGCAATCACGGGAACACCGTTCAAGCTTTGTCCCGCCAGGTTGCGCAGTTGCATCTCCAACCCCAGGTCCACATCGGAGTTGAGAGAGATTACCGGCTTCGCCTTTATTTCCAACCCCAGATCCTCGTAACTAAAGGAGGGAATCGGCGCTTGGAAGCTGCCATTCTGCAATACCTGGGAAATTGCGGCGGTATTGAAAATCGGGGCGAAACTGGCGTTGATCACGGGATACCGCTGTCCGAAGTGGAAAGTCGCCTCATTTCCTTGCGCTGCGCGCAGCGTCACGTGATTGAGTTGTCTTACCCAGCTCTCGTTCAGTGAAAGTTGTGCTGCCAGCGTGTCCAGGCTGAGCCCCATCAGCGTCAGACCTCCACCGAAGGTTGCCAACGGCTGGCTGAAGATCGAGTTTTGCCCTTGGCCTCCCAGTTGGGCGAGAAGCCCTGAAATGGCTTGTGAATTAGCTTGATTGATCCCTCCGCCGGCGATCAGCTGGTTGATCAGGCTCTGGATGTTTTGTCCACCCAGCGCTACTAGGGCTGCTGCCGGAATATTGAACAGGTTGAAGTTGTTGGGCAGGTGCAATCCGAGGTTGCGCGTCAACTGGTGATCAATTTCGAATACTTGGATATCCAGCAGTACCTGCGGGCGAGTCTTCCCGAAGTTCTCCAGAAATTGCGTCGCGGCCTCGAGCACCTGCACCGGGGCCCGCACCGTGAGCACGCCGGATTGAGCTTGCGCCTGAACGAACCGTATGTCGAAAATCGTTCGCAACAGATTCGTGATCTCTTGAACATCCTGTGGTGTTGTGGCGAAACTAAGCTCAAAGGTACGCAGCGCCATGCGTTGGAACAGGCGGCGGTTTTCCTGCGACTCTTTCGCCACTAGAATCTGGTCTTGAGACAGCGGCGCCCAGAAAGTGCCAGTCACGTCGCAGGCGGCTTGCATTGCTGTGTGGAAGCCGGCGTCGTCGAGATCGAAGTGCACGTGGCGCGAGGCCACGGACTCGTCTAGTGTGGCCGTGATCCCGAAAGTGTGCGCTACCTGTGTCAACAGTTCGCGGGAGTCTCCACGAAAGTGGAAGACATGATGCTCTTCCTTGGGAATAACCCTAAGGACCCCAGAGTCCTGCAGGACTCGCGCACCGGCATTTGGTACCGGTGCCCATTCCTTCAGTGAATCTTGCAAGCGCTGCTGTGCAAACCGATCTTCCGGATCAGCATTCAAGGCACTACGGAACTCGGCCTGAGCTTCCACCGGAAGACCCTTTTCCAGATCTTCATTCCCCTTCCTCACGTGCTCGGACGCCACTGCTTCTCGAGTTACGGCCAATGCAGTCAGGTAATCAATGTTCCTAGGAACTAGCCGGGCAGCGGTATCGAACTCCTGGTAGGCCTCGTCGATATGCTTTTGCTTCTCGAGCTTGAGCGCCTTAGAGAATGCGGCTTTGGCTTTCTTCAAATCAGCCTTGGAGGGATTGCATCCAGGGTCACCTGGAGCTACTTGGGCACAGGGAAGCGTCAGAACGCTCTGCGGATGGTCGGCCGCCAGAACGGGCACACCGAGCAGCGCCAGACCCAGAATTGACCCTCGCACACTCATCCGCACCCTTTCGATTGTAACCGGGAATTCGGGACAGGGGACGGTTCTCGCCATCTTCCTGTAGCTTAGAACGGCGCGATCGGCGAAATTTGCCTAACAAAACTGCCACCGGCCTTTGGTGACCGTTGAAGCCGACGGAGGCAGTCCAGGCCTGATACGAACGGTTACCGGCTAAGGCTTCAAGATCCATCATACGCGCCCGCTCCGGCACTTCTGGCACACCGCTGCGGTTGGAAAGTTCACGGATTTGTCGTATAAGAGTTAGTTGCGACACGCGCGTAGTCTCCTTCCCGTGCGGCCAACGAAGATCCCCGTATTGAGCGAGGTTCCATGTCCAGCCTGACTACCGCGCCCCCCCCCAAAGGACTTGAGGGAGTAGTCGCCACCACCTCCAGCATCTGCTACATCGATGGCGAGCAGGGCGTTCTAGCCTACCGTGGGATCGATATCCACGAACTGGCTGACAATTCCAGTTTTGAAGAAACCTGTTACCTGCTGTGGTTTGGCCAACTGCCTTCGCGCGACGAACTACGGCATCTGCGCGACCGCATGGCGGAAGAGCGCAAGCTGGACGCTTCCATCTACCATCGCATGAGCCTGGTGCCGAAGCACGCTTTGCCGATGGACGTACTGCGCACCATGGTCTCCACTTTGTCCTTCTTCGATCCGGAGGAAAAGAGCAACGACCGCGACGCCAACATTCACAAGGCCATTCGCCTGACCTCACAGATTGCCATGATCGTCGCGGCCTATGATCGGATCCGCAAAGGGAAGCCGGTTGTAGAGCCTGACCGCGCCCTTTCCCACGCGGCGAATTTTCTGCTGATGCTGAACGGAGAATATCCTTCTGAGACTGCCGAGCGGGCCCTCGACATCGCCCTCATTCTTCATGCTGATCATGAATTGAATGCTTCAACCTTCGCCGCCCGTGTGACCGCAGCTACTCTCTCGGATATGCACTCCGCCATTACCTCGGGGATTGGTTGCTTGAAGGGACCGTTGCATGGCGGCGCCAATGAGGCCGTCTTTCACATCCTGCAGGCGATCGCTAGCTCCGGGGCTGACCCGGTGGAATATGTCAAGGGAATGCTGGCCCAGAAGAAGAAAATTCCGGGGTTCGGCCACCGCGTCTATCACACCGAAGACCCGCGAGCCACGCACCTGCGCCAGATGTCGAAAGATCTCGGCAGTTCCAGCGGCCAGCCGAAGTGGTTCCAATATTCGCAGGCCATCGAGGAGTTCATAAAAGCCGAGAAGAAGCTGAATGCCAACGTCGACTTCTATTCAGCGTCGACCTACCATACGCTCGGCATCGACGTGGACCTATTCACTCCCGTTTTTGCAGTATCGCGAATCAGCGGCTGGACGGCGCACGTGATCGAGCAACTGGACGACAATCGGCTGATCCGCCCGCGAGCCGACTACATCGGTCCCGTATACCCTCAGCATTACGTCGGAGTAGACCGAAGATAGAACTTTGTCATACTGCGCGAAGACTGGGCTTCGCGCCGCGAAGCCCAGCCGCAGTCGAAGCATCCCTACCCGCGACATAGGTGCCGGGAGGCTGTCAGCCGCACCGCACAGCTAGGGTTTTTCCACGGTTTCAGCCATGCCACATCAGGGTCCGAAAAGCACCCGGGCTCATTCCGGTCACTTTGTGAAACGCACGTGTGAAATGGCTCTGATCGGCGAACCCGGCCTCTACTGCGATTTCCGCCAGGCGGATCTCCGACGCTAGCATCCGTTGGCACGCGGCTTTGATCCGCAGGCGATGAACGCATTCGCCAATCCCCTCACCGGTGTATTTTCGAAAGACCCGTGACAGATGCACGGGGTGGACCCCGGCTTCGCTGCCCAATGCGTCAAGCGTCAGCCGCTCACAATACTCAGCATTCAGCTTGTCTCTGATGCGGCTCAGCCAGGAGGGAGCGTGCCGGGCGGCCGGCCGCGGCATATGTCCCACATTGGCGATGAGCTCGGCGAGCAAGCATTCGACGTATAGGCAGTCGGTTGTCACCGATGCGCGGGTCTCGCGAAAAAGTCTCAACGCAAGCCAAACCAACTCGCCCCCAGCGCAGTCGTCGCGAGCCGTATCCAGAGTCCCGGAGCAATCTTCAATCCGCGTCCGCCATGTGGAACGAAGCTCGATCTCGAAGAACCGCACACCGCGCGGACCAACCTCGTCCTGATGGGGAATGCCGGCAGGCCGAAATGCAACGGTGAATGCGCCGAACTCCAGCTGCTGCCGGCGATAGAGCTCTCGGTAGTCGCCTTCTAACAGCAGAGCGAAGAATGCAAGCTCGTGGGAGTGTGCAGGCAACTTCCGAGCTGACGAGTGACACAAATCCGTGAAGATCGCGCCGCACTGTTCCTGTTTCTTCTGAACCGCGCCGTAGAAGCTTCCGCCGCTCAATGCTGCAGTAGCCATTCTCGTCAAGCCTCGAATCTCGAAAGGTTGTCTTTGTTCAAGACATTGCCCCCACGCTCGGTTAGACTCGCGTCTCAGAATTTCGATAGCTTTCCAGGGGGTGGGTAAAACAATGCGTATTTGGATGCTGCTTGGTTTCTTGCTGCTGCAATGCGGTTCGGGGCTGGCCCAGACCGATGAAAAGGGCCCTTCGGCAAACACACCGGCCTACACCGCCGAGGGCCGGCTTGTATTCCCAACTAACTATCGCACCTGGATATACCTGACCTCGGGCTTGGATATGAGCTATTCCCCAAACGCCATGAAGATGGATCACTCTATATTCGACAATGTTTTTGTTAACCCTGAGGCCTACCAGGCGTTTCTGGCGACCGGCACCTGGCCTGACAAGACCATGCTCGTGCTTGAGGCTCGCGTCGCGGGTACTAACGCTTCCATCAACAAGAGCGGCCATTTCCAGACCCACGAACTGATGGGACGCGAAGTCCATGTAAAGGACGAGGCTCGCTTTCCCGGAAAATGGGCGTTTTTCGGTTTCGACAGCACAGAGCCATCGAAAATGGTTCCGAAAGAAGCTGCCTGTTACTTGTGTCACGAACAGCACGCCGCGGTCGATACCACATTCGTGCAGTTCTACCCTACGTTGATCGACATCGCCAAGAATAAAGGCACACTGAGCGCCGCTTATCTGAAGGACGAAGCAGCAGCTTCGGCGGCAAAAAGCGAAAAGAAAAAATAGGTCCATCCCCTGCCAGCGTTTGATGTCGATGGAGAACGGGCGTCCGCGCCCGTCTCAGGGTGGATCGATGGGTCTGGCCGGGCCAAACTCGGCATGCTTTTCTTGGCGCAGAGCGTAAAATAGCAGTCATGCGTCGTGTTTACTTCGATAACAACGCCACCACCCCAGTGTTGCCGGAGGTTCTTGAGGCCATGCGGCCTTACTTCACGGAGCACTTCGGGAACGCGTCTTCCATTCATCATCATGGCCAGCAGACGCGGGCAGCGGTGGAGCACGCGCGCGAGTCGGTCGCAGCGCTGCTGGGATGCCGTACTGGGGAAGTCGTCTTTACTAGCGGTGGCACGGAAGGTGACAACCTCGCCGTCTTTGGGCTGGTGGGAGCCGGAGATCATGTCATCACTTCGACGATCGAACATCATGCAGTTCTAAATTCCTGCAAACGTTTGGAAGCGATGGGATGCGAGATCACCTATGTCCCGGTGGATGGCCGCGGACTGGTCGATCCGGATGATGTCCGCCGGGCCCTGCGTTCTAGCAGCAAGCTCATTTCGATCATGATGGCGAATAACGAGACTGGTGTTCTCCAACCCATCGAGGAAATTGGCAAGATCACCGCCGATGCCGATGTGTACTTTCATACGGACGCGGTGCAAGCCGCCGGGAAGGTGCCGATCGAAGTCAAGCGCATCGGCTGCGACCTGCTCTCGATTTCCGGCCACAAGATGCACGCGCCGCAGGGAATCGGTGCGATCTATGTGGGGAAGGGAACTCTCCTGCAACCTATGCTGTACGGGGGAAGTCATGAGCGCTCCCGGCGCGCCGGTACCGAGAATGTCCCCGGAATCGTCGGTCTGGGCAAAGCCGCAGAGATTGCCAAGGCAGCACTAGACCATGGCGATCTGGTGCGCATGGCGGAAATGCGGGATCGCATCCAGGAGAAAATCCTTGCGGACGTGCAAGCCACTGGCGTGAACGGCGAAGGTGCTCCACGCGTCCCGAATACCACCAATATCCACTTCGACTACATCGAGGGTGAGGCCCTGGTGATCGCTCTGGACTTGAAGGGCCTTGCAGTTTCCACCGGCGCCGCGTGTTCATCGGGAGCCATCGAGCCTTCTCACGTGCTCACCGCAATGGGCCTGAGCGCCGACCGTGCGCGAGCCAGCCTGCGCTTTAGCCTGGGCAAGGAGAATACCCCAGACGACGTTGACTTCGCTCTGAGCTTGGTGCCCGAGACCGTGACCCGCCTGCGGGAGCTCTCGCCGGTTTACAATAAGACAGCAATCAGCACTTAGCACTCAGCATTCAGCCAACAAGAGACAATGCGGAGTCCAAGATGCCCGGATCAAACTCAGATACGGGCTGAATGCTGATTGCTGAGCGCCGAATGCCTGAGTCAAAAACCATCGCCGTCGCCATGTCAGGTGGAGTGGACTCTTCCACCGTTGCGGCCATGCTTCGCGCGGAAGGTCATCAGGTCATCGGTCTGACCATGCAGCTCTGGAACCAGCGCCGGCTGGCCGGACATCCCGGCATGCCTGAGGCCGTGCAGGGGCGCTGCTGCTCTCTGGATGACGTGTACGATGCCCGCCGTGTCGCCGAAACGCTGGGCATTCCTTACTACGTTGTCAATCACGAGGAGCGCTTCGAGCGTGATGTAGTGCGACCGTTCGTGGAAGAATACCTGTCCGGACGCACGCCCATACCGTGCAGCCTGTGTAACAACCATCTCAAGTTCGACCAGTTGCTCATTGTCGCCCAGCAAATCGGCGCTGATGCTTTGGCGACCGGTCACTATGCACGCGTGCAGTTTGACGAGAATTGTGGCCGATGGCTCCTGAAGCGTGCCTTCGATCCGGCGAAGGACCAGACCTATTTCCTGTTCGGTCTGACGCAAGAGCAGCTCAGCCGCACGTTATTTCCCCTCGGCGAGATGAGCAAGCCTAAGGTTCGTGAACTGGCACGCCAGCACGGCCTGGCTCTTGCCGAGAAGCCCGATTCCCAGGAAATTTGCTTCGTCCCTGGTGGCGACTACAAGACCTTTCTCGACGCGTATCTGGCGGAAAAGGGCGAGGCACTGCTTGAAACCGCCGGCGAGCTAGTCACGACGAATGGCGACGTCATCGGCGAGCACCACGGGATTCACAACTTTACCGTAGGCCAGCGCAAGGGGCTTGGTGTCGCGACAGGCTCGCCCCTCTACGTCATTCAGATCAAAGGAGACGCCCGGCAGGTAGTCGTCGGTCCGCAGGAGGAGCTCTACTCACAAACCCTGCGGGCGCACCGGGTGAACCCCATCCCTGTAGATGATCTGCGCGAGCCGATGCGGGTCACGGTCAAAATTCGCCACCGTCACGACGCCGCTCCGGGCACGCTCGAGAAGTCCGGCGCAGACGAGGTGCTGGTCACGTTTGACCAGCCGCAACGCGCCATCACTCCGGGTCAGGCTGCTGTGTTCTACGACGGAGATCTTGTGGTTGGCGGCGGCTGGATCGCATCATTTCGCCCGCGAGTCCGATAAACAAACGGGCAGCGCAAACGCGCTGCCCAAAGATTCAAATTCGAAGCCTGCCTAAATAAACATTTCGTCCTGGGCTGCCGGGACGGTCTCGCGCCGCTGTCGTTTTCCTCCAAAGAAAAACTCCAGTCCGGTAGTCAGGCCCTGGACTAGACCTGAGACCTGTCGAATGGGGGAGACCACGGTGTTGTGCACCATATCAGTCGTAGCTTCCACGCGATCCAGCGTGCGCCCCACAAGTTCGTCGGCACGGATTACCTGCAGGCGCGTCCGGTCGATGACGTCACTGACGGTGGCGTCGAGCCGCTCCAGTTGAGCTCGTACGATAGTGCTGGAGTCGCTGGCATTGGTCACCAGCGTCTCGAGTTTGGGCCGCATCTCTGCAAGCATGGACTGAGCCATCTCAGCCGTCGGCAAAACTTTGGTTCGCACTTCACTGGCCAGCGCTTCGACGCGGGCGCTGCTTTGGCGAACTGCCAGGTACATG
>Ga0187817_10001627_pt1 | contig 11129 bp, 7 predicted proteins | sample NC_wetland_sal_i_17_FD_132431 | JGI IMG/M metagenome (GOLD analysis project Ga0187817, IMG submission 132431) | Wetland sediment microbial communities from Neuse River Estuary, North Carolina, USA - SO4_2 | ecosystem: Environmental > Aquatic > Freshwater > Wetlands > Sediment | place: USA: North... | reverse complement strand
TAGTGATCGCCCCAGTTGGCTGGCGACAGCATGCCGGCGAGCAAGATGGGGATGTTGCGCTTCTTCAAGGCGGCGATGATCTTCTCTAGGTTGGCGCGCGTCTCTTTGGGGTCGATGCCGCGCAGCGCGTCGTTGCCGCCGAGCTCGAGGATGACGGCGTCGGTGTCGTCGGGCACGGCCCAGTCGAGCCGCTTCAAGCCATCGGCCGTGGTATCGCCGGAGACGGCGCCGTTGCCGACGACGACGTTGTTCCCGGCCGCCTTCAGCTGCTTCTGCAGCTGCGCGGGGAAGGCATCCTTCGGCCTCAGCCCGTAGCCTGCCGACAGGCTGTCGCCGAAAGCGAGGATGTGCAGCGGTTTGGTGGTCTCCGCCGTCGCGGTGGACAAATTCATCGCACCCGCTAAAGCGTTGACGAGGAACAGCATCCCCACCACGTGTGCGAGGGTGCCTGCTCTACGTCGTGCCGTCATCGGCTCCATGTTTCTGCCTCACCAGTCAGAGAAGGGCATAGGGTGAGGTAAAGCCGTGGTCGGCGTGAGGCAAGACCTTGACGGCCGCAATCCCAACAGCAGCGGAGCCATTTCGCGTCGTGAGCCAGCCGATCGTCGCCCTGCAGAATGTGCAACTCACGCTGACGAGCCGCGCCGGGCCGGTCGAGGTCCTGTGCGATGTGAGCTTGCGCGTCGAACCCGGGCAAGCGCTGGCCGTGGTCGGGCCGTCGGGCTCGGGCAAGACCTCGCTGCTGATGGTCATCGCGGGCCTGGAGCGCGCTTCGAGCGGGCGCGTCGAGGTAGCCGGGCATGACCTGACGCAGCTTAGCGAGGACGAACTCGCGCTGATGCGCGGTGCCGAAATCGGCATCGTGTTCCAGTCGTTTCACCTCGTGCCGACGATGACGGCGCTCGAGAACGTCGCGCTGCCGCTCGAGTTCGCGGGCACGGCCAACGCATTCGAGATCGCGCGCGAGCTTCTGCACGAGGTGGGCTTGAAGCCTCGCGTCGATCACTTCCCGGCGCAGCTCTCGGGCGGCGAGCAGCAGCGCGTCGCCATCGCGCGTGCTTTGAGCCGGTCGCCGAAGCTCATTCTCGCGGACGAGCCGACCGGCAACCTCGACGGCAAGACCGGCCGCCAGGTGATCGATCTTTTGTTCGGGCTGCAGCGGCGCCGGCAGGCGACGCTCGTTCTCGTCACCCACGACGCGCAACTTGCCGGCGCTTGCGAGCGCACGATCCGCATGGCGGATGGGCGCATCGAGCGCTCGGTCGAGCTCGTCGCATGAGCGCGACGGACGCGGTCCCCTCCACCGTGCGCGGCCGCGACTGGCGCCTGCCCGTCGTGCTCTCGATCGCGTTGCGCGAGCTGCGCAGCGGATTTGCTGGCTTTCGCATCTTCATCGCCTGCGTTGCGCTCGGTGTCACCGTGATCACCGGCGTGGGCGCCGTGTCGGACGCCTTGCGCGCTGGCTTCGAACGCCAGGGCGAGGCGATCCTCGGCGGCGACCTGACGGTGTCGCGCATGCACGTGCGCGCCGTAGGCGAGGAGCGCGCTCAGCTGGAGAAGCTGGGGCGGCTCTCCGAGACGGTGACGCTGCGAACGATGGCCCGCCGCGTCGACAACGCCGATCAGGCACTCGCCGAGCTGAAGGGCGTCGATGCCGCCTATCCGCTGGCCGGCCATGTCATCCTCGCCACCGGCGGGTCGCTGCTGGAGGCGCTACAGCGCGGCGCCGTCGTCGATCCGGCGCTGTTGCAGCGGCTGGGGCTGAAGGTCGGCGATCCGGTCATGATCGGCACCGAGCAAGTGCCGGTGGCGGCGGCGCTCAAGGCGGAGCCCGACGCCCTCTCCGACCGCCTGACCTACGGCCCGCGCATTTTTGTCTCGCAGGCGACGCTCGACAAATCGGGCCTCGTCAAGCCCGGCACGCTCATCCGTTGGCGCTACGCTCTGAAGCTCGCCGGCAGCAAGCGGGCGAACGAGGACGACCTGAAAGAATTGCGCGCGCGCGTGGAGGCTGGGCTCCCGGAGGCGGGCTTCACCATCACCGACCGCCGCGATCCCTCTCCGCAGGTCACGCGCACGCTCGACCGCCTGCGGCAGTTCCTGACGCTGATCGGGCTCACCGCGCTTCTGGTCGGCGGAGTCGGCGTCGCCAACGCGGTCGCCACCTTCATCGACAAGCGGCGCACGGTGATCGCCACCATGAAGAGCGTCGGCGCGACGAGCCGCACGGTGCTCTTAATCTTTCTCGCGCAGGTGACAATCGTTGCCGTCATCGGCATCTCAATCGGGCTCCTGCTCGGCACCGCACTGCCGCTCGTCCTCGGCGCTCTCTACGGCGATCTGTTGCCGATCCACGCCGAGATGACGGTGTCGCCCTTGAGCCTCATCTCGGCCGCGATCTACGGGCTCGCCGTGTCGCTGCTGTTCACGCTGTGGCCGCTCGGCCGCGTCGAGCGTGTCAGCGCCAGCGTGCTGTTCCGCGACGAGGTGGCGCCGGAGCGCGTGTGGCCGAGCGCCTGGATCATCGGCGCGACGATCGCAACTGCCGCGCTGCTCGTCGGCTTCGCCGTGCTGAGCTCGGATTCGAAACGCATCGCCTTCTACTTCTGCGGTGCGCTCGCCGTGATCTTCGCGGTGTTTTTAGGACTCGGCTCCGCGGTCACCGTGCTCGCCCGCCGCTCACCCCGGCCTCGGCTGCCGGAGCTGGCGCTCGCCATCGGCAACCTCGGGGCGCCCGGCGGCCTCACCCGTTCTGTCGTGCTGTCGCTCGGGACCGGACTTTCGCTTCTCGTGGCGGTGGCGCTGGCCAATGCCTCGCTCGTCAGCGAGCTCAAGGAGCGCCTGCCCACGCGCTCGCCCGACTATTTCGTGCTCGACGTGACGAAAGAGGATTTCCCGGCGATCACCGAGTTCGTGCAGCGCGACATTCCGGCGGCGGTGCTGGAAGAGGCGCCGATGCTGCGCGGGCGCATCGTGCGCTTCAACGACACGCCGGTCGAGGAGATCAACGCTCCGCCCGAGGCGCAGTGGGTGCTCAACGGCGATCGCGGGCTCTCGTACTCCGAGACGGTGCCGAAGGGCTCCAAGGTGGTGGCGGGGCAATGGTGGCCAGCCGACTACGCGGGCGAGCCGCTCGTCTCCTTCGAGGCGGAGCTCGCGGGCAAGCTCGGCTTGAAGCTCGGCGACACGGTGACGGTCAATGTGCTCGGCCGCAACGTGACGGCGCGTGTCGCCAACCTGCGCGAGGTGAAGTGGGAAAGTCTCGCCATCAATTTCGTGATGGTGTTCTCGCCCAATACGCTGAAAGGCGCCCCGCACAATCTCTTGGTCACGATCTCGCTGCCCGATGCCACGCCGCCGGCGACCGAGGCCCAGACGATCCGCACACTCGGGCGCGACTTTCCATCAGTCACCGCGATCCGCGTGCGCGACATCCTCGACGCGTTCGGCTCGGTGTTCGCCAAGGTGATGATCGCGGTCCGCGCCGCCGGCAGCGTTACGCTGCTAGCGGGCGCGCTCGTGCTCGCCGGAGCGCTGGCGACGGCGCAGCGCCGCCGCATCCTCGAGGCAGTCATCCTGAAGACGCTCGGCGCCACCCGGCGGCGCATCCTCGCCGCGCACGTCTTCGAGTACCTGCTGCTCGCGGGCGCCACCGCCCTGTTCGCGATCGCCCTCGGCGCAGCGGCGGCCTGGCTGGCCGTGACGCAGGTCATGAACATCGGCTTCACGTTCTCGGCTGGGGCGGTGGCGCTTGCGCTCGCGCTTTCGCTGGCGCTCGTCCTGCTGTTTGGCGGCGCGGGGACGTGGGCGGTCTTGCGGGCTCCTGCAGTGCCCTACCTGCGCTCGGAGTGAAGCTGTTGAAAACGCCCATTTTTCCGGCGGCTAAACGGAATTTAAGGCTTCAAATATCACTCTCAGCGCGCCTTGAAAGCATCATGGCTGCAGCGCATATTTCAGCTGTGATTTGGCGGCTTCCGCCGAATAACTAAAGGGAAGGGTTCGATGGCTCAGCTCGACAACAGGTACGCGCAATCCCCGACGGCAGTTCGCGCGGGCGTCGCGGTGGACGAGGGCCTGCGCGCCTACATGCTCGGCGTCTACAACTACATGGCCGCCGGCGTGGCACTGACGGGCGTCGCGGCCTATCTCACCAATCAGCTCGCAGGCGGCAGCCTAGAGACGCTTACACCGCTGGGGCAGGCGCTGTACTTGTCGCCGCTCAAGTACGTGATCGCATTTGCCCCTCTCGCCTTCGTGCTCATCGCGTCATTCCGGATGCAGTCGATGACGGTCGCAGGGGCGCAGCTCATGTTTTGGACCTTCGCGGCGATCATGGGCGTATCGATCTCCTGGATCTTCCTCGCCTTCGCCGGCCAGTCCATCGTGCAGGTGTTCTTCATTACCGCGGCGTCGTTCGGCGCGCTGAGCCTCTGGGGCTACACGACGAAGAGGGACATCTCCGGCTGGGGCTCGTTCCTGTTCATGGGCGTCGTCGGCCTCATCATCGCGATGGCCGTCAACCTCTTCCTGCAGTCGAGTGGGCTGCAGTTCGCCATCTCCGTGATCGGCGTGCTGGTGTTTGCGGGCCTCACCGCCTACGACACGCAGCGGATCAAGGACGGCTACCTCATGGTGCGCGGCAATGCCGAGCTGGTTGCCAAGAGCGCCATCATGGGTGCGCTGAACCTCTACCTCGACTTCATCAACATGTTCCTCTTCCTGCTGCAGCTGTTCGGCAACAGCCGCAACTAGCCGGGCGACACAGCAAACACACGAAGAGCCCCGCTTTCGCGGGGCTCTTTGTTTTCCACCTCTCCCCGCGTGCGGGGAGAGGGTCGGGGTGAGGGGCAGCTGTTTGGGCGGTGCCGGTTTCTGCCCCTCACCCTAACCCTCTCCCCCTGAAGGATGGGGAGAGGGGACTGAAGCAATAAAGGGCGGCCGTTAGACGCTGACGAGGCGCGCGCGGTCTTCCAGCACGTGCAGAACGCGGCGCAGATCGTGGCCGCGCTTCAGGATCAGTCCCGCCGGCGCGACCACCGAGTAGGCGCCCTGCTTGCGCGCGAGCCGCGGCGTCTTCTCGATGCGGAAGAGCGGGCACTCGCTAGCGCGGCGGAAAATGGAGAATACGGCCGTCTCGCGCCCGAGATCGATGGCATAGTCGCGCCACTCGCCGGCCGCGACCTTGCGGCCATAGATGGCGAGGATCGCGCTTAACTCGTGGCGGTTGAAGGAGGTGAGTCGCTGGGCGTCCGGTGCTGGGCTTGCGTGCGGCAGTGGGCCGCGAAAGCCGCCCGCTTTGCGCGGGCTGAATATTATCGGTTCGGTTTCGCTCAATGGCGCCTCCCTTTGGTGACACAAATATGATCGCGCCGCTCGCTTCGGATTTCAAGGCCCCGCCGCGCTTGGGTTGCGGCGCGCGTTGAAGCAACTGCGCGTCTTCGCGGCACGGAAAATCCCTGAATAGGTCAAATTCAGGTCCTTGCGCGGCCAACGATCCGCCCCAAACCTTTGCGACCTTGCGATCGTTGCCTCTAGGCCCGATCCGGACTAGGCCGCCTCCGGATCTCAGCCCCCCAGCCCCCCGGGGCTGCTTTGTCGGATCGGGCCTTGTTAGGCAGCGACCAATCCCTGAACTCCTAGTCCCCAGAGCACGATTGGGCCGGTTTCCCCACCGGCCCTTTTTCATGTCGGGACGATTTGGAGGCTTGCTGGCGCCGCACCGGCTGCCGATAAGCGTATGAGCGAAGAGATTTGCGAAGGATCATCGGCGGTGGCGACGCGCACGGGCAAGCGAGGAAGCGGGAAGGCAAGCATCAACCGCCGAGCGGCGGCGCCGGCGCGGCGAGCCTTAACGCGCGGCAATCCGCTGCTCGGCAAATGGTCGACGCCGTTCGCTCTGCCCCCGTTCGAGAGCATCGAGCCATCACACTTCGCGCCGGCGTTCGCTGCGGCGCTGAAAGAGCACAACGCGGAGATCGCGAAAGTCGCGGCGCAGAGCGCGCGGCCGACGTTCGCCAATACCATCGCGCCGCTCGAGCGCAGCGGGCGGGCCTTGAACCGCGTGAGCGCGGTGTTCTTCAACCTCGCCGGCGCGCACACGAGCGAGGCGCTGCAGGCTGTGGAGCGCGAGATCGCCCCAAAGCTCGCGGCGCACGAGACGGCCGTGATGCTCAATCCGAAAATTTTCGCGCGCGTGGAGGATCTCTACAAACGCCGCGATCGCCTGCGCCTGACGGACGAGCAGCGGCGCCTGCTGGAGCTGCATCACACCTGGCTCGTGCGCGCCGGCGCCAAGCTCGGCCGCAAGGCCAAAGCGCGCGTCGCCGAGATCAACGAACGCCTCGCGACGCTTGCCACGCAGTTCGGCCAAAACGTGCTGAAGGACGAACAGTCCTGGCGCCTGGCGCTCGACGGCGAGCGCGATCTCGCCGGGCTACCGCCTTCGGTACGCGCGGCGGCGGCCCGTGCGGCGGCAGATATGGGCGTCAAGGGCAAGCATGTCGTCACGCTGTCGCGCTCGAGCGTCGAGCCGTTCCTGCAGTTCTCCTCGCGCCGCGACCTGCGCGAGCAAGCCTTCACCGCCTGGACCAAGCGCGGCGAGATGGGCGGCGCCACCGACAACCGGGCGATCACCGCCGAGATCGTGGCGCTGCGGGCGGAGCTCGCCAAGCTGCTCGGCTATGACAGCTACGCCGACTACAGCCTCGACGACGCCATGGCGAAAACGCCGGGCGCAGTACGCCATCTCTTGACCTCGGTATGGCCGGCGGCGGTGCGCCGCGCCGCGCAAGAGCGCGAAGCACTGCAGGAGCGCGTGCACGTCGAGGGGGGCAACTTCGAGATCGCAGCCTGGGACTGGCGCTACTACTCGGAGAAGGAACGCAAGGCGCTCTACGATTTGGACGAGGCCTCGACGCGGCCCTACTTCACGCTGGAGACGGTCATCGCCGCGGCGTTCGACACCGCCACGCGCCTGTTCGGTTTGCGCTTCAAGGAGCTCGGCGACGTCCCGCGCTATCACCCGGACGTGCGCGTGTGGGAGGTGACGGCCGAGCGCGGCACCCACGTCGGCCTGTTCCTCGGCGACTACTTCGCGCGCCCTTCGAAGCGCTCGGGCGCGTGGATGAGCGCCTTTCGCTCGCAGGCGAAGGTTTCAGGCAACGTGCACCCGATCATCGTCAACGTGATGAACTTCGCGCGCGGCGAGGAAGGCGAAGAGACGCTGCTTTCACTCGACGAGGCGCGCACTCTGTTCCACGAGTTCGGCCACGGCCTGCACGGGCTGTTGTCGAACGTGACCTATCCGTCGATCTCCGGCACGAGCGTGCCGCGCGATTTCGTCGAGCTGCCCTCGCAACTCTACGAGCACTGGCTGATGGTGCCGGAGGTGCTACAGCGTTTCGCGATCCACTATCGCACGGGCAAACCGATGCCAGCGAAGCTCGCGCAGCGCATCAAGAAGGCGCGCAACTTCAACCAGGGCTTCTCGACGGTGGAATACGTCGCGTCCGCGCTCGTCGACATGGAGCTGCATGCGCTTCCCGAGGTGAAGGAACTCGACGTCAACGCCTTCGAGCGCGCGACGCTCAAACGCCTCGGCATGCCGCGCGAGATCGTCATGCGCCACCGCATCCCGCACTTCCTGCACATCATGGGTGGGTACGCGGCCGGCTATTACAGCTACATGTGGTCGGAGGTGATGGATGCCGATGCGTTCGCGGCCTTCGAGGAGGCCGGTGACGCCTTCGACCCGGCGACGGCGAAGCGCCTAAAGACTTACATTTACTCAGGCGGCAACGCGCGCGATCCGCTGGAAGCCTACGTCGCCTTTCGCGGCCGCGCGCCCGAGATCGCCGGCATGCTCAAGAAGCGCGGGCTCGAGGGGTAGCCGCGTCACAAGCCGCGCCGCTCTAAGTAAACCTCTGGAAGTCGTTGGCCTCGGAGGTGAGGAGTTCCAGGAAGCGGACGTTGATGTAGATGTTCTCCCGCCCTTCCTGCCTTTCCTGCAGCACGCCTTTCGCCACGAGCTCCTTCAGGTATTTGCTGGCGGTGGCCCTGTTGCCGAGCTTCGCCTCGACCACGTCGCCGATGCGGCTGTAGGGCTGCGTGAAGATCACCTCGATCAGCTCGCGGCTGTAGATCTTCGGCGAAGCAGAGCTCACGTAATCGACGGTTGCATCCATTAGATCGCCGATGGCGCGAATCTTCGCCGTCGTCCACAGCGAGGTCTCCTCGACGGCGGTGAGCATGTAGAGCAGCCACGCTTCCCACGCGCCCGAAGTCGTCACGGCGAGCAGGCGATCGTAGTATTCGCTGCGGTGCTCGTTGATGTAGCGGCTCAAGTAGAGGATCGGCAGGTCGAGGAGACCTTTGTCGATCAGGAACAGCGTATTGAGGATGCGCCCCGTGCGGCCGTTGCCGTCGGTGAAGGGGTGAATCGCCTCGAACTGATAGTGCGCGGCAGCCATGCGGATGATCGGGTCGAGATCGTCCTTGCCGTGCAGGAACCGCTCGAGGTCGGACAGCTTCTCGCGCAGCACCGCTTGCCCCTCGGGTGGTGTGTAGACGATCTTGCCGCTCGGATGGTGCGCGAGAGCGGTGCCCGGGACCTGGCGAATGTCGAGGGCGACGTTCTTGATGGCCCGGCAGACCAGAACGGCGGTGCGCGTGCTGAGGGGCTTTTCCTGCACGTCCTTGAAGCCCTGCATGAGGGCGGTCCGGTAGCGCAGGGCCTCTTTGGTCGCGTCGTCGGCCTTTTCGGGATCGATGTTCGCGAATTTGAAGAGGGTGTCGTTGGTGGTGACGATGTTCTCGATAGCGGAGCTGTCGCGGGCTTCGCGCAGGGGAATGGAATTGATCAGTACGTCCTGGTTGGGGATCAGCCGGGCCGCCTCCTTGAGGCCGGCGAGCGCTCTGCCGGCGCCGACGCACTTGCGCAGTACTGGCACTGTTTCGAGCGTTCGACTGGGGGGAAGGGGGGGTAAGGAGTTAAACGGCTTCGTCGGATTTAATTTCGACGTGTTCAAATTCTGAGCTTTTTTGACCATATCTCCATGATATGTGCAGACGGTGAACAGGTCCAGAAGATATGTTCAAAAAATCGTCTTTTTTGTACATATCTAGGCGATATGTACGCCGTGCGACCATATCGACTGCGCCCCTACCACAGCCCCGTCCAGGCGGCGCCGAGGATGGGGCCGCCCTTGCCCTGCTGCAGGAGCACGATGCACGCCTCCGTCTCCGGACGCATCACCGCATTGCGCGCGAGCTGCAGGTTCATCGCCTTGCCGTTCCACGTGCCGACCGGCAAGAGCTCGCGCACGATGTTGGTATAGGTGAGCGTCTTGCCCTTGTTTTCGCCCTGCTGCACGGGGACTTTGGCGACCTTCTGCACCACCGCGAACCAGATCGTCGCCTCCTTAGGCGCAGTGCCCGCCGGCGCCTCGCCGGCTTCGATGACGATGGCGTTACGCTCGTGCCAGAAGCGCAGCGGTACGCGCATGGTCTTCAATTTCTCGTCCGTCTCCTTGATCGCGGCGTTGATGGCGCTCTCGTCGCTGCCGTTGACGCCCATCATGCCGTTGACGACGACCTGCGGCGTGTAGATGGCGCCGTCTCCGCGCGCCTTGGCGTAGGCCTTCTGCCGCTCGCTGTTCTTGTCGGAGGCGAGCGTGTCCTTCCAGCCGAGGTAGTCCCAGATGTCGACGGGCAGCGAGATGGCGACGACATCGGGCCGCTGCGCGAAGTTCGCGAGCACGCCATCGGCCGGCGGGCAGGTGTCGCAGCCCTGGCTGGTGAAGAGCTCGAGCACGTTCTTGGGTGGCCCGAACGACGGATTGATGCCCGGCTCCTGGGCGGCGATGCGCGCGGAGGGCACGAGAAGGGCAACCAGCAGAGCGAGGAAGGACGCAAGCCGCATTAGGGCGCACTACCTAGAGGAGCAACTCCCAACAATAGACTAATCGCCGCTCCCCGCTCCTTCAACGGCTGTCACAAAAGAGTGAGTCCTGGCGATCGGGAAGAATTCTTACGCCGCCGCAAGGTTGCGCAGAACGTGGTGAAGAATGCCACCGTTCCTGAAGTACTCGATCTCGTCGAGCGTATCGATGCGGCATTGCACCGGCACCGCCCGGACGGTGCCGTCGAGCGACGTGATCTCGGCGGTCATCATCTGCCGCGGCTTGATGCTCGTGACGCCGGCAATCGTTACGGTTTCGTCACCTTTGAGTTGAAGCACCTGCCAGCTCGTACCTTCCGCGAACACGAACGGCACGATGCCCATGCCGACGAGATTTGAGCGGTGGATGCGCTCGAACGACTGCGCGATGACGGCGCGCACGCCCAAGAGGCTCGTGCCCTTGGCCGCCCAGTCGCGCGAGGAGCCGTTGCCGTACTCGACACCGGCGAAGACGACGAGCGGCACGCCTTCCGCCTTGTAACGCATGGCCGCGTCGTAGATCGGCATCCGCTCGCCCGACGGGTAGTGGACCGTGACGCCGCCCTCCTTGACGTTGCCGGCGGCATCCTTGGCCATGAAGTTCTTGATGCGGATGTTGGCGAAGGTGCCGCGCATCATCACTTCGTGGTTGCCGCGCCGCGTGCCGTACTGGTTGAAGTCGGCGACCGCCACGTTGTGCTGCAAGAGGTATTCGCCCGCGGGCGAGGTGGCCTTGATGGAGCCGGCGGGCGAGATGTGGTCGGTCGTGATCTTGTCGCCGAAGAGCCCGAGAATGCGCGCGCCGACGATGTCGGTGATGGGCCGCGGCGTCTTGCTGATCCCCTGGAAGTAGGGCGGGTTGCGCACGTAGGTAGAGGCCCCGTCCCAGGCGTAGGTGAGCCCGCTGCCCGAATCGATGGCGCGCCAGCTGGCGTCGCCGTTGAACACGTCCGCATAGCGCTCGACGAACAGCGCGCGCGTGATGTTCTGCGCGATGAAGGCCTGGATCTCCTGCGAGGACGGCCAGATGTCCTTCAAATAGACGGGCTTGCCGTCGCTGCCCATGCCGAGCGGTTCTTTGGTCAGGTCTTTTTGCACTGAGCCGGCAAGAGCATAGGCGACGACGAGGGGCGGGGAGGCGAGGTAGTTCGCCTGCACGTCGGGGCTGACGCGGCCCTCGAAGTTGCGGTTG
>Ga0187817_10001626_pt1 | contig 11130 bp, 11 predicted proteins | sample NC_wetland_sal_i_17_FD_132431 | JGI IMG/M metagenome (GOLD analysis project Ga0187817, IMG submission 132431) | Wetland sediment microbial communities from Neuse River Estuary, North Carolina, USA - SO4_2 | ecosystem: Environmental > Aquatic > Freshwater > Wetlands > Sediment | place: USA... | reverse complement strand
GAGCCGTCGTCGCATCCCGCCTGAGTAGGTCGAAAGCAGCTTGTGAGCGGCGTCGGTGAGGTCGAACTGCTCCAGCAACTCGGCCACCCGCCGCCGCCCAGCCTCGCGGCCGAGGTGGCGAAGGTCGGCCATCAGCTGCAGGTTCTCGGCGCCGGTGAGCAGGTTGTCCACGGCTGAGAACTGGCCGGTGACCCCGATGACGGCCCGCACCCCGTCGGGGTCGGTGACCACGTCGTGACCGGCGATGCGCATGGAGCCGGAATCGGCCGGGATCAGGGTGGACAAGATGCGGACCATCGTGGTCTTGCCGGCCCCGTTGGGGCCCAGAAGCGCCAGGATCGTGCCCTCCTCCACGGCCAGGCTCACCTTGTCGAGCACCAGATGGTCATCGAACGACTTGCACATGTCCTGGGCCACGATCCCGCTCGCAGCGGACACGCTTGTCATGGCCTTCTCCCTCCTTGCTGTGTGGTCGAACCGTCGGGAAGCTCGCCCGCGGCACGCAGCGCCTCCCGCTGCGCGATCCACTCCTGCTCCAGGACCGGCAGCCGCCCGACCAGGAAATCGGAGAATGCGGCCCACTCCAGCAAGATCGCTTTTCGCTCAGCTGGCGCCCCGGCCAGCAGGCGCAGACCCTCTCGGGCGAGGTCGGCCATCTCCCGGTACTCGGAGACGTCGAAGCCCATCGCGTGGGACGACGACATATCGATGCGGACCCGGTCCATCCGCTCGCCGGCAGCCCGGGAGCGCTGGATGAGCCCGAGGTGCTCCAGCACGTTCACCGCGCCGGCGATCGCGCTCCGGCTCGCCAGCAGGGCGTCGGCCAGCTCGCTGATGCTCTGCTCGCGCGGGTCGCACACCGCCAGGTAGCCGATCAGCCGGCCCACCATCGGGGCCATCCCGAAGCGCCGGGCATAGAAGCGCCCGGCATGGTCGGCAAACGTGATCTCACCGTCACTGGGCATGCCAACCACCCTACACAGTCTCCTGAGATAACACAAATCTGTGTTATCTCAGCACGGCCACGAAGGCCGGATAACGCCCAGAAGGATTCGTTGCCAGTCACGAAATGCGGGCCAGAACCACGTCGCTCCCGAGAGTCGCGCCCGAGAGTCATGGTCTCACTCCGTCAGGTCTCCACCCACATGTGCGTTTCACCAAGGCCGGCGGGGACGGTCATCCTCACAGCACATTCCCGCCGTTCCCCCGCTCTCAGCGAGGCGCTGCGAAACGGCTCGGGCCGATGCTCCGGGCCGCCGTTGTTAGTACTGTGACGCTGAGGAGGTTTCGGTCATGACCACCGCGATCATCGGCACTGGAGGGATCGGATCGGCCATCGCCCGCCAGCTCGCCTCAGGCGGCGAGACCTTGCGGCTCTCGAGCGCCGACCCTGAGTCGGCACGAGCGCTGGCTGCGCAGATCGGTCGCGCTGCGGTCGTGGCCGTCGACAACCGCGACGCGTTGCAGGGCGCCGATGCCGTCGTCCTCGCGCTGCGGTTTACCGTGCTGAAGGGCGTCATAGGCGAGATCGCCGACCCGCTAGCCGGCAAGCTTGTGGTTGTTCCGAGCAACCCGCTCAGCATCGACGCACAGGGTAACGTCTATCGTCTCCTGCCGGAAGGGCAATCCTCTGGCGAGGTCGTGGCCGGGTGGTTGCCGGCGGGGGCGCGCTTGGCCATGGCGTTCGGAACCATGTCGGCCGGTGTCTTCGAGTCCTCTAGCAACCGGTCACCGGAGCTGGCGGTCCTGTTCTACGCGACCGACGACGACCGTGCTGGCGAGGAAGTCGAGCGGTTGATCCGGACGGCCGGCTTCGAGCCGGTGAAGGTCGGCGGGATTGAACAGTCGGGTCGACTCGAGGTGGGCGGCGACCTCCACGATCTCGTAGTAGGCCCCGCCGAGGCGCGGTCATTGATCGGTGGGGCCTGATCGATTCGCCGCCCTGGCCGGGGGCACATCATCGGTCGGGCCTTCGCCCAGATGGTCTTGACGGCGCTGACCATCAGGTGTCGAAGGGCGTGGCGACCGGTGGCTCAGCGTGCCCGAGCCGTCATTAGGCCCAATCCCGTTCCTGCAGGCCAGTGCCCATTTGGCGCTGCTAATGCGAAGCGCCCCCAGCAGGACTCGAACCTGCCCTTACGGCTCCGGAGAGAGCAAAATTTAGCTCTCTGAACTACACAAATGCGCCAAAGCAAGCAATTGTGGAGCGCTGTGACCCACCCACAGTACGCGGGGACGACAGTCACAGGTTCACTGTCCTTCGGCACTCGACGGCAGCCATCCGACCCGGTGCAGCACTTCCTCGGCGACCACTGTCGCGGGCCGGTTCTCGTTGTCCACCAGGTGGTCTTCGACCTGTGCCCGCTCAAACACCTCCGCGGTGTGGGTGGCGGCGTCCAGGAACCAATCCGGGTCGCTGGCCTCCCGGGAGCGGATGCGCTCATGCAGCACCGCAAGGGGTGCCAGGAGCCGGACCACGGTGATCTGGGCGCCCGGCACCGCCTCGGTCACCCGCCGCAGCAGGCTCCGGGCCTCGAGCACGCGCGCAAAGATGAGCCGGTCAGCGCCGGCCTGGTGGAAGTTGGCCCACATGCACGCCAGGTTGCGGTGACTCACCCGCTCGTTCCCCAGGTCGTCGGCGGGGACGGGCCAGCACTGCTCGATCCGGTCCAGGTCGACCAGTGCGTGGGGGACGTCCGCCTGGCGCAGCAGCCATGCCGCCTCGGCAGCGATAGTCGACTTCCCGACCCCGACCGGTCCGGTGATCACCAGTACGGGCACTGGGGCTGTCATGGCCCGATCTCCGGCGGCCCCCGAGGCGGTGTGCTTGTGTGTTGCGCCGGTCATCTGGTGCTTCCTTCATCAAGACGGGCCAGTAGGAATGGTCGCAGAATGCAGCCCCGAGCTGGTTGCGTCCATGCTCGCAGCCTGCCGCTCGATCGGGCACCGCCAGGGGCCAAGGTTCGTCGCCTTCTACGGGTGCATGTTCTACGCGCTGATGCGGCCCTCTGAGGTCGCCGCGCTCACCAAAGCCAGCTGCCACCTGCCCGAAGACGGCTGGGGCACCTGAACTTCGCCGACTCCTCGCCCGCCGCAGGCAAGGCCTACACCGACGACGGCGCCGTGCACGAGCACCGCGGCCTGAAGGGCCGCATCAAAGGCAGGCCCAACCCGAACGCCCGCAGGCGGCCCGGATCTAGGATGGACGGGCTGGGCCGCCCGCCTGTCCGGCGGGATCAGAGCAGAGGACTGGGGATGACCGAAGACCTGCCGGAAGAGCCTGCGCAGACCGGGCTGACCCCCGAACTGATTTTGCAGCTGGCCACGTCTTTCATGGCCACCAGGTACCTGATAGCCGCTGTCGAGGTGGGGATGTTCGAGGCCTTGGGTGACGCGGCGCTCGACCTGGACGCTTTGGCGGCACGGATCGCCGTACCCAAGCGGACCACACGGATCTGCGCCGACGCCATGGCGGCGCTCGGCCTGCTGGAGCGAGATGGGTCCCTGTACCGGAACAGTCCTGCGGCGGACGCGTTCCTGAGCGGACGGGGTGCCCGTGACCTGCGTCCGTTCCTCCGCTCCATGGATCGGACCTACCCAGCCTGGGCCGAGTTCACCGAAGCCATCCGGGCGGGCCGGGGTCCCGGCTTCATCACCCGAATGGACCCTGAGGCCCAGCGGGTCTACTCCGCCGGGGTCGAGTCCGTGAGTGTGGGCTCTGCCCGCGCGCTGGCCGAAAGTTACGAGTTTGACCGGCACCGGCAGCTCCTGGACCTGGGCGGAGGGACCGGCTCGTTCTTGGTGCCCATCCTCGAGCGCCACCTTGCCATCGAGTGCGGGTTGTTCGAGCTTCCACAGGTAGTCACGCTGGCCAGGGAAAATCTCAAGGCCCACGAGTCAGACGGTCGAGTCCGGTTCTACGAGGGGGACCTGCTCCAGGACCAGCTTCCCACGGGCTATGACGCGTTCTTGCTGGCCAACGTGGTCCACATCTTCACGCCGGAACACAACCGGGATCTCCTGGAGCGCGTGCACGCCAGTGCGCCGTCCGGGGCGCGCCTGTTGCTCGTGGACTTCTGGACCGATCCCACCCACACTCAGCCGGTCTTCGCCGCCATTATGGCCGGGCAGTTCCTGCTGAGCGGCGGGGAAGGCGACGTGTACAGCGAGGACGAGATACGCGACATGCTGGCCGCCACCGGCTGGATGATGATTGAGAGGCGTGTACTGACCGGCCCGGCAAGCCTTCTCGTGGCCGAGTGCCAGTAGCTCCCAAGCCCACCAGATCGCGGCGCGCGGAAAGCTCTGGCCGGGAGCGGCGTGAGGGGTATCGAACCCGCACTATCAGCTTGGGAATCGGTTCCTTCTGGGACTCTTATATGCCCTGAGTTGCGAAGCTGGCTGTCCGCGAGTGACCGTGAGATACCAGTTTTTACGGGGTTAATGGCACGGCGATCTTGGACCGAAGGTGAGGGCTGTCGCCGCCTGGAGACGGGGTGCACGGGGAGCCCTTGCTGCCGCTGGAATTTGCCCCGTGACCGCCCGCGCCTTGCAGGGATGGCCCCGTACCCCTGGCCAGGCTCTGGGCCTAGCCCTTGGTTTCTGGCCGCGTCACAATTCAGGGGCCATAGCCGGACCCGAGCCCGGCCAGGACTTTTGCACCTTCCGCCGTGATCCGAACTAGGCCGAGTAAAGCAATCCGCCCTCTGATGCGTGTAGCGAGTGTGGAGCAGAAACCGATGGAATTCGCGGAGTTCTATGAATCCACCCGCGATGACTGCCTGCGGATCGTCCTGCTCAATGTCGGTGATCGGCAACTGGCCGACGATCTGGCCCGCCCGCATGCGAACCAGTCGGCAGCAATCCCGCCGCCAGCTTCTAACCCGCTGCCCCACAGGGGCGGGGCCAGATCAAAGGAGAACTACTACCCCGCCGCCACTGAATGCGGGGCCACATAAAAGGAGGCCGGTGGGGCCAGCTGGGGTTTACTACGGCCATCCCGGTTCATTCAGCGTATATTCCGGGACTGGCGACATCGGGCGGCTTCTGACGGCATATGGCTGCACAGCCAGCCCTGGCCGGATCGTTTTCCCAGGTCAGAATGGGTTTGACCTGGTGTTGATGGGCGCCCCCAGCAGGATTCGAACCTGCGCTCACGGCTCCGGAGAGTTCGCCGATTTAACTCTCTGACCTCTATCAATACCCCTGACCTGGCAACTTTGGAGCGCTGTGGGGACGCGGGCACGCCGTCGCGCCCACTCCCCGTTGAGCAGACGGCGGTATGCCCATTCGCCTTCCACCAGTTCGGGGACCTCAGCGCTAGCAGGCGCTGGAATTCAGGGTCGTTTTTCGAGTTCAATCTCATCCCGTATCGGGATCCCGTAGGCGCCCTCTGCCGGGATCTCGGGCTTCAGCCTGCTGCGGCTGTCATCGACGGCGTGCCGGTGTACGGCGACCAGCTGGAAGCCGCGGCGCTGGTAGAACAGCAGCGCATCGATGTTGTCGTTGGTAGTGATGACCCACAGCCGGGCGCACCCATGCCCGGCCGCCAGCTGCTCCACGGCCTCGAGGAGTGCAGTGCCCACCCCGCGCCACTGCCCGGTGACGTGCAAAGTCAGGACCTCGCACTGCTCCCAGCCCGGACCCGGGACATAGGTGAGCATCCCCAGCATCTCCCCGTCGGCCTCGGCCAGCAGCGCCGGATGGTCCAGCGGTTCGAGAAGTTCCCCGAGGCGGGCCACCCGGTCGCTGTCGTGCCCGGCGAGGAACGTCAGGGCAGCTGGCCGGTCGGCGGCCTCCCGCGGGCGGACTCTCATCGCCTCACCCAGCTGCGGGCCGGTGACGAGCTCGACGACCTTCTGGCGTACCCGGTTCAGGTCGGCGCCCAGCTTCACCAGGACCTGCGCGGCCACGCCGCCCTCACGGATCAGGCCCAGCAGGATGTGCTCGGTGCCGATGTAACCGTGGCCGAGCTGCACCGACTCGCGCAGCGCCAGCTCGAGCGCCTTCTTGGCCCGGGGCGTGAACGGGATGGGCCCGGACGGCATGTGCGGGCCCTGGCCGATGATCTCCTCGACCTCCTGCCGCACCGTGTCCAGGCTGATGCCCAGCGACTCCAGCGCCTTGCCCCCGACGCCGTCGCCCTCGTGGATGAGGCCGAGCAGGATGTGCTCGGTGCCGATCCAATTGTGATTGAGCGTCCTGGCTTCTTCTTGCGCCAGCACAACCACCCGCCGCGCCCGATCGGTAAACCGCTCCAACATCGTCCGCCGCCTCGCGCTACTGAGCAGAACCCGGCCGCCCGCCCAAGGCACCAGCCGGACGGGACCCGTCCGGGCCAGCCAGGGATGATCCATTCACAGTACGGGGGGACGAGAGTCGCAGGTTCACTGTTCTCCGGCTTTCGACGGCAGCCATCCGACGCGGTGCAGCACTTCCTCGGCGACCACTGTCGCGGGCCGGTTCCCGTTGTCCACCAGGTGGTCTTCGACCTGTGCCCGGTCAAATACCTCCGCGGTGTGGGTGGCGGCGCCCAGGAACCACTCCGGGTCGCTGGCCTCCCGGGAGCGAATGCGCTCATGCAGAACCGCAAGGGGCGCCCGGAGCCAACGCCCTGCTCCTGTACGACCGGTGGCTCCCCGGCATGCTCCGCCGCTGCCACGACGTCATGAAAACCTGCGGCCCCGCCGGATGCGCCAACGACAGGAACCTCAGGTACCAGGCCCTCTACCAAGACATCGCGGCGGCTCACGCACCAGCACCCGCACCGCCGTGCAACCCCCGTGCAGACACCACCCCGGACCCGGCCGCCACGACCGGCCCGGCCAGTAGCAAACCAGGTACCAGGGCTTGGAGGAGGTGAATATGAAAACCAGGACGCCCCATGATCCGCACGCCGTACAGGACGAGTGGCTGACCGTCGAAGAGGTCTGCACCGAGCTGAAGGTCTCCCGCCGGACCTTCGACCGGTGGCGCGCCCTCGGCACAGGTCCCAGGTGCAAGCGCCTCGCAGGCAACGGAACGGTCCGCATCCGGCGCAGCTGGCTCGAGCAGTGGCTCGACACCACCGACGAGGACATCGCTTGACCACCTCATTTGACTTCCGCCCCTGGAAGATCGAGGCCCGGAAGGGACGCAAGATGTCCTACCGGGTCCGGTGGGTCGTGGCCCGGCGGCACTTCTCTGCCTCGTTCCTCACCATGGCGCTCGCCGAATCATTCCGGGCCTCGCTCATCACCGCGGCCAGGAAAGGAGAGGGATTCGATACTGACTCGGGCCTGCCCGAGTCGATGGAACGCAAGCGCCGCGACGTCACCTTCTACCAGCACGCCGCCGAGTTCACCGCCGCGGCCTGGCCCGCGGCCGCGGCCAAGACCCGCGTATCCATCATCGAGACCCTGGCCAGAGTCGTCCCCGTCGTCGTCCGGGACCTGCCAGGTGCACCCGACCCCGACGTGCTCAGGCACGCACTGACCAAGAACCTCAACCAGGGTCAGCATGCCGCCCAGCTCGACGACGACGAGACCCGAGCCCTCGCCTGGCTGGTCAGGACCTCCCGCCCAGTCGGTGCCCTCGAGGATCCCTCAGTCGTGGCCGACGTCCTCGACGTCCTGGCCCTCAAGCTCGACGGCACACCCGCCAGCCCCGAGTACTTCTCCCCGCCGCCGCCGCGTCCTGCACAAGTGCCTCGGCTACGCGGTCCGCAAGAAGAGGCTCACCACCAACCCGCTCAGCAAGGCCAACCTGCCCGAAGGCTGGACACCCCCGCAGGCCACCGACGACACCCTCGACCCGCGCGCCGTCGGCAGCCCGGCCCTGGTCGCCGACATGCTCAAAGCCTGCGGCACCATCGGCAGACGGCAGGGCCCCCGGTTCACAGCGTTCTACGGCTGCATGTTCTATGCGCTGATGCGCCCCTCCGAAGTCGCAGCGCTCACCAAGGCGGGCTGCCACCTGCCCGAGCAAGGATGGGGCCACCTGATCTTCGCCGACGCCAGCCCCGCCGCAGGCCGGGCCTACACCGACGATGGCCAGGTCCACGAGCACCGCGGCCTCAAAGGCCGCACCAAAGGCAGACCCAACCGCAGCGCCCGCAGACCCGTCCGCAAGATCCCCATTCCGCCCGAGCTCGTCGAGCTCCTCCGCACCCACCTCAAGACGTTCGGCACCGCCCCGGACGGCAGGCTGTTCCGGTCCGAGAACGGCAACCCCATCCAGCCATCCACCTGGTGGCAGGTCTGGCAAAAGGTCCGCGCCGCCTCCCTAACCCCCGACCAGCTCGCCTCCCCGCTGATGAAACGCCCCTACGATCTGCGGCACTCCGGCATCACCTGGCGGCTCAACTCAGGGGTCCCGGCCACCGAGGTCGCCGCCTGGCCAGGCCACTCCGTCGAGATGCTGACCCGGGTCTACGCCCGGTGCGTGGTCGGCCTCGAAGGCGTCTGGATCGGCCGCATGGACCAGGCCCTGCACCTGGAGGAGCCATGACCTGGGGCGCGTATGGGGCGCAGAACCCGTCACAAGCCAGCATCCGCTGGCGCGCAGCGTCCGAGAATGACATCGATGTAATTTGCATTCTCGCAGGTCAAATGGCATTCGACCGCGCTCATGGTAAGCGCCCCCAGCAGGATTCGAACCTGCGCTCACGGCTCCGGAGTCCGGTCGTCCGATCTAGCGAATTTGTGCACTTTGCCTGCTCTGACTCGATCGCTCATCTCGCGGGCGGCCGAGATCATTCCGCGCATATTCCGGATCATGAAACTTCCCGTGCCCGCCCGCATCGTCGGTGCCGCCTACGCTATCGCGGATTGCGGATGGCTTACCGAGCATGATCATCCCGCGTATATCCCGCGTTGGCTCCGGTCAGGGCTGGGTGTGGAGCCAGACGGGTATGCCCGCGGCCCTGGCCTGCCTGACGGCATCGGTGCTGCCCGGGCTGCCACCTCGGATGAAGGCTGCGCAGCCGTCCGCGCCGAGGGCGATCATCTCAGCGTTGCGCCGGTAACCGGCAGCCCGCCCGTGCCGGGCCCAGTCGGCGGGGTGTGGCTCAGTGCGGTAGCCGGGGGTCCGGTCGGCGTAGGCGGCGGCGATCGCGTCAGCTCCGCGGGGGCATGCGCCGTGGACCAGCAGGACGCCCTCGGGGTGCCGGTCCAGGATCACCGCCAGGGCCCGCTCGATAGCCGGGATGTCGCGCCAGATGCGGCTGCCGGTCACCAGGAGCCGGAACGGCTGGCCCATGCGTGCTCACCTCCGCTGCCTGCTGATCACAGGTCCGGGTGTGTCCCTGCTCAGACCCCTCCCCTGAACCCGATAGCTGCCAGACCTCACGCCAGGCGGGTTCTGTCCAGGGTCGGCGAAGCCGATCACGCAGTGACGCCGCAGGCGCCCTGGACAGGTTCCGGCTGTCGTGAATACTCCTACGGCGGGTTCGGGGGAGGCCACCCACACTTCCACCCGCATGCAACTCCCGCCGCCAACCCGCGGATTAAGAGGCGGGCGCGCCCATGCCGCAAGTCGTCTGAATCCGTCCGAACCTTCGGCTCTGCCTGGGTCTTCGAGCCCGCCGGGGTGTACGGAGATCCAACGTCGTCCGATGGCGTTGCTGCTCGCGTTGCTGCTTCGACCGAGCTACGCATTACGAGGGTGTTCTCGTGCGTTGCTCGCGGGTTCAAAGCCCGCCCTAGCTTCATGTTCGCAGGTTGCTGCTGGTGGCGGTCGTTGGCTGTTGATGGCGATTCGGGGGCATCTCGGGGGCACGCGCCTGTAATGCGTAGGCCAGGTTCCCGGTGGGGCGGCGCCGTCGAACGACCGTCCGCTTTTCAGGCCGGACATATACCAAGTTGGCAGAGATCGTACGAGCGTTATGCGCTGTTGCTGGTCGCTGTTGCTCGCCGTTAGTCGCTGCTGTTGCTGTCAGCTCAGCCCCCGGCTATCCGGCCGGGAAGCCGACCCGGACCGGTGATGCCGTTTGGCCCGGTTGGGCCGGGACGTCTGCCTCTGTCGCCGCCCGGGGTCAGCTCGGAAGCTGGCCAGGAGTCAAGTTCGGAGCCGACCGGGCACGTCCGTCGGTGGGGTGATCCAGTCGGTCAAGGAACAGCCCGCCGCCCGCGCCGCTAACGCCGTAGCGGCGGGGCAGGATGGGGGCGGTCAGTGATCGTGTGGACGTCCGACCCGGCCCTTGCGGAATGGTGGCTGCGGGACCGACGGGTTCCGCGGGCCCGGCTGCGGTGCTGGCATTTCTGGCGGGAGCACTGCCAGGCGCACTGCCCTCAGTGCCGGGTCGAGCGAGCTGCGCTCGAGGGGCGGCCATCGTGACCCGGTACCGCCGCCCGTTTTCACGCCAGTACGGCGCCGCGCCAGCGGTACCAAAGGGCAGATCCGTAGTCAATGGAATCTGTCCCGCCAGTGCTTCGCAGTCCAGAATCGCAGGTCAGCATCCTGCTGAGTGTCCGGAACAGGTGCCGTAGTCCCGTCCGGTCCGGTCAGTATGTGAGAAAACTGTGAGAGATTCCCGCACTTTGCAGGGGATGGCCCGCGTCCGGTCCGGGCAGGCTCCTGCCTGGCCCTTGGTCTCTGGCCGGAGGCGGCACAGAGGCTCCGCGGTCAATGGTGGCCCAAGGCCATTTCCGGAGGAAACGCGAAGCGCCATTGACGGTGGAGGGGTGCCGCCGCACACTGAGCGGGCCATCCCGGGACCCAAGCGTGAGCACGCCTCGGCACTTTCCCGGTTGCTTCGTCGCGGCCCAGTGGCCACGAGGATGTCCGAACGGGTGCGGACTGTCGCCGCTGGAGACGGGCGCATGGGGAGCCCTTGCCGCTGTCCGCGCGGGACTACAGGGGAGTCGCCACGGGGGACTAGTCCTCCATGGGGCGGGGTCCGGGGGCGGCGAGCCCCCGGGTGCACGGCAGCGCTGGGAGGTATTGCATATGCGATGCCGGGACTTTTGCCGCTGCGGACAGGACATCTGGCTCTTCCGCAGCCGGATGGGCACCCGCGCAGGATCAAGATGCAGGCATCGTCGGGCAGCAGGAGGTGATCTCGATGGCCGCTGCGCACGCGTACCCGGTGCGGGTGGACGCGTCGCTGGACGCGCCGTCACGCGGGCTGTGGCTGGTCAAATGGATCCTGGT
>Ga0187817_10001625_pt1 | contig 11131 bp, 11 predicted proteins | sample NC_wetland_sal_i_17_FD_132431 | JGI IMG/M metagenome (GOLD analysis project Ga0187817, IMG submission 132431) | Wetland sediment microbial communities from Neuse River Estuary, North Carolina, USA - SO4_2 | ecosystem: Environmental > Aquatic > Freshwater > Wetlands > Sediment | place: USA... | reverse complement strand
TGCGCGTTGTCATTGAATTCTCTCCGAGGTGAGTGCGCCGTGAAGGTGGGGCAGACCTTGCGGGCAAAACCAAACGGCCAGTCCGAATTCGCCCGGCAAGCTTGGAAACGCACATTTTTGTGAGACGGATAGGCTCGCCCGGTTTTTACATCAATCGCCAGTCAGAAAGCAAGCAGGATGTTTAAGAGGGGACCGGTTTGGTTATCGAGTTCCGTGGATGAGAGAAAACACGGTAAGGGCGTACATCCCTTCCTCCGCCCAGCCGAGCGCGGCCGGGTCGCCTCAGTGGCCTATTTGAGATGGCCCTCCGCGAAAACGCAGTTCGGCTGTACGTCGAACCCGCGGCTCAGGGAACTGGTGGGCTACGTGGGTGGAAGACGGACGATTCACTTTCGATCTCCGCCCCTCACTCTGCAGACGCGCGCAGGCGTCCTGCCAGCTTGGCAGTTCGGCGCTCTCCTGGGTCCAATGAACGACCGCCGCTTCGTCACACCAATCTGGGAGCTTGCCCATCGCCCGTCGGTGAGCGCCCGAAAGCATGAAGTGTTTCATTGCCTCGTCCGTCGTCCAGACGGTGCCGGTCCAAAACGTGTTACGGCGATCACGAAGCAGTCTGGTCGTCAGATTCCCCTCTGCCCTCGCGGCTTCGCGAGCTGATTTAAATGCGTACAGGGCAAACACCGGAAGATAGAGCCACGAGCGCACGCGAAGACGAGTGATTGAGACGAAAGCCATAATCCCCCTGGATTCACGCCGCGCTGGAATTGGTCCGGTAAAGAATATAACGCAGCCAACCACTCAGGGTCTTTATTAGATGGTGCAGGTTTGCAGTGGTGCTCCCGGAAACCGGGCAATGAAAAAATGGGCCGGTTGGCTAACCCCATGGTTGCGCGTTCGTGGCAGAGAAGATGGCCCCGCCCTTGTCTCTCCGGTTTTTGCAGAGACAGGGCGGGAATTTTCAGCCTGACTGGCGACCGAACTGCCGCGCCCGGCCTACAAACGCTCACGCAACGACGACATGAAGCTCCGGCGCTACTTCTGCTCCGCCTTCTTTTGCGCGGCCTGCTTTTGTGCCTCCACTGTCCAGGGTGGGACAATGCCGTTTTCGCGGGCGTAAGCCACAGACTGGCCAAGGTGCTCGTGTGCATCGGCGACAAGGATGTAAACCACGTCGCCGGCATTCGCCTGTGGACCCAGCTTCGGGAGCAGTTTCGCGAAGTCGGCGTTGCTCATGCCGTTGATCGCCTTCTGGGTGAACTCCCACGACTTGTTCAATTCCTCGACGATCCGCGCTCTGTCCGTGGTGGATTTTTCAAAGGTCTTTCCGTCAAATCCCGCGGGGGGGGCGGCTCCCATGAGACCTAGAATCCCGTAGCGCTCGCCTGCGACGTGGAGAAACACTTCCGCGAAAGAGCGAGAGTCTGCCGAAGGGCGCCACGTGAGTTTATCGGCGGGAATAGCGTTGGCCAGGTCCACAAACTTCTTCTGCACGCCTTGCAGGTCAAACAGAGCCTGACCCTTCATGTCATAACTGGGAGGAGTGTGATCGGTAGTCGCCGCCACGTCGGAATTTTGCGCAAATGCACCGACCACCCCAGCACTCAGACCCAGCGAAAGAAACAATACTGCCAGAAACACTTTGTTCATTTTGATCTCCTCAGAAAAGCCGCTGGGTTCCTTAGACGAGCAGACGGAGAAAATGGTCCTCACCGGCGGACAAGTTTTTACGTGGATGTCGAGCTGGAAAATTCCCTGGTGCGGCGGGCCCGCCAATCGACCTCAACGCCGGGGTGGATGGGGTAACCGCCAATATGGGTGCCATCTGGTACGTACAGCAGCCTGACGTCATGGGTGGTGGTTCGGAGCCAGCGACACAGGGCGGTCGAACACGATGGTCAACTCGGTGAATTTGGGCAGAACCACGTCGCGACCGTGGCGAGTCAACATGAAGACCGTGGAGACGCCGGTGGCGGCGATTCTGGCCACGCCCGCAGTCGAGGCATCGGTCGCGGTCGAGACCAGGGCCTCGATCAGCAATTGCGCCCCGTCATCCACTTCTTTGGCGATTCCCGCGGTCACTCCGGCATTGAGCGCCATCCAGGCCCTGCCCGGCCGCTCGCCCCGGAGTTCGCCTTCAGCATCAATACGGGTGTGCGAATCCTGATCCAGTTCGGCCTCGGTGATGGTGGCTTGGACGGGAGCGGCGTTTCCCCCGGGCAAAGTGAGCCCGGTGAACGTGAGAAAAAGTGACCCGGCGCGGCTCAACATGCGAGGACGCCTGCTGCGGACAACCTTGCCTTCCAGCAGCGTACCTTCGGGCAGTATCACCTTCGAGTCGAGCCGAACTGGTTGGATCAGGCGAGCCTGAAAGGAATCGCCAGGGTGGTTGAGGGAAGCGCTGACTCCGCCCAGCAGAATGACCCTGGCTTGAGTCCCGGCCGCGAGGGTTACAGGCCCGAGCAACTCAGCCGGAGCAGGTTCTGCACCCAAGGCGGACGCTTCGGCATTCGCAGACAGCGACGCCTCGAGCGTGACGACAGGTCCAGCGTTCTTACTCAGGCTTACTTTGGCCGAAGCCTGCCCACTTGGGCTCGGAGCGGTGCCTTCTGGAGCTTGCGATAGTGAGTTAGAGTTCGCCTGAGCCAAAGATCTTTTCTTCGCCTGGTCATACACGTCCCTTTCGCGCTGGACGGAAATCAACAACACTTGCAGAGGAACCTCATGTCCATTGGCCAGAAAAACGCTGGCGGAATGGAAGTTCGGATAGTTCTCGTGGCGGGGCGTGAAAGCTTTGATTACCCATGGCCAGTGATCATTGGGGATTCCGCGCCGCCGTTCCAGATGGTCCACGACCAGGCGCACGTTCACGCCGGCAGGCAGAAGTTCGCGGTCTCCGAGGTAAACATCTTCGGATAGAGTTCCGGCGACAATGTCTCCGGGCCGGAGCTTGGAAAGCTTGATGGATTTGTCGAGCTGGACCTTAACGAAGAGGGCGGATAGTCTGGTAATCGGAAACAGTTCCGGCGAGGAACTTGCTGAAGGCAAGCATGAGGATTGCGCCTGAGTCAGGCACGAAACCATCAACCACAAGGTTAGCGATCGGATAGGGCGCATAGTAATAAGTCCAGTCACGAATAATAACGGGAAGGACAAACCCTGGGAATAGGTGTTTAGACTTTACCGATGACTGGCCGAAAATTCAACAGCTATAAGAACCGGTAGGGGTGCTGTTTGGCAAGGAAGAAGGAAGTGAGTTCAGGCTGCCTCGCCCAGGTGGCCTTCGACTTCCCCTCGGCTTCGCTCGCGGTTTGGGCAAAACGCAGCCTTTCGCTGCCCAAAGATGCCGTTCCAGGATGACAATCAAACTGCCCCACTACCGCAGTTATTTGTCTATTTCAAGCGCAAAGTGTAAACCACGCCGTTGAATGAACCGTTGTATCCGGCGCACCATATCTTGGTTGTGCCGTTCACCTGCCTGCTATCGCAGGCACCCATCTCTGCGCCGGTGCTCACGTCAAGCGACCAGGTCTGGCCACCATCGCGGCTAAAGTACATGCCGCCAACATTCGTGGAGTAGTTTCCACCCGCCGCCCAACCGAGGTTAGGAGTAATAAAGAACAGTTCACGAACCGGCCAGCTGATATCAAGCGTGCGGCCACTCCAGGTGTTGCCGCCGTCGGTGGTGCGATGGACCCACCCTTCAAGGTTGGGTGAAATCTCACCTCCGCCAACCCAGCCATCTTTATTGTTGGCGAAGAATACGGGGCCATCAAAAACCGAGTCAATGGATGGGACGCAAGTCCACGCCACGCCGCCGTCGAGGCTGGTGCAGTAGGTGATCCCCGATGCGCGGGCGTGCAGATCGGTCAAAAGGCTGAACTCATTACCAAACCAACCCCCATTCGGGTCGGGGACGTCTTCGGTCCAGTCTGTGGCCGTTGCTCCACCATCTGACGTGTAGTGCGCGGCGTTGGCAGCGTCGAGATTCAGACCGTCGATAATCAATCCATCCTTAGGATTGGCGAAGCGCACGCGGAAACACCAGCCGGTCGTGGTCAGGACAATGTCGCTCGTCCAGGTGCTGCCCCCATCGTGACTCCAGCGGATGATGCCCTCAAAGTTGTCGTCATCGAAACCTGAAACGACAACCTCGGTTGCACTGCGCGCATCGATGCCGTACCAGTAATAGGGGAACCCCAAATTCATGATCTCCGTCCAGGTTGTGCCTCCATCGGTGGTCTTCCAGATTTGGCCGAGCTCGGCGGCGGCGTAGCCAACCTGCGGAGTGGGGAATGAGATGTCGTGGATTACAGCTCCGGGCAGAGTGGCTTGTAATTTCCAAGGATTGGCGTTCGGGCTAACCGAGTCGAACCTGTCCGGAGCTTTTGCCTGCTCGGGGCGGTCGGCGGCCATCTCGCGGCTGGCGCCCTGGGCGGGAGTTCGTCCGGCAATGTGGCGGGCACCGGTGGGGTTTGTTTGGGCCTGCGCGACGGCAAGCAAAGCCAACACGATCAACAGGCAACTTAATCGGCGTGTTTTCATGAACGGGATGCCCTCCTGGGACAAGGCAACTGTGCGCGGACGAGAATTCTACCACGGAACGCAGCCTACAGTCCTTCTATAAGCGCCGCCAGAAGCGCCGTCCGGCGCGGCAATTCGGAGATCAGAATGTGTTCATGGGTGGCGTGGGCGCCTTCGCCGACGCCTCCCAAGCCGTCGAGGGTCGGAATGCCCAGGCCAGCGGTGAAGTTCCCGTCCGAGCCGCCGCCTACGGCGGCCTCGTCAAGCTTCCAGCCTAACTGTTGCGCGATTTCTGAGGCCTTTTTGTAGATGGCAATTACTCCCGCGGTCCGCTCCATCGGCGGACGGTTCATCCCTCCGCTAATCGCCAGCTTGCATTTTCGGTTGAAGGGCTTCAGCGAACGCAGTTTACGGTCGATTTCGGCGGCATCTTTCATGCGGGCAGCGCGCAGGTCGAGAACGGCGGTGGCTTCGGCGGGAATCACATTGACTCGCGTACCGCCTTGGATAGTTCCGGCGTTGAGCGTGATCGCGCGCTTTAGATCCACCAGCTTTGAGATTGCGATGATTTGCTTCGACAACTCGATAATCGCGCTCTCGCCCTTCTCAAAGTCCAGCCCGGAGTGCGCGGCCTTTCCGATGACTTTCAGCGTGTATTCGCCAACCCCCTTGCGGGCGGTTTTCACCGCGCCCTTGGGACCGTGAGACGGCTCCAGCACTAGAACCGCCGAGCATTTTTTGGCGATGCTCTCGGTGATGTGCCGTGAAGTGTCGCTGCCCGTTTCTTCGTCAGAAACCAGCAGCACCGTGACGGGCCGGGGCAAGCGGTCTCCGTGCCAGGCGCGCAGCGCTTCAATTGCGTGCAACATGAATGCAATTCCCGACTTCATATCGAACGCGCCCGGTCCCCAGGCACGCCCGTCGGCAACGCGCGAGGGCATGGTGGCGAGCGTTCCCAACGGATAGACGGTATCCATGTGCCCCAGCAGCAATACCGGCTTGCCAGCACGTGCGCCCTCGAAATCCACCTGCAAATGATCGCCGGCATTTTCGGCGCGGTGAAACTTGGCATGGCCTCCGAGTTTCTCAAAACGCCCGGCCAGCAGCGATCCCAGCCTATCCACAGCTGGCTTGTTGTAGCTGGGCGACTCCATCTCCACCAGTTGGCGGATGGTCTCAAGAATCTGGGCTTTTCGTTCGTCGAAATAGCGTAGCCGGTTCTGAATCTCAGAGCTGGCGATCTTGGCTTTTGCGGCGGTTTCACGCGGGTGCTTTTTGGGAGCTTTATTGAGGGTCTTAGGCATGTGATCCTTTTTCGGTTGGAGTTTCTTCACGCGCGGTACAGTATAATCTTTGCTCTTAGATTCGCTGAGCAATGAGACCAGCATGACTGACGTGGCCAATGCCGTGGCCGGGGTCAGAACGCCCCAAAAGACCATGCTTGATATCAACGACATTCAAAAGATTCTGCCGCACCGCTATCCGTTTCTGCTGATTGATCGCGTCCTCGAACTCACGCGAAAACAGCGGATCGTCGCCATTAAGAACGTCACCATCAACGAGCCATTTTTTGCCGGACATTTTCCCGATCTGCCCATTATGCCGGGCGTGCTGATTTGCGAAGCTATTGCTCAAGCAGGGGGCGCGCTGTTGCTTACCGAAGTCGAAGACCGCAGCGGCAAGCTCATCATGTTCACTGGGATTGAACGCGCCCGCTTTCGCCGGCCCGTGGTCCCAGGCGACCAGTTGCGCATTGAGGTTGAACTGAAGAGCTGGCGGGAAGTCCCTCACATGATCGCTGTGCGCATGCAGGGTACGGCCTACGTGGACGGCAAGCGCGTGGCCGAAGCCATCGTGAGCTGCCAGTTGGTGGACAGCGAGCGAGGGCGCAACACCTCCAATGGCGTAGGCACTGACGAGTCTAACGGATAGAAGGCCGGGATGCGCCAATTGAATGAGTCAGGCCCCAAATGATTCAATGACTCAATCCTCCATGTCTGTTCATCCCGTACCCATTAATCGCACCGAGATCGTCGCGCCCAGCGCAATCGTTCACCCCAGTTGCAAGATCGGCCCTTATTGCGTGGTCGGTCCTGATGTCCAACTAGTAGAAGCTTGCGATCTCCGTTCTCACGTGGCCATTGACGGGCCAACGAAAATTGGCGCGCATAATACTTTCTTCCCTTTTTGCTCGATCGGCATGGCGCCGCAGGACCTGAGCTATGCCGGCGAGCCCACTCGCCTGGAAATCGGCGATCACAATCAGATTCGCGAATTTGTCACCATCAGCCGCGGCACCGTCAAAGGCGGTGGCATCACGCGCGTGGGCAGCCACACCCTGATCATGGCCTATGTTCACATTGCCCATGATTGCGTAATCGGCGACCACGTGATTATGGCCAACGCCGCCACTCTTGGAGGCCACATTACCGTCGGGGATTGGGCCCAGGTCGGCGCGCTTTGCCCCATACATCACTTTGTCCGCATCGGAGCATACTCGTTTATTGGCGGGGGCACGACCGTCACTAAGGACGTTCTTCCATTCTCCAAAACTGTCGCTGCTCGCGACACCCACGCCTATGGCTTGAATGCGCTCGGGCTGGAACGCCGCGGCTTCTCCCGCGAACGAATTCGCAAGATTCATCACGCTTACAAGGTTCTGCTGGCCTCAAAGCTCAACACTTCACAAGCTCTGGAAAAACTCAAGGCGGAGCAGGATCGCGGAGAAGACGTAGATACCCTGATTCGTTTCATCGAGGAATCAGAGCGAGGCGTGATCAAGTAGCCGGCGCTTGTGACTTTGCACGGGCGGGGACGCCCGCGCCTAAATCGAGAACGTTTCTAACACAGCGGCCACAGCCCCGGGCACAACTTGCATCCATATAATGCGCTGAAGAGTCCCGGTTCGCTCAGAATTTGCGACGAGGCATCGCGGGATTGCTCCTCGGTTATCATGAGTTGCACCAGTTTTTCGATGTTAGCATCGGCTTCGGCGGCGCGATCCCGGAACTCGTACAAACCGACTTTGTGGACCTTGAGCCCGGCTCGAATCCGCTCTTTGAGATTAGCGGCGCATTCGCCGGAGAACTTGAACTTCTGTCGGGCTGCAATGGCGACTGCCAGCTTCCAAAGATGAGTTGCGGGATCGCGGATGAGCAGCGGTTGCGAGAGCGTGAAAAACTTACCTGTGGAGCTGGACATCGTCGAGCCTGACGGATTGTGGTACTCATCCGCGGGCGCGATCAAGCAATTTGCGTGGTTGCGTCGCACTTAGGGGAGCGTCTTTTGACCACTTTGGAACGTCTGGGGCTGATCGCTGGCAACGGCCGCTTTCCCTTTCTCGTGCTTGATGCGGCACGGGCGCAGGGCTTTGAGGTGGTGGTTGCCGCGATCAAAGAAGAAACCTTCCCCGAAATCGAGTCGCAGGGCGCAGCGGCGGTCCACTGGCTTTCGCTGGGTGAGCTTTCCCGGTTGATTGACACTTTCAAAAGCGAAGGCGTGCGCCGCGCAATCATGGCCGGGCAGGTCAAGCACAAGCAGATTTTCTCCAGCATCCGTCCGGATTGGCGGCTGGCGAAGCTCTTGCTTTCGCTCACCACCCGCAATACCGATGCCCTGCTGGGCGCGGTCGCCAAGGTGCTGGCGGATGAAGGAATCAAACTGGAGAACTCGGCTTGGCTTCTTGGGCCGCTGCTGGCGAAACCGGGGGTGCTGACCAAGCGATCTCCATCAGAGCAAGAACGGAAAAACGTCGAGTACGGACGTACGGTGGCGCGGCAGCTCGCGCAATATGACATCGGGCAGACGGTTGTCGTGGCAGAGGCGGCATGTGTAGCAGTAGAAGCCATGGAAGGCACCGACGCCGCCATCGAACGCGCCAGCGCTATTATGGGTTCCCTGGAGCGCGATTCCTCGACCCTGAGCCGGGCGCTGACCGTGGTAAAAGTCGCGAAGCCCAACCAGGATATGCGTTTCGACATTCCGGTGGTGGGAGTGAAGACGATTGAAATTATGTGGCGTGCGGGTGCTACGTGCCTGGCGCTGGATGCGGGCAAATGCCTCCTTATTGATGGAGAGAAGATCACAGCCGCGGCGAACATTGCAGACATTACGATTGTGGCGGAATAGGAACGAACTATGTCAGAAACAGCTCGTCTCGCCGACCAGATTCGCCGCGCATTTGAGGGTGATGCCTGGCACGGAGATTCAGTGCTCGAACTTTTGGCTGGCGTCAATGCCGCCACGGCAGCGGCGCGCCCCATCAAGAATGCGCACAGCATCTGGGAACTGGTGCTGCACATCGCCGCCTGGGACGATGTCGTCCTCCGCCGAACCGGTGGCACGGCTGTGAAACTGAGCGGCAAACAGAACTTTCCTCCGGTAAAAGACACCAGCGAGGCCGCATGGCGCAAGGTGGTTGAATACGTGAAGCATACTCATAATGAACTGGTGAAGGTGGTCGCCGCGTTCCCCGACTCGCGCCTGCGGGAGCAAGTCCCGGGCAAGTCGCAGGACTATTACAACTTCTTTTACATGTTCAGCGGCGTGGTGCAGCATGAGCTCTATCATGCGGGGCAGATCGCATTGCTGAAGAAAGCGCAGGGCTAGCTGACAACTGAGAATTTCATAAACGTCGCCGTAGTCGGCGTGGGCGCGTTTGGACGCAATCATGCGCGCGTCTATCATCAGCTCGCCAAACAGGGCGAGCCGGTGCGTCTGGTGGGAGTGGTGGACACCGACAGCGCACGGGCCGATGCCGTGGCGCGCGAATTCGGTTGCCGTGGCTTTGGCTCGATCGAACAACTTCTTACTACTCACAGCGAGGTGCAAGCCGCTTCCGTGGCGGTTCCCACCGTTCATCACCTCAGTACCGCCCGGAAGCTGATGGAAGCCGGGCTGGACGTGATCATCGAAAAGCCGCTGGCCAGTTCGCTGGCGGAAGCCGATGAACTCATCCGCCTGGCTCAGCGTCTTAAGCGCGTCGCGCAAACCGGGCACCTGGAGCGCTTCAATCCCGCAGTTCGCGCCGCGCTCCCGCTGGTTACGCAGCCCATGTTTTTCGAGGTGCATCGCTTGAGCGTGTTCACGCCCCGTTCGCTGGATGTGGACGTGGTGCTCGACCTGATGATTCACGACCTCGACATTGTGCTTACCTTCGTGAATTCTCCCGTCACCGAGGTTCGCGCCGTCGGGTTGCCGATTCTTTCCGGCAAAGTTGACATCGCTAATGTGCGTCTGGAATTCGAGTCCGGGTGCGTCGCCAACTTGACCGCCAGTCGCGTTTCCACCGAGCGGGTGCGCAAGCTGCGCTTCTTCCAGCCGAAGCAATATATCTCGCTGGACTATGCCAGGCAGGACGTGCTGGTGTTCAGTGTTGGCGGTGATAAAGTCGTGAGTCCATCGGCAAATCCGCAAATCGGCGTTACCAAACCGGCCATCACCGCGGAAGAGCCGCTGCACGCGGAACTGAAGTCCTTCCTGCGCGTGGTGCGGCAGGGTTCGCGGCCGGAAGTTACTCTTGAGGATGGTCGCAGCGCACTCGCCGTCGCGCTGGAGATCGTGAAGGCGATCCATGAACACGGGGCGAAAGTCAGCCTGGAGTTGCTGCGGCGCTGACCGACATAGCACTGTCAAGTTTTGTAAACCCCTGCCGCACTTGACGATGTGGATGCAGTCCTTAAAGTACTGGCCCTTTCAGAGCTTCGCAGATACCCTCAAAAGATGCGAAAATGGAGGTAATTGGCCGCAGACGCGAGCGCTTTCGCAACAGCAGTGGATTTTCGCAGGTGGACTTTCTTCGGGGTTTCGGGTTCTTACAACTAATGTCCATCGGCTCGTGTCTAACCGTCAGATAGCCGTTCGATGTCCACAACTCAAATCCCGCCGCGCCATCCAGCGCCTGCGGCGCAGCCTGCGCCACGGTCCGATGGCAGCGACCTGTACGATGCGCGCCGCTGGGAATCCGCCTACCGGCAGATGCACGAAGCGCCGACGCTGTTGGTGCAGCTTCAGGACGATTTGTCACGCTCACGCCGGCGGGAAGCGTTTTGGCTTTCAGTCATCGTCCATCTAGTCGTCATTGTCCTTATCGTAAACTCGCCCAAATTCGGTCAATTGATGCCCCATCGTGCCGTGATGGCAGTCAGTCCCACGATGCACGACAAGGATCTCACATACCTGGAGCTTCCGCCGGACGAGCAGAAGATAACGAAACCTCCGAATTCAAATATTATTTCCGATACAAACCGCAATGCGATGTCGCGGGCGCCGCAACTGAACCGGGAGGAACTAAAGAGAATTCTGGATGCCTCCCGCCCCGGCCGCCCCGGACCCGGCGGAGCGCCGAATCCACAGCAGCCGCAGGCATCGCCCGCGCCACCCTCCGCGCAGTCGGCTACGCAGGCCGCGCTGCCCCCGCCTCCACCCCCGAGTCAGGACCAGATTGCTAGATTGCAACCGCCCGCGCTGCCCACGCCGAAACCCAGCTTCAACAACAGTCTTTCCCCTGGCTCCGCGATCGCGGAGGCAACTCGCAACGCAGCGAGCCATCGGGGAGGCTATGGCGGCGACAGCGGAGACTACGGTTTGGGCATCGGGAGAAAGCCAACCG
>Ga0187817_10001624_pt1 | contig 11132 bp, 8 predicted proteins | sample NC_wetland_sal_i_17_FD_132431 | JGI IMG/M metagenome (GOLD analysis project Ga0187817, IMG submission 132431) | Wetland sediment microbial communities from Neuse River Estuary, North Carolina, USA - SO4_2 | ecosystem: Environmental > Aquatic > Freshwater > Wetlands > Sediment | place: USA: North... | reverse complement strand
CTGGCTGGGAAATTACCGCCGGTTGGTGGTGCGCTACGACCGCTCGCTTCAAATCTACCGGGCGTTCTTTCGTATCGCCTGCCTCATGATCGCCTTACGGAGGGTTGTGCAATAGCTTGTAATCAATTTCTAATCGCAACACCGCAGATTAGAAACGCACCTAAGTCATTTGCTTTCAGCGCCGGCACTCGTTCTAATCGCAACAAAAGTGCGGGTCTGAAATTGGCCAAAACCGAATCAAAAGCGAAAACACGAGCGGACGGCGAGTCACGAAGTGGGCCCTTTGCCAATCACTCAGGACACGGGGTCGCTGCCGACGGAAAAATAGGTGCAATCGGGATGATGGAAGACGAGGGCGCTGACGCTGGCCTCGGGGTCCATCATCATGCCTTCGGTGAGATGCACGCCGATGTCTTCGGGGCGGAGAAGTTTCCAGATGCCGGCTTGGTCCTCGAGATTCGGGCAGGCCGGATAGCCGAAGCTGTAGCGCTTGCCGCGATAGCGCGAGGTGAAGCGCTCGGGCATGGTGAGCGTGGGCGGGTCGGGGAAGCCCCAATCCTCGCGGATGCGCCGGTGCAGCCATTCGGCGCACGCCTCGGCGGTTTCGAGCGCGAGCGCCTGCAGTCCGTGCGAGAAAAGATATTGCCCGGCGGCCTTGGCCTCCTCGGCTTTTTCGCGGATGCCCGCGCCCGCGGTGACGACGAAGAGCGCGAGATGATCGCGGCGGCCGTCGTGCGGCGGGAGGATGTAGTCGCTCAGGCAGAGCTTGTCGCCAACGCGCTGGCGCTCGAAATGAAACGTGTGCAGCGGCGAGCCGGCTCCCGCGGCAAAGAGCGCGATGGAATTTCCCTGGCGCTCGGCTTCGAAAAATTGCCACACGGCGGCGACCTTCATGAACGCCGCGGCCTCGCGCTTGATTTCCTCCATGGCGTTGAAAAGCTCGAGGGCGCGCGCGTCGCGCTCGGCGAGTGCCTTTTCGAAATTGCCGCGGAAGCCGAGATGCCGTCCGAAAACCATGTAGGGATTGACGTAGCTCCAGACGTCGTGCAGATCGGGCACGGTGCGGAACTTGCGATCGAGATAGGCGACCTGCGGAATGTCCAGATCGGCGCGGATTTTCGGCGAACGCTCTTCGCGCGGCGGCTCCGGCGCGGGCGGCGGCGCGGCTTCCTCGACGGCCGGCGTCCGGGCGTGCGTATGCGTTTCGAGAACGGCGTCGCGCAGCGCGGGATCGCTCAGTTCGTTCATCAGGCGGAGTCCGGTCATGGCGTCCTTGGCGTAGCAGACCGCCGTGGGATATTGCGGCGCGATTTTCGAGCGCGTGAATTTTTCCGAGAGCGCGGCGCCTCCCACGAGCAGCGGCACCTGGATGCCCGCCTCACGCAGATCGGCGGCGGTGATCACCATTTGTTGCGCGCTCTTCACCAGAAGGCCCGAAAGGCCGATGGCGTCGGGCTGATGCTCGCGGTGGGCGCGAATCAAATCCTCCGGCGGCACCTTGATGCCCAGATTGATGACGTCGTAGCCGTTGTTCTTCAGGATGATCTCGACGAGATTTTTTCCGATGTCGTGGACGTCGCCCTTCACCGTGGCGAGAATCACGCGCGCGCGCTTCTGCGCGTCGGCTTTTTCCATGAACGTCTCGAGATGCCCGACGGCGGTCTTCATGGCCTCGGCCGACTGAAGCACCTCGGCGACGATCAGCTCATTGTTGTTGAAGAGCCGGCCGACCTCACTCATGCCGGCCATCAGCGGGCCGTTGATGACATCGAGCGGGGCGGCGGGTTCGGCGAGCTTGCGATTGAGATCGTCAATCAAGCCGTCCTTCGAGCCTTCGATGATGTAGCGGGCGAGACGCCCGTCGAGCGGCAAATCTTTCGCGTCGGTTTTTTGGCGCGCGCCAGCGGCGCGGAAGTGAGCGGTGATGGCCGCGATGTGAAATTGATTGACGGCGATCTTTTGCTCGCGCGATTGCACGCGCCAATCGGCGGGCGCACCGCGAAGCAGCGCCGCTTGGGGATGGTCGTCGGGCACATCGGTGGGCGGGGCGTTCGAGAGCAAATCCTCGGCGAGCTTGCGCTCGCGCTCGGGAATCGAGGGAAAGCGCTCGATGCGCTCGGCGTTGACGATCGCCAGATCGAGCCCGGCCTTGGTGCAGTAATAGAGAAAAACGGAGTTGACCACCTCGCGCGCGCCCGGCGGAAGTCCGAAGGACACGTTGGAAATGCCCAGCACGGTGCGCACGTAGGGAATGTGCTGCTTGATCAGGCGAATGCCCTCGATGGTTTCCGCGGCGCCGCCGATATAATTTTCGTCGCCGGTGGCGCACGGAAAAACCAGCGGATCGAACACGATGTTCTCGGCGCGAATGCCGTATTTTTCGGCGAGCAGCGCGTGGGAGCGGCGCGCGATTTCGAGCTTGCGCTCGCGCGTGAAGGCTTGGGCCTGCACGGGATCTTCGTCAATGCAGCCGACGACCATCGCGGCCCCGTAGGAGCGCGCCAGCGGGCAAACGCGCTCGAATTTCTCCTCGCCGTCCTCGAGATTGATCGAATTGATGATGCTCTTGCCCTGGCAGTAGGTGAGCGCGAGTTCGATGGCGCGCGCGTCGGTCGTGTCAATCATCAACGGCGCCTTGATTTTGCGGATCAGGTGTCCGTAGAAAGGCGGGACGTCCTTCATTTCGTCGCGGTCGGTGCTTTGCAGGCAGACATCCACGATGTGCGCGCCGCTTTTCACCTGTCGCCGCGCGATTTCGGTGGCCTCCTCCCATTGCTCCGCGCCGACCAGATTCTTGAATAGCTGTGAGCCGATCACATTGGTGCGCTCGCCGACGATCAAGGGGCGTGTGCTCTCCTCGGCTTCGATCACTTCAATGCCGGAATAAACCGCGCGATGATTCGGCTCGGGCGGGCGCCGGGGCGGCTTGCCATCGGCCATCTGCGCGATGGCGCGAATGTGCTTTTCGGTGGTGCCGCAGCAGCCGCCGACGATGTTGAGCCAGCCGCGTTCCGCGAAGCGGCCAAGCTGCTCCGCGAGCGACGAGGGAGTTTCGCCGTAGCGGCCTTCTTCGTCCGGCAGGCCGGCGTTGGGATAGCAAGAGACGAATCGCGTGGTGAGCGATTGCAGCGTGCGAATGTGATCGGTCATGAACTCGGGGCCGGTGGCGCAATTCAAGCCGATCGAAAGCAGATCGAGATGATCGAGCGAAGCCCAAAGCGCCTCGATATTTTGGCCGGCGAGCATGTTGCCCATGCGCTCGATGGTGGCCGAAACCATCAGCGGAATCGGCTGACCCAGCTCGCGGCTCAAATCCTGGATGGCGAGCGCGCCCGCTTTGATGTTGCGCGTGTCCTGCGACGTTTCGAGCAGCAGGATATCCGCGCCGCCTTCGATCAAGCCGCGCGCCTGCGCAAGGAAATTTTCGCGCAGCTGATCGAATGTGACGCCCCCGGTGACGCTGATGGCCTTCGTCGTCGGCCCCATCGAGCCGGCCACGAAGCGGGGCTTCACGGGCGAGGAAAATTCGTCCGCGGCCTGGCGGGCAAGTTCGGCGGCGCGGCGATTGATTTCGCGCGCGCGTCCGCCAAGACCGTATTCGGCCAGTACTAGCGGCGTGCCGCCGAAGGAATTGGTTTCGATGATGTCCGCGCCGGCTTCGAGATACTTGCGGTGAATCGCGGACACCACATCCGGGCGCGTCAGGACAAGATTCTCGTTGCAGCCCTCCAGGCGCGGGCCGCCGAAATCGGCGGCCGTCAAGTTGGCCTGTTGCAGCATGGTGCCCATCGCGCCATCCAGGATGAGGATGCGTTGGCGAAGCAATTCGCGGAGGGCCAGGCCCTGTTGGATCAAGTCTCTCATGCCGTTAGGATTATCCCGTGGAACGCGCCGCAGGGAGAAGCGGCGGAAGAAATGGCGGTGCTGTGGGTGTACCAGCGGCCGGTGCGGCCGCGCGAGACGCTAGAGTTTATGCGGATATAGAAGAATCTTCACCTGCCACCACTTCCAGTATATCCCATTAAGCCCCCAATAAGCTACTTTCAGGCGGCTTCGGAGAGGAATTCGGCTTCGAAGGAGGCGGGGACGAGGCCCGCGGACGCGCCTCGCGCGAAGAGCTCGCGGACGGCGCTTCGTCCTTGTTCGCCATAATCGAGCGTCCAGCGGTTGACGTACATGCCGATAAATTTGTCGGCCATGGCCGGATCCATGTCGCGGGCAAATTGCAGCGCGTAATTGAGTGCGGCGTCGCGATGCTCGAGGGCGTAGCTGACGCTCTTGCGGATCACGCGCGCCACTTGGCGGCCCGTCTCCGGCCCGAGGCGCCGGCGGATCGCGTTCGCGCCGAGCGGCAGTGGAAGGCCGGTGGTTTCCTGCCACCATTGGCCAAGGTCCACCACGCGGTGCAATCCGACGCTCGAGAAGATGAGCTGGCCTTCGTGAATCAGCACGCCCGCCTCGACTTCCTTAGCCTGCACCGCGCCGATGATTTTGTCGAAGGGCATGGTGACCGTTTCGACGTTCGGCTCGAAGAGTTTCAACGCGAGGTACGAAGTCGTCGTGGTTCCCGGCACGGCGACCTTGCGTCCGGCAAGCTCGTCCTTCTTGATGGGATGCGACGCGACGATAACAGGGCCGTAGCCTTCGCCGAAGCTCGCGCCGCAATCGAGCAGCACGTACTTATCGGCGACAAACGCATAGCCGTAAAAGCTGACGGCGGTGATGTCATAGACTTCCTGGCGCGCGGCCTGATTGAGCGATTCAATATCGGAGAGGACGTGGTCAAATTTGAAACCCGGAAGACGGACTTTGCCCGTGGCAAGGGCGTAGAACATAAAGGCATCGTCGCTGTCGGGCGAGTGCGCCAGGCGCAGCGTGGTTGCTTTAGGCGAAGATGCCGGTGAGGACATATCCCATCCTGTTGTTCGCAGGAAGCGCCTGCCGGGCGGCGCCGGGAAGCGAAGGGACGACGGCTCGCGTGGCCGTTCGACCATTGCGGCTCCCCGAGGGCAGGGCTTGCGTTCGGTGAGCGCGTCTTCCTGCGTGAGTGCTGTTTTGAAGACGGCTTAGGATACCACAGCCCGATGGTCCGCGCCTAGACGCGAATCGTGGCTCAAGATTCGTGATCTGCGCGCCTTCGTGTTTATATTTCAGCGAGCGACGCGGCAGTGGTCGTGAGGCGCGCGCCCAGGGCTTGCAATTCGGCGATGGCGCGCCGGCCGTCTTCGGGATTGAGCGCTTCGATGGCGTCCTCGACGATCGCCACCTTGCGCCCGCGCTCGAGAAGGCCCTTGGCGGCGCAGCGCACGCAGTATTCCGTCACCACGCCGAAGACCACGTATTCCGCGCCGGCGCCCAACCGTTCAACGAGTTCACCCGCGTGAGGATTATCGAACACGTCGAGAGATTGCTTCTCGAGAATAATCTGCTGCGCGTCTAGGATTCCCTCCGATAAGGCACGGGAGGGAATGTTGGGGATGACGCGGAAATGATCCGTCATTCCTTCGGGAAGGATGCGCGCGCCGGGAGAGCCACGAACGCAGTGCGGCGGGAATTCTTCGAACTCGGGATCGTCCGGGGCGTGCGCGTCGGCGCTGGAGATCAGCAAGACGCGGCCCGTGCGCGCGGCGTCCACGAGGCGCTCGATGTTAGGAACGATTTTTTCGGCGCCGGGTATGTAGAGCTTGCCTTCCGGCAGGATGAAGTCGGCCTGCACGTCCACTTCCCAGAAAATTTTGCGCGGAGACATAATGGTCCGCCTCGAGCCGCCTGACGAACCTATTTTAGCGCGTTATGGCGCACGCGGCGGCGGACCTCTTCGAGCATGGTCTTGAGGCGCTTGCTGTAGCGGACGGGATAAAGAGCGGCGCTGCTGATTTGGCGGTAGCGGCTCGGGAGGCGCGCGACGGAGCGCATCGAGCGCTCGCGCAACGCGTCAAGTGGTTCGGGCGGTTCCGGCGAGGCAAGTCGCCGGCCCTCGCGCATCACTTCGACCAGCAAAGGCTCCGCGCCATCCGCCGGTTCGTCTTCGAGAACGATTTTATCGTGCGTGAATTCCCCGCGCTTCGAGGCGTAGCGCAACACCTGCTTGCGGCCGGGATAAGTAACTTTGGCGTGGCTGAACTTAGCCGCTTCGCGGATTTTTCCTCCGCGCTCGATTTCGACCAGCTTATAGATCAGGCTCAGATGCGGCGCGTCGCCGGGCGTGGCGAGCGCCGTGCCCACGCCCCAGGCATCAATCGCGGCGCGATTGGCCAGCAGCGCGGCGATTTTGAATTCGTCGAGATCGCCCGAGGCGAAGATTTTCACGTCCTTCCAGCCGGCCTGGTCGAGCGCGCGGCGGACCCAGCGGCTGTCCTCGGCGATGTCGCCGCTATCGAGCCGCACGCCGAAGGGCTTGCGGCCCATGGCCAGAATCTCGCGAAGCGCGTTGCGGACGTCATAGGTATCGAGCAGCAGGACGGAATCCTCGGGGAAGACGGCGAGAAAATTTCGGAACGCCTCCGTTTCCTCCTCGTGCGCCATCACCCAGGAGTGCGCCTGCGTGCCGTAGGCGCTGATGCCGAACTTCATCGCGGCCAGCACATTGGACGTGCCGGCGCACCCGCCGATTGTGGCCGCGCGCGCGGATAAAAGTCCTGCTTCGGCGCCGTGGGCTCGGCGCGCGCCAAAATCCACCACCGGGCGGCCCTGGGCCGCGGTCACACAACGCGCGCCTTTGCTCGCAATCATCGTCTGATAACCCAGTGTGGCGAGCAGATACGTCTCCATGATCTGCGCTTCGATGATCGGCGCGGTGACGCGCACCAGCGGCTCGCCGGGAAATACGAGCGTGCCTTCCGGCATGGCCCACACGTCGCCGGTGAAATGGAACTCCGCGAGGTAATCGAAGAAGCCTTGCTGGATGTGGCGGAAGGCGGGATGGCGGCGCAGATACGCGATTTCCTCCGCGGTGAAATTCACATTTTGGAGGAAATCGAGCGCCTGCTCCAATCCGGCGGCGACCAGATAATTGCGGCGTGGCGGCAGGTGGCGCACGAACAGCTCGAACGTGGCGCGCGCCTGGAAGTGTGTCTGCCGGTAGCCCGCGGCCATGGTGAGTTCGTAGAGATCGGTGAGAAGGCCGGAGTGTTCACGCATACGACTGCCAGGCGAGGATTTTACGCTGCCCCACCGCGGAGATGAAAAGACAAAACCCCCACGCCGCGTCCCGTGGAGCGGAACCGAGCGTTCCCAGGCCTGGGGGTATTTGTCGCGGATCGTGCGCCCGTCGTGCTACTTCAGAACGGCGTCCTTGAACGCCTTGGCCGCACGCAACCGGACCACCGTCTTGGCCTTGATCTTGATGGCCTCGCCCGTGGCGGGATTGCGGCCCATGCGCGCCTTGCGATGCGCCTTCACCGCGCGCCCCAGGCCCGGGATCACGAATTTGCCCACGGACTTGGCTTCCTTCACGGCCAGCTTGAACAGCTCGTCGAAGAAAGCCGCCACTTGTTTCTTGGATACGGGCTTATCGGGCGTGCTGACCTTCTCGGCCACATGCGCGATGATCTTTGACTTGCTCATTGGTGTTGCCATCGAATTGTCTCGCCTCCTCAGATGTGGAACTGCTCGTGGTCCCGGCGTCCGGGATTGCCGCGTGAACTATAGCCGTCCTGCCCCATGAACGCAAGGGGAAATGTGGAAAAAGGCCGGTAAAACGGCCAGTAAACGAAATGTTCGCGCGGTGCCCCGTGCGTCTCCCGCTGGTCACCCGGCAAGCTGTTCGTAAAACAGCGCCATGGATTTGATGCCGCCGAAATAATTCTCGAGCGCGATGTGTTCATCGGGCGCGTGCGCGTTTTCATCCGGCAGGCCGAAACCCAGCAGCACACACGGAATCTTGAACGTGTCATGCATCTGCGTGACGAAAGGAATCGAGCCGCCTTCGCGGATGAACACCGCCTTCTTTCCGAATCCCGCTTCAAGCGCCTGAATCGCTTTCTGAAAAATCGGGTGCGTGTAGGGCGCCACCCAGGGCTTGCCCGTGCTGAGAACTTCGAATTTCAGCGTAACCGTCTTCGGCAGCAGCTTGCGGATCTGCCGCTCGACGAGCTTGGTGATTTTCGCGGGGTCCTGGTTGGGCACCAGACGAGTGGAGAGTTTCGCGTATGCCTTCGATGGAATCACGGTCTTCGCGCCCTCGCCCGTGTAGCCGCCCCAGATGCCGTTCATCTCGAGTGTCGGGCGCGTCCAGAGCTGCTCGACGATCGAGTATCCTTTCTCACCGCAAAGCGCCGGAGCGCCTACGGTCCGGCGAAAATCCTTTTCTTTCCACGGCAGCGCGTTGAGCGCTTTGCGCTCCTGCCGCGAGAGCGCGGCCACATCGTCGTAGAAGCCGGGAACCGTGACGCGGGAATTTTCATCGTGCAGCTTCGCGATGGTCTCGGCCAGGATGGTGATCGGATTGGGGACCGCGCCGCCGAATACCCCGGAGTGCAAGTCTTGCGCGGGCCCGGTGACTTCGGCCTGATAATAATTGAGGCCGCGCAGGCCGTAGGTGATCGAAGGAACGCCCTTCGCCAGCATCGAAGTGTCGGAAACGACGAGCGCGTCCGCCTTCAGCCGCTCGCGATTCTGCCGCACGAAATCCCACAGGCTCACGCTGCCCACTTCTTCCTCGCCCTCGATCATGGCTTTCACATTGATCGGCAGATTCCCGGAAATCTTGCGCAGCGCCTCCAGCGCCTTCAAATGGATGTGCACCTGCCCTTTGTCGTCGGCCGTGCCCCGGCCGAATAGATTGCCGTCGCGCACGGCGGGCTCGAACGGAGGAGTGGTCCAAAGTTCCAGCGGCTCGGGCGGCTGCACGTCATAATGGCCGTAAAAAAGGATGGTGGGCTTTCCGGGCGCGCGCAGCGATTCGCCGTAGACCAGCGGATGCATCTTCGTCGGCGTGACGGCGGCGTTGTCCAAGCCCGCGGCGCACAGCTTTTCCGCCACCCACTGCGCCGCGCGCTCGATGTCCGGCTTGTGCTCGCTCTTGGCGCTCACGCTCGGAATGCGCAGAAACTCCTGCAATTCGCCGAGGTGCTCGTCCTGCTTGGATTCGATGTACTCGATCAGGTTCATGGAGGCTCCCGGGGACTATTCTACGGAACCTTGGGCCTTGGCCGCATCTTTTTGCAATCTGCCGTTTTGAGCACGCTCGGAATTCCTTGGGTTGACTCCCCGCCGCGCGCGTTGCACGATATTTCGCGATGATGCCCGAGACCCAAACCACCCAAACGAACGTCCAGCGCCGCAGCTCGCGCGTCTTCACGCGCATTCCCGTTCAGGCGCAGGGGAAGGCCTCGAATGGCCGCAAGTTCCGCGAGAAAAGCCAGACTATCGTGATCAACGCCCATGGCGCGCTGCTCTATCTGCAGGAATCGCTCCCGCTGGGCACGGAGCTTGTCCTCGTCAATCCCGCCACCGAGGAAGAGCAGGATTGCCGGATCGTTTATTTGGGAGATACCTCGGAAAAGGGCACGCGCGTCGGCGTCGAATTTCTATGCCCTTGCCCGCATTTCTGGGGAGTGGAATTCGCCCAGCGCGATTGGCCCTCCGGCGCGCCCTCTTAGCCTCTGCATAAATTCCGCGCCATTGCTGCCGGGCTTTCCTCGCTGACCTCTGGTGCGCACACTTACGGTTGCTAAACATTCAGGTAGGGTATACACTGCCGTCGCTCAGAATTCCAAAATGGTCACTCGCATTGCGGTTACACACTGCAATGTAAGAGATCACAGACTGAGGTGGCCCATGAAGAACCGCATGCTGATTTCACGGATCGCACTAATTGCACTCATGGTATGGCTGTCCGGGGTCGTCCTTGCAAAACCAGCGATGGCAGCCCCGCAGGATCACCCCACTGTCGCCTTCAAGTGCGTCAAGCGCACCGCCAATCTTGAACCGCCTCGCGCGTCGTTGCCGTCGCTGCGGGCGCTGGATGGCAGGCAAGAGGAATTCGAGCCCCCACGAAAATTGGAGCCGGTTTGTCCTGAAGGCGAAGTCCCGGTCACGCCCCCGGACCCTCGGCACTTCATCAAAGGGAATCCTCTCATCGGTCCCTACGCGCAGCCTGGTCCGGCGCATCCGCTGCCCGGAGCTTTCGTCAACAAGAATCTGCTCCTGCCTTTCGACCAAGTCTACTGGAAGCGTGAGGGCGAGCCTACGAAGCCAAACTCCCCATCGATCAATGGTTCCGGCGATGCGCCGTGCAACGGCGTGGCCTGGTTCGGCAGCTGCTTCTTTTACGCGTCAGCGGCGGAACAGCGCGTTGCCGATGGAGGCGGCATGACCCTTCAAATTGAAGCGCCCGTTGTGGACAACAGCGGCGACGAAGGCGGACATTCCATCGGCCAAATCGCGGTGATGGGCCCCGGCACTGCGGGCGGGAGCCTCGACGACGTCGAAATGGGATTCAGCGTTTCCCCGGATCAGTGGGGTGACAACGATCCCCATCTCTTCGTCTACCATTTTAACGACGGCGCGGAAACTTGCTACGACACATGCAACTGGAATCAGGTCAGCAGCACATATTTCCCTGGCATGGATCTGAAGCCGCTCGTCGGCCAGCTCCTTTACATCGGCTGGGTGCAATACCAGGGCGCGTGGTGGGCTTGGTTCAACGACCAGTGGCTGGGTTACATCGAAGACTCGGCGTGGGTCACTACTTTCACGCAGACAGCGCAGATTCAATGGTACGGCGAAGTGGCTTCGAATAACGGCATTCCCCCGAAGACCCAAATGGGCAACGGCGAATTCCCGTCAAACACGAAGGCCGCGAACATGGAGACTCTGTGCGACGTCGATGCCAAAGCGTGGGTGTGCTTTTACCGGAACCTGCAAAGCACGGGTGCCACGCATGTGAGCTACTACGACATTCTGAACCACACGAGCTTCGGTGCCGTCAGGTACGGTGGCCCGGGCCAGTAACTACAAGCTATTGCACAACCCTCCGTAAGGCGATCATGAGGCAGGCGATACGAAAGAACGCCCGGTAGATTTGAAGCGAGCGGTCGTAGCGCACCACCAACCGGCGGTAATTCCCCAGCCAGCCGATGGTGCGTTCGACGATCCAGCGCCGCCGATACCGCCGCAGAGCGCGACCG
>Ga0187817_10001623_pt1 | contig 11133 bp, 11 predicted proteins | sample NC_wetland_sal_i_17_FD_132431 | JGI IMG/M metagenome (GOLD analysis project Ga0187817, IMG submission 132431) | Wetland sediment microbial communities from Neuse River Estuary, North Carolina, USA - SO4_2 | ecosystem: Environmental > Aquatic > Freshwater > Wetlands > Sediment | place: USA... | reverse complement strand
GGGGAAGAGAGGAGGGGCGGGGGGGGGGGGGGGGAAAGGGGGGGGAGAGGGGGGGGGGGGGATTTTTGGGGGGGGGGGGGGGGGCGTGCGGGGGGGGGGGGGGGGGGGGTTGGGGGGGGGGGGTTTGGGGGGGGGGGGTGGGGGGGGGGGGGGTTGGGGGGGGGGGGGTTTTGGGGGGGGGGGGGGGTTTGGGGGTTTTGGGTGGTGTTCCTTGGGGGGGGGGGGGGGCCGGGGGAGGCTGGTAATAACACACTCTGGAGTGCGGCAGCTTGCTGCCGCTTTCGCTCAGGCCAGCTAGCTGGCCGTGCACTGGAGCCCGATACTTGGACAGGTGCGGCGCGAGCAAGCTCGCGGGAAAAAAGCGGCAGCAAGCTGCCGCACTCCAAAATCCGGGAGCGAGAACCATGATAGCAGAGCAAAACCTGACAGACCTAGTGACCAGATTGAGGAATGCCTCGGGAAGCAACCTGCTGTCCGTAATACTTTACGGTTCCGCGGCTACGGAAGAGTTCCACCCGGGGCATTCCGACTTGAATGTCCTCTGCATCATGCAGAGTCTTGGCAGGGACGATTTGAGCAAGCTGCACCCTGCTTCGGCCTGGTGGGCCAAGAAGAAACATCCCGCGCCCCTATTCTTCACGCACAACGAGCTTCAGCATTCCGCTGACATTTTTGCCATCGAACTGCTGGACATTAAAGCGGCACGCCGCATTCTTTTTGGCGAGGATGTAATTGCCTCGCTCCATATCCCTATGGATCTTCACCGCCTGCACGTGGAAAGGGAGCTGCGCAGCAATACGTTGCGCTTGCGGCAGCACTACGTGATGCATTCCGCTGACTCCCGCAAGACCCTGGAACTGATGACTTCGTCCATTTCGACGTTTGTTGCGCTGTTCCGGCATGCCTTGATTGCTCTGGGGGAGGATCCACCGGCGACCAAGAGAGGCACGATGGGCCGCCTGGGATCCGTGCTGGGGTTTGATCCCTCTCCCTTTCACACCATCTTCGAAGTTCGCGAAGGGCGCAAGCGTGGACGTGATGTGGATGTCCAAGCAACATTCGACGCATACCTGGACAGGGTCACCAGGGTCGCCGAGGAGATTGACCGCCGGCTGGCAACTCCGCCGGGAAAGGGATGAAAACGAAGGGTAACATCTGCTTCCAGAGGAGGAAGGTCATGAAGATACTGCTGGCTGTGATGGGATTACTGGCGCTGATTGCCCTCATTATCGGAGGATCTTACGTCAGCAGCCGAAACGAAATGGTCCGCAAAAATGAGGCGATCAAGCAGGCATGGGCACAGGTAGATGTAGTGTTGCAACGGCGCGCCGACCTGATTCCGAACCTCGTGGCCACCGTGAAAGGTTATGCGCAGCAGGAGGTGAAAGTGTTCGGAGACGTTGCCAATGCCCGCGCTGCGTTGTTGAATGCCCGGACGCCGGCCGACAAGATCGCTGCGAATGGCCAATTGGATGGCGCCCTGGGCAGGCTGCTGGCCATCGTCGAGAACTATCCCGATCTCAAATCCAACCAGAACTTCCTGGCCCTGCAGGACGAACTGGCCGGAACCGAGAACCGAATAGCTGTCGAACGCCGCCGGTATAACGAGGCCATCCAGGATTACAACACGTTCATCGGTCTTTTCCCCAATTTCATCTTTGCCAGGTGGGCTGGATTCCAGCGGAATAACGACTACTTTGCTGCTTCTGAGTCCGCGCGCCAGGTTCCCAAAGTAGATTTCAGCACGCCTAAGCAGTGATCCAGGGACCCGCGAGCGGCAGGCGAGGGTGGAGAAAGTTCTCGGCGAAGGTGGCCGATGGCCTACGCTGCCTTCGCGCAGGGCACGAACGACAACGGAATTGCACGTTGAAAGGATAGGAGCATCATGGACAGAATGCTGGTAGTGGTTTTTGATAACGAGAGTAAAGCCTACGAAGGAAGAAAGGCGCTTATGGAGTTGGATATCGACGGTAGCATTAGTGTTTACGGCCATGCCGTAGTGGTGAAACATCCAGACGGGACGACAAAGGTACAGCAAAGCGATGACGGGGCACGGCTCGGAACCGTGGTCGGAACCGCTCTGGGAAGCCTCATCGGTCTTCTCATCGGGCCGGCCGGTTTGGCCATCGGCGCTCCCCTGGGGTTTCTTGGCGGCGTCACAGTGGAGATGAACAAAGTCAGGATTGGTGAGGACTTCATTGATGACGTGGCCGAGGTTTTGCTGCCGAACAAGGCGGCAGTGGTGGCGGAGATTGAGGAAGACTCGACTGCTGCCGTAGACATTTCCATGGAGGCGCTCGGGGGTACCGTATTGCGCCGGGCTCTCTCAGAGGTTAAACACACCATCCATGACGAGCACATTGCGGCTATCAGGGCCGACCTTGCTCAAATAAAGGCGGAGCATGCCAAGGCTCATGCCGAGCAAAAAGCAAAGCTCCAGGAAAAGATCAACCAACTCGACTCCAAGCTGCAAGCTCAGTTACAGAAAGCCAAAGAGAGACGCCAGGCAGCCGAGCGCGAGGCCCGAGCTAAAGCTGAGTTACTCAAGGTGAAGGCAGCAATCGCCAAGGCCAAGGCGGCTGAGACACACATTTAGCTGTGTCGGTTTTCTCTTGAGGTGGGTCGCGGACAACGTAATACCAATCCAAGTGCGCTTGCTCGGGATAGGTTTTCACGAACTTCGCGAATTCGCGAAGAGATCGAGGCTCTGTGAAGCGCCAACCCAAGTGTTTTGAAGGGCTTACGAATTGGCGCCTGGATTGCCTTGAAGAAGCGGAGGAACTATTAGGGGAAAAGGACAAATAGAAATGGAGGAAAGCCATGGACAGAATGCTGGTGGTTATCTTTGACAGGGAAAGCAAAGCTAACGAAGGAAAGGATGCGCTTTTTCAATTGGAAAATGACAACAACATCGTAGTTTACGCCTACGCCGTGGTTGCCAGGAATGCAGATGGCGCCGCAAGGGTAGCGCAAAATGATGACCCGAGACCGGTCGGGACTCTGCTCGGAGGCACGCTGGGAGCCCTCATCGGTCTTCTCGGCGGGCCGGTCGGCGCCGGGCTTGGCGCTGCGGCGGGGCTAGCTGCCGGCGCCGCGGTGGACGTGAGCCACGCCACGATTGGTGAAGACTTCGTTGAGGACATAAAACAGCAATTGTCACCGGGGAAGTTCGCACTCGTGGCGGAGATTGATGAAGACTGGACTTTCCCTGTGGACAGAAGTATGGAGGCGCTTGGTGGAACGGTATTCCGGCGGGCGTTGTCAGAAGTGAAGCACAAGCTGAGTGACGAGCACACCGCTGCCATGAAGGCCGACAGGGCGCAATTGAAGGCAGAGCACGCCAAGGCCGATGCTGATCGGAAGGCAAAGCTCCAGGAGAAGATCAACCAACTCGACTCCAAGATACAGGCTGGGCTGGAGAAAGCCAAGGAACGACGCCAGGCAGCGGAACGCGAGAGTCAGGCTAAAGCGGAGTTACTCAAGTCCAAGGCAGCAGCCGCCAGGGCCAAGGCAGCGGCCGCCAAAGGCAAGGTGACAGAGACGCACACTTAGTTATATCGGCGCTTTTGAGGAGGGTTGCCTATGCACTCCAACATCAAGCTGGGAAAAATCTCCGGAATCGAGATCGGGCTGCACTATAGTTGGTTTCTCATCGCTGCCCTGATCGTGTTCTCCCTCGGCGAACACTTCCGCCAAGTCAACCCGCATTGGGGCACAGGCCAGATCTGGATCGCGGCACTGCTCACCGGTGTTTTGTTCTTCGTCACCTTGCTGTTGCACGAACTCTCCCATTCGCTGGTGGCCCAGGCCCGCGGGATGAAGGTCACGGCGATCACCCTGTTCGCGCTGGGCGGTGTTTCTCAAATCCAGGAGGACGCCAGCGACGCGCAAACCGAATTCCGGGTGGCAATCGCCGGGCCGATCGCCAGCCTGATCATCGGGGTTGGCTGCCTTGCTATCGCGCTCGGCCTTGGCTGGCAGCGTTCTTCCGAACCACGCACCTTGGTGACCGCGGTCCTGGTCTGGTTGGGATATATCAACATTGGTCTCGCGGTTTTCAACATGATTCCCGGCTTTCCGCTCGATGGTGGCCGGGTGCTGCGCGCGATCGTGTGGGCGATTACGAAGAACGCCGATGGCTCAACTCGCACCGCCGCACGCGTCGGCCAAGTCGTGGCCTTTCTGTTCATTGTCTATGGGATAGGGCAATTTTTCGCCGGCGCCGGTTTTAACGGCCTGTGGATGGCATTCATCGGCTGGTTTCTGATGGATGCGGCCAAAGCCAGCTACGCCCAGGTGGATATTGCGGCCGCGTTTCGAGGCTTGCGAGTCTCCCAGGTGATGTCGCGCGACTGCGCGACTGTAAACCGCGATATGAGTTTGCAGGAGTTTGTTGATACGTACCTCCTGACTGGCCAGCGCTGTTTCGCCGCGGAGGACCATGGCCGCCTCGTAGGCCTTATTACCCCACGTGATGTTGGCGCCATCCCGCGCGAGCGTTGGGACAAGACTACTGTGCGCGAAGCTATGCGCCCGCTCGAGGAGTTGCACGTTATCACTCCGGACACGCAGGTTCTGGATGCACTGAAACTCATGACCGGCAATGATGTCAACCAGTTGCCGGTGGTCGAGAATGGCGTTTTGCAAGGAATGGTGTCCCGCTCCCATCTCATGCAGTTATTGCAAGCTCGTTCTGAGTTCCAACCCCCGGCCGCGCGTCGTCTGCCACTACATCGAATGAAACAGAAAGGTGCAACGCCGTGAGCCGGCGCCGATAGGAGCAGACATGGTACGGATTGAGCGAATTCTCTGCCCTATTGATTTTTCGGAATTTTCAGTAGTCGCCTACGATTACGCGCAGTCGCTCGCCCTGCATTATCAGGCGACAGTGTATCTTCAGCACGTTGTCGATATCATTCTTCCCCCTTGGCCGTATTACCCTCCTGCGGGCTACCTCGATGCCGACTTTCGCAAAATTTGCATCGACGCTCGAGAGCAGTTGCAAAAGTTCGCGAAGTCGCATACCAAAAACGGCGTGCAGCCGGAGTGCGTCGTGCAAGAAGGTGAGGTGACGGACTCCGTCCTCGTCTTTGCGGAAGCACAAATGGCGGACATTATTGTCATGGGGACGCACGGACGCAGAGGGTTTGACCGTCTTGCGCTTGGATCGGCGACGGAGAAGGTGTTGCGGAAAGCCCGCTGTCCGGTGCTGGTGGTCCGCAAGCCGGGACCCGAGGCTATGGCCGCGGAAGGCGCACAAAATTCGGTCGAGCTGCGAAGGGTCATTTTCTGCGCGGATTTTTCCGACCCGTCGCAGAGGGCTTTGGAATATGCGCTCTCGGCAGCGGCGGAATTTAACGCCGAGCTTACCCTGCTCCATGTGTTGGAGAACCTTCCGAATTCGGCCAACATCGAAGAGGAAATCGCGACAGCGAAAAAGCAACTCGGTAATCTGATTCCCCCGGAGGGGGTTAAAGCCGGCAAGATCAAGACCTTGGTGCGAATCGGCAAAGCGTACGAACAGATCATCGAACTTGCTCTAGAGGCCCAAGCTGATTTAGTGATTATGGCCGTACGTGGTCGCAATGCCATGAATCTTGCGGTGTTTGGCTCGACAACTTATCGTGTGATCCAGTTAGGAGCTTGCCCGGTCTTGGCAGTTCACGTTTTGAAGGCGGAGAGCGCGAGCAACACAGGTGCGAGCCAGCCCTGATTTCAGGTAGGAGAAGCGTACAATCCATTGGCGCCCGAACAAAAACCAGGATCTTCGAACGCCGGCGCCGAGACGAAGGTCGTGCCGCCGGCCGTTGAAACTCTCGGTTTGACTCGCCGCTTTGGGGAAGTGACCGCGGTGAGCGACCTATCGTTGAGCGTCGTCGCGGGCTCGATCTTCGGCCTGCTGGGGCCCAATGGCGCCGGCAAAACCACGACCATCAAAATGCTGACCACGATGCTCCGGCCGAACTCCGGCACGGCAAGGGTATCCGGGTTTGATACAGTTCGCCAACCCGTCGACGTCCGGCGCAGCATCGGATACGTGTCACAGATGCTTTCGGCCGACGGGGCACTGACTGGGTACGAGAATCTGCTGTTGTTTGCAAGGCTGTACGGCATTCCGCGCCGGTTGCGCCCGCAACGCATCTACGAAGGCCTGGAGTTCATGGGTCTGAGTGAATCCGCCAACATGCTCGTGCGAAACTACTCCGGTGGCATGATCAGACGGCTGGAAATTGCAGAATCGATGCTGCATCACCCGGCGGTGCTCTTTCTGGACGAGCCAACGGTAGGTTTGGACCCGGTGGCACGGCACGCAGTGTGGGCGCATCTTCGGGGACTGCGCGACCAGTATGGAACGACCATTCTTATGACGACGCACGACATGGAAGAAGCGGACGAGCTCTGCGAAACTCTCGCCATCATGAACCTCAGCCGGGCGGTGGCGATCGGCTCACCCGCCAGCCTGAAGGCTCAGGTGGGACAGCAGGCAAACCTGGATGATGTCTTCATTCATTACGCTGGAGGTTCAATTGAGCACGGAGGGAACTACCGCGACACGGCCCAGATGCGCCGTACCGCCAGCCGTCTCAGCTAAGGATCCTGCCATCCCGGCGTTCCTGCGGGACACGCTGGCGCTGGCGGATGTTGAACTCAGAAAGCTTAAGCGCGATCCCCTTGAACTCCTTACCCGGGCGATCCAGCCGGCGTTGTGGTTGCTGATATTCGGGCAAGTCTTCGGCCGGATCAAGGCCATCCCCACCGGCAACCAGAGCTATCTTACATTTATGGTGCCGGGAATTCTTGCCCAGAGTGTCCTCTTTATCGCCATCTTCTATGGCATCAGCGTAATCTGGGAACGCGACCTCGGCATACTGCAAAAGTTGCTGGTGACGCCGGCGCCACGCAGTGCGTTAGTCCTCGGCAAGGCGCTGTCCGCGGGAGTGAGGGGATTATCCCAAGGTTTCATCATCTATCTGCTTGCCCTGACACTCCAAGTTCCTCTCCGCTTCAAGGTGGGGGCGATTGTGGGCGTCGCGGGGTTCGTTACCCTGGGGTCCGCACTGTTTTCGACCTTCTCGCTTGGGGTGGCATGCATCGTGAGGACGCGGGAACGCTTCATGGGCGTCGGTCAGGTGCTCACCATGCCGCTCTTTTTCACCAGCAATGCTATTTATCCTCTGAGTATCATGCCGCCGTGGCTGCGCGCCCTGGCTAAAGTCAACCCGCTGAGTTATCAAGTTGACGCGTTGCGGGTCCTGATGGTTCAAGGAGGGCAGTCCCTGTTCGGGGTAGGCAAAGACTTCACGGTACTGCTGCTTGGTCTGGTGATACTTGTCCTGATAACGGCGAGACTTTATCCGAACGTAGTCCGGTGACTAAGTTCGAAGCTAAGAGGAGGTTAAACCCATGGCACGTCACAGCGCAAAAGTCAAGTCAAAGAAGAAGGCGAAGCCAAGCACCCAAAGTGACGACTTTATTTTCAATGTTGGAGATAAAATCCAATTGCAAGACGTGAAGACTGGTGAACTTCAGTATGGGCGCGTTGAAGGCGCGATTGAGGGGAACCCGATAGTTCGGAGAATAACAAAAGAGGAAGCCGGACCAAACCCCAAGCCGTTCATTCCACGTTTGGCGTGCGGTATGGATCGTAGCGAAACTGGAAGTCTCATCTGTTCCTCCCATGGAGAGGATCTCATTGGAATAATCGAGAGTGGCGAGTTCGAGTCCCCGCTACCAGGGCATGTCAGGTCGTGGCTATGCCCAGTGTCGAACGAGGATCTCTTTGAAGATGCTGAGTAGGCTCTGGTTTTGTTGCACGTCGGCGGGCAAATTGGCCGGCACCGAGTCGGCGTCCTACGCTCTAAGTTAGTTCGCCCGCCGTTGATGAGTTTCCCATCTGAAGTCACTTCCGAACCAGCACCACTGTGGAACGCGGTCCGACGCTGTAATTCAGGCTTTGGAGCCTTTGCTCCGTCCCCGACTGACAGATGTCTCGGGGGGTGGCAAGACTCGTGTCCACCACGCGAAACCACTCCTGCGGCTCTCCCTCCTGGACGGCGAAGGTCAAGGCTTGCCAGTAAGCGTTAATCATCACGTAGATATCGTTATCATTCTGGGACGAGCCGTGCAGACAAAAGGCCAGGCTGTGCGAGTCAAAGGAGAGGTCCGGCGCTTCACCAACTCCATACCAGTGCACGTCGTTGCGCCAGAACCGGCTGCGTCCGAGAGAGGGGTGAGACTTGCGGAAGGCAATCATGTTCTTGAAGAAGCGAAAGATGTCGCGGTTCTTGCCGAGCAGGTCCCAGTCGAGCCACGTCGTTTCATTATCTTGATTATAGGGATTATTGTTGCCCTTCTGCGTATTCATGAATTCATCACCAGCACACAACATAGGAGTGCCGTTGGAGAGAAGCAGGAGGCAGCAGAAGTTCTTCACCTGGCGCTTGCGGAGGTCCATGACCTCAGGCGGAACGTTTCGGTCGCCCTCCCAACCGCAATTCCAGCTCAGGTTGTAATCTGATCCGTCAGTATTGTGGTGGCCGTTCGCTTCGTTGTGCTTCTGGTTGTAGGAGACGAGATCGTACAGGCAGAAGCCGTCGTGGCAGGTAATGAAGTTCACGCTCTGATAGGCATGGTAGGCGTTCATGATGTCGTCGGGAAACAGGTCGCTACTGCCGTAGATGCGGGTCATGGCGGCGGGAACCATTCCCGGGTCACCTTTGACGAAGGCCCGCAAGTCGTCACGGAATTTGCCGTTCCACTGTAACCAGGGAAGGCCCGGGAAGCTTCTCCCCAACTCGTAGCTGGCGAGATCCCATGCTTCCGCAATCAGGCGCCTTGCTTCCAGCCGCGGAAAATCACCGATTTCCGCAATCACCGGAGGATCATAGAGGTTGACGGAGCCGTCTTCATTGCGGGTGAAAATCGAGGCCAGGTCAAAGCGGAATCCGTCCACGCGCATTTCTTTCACCCAGAAGTTCAAGCTGTCGATGATCATCTTGCGGACGTAACGGTTCGCGCAGTTCAAGGTGTTTCCTGCACCTGTGTCATTACGATAGTGGATTCTGTCGGGCTGCAACAGGTAATAGGTGTCATTATCAATGCCCCGGTAACTGTAAGTGGGGCCCGTTTCATCTCCTTCCGCCGTGTGGTTATAAACGGCGTCGAGGATCACTTCAATCTCCGCTGCGTGCATGGCCTTGACCATTCCACGGAATTCGTTGCACACCCCTTCCGAGGATTGGGCAATCGCGTACTCGTGATGCGGAGAGAAGAAACTTAGCGGCATATATCCCCAGTAACTGCCTTCCTGGGAATCCTGCTGGAACACGGGGAGCAACTCGATCGTTGTAATTCCCAGCTCCTTCAGGTACGGAATCTTCTGAACCAGCCCCGCATAAGTCCCCCTTTGATCCGCGGGCACCCCGGAGTTCGCCCTCCTGGTGAAGCCTCGAACGTGCAATTCGTAGATGACCGTATCCGAGGTATGGACCGGCCGTCGATCCCCGCCCCAGTCGAAGCCCTGGTCGGTGACGATCACTCCCAGGGGCGCTCGGCCCGCGTTGCTACCCGGAATCCGTGCCGCCTCACGGCTGAAGTGCGGTGGGCGGAACAATGCGCCGGCGTATGGGTCAAAGAGTATCTTCTCATCGTCGAAACGGTGGCCCGCACCTGGCTCATTGGCGCCGGCTACTCGGCAAGCGTAGTATCGCGCCCCGGAGATCGCGGCGGCTTTCAATCGGCAGTGCCACACGCGTCCGGATTTATTGGTAAGGGGACTGAGTCGGTATTCATGGAGCGGTTGGAAATACTCGTTGGATGAGTACAGAAGGAGCGTGACCTCGGTGGCGTACTTAGAATAAAGGGCAAAGTTGAACGCTTCCTCTTTCTCGATCCATGTCATTCCTAATGGAGATGGCGAACCTTCTGCTGAGCACCATTCGTCCATACATTCCTCAGTAAAAACACGTCGCATCAAGCTAAGCCTCCCCCCTCCGAGAAAGGCTCTAGTCAGAAATGCTACAACTTTCCCTGGCTTCCTATGCAATCGGAGTACCACTCAAAATCGTGTGGCCACCGAACCACCTTGAAAGTCGCGAGCCCATATTTCGCGAACTTCACGAATTCGCGAAGTAATCGTGAGTTTACGGCTCGCGATCAGCAGTGTTTTCATGAGTAGGTGACGAGGAACGAGCCGGTGCCGTTCGTGATTACCTGACATCGCAGGGAGTTCCGTTCGGTTCGATCACCACAAAAGGCTTCGGAAAAACCAATCCTATCGCCTCCAACGACACCGCCGAGGGGCGGCAAGAGAATCGCCGAGTTGAGCTCGTCGTATCGGGTGACGCGATCCGAGCCCAAATGAACAAACCCGCGACAGGAACAGAATAAACGGAAAGATAGCCGTTGGGCTGGCACAGATCTTAATACTGTTGAAACTTTCCTGTGGGAAGCTGGGCGATGTTCCATGGCGATGGGCAGATGGCTGCGACATGACACCGCAAGCAACGGCTTTCCCATCGGTGGCTTGACGGTGATTGTGCCAAGCGAGTGGTTCGCGGCGCGTGTGTCAGGAACTGAGGATATCTATAGGATCTACGCGGAAAGCTTCCGTGGAGATGATCATCAGTGCCGCATTCTTCAGGAAGCGCAGGCGATGGTCAGCGATACTCTGGCGCCACCGTAACCGAAGGAGAAATCATGAGCGAGCAAACCCGTGTCAGTCACCCGATGTACAACCTTCTGCCTACGGAAATCGAGGGGTTTGAATCCCTGGCTGAGCTTGCCCTGAATTTGCGCTGGACATGGAATCATGCCGCCGACGAAGTGTGGTGGCAGCTAGATCCCAAACTGTGGGAGATCACGCGTAATCCCTGGCTTGTCCTCCAAACCGTCTCGCGCGAACGGCTCAAGCGCATGTTGGGCGACCCCGCTTTTCGCAAAGACCTTGACGGCTGGGTGCAGGTCAGGCGGAACGTGCTGGCGGCGCCCGCGTGGTTTCAGCAAAATCATTCGCAGAGCCCCCTAACCTGCGCCGCGTACTTCAGCTTGGAATTTATGTTGAGCGAAGCTTTGCCCATTTACTCGGGCGGCCTGGGTAATGTGGCGGGTGATCAACTCAAAGCAGCCAGCGAT
>Ga0187817_10001621_pt1 | contig 11135 bp, 9 predicted proteins | sample NC_wetland_sal_i_17_FD_132431 | JGI IMG/M metagenome (GOLD analysis project Ga0187817, IMG submission 132431) | Wetland sediment microbial communities from Neuse River Estuary, North Carolina, USA - SO4_2 | ecosystem: Environmental > Aquatic > Freshwater > Wetlands > Sediment | place: USA: North... | reverse complement strand
TTGCCGGCTTTGACGGCATCCCGCACAGCCTGCCGGCTCTGCCGGAGCTGTTGAGCCAGAGGCTGCGAAGAGGCGCGCGCCGCTTGCCAGATCGACCGGGCTTGCTGCTTTTGATCGTCCGTCAGGTTGAGTTGGGTGGCTGCCCTTTCGAATTTCTGCCCGCGATTCCACTGGCGATGTTGCGCCGGGGGTTGGGGCGGGTTAGACGGGGCCGGGCTCTGCGCGAAGACCATTCCGGACGCGAGCGCGGCCATAGTTGCAAAACGAGTTATTGTGCTTTTCATGTAGGATTCAATCCCTCCTGATTAATAAAACGGACGGCGCGGGCCAAGGTTCTGCGCCGCCCTGTAAATGAATGTAAAACCCGCTTTCCTCAGGCCTGCCGCGTGATACATTTTAGCCGTGCGGATTTTGTTGGTTGATGACGATGCCGAGCTCTGCACTCTGCTTGACGAACTGCTCTCGCGCGAGGGTTTTTCCACCGAGTGCCAGCACGATGGCCCCCACGGCTTAGATCGCGCCCTGCACGGCGGATTCGATCTGGTGATCCTGGATGTCATGCTGCCGGGACTCGACGGCTTCGAAATCCTCCGCCGCCTGCGCGCGGAGAGCCGCGTTCCCGTGCTCATGCTTACCGCGCGCGGCGAAGATCTGGATCGCATCGCAGGTCTGGAAATGGGAGCGGACGATTATCTGGCCAAGCCGTTCAACTCCCGGGAACTGGTGGCGCGCATTCGCGCGATTCTGCGGCGCCTGGAACAACCTCCGTCGAAGGAGGCTCCGTTGGAAGTCAACGGCGTGCGCGTCGATCCGGGCACGCGAGAGGCGTGGGTCAACGGCAGAAGAGTCGAGTTGACCACTTTCGAATTCGACATTCTCGAATTGTTGATGCGCTCCGCAGGTAAAGTCGTGTCGCGCGACGACCTGATGGAACACCTCTACAACCGCAAGGCGACGGCCTTTGATCGCTCGGCGGATATGCACGTGAGCCATCTGCGCAGGAAGCTGGAAACGGGACGGCCTCTGATCAAGACAATTCGCGGCGTCGGATACCAGTTCCTGCGCTCGGCGGAAGAGCTCGTGGAAGGGACGCCGTGAGGTCGCTTTTCGCCAAGATCCTGCTCTGGTTTCTCGCCACCTTCATTCTCGCCTTCGTCGGCTTCAGCCTCATCGCGATCCGGCACTATAACGACCCCATGCGCCCGGCGCCCATGTCTCGCGCATTCCGGTTCCAGGCTCGTGAAGCGGTGGAGGCGTACGAGACCGGGGGAGTGGCCGCCCTTCGCTGGGATCTCGCACGCGTGCACGAGATTTTCCAGTCGGAGGCCATACTGGCCGACGTGAACGGCCGTGATCTGGTGACGGGTGAGGATCGCTCGGAGCTGATCGCGGCGGGCCGCGCACGATCATTTTTTCCCCGCAATCGCTCGGTGGTGGCGCGCAAAACAGAGAACGGGCGGTATTGGTTTATCCTTTCCATCCCCGGAGAAACCATCGCGCAGGGGAATTTTCCGGCCGGACAACTCTATGTGCTGGGCGGGGTGGTGTTGCTCTGCTACCTGCTCGCCGGCTACCTGACGATGCCGCTGCGCAAGCTGCAGAGCGCGCTCGAGCGGTTCGGGCAGGGAGATTTTTCAGCCCGCGCCGGATCCACGCGGCGCGACGAACTGGGCCAGCTCGCCCGCACCTTCGATCAGATGGCGGAGCGTATCCAAAACCTGGTATCCGCCGAGCGCCGGCTGCTGCTGGATATTTCGCACGAGCTACGTTCGCCGCTGGCGCGCCTGAATGTGGCCATCGAGCTGGCGCGCTCCGGAGAGAATCACGGCGCGGCGTTGGATCGCATCCAAAAGGAATCCGACCGGTTGAACGTTCTAGTGGGCGAACTGCTCCAGGCCACGCGCATCGAGGTGGACCCGCAGGCTCTCCGCGCGCACTCCGTGCGCCTGGACGATCTGCTGGCTGCGATCGTCAGTGATTGTTCCATCGAGGCGGCGGCCCGCGGCTCCTCGCTCCAACTGTATGCGCCGGAGCCGGTGACGGTGTCCGGCGATGCGGAACTGCTGCGGCGCGCCGCCGAGAACGTGATTCGCAATGCCATTCGATACGCGCCCAGTGAAACGCCCGTCGAGGTCCATCTCGCGCCGGACGGAACCGTGGCGCGGATTGAGGTGCGCGACTATGGGCCGGGTGTCCCCGAAGAAGCGCTCAGCCGCATTTTCGATCCGTTCTATCGTGTCGAGGGAGATCGCAACCGCGATAGCGGAGGAGTGGGGCTGGGACTGGCCATCGCCCGCCGCGCGGTGGAACTACACAGAGGCAAGCTGCACGCCCGAAACATGCACCCGGGTCTGCTGGTGGAGATGGAAATCCCGAAGAGGGCGGAGTAGCAGACCTGCCTCGTCATTTCTCCTTATTCAAGATCTTCATGTTGGCGGGAAGCGTGAACAGGTTGTCCGTCAAGCCCTTGTTGACTACCACCGAGTCTGCGTACATCTGGAAGATCTTCTCTCCATTGCGCTCTCGTTGGACGTCGAAAGGCCACATCACCCCGTCGCCGACGTCGCGATATTTCGCAAAACGGGTGACCTCCTCCACTAGGTCCTTGGTCAGCGGGTCGCGCCGGTTGGTCACCTGTTTCACCGGCAGGTGAGTCACGTGGCTGAAGTAAACCGTGACTACGCGGTTATCGGCGTCAGTGATATCGACGATATCCACCGACTGGTTCTCCACCACGTCCATGCCCCTGGATTCGCAGATCAAGCCGGGCTCGCCCAGACGCATGCGTAGAATGTAAAGAACGTTGCGAAGCGTGCTGTCTTTGAATCGCTCGATCCGGTCGTCCGGCAGCGGCCGGGCTCCGCGAAACGTGATATCGTACCCCTCGCCGTCCGCCAGGATCACCGCGCTGTCTCGCTTTTTCCCGAACGCCTCGCGCTCGCGGACGCCCAGAAAACCGGCTACCGGCGGCTCAGGCCGAGTCAGGTAACGCGTGTAGATCGTCGCTATGGATAGCCCGTTCAGTCGCTCACGATAGAACGAGTAGGCGCGCCCGGTCTCGACACGATCCGCCATCTGGAGAAAATTCTCTCCCCCCAAGGCCTCTACCGCTTCGTCCACGATACGCTTGCCGCGTTCGAGATTCGATTCAGCGCCGGCCGGAAAAACTGCGATGGCGATGGCGAACAGGAGTCCGCTGGTTTTCATGGTTTCTTGCTGAGATCCTCGGGTTTAAGGCCGGAATTGAATTTGTATTCCTCGACAGTCAGCTCGCCGAACTTCTTGCCGTTCTGGTTCACCGTGATCTTCTTTGGCGCCTTGATTCCGCCCGCCTGGTCGAACTCATCGAAGATCTCTTCCATGGGGCCCGGCGGACCCGCGGGCTGCTCGGCGGTGTACACTTCCCTTGCCGGAAGGCCCGTTTTTTCGTCGATGAACAGCCGGACGGAATTGCCGGCTGGATCGCTGATTTCGAGGACGCCTTCTTCCGGAGAACTCACAGTTCGGTCCGCCTCTCGGTCACTGAGCAACAGGCGAAAGTAAATGCGGAACAGTTCTTCACGAACCTGTTTCAACTGGGCTCCGGGAAGCGGGCGCACGCCCTGCGGTGTGGACATCCATCCGCTCTTGCCGTCCGAATAGACCACGACCTTGCCGAAGGGGAGCTGGCTCTCCTGCCGAAAAGAATCCGGCGCGATCCAAAAATTTGTCTGCTTCACTTTCATTCCAGCAGGCATGGCGGCCATGCTCAATTCGACGGTTTCGGTAACATCCTGAATCGCCGCCAGCTTGTCCGCTCCGCCTGCCGCTTGCTGGACCCGCTCTATCAGCTTCTTGCCGCGCTCCATACTGGCGGCATCCGCGTTCGAAGCTGCCTTGGGCGCGCCGGGCGGCTCGGGAATCGTCAAATCAATGGACGCAACCGGCAGCCCGAGCGTTGCCAGGGGCTTGCCAAATTCCTGCGGATTTCCGACCGCCACGATGGTCAGGTCCTTGGGCTGGATGTGTTCGCGCGCCACGCGCAGCACATCGGCCCGCGTGACCGCCTCAATGGCGCGCTGGTACTGGTGGATGAAGTCGCGCGGATAGCCGTAGTAGTCGTACCGCAGCATGCGGTTCAGCGTCTTGGACGGAGTATCGAAGGCAAAAACAAAACTGTTGGCCACCGTCTGTTTGGCGCTGTCGAGCTCCTCGGCGTTCACCTCACGGGTGCGCATCTTTTCGACTTCCTCTTCAATCACTTTGATCGTATCGGTCGTTGTGGCGGACTTGGTGCTGCAGGTCATCTGGAACAGTCCCGGATGGTCGTAATTGGCTCCCCAGAATGCCGAGATCTCGTACGCATAGCCCAGCTTGGTCCGCACACGCTGGAGCAGCCGGCTCTGGAACCCGCCGCCCAGGATGTCGGCCATCACCTCGAGCGCCGGGTAGTCTTTGTCGCGAAATTCGCCGCCCAGGTGCCCAAGGGCCAGAAACGTCTGCGTAACGTCAGTCTTGTTGGCGAGATAGATGCCCGGCTGCGCCTGGTTTTTCACCGGCGGAAAAGGCGGCACCGGCGGCTGTTGGACGGTCCAGTCCGCGAATTGTTTTTCCAGCTTGGCCTTCATGTCGGCAGCCGAAAAATCGCCGATCACCGCCAGCATCACGTTGGCCGGAAAAAAGTAACGCCGGTAAAACTGCACAATGTCGTCGCGGGAAATCTTGTCGATCGTGGCATACTCTTCGCGCCAGCCGTAGGGCGTATCCTTGCCGTAAACGATATCGCTGAACTCGCGCTCCACAATCCCGTGGGGATCATCGTTGCGCCGCGAGATGCCGCTGCGCGTTTCCGTCTTGGCCAGGTCGATTTTGTCCTGGCGGAATCCGGGCGCCGTCAGAATCTCGTGAAATACGCCCAGGACCTCGTCCGTGTTCTCCTTCAAGCAGGAAAATGACGCCTGCCCGAAACTCTCATCGATCGAGCTTTCCACCGAAGCCGCGATATTCTCCAACTGCTCGTCGATCTGATCGCCGGTTTGGTCCTTCGTGCCTCCGCTGCGCATCACCGTGCCGGTTATTCCGGCGAGCCCAACCTTGTCCGGAGGATCGAACAGATTGCCCGTACGCACCAGCGCGGAGCCGCGCACCAAAGGCAGCTCGTGATTCTCCAGCAGGTAGACTCTGATCCCGTTGGACAGCGTGAAGGTCGTCACATCGGGAATCTGGATGGGTTTGAGCGGCGGATATTTCAGCTCTTTGTACGAAGGAATCACCGCTGCGGACGCGTGCGGTTTCGGCGCCGCGGCCGGCTGAGCGGCGGCCATCCCGGCTGCCAGGAGCGCGATGGCGACAATGCTCTTCATTGCTTTTCTCCCGATGAGACCGGCGCTTGCGCAGCCGCCGGAGCCGGTGAGGGCTGAAAATTGAACGCCTCTGTGCGTGCGTTCGTGATGAAATACTTTTGCGCCACGCGCTGCACATCCTCCACCGTCACTCGATTGATGTCGTCCAGCGACGTGAACAGCTTGCGCCAGTCGCCGTAGTTGACGTAATAGCTCGTCAGCAGTTGCGCCAGATCCGCGTTGTTGTCCAGGCGGCGGATCAACGAGGCGCGCGTCTTGGTCTTCACGCGGGCCAGGGTCTCCGGGTCCACTTTGTCTTTCTTGAATCGCTCCAGAATCTCATCCAGCGCTTTCCGGTTCTCCTCCACCGTATGCCCCAGGGAAGGGACCGCGAAGAACAGGAACAGGTTCGGGTACTTGGATCCCGGTACGTCCGCTTCCGCCTCCGCGGCCAGCGAGATCCGTTTATCGCGGACCATTTCCTTGTAAAGAATGCCGGTCCTGCCGCCCGCCAGAATGCTGCTGATGACGTCGAACACAGGATCATCCTTATCGTACTGGTCCGGGCGTTTGTACACGATCAGATCGAACGGCTGGGCTGGAGATTCAATCTGCGTCTGCCGTGGCCCATCCTGCTGCGGCTCCGCCGTGTGAACCGGCGGGGGCAGAGGTCCGGCCGGCAACCGTCCGAAATACTTCCCGGCCAGATCCCGGATTTGCTTCGGCTCCACATCGCCTACGATCCCCACGGTGATGTTCGCGGGCACATAGTAGGTCTTGTAAAACTGCTCGGCATCGCGCACGCGAAGGTACGGAATATCGCTGGACCACCCGCTGGGCGGGCGGCGGTAGGGATGCGCTTCGAAAGCGGATGCCAGCAACGCTTCGAAAAGCTGGCCCTGCGGGCTGGATTCCACGCGCATCCGGCGCTCCTCCATCACCACGTCGCGTTCCTTGTAAAATTCGCGGAATACCGGGTGCAGGAAGCGCCCGGATTCCAGGTTGAACCACAACTCCACGCGATTGGCGGGCAAATTGTAAAAATACTCCGTCGAGTCGTACGATGTCCCGGCGTTCAGCCCGACTCCCCCGTTCTCTTCGATGATGGTGGGATAAAGGTTCGGGATGACATAGGAATCCGCCTTCTCGATAGCCGCCTTTACCTCTGCCTCGAGCGCCGCGATCTTCTTCGCCTCCGCGTGTGAGCCCTTGCGTTTCTCCTGGTCGAGCCGGTCATAAGCCTCTTCGATCGCTGCCAGTGCCTTCTTCTCCTCCGGCCAGTTCTTGGTTCCGATCGTTTCGGTACCCTTGAACGCCATGTGCTCGAACATGTGCGCCAGGCCTGTTTTGCCTTCCGGATCATCCACCGCTCCGGCATTCACGTAGGTATGGAACGAGACCACGGGCGCCTGGTGCCGCTCGAGAACGATGAAATGGAGCCCGTTGGCGAGCGTGAACTCAGTAACGTGTTTCTCGAACTCTTTGAGGTCCTGCGCGCGGACGAGCGGCGCGAGCAGAAGCAGGGCGATGAACTTGGGCGAACTCACTTTTCCATTGTAATGTGGAGTGCGCTCATCTCGCGGTGACGGTGATTTCAATGCGCGCCGGGCCCACCAGCTTCGCCACGCCCACGGTGGTGCGCGCCGGACGCGGTTCTTTGAAGTAAGTGGTGTAGACCGCGTTCATGCGGGGAAACAGTTCCATATCGGTGAGGTAGACCTGCACCGCGACGGCATCCGCAAATCCCTTGCCGGCCTCTTTCAAAACCAGGCCGATGTTGTCGAGCGCCTGCCGGACCTCGGCTTCGAACTCTTCGGGGATTTTGCCGGTCTTGAGGTCGGAGCCCGTCGTGCCGGCCACGTACAGCGTGCCATCTACCAGGATGCCGGGGCTGAATGGACGGCCGGTTGGGAAATCCTTCGGCTGGATGACTTTCTTATCGGCGGCCGCAAGCGAAGCCGCCAAAACCACGGTGAGTAGGATTGTTCGCATACACGAGAGCTTACAATAAGACGCTCGCCTGCGCTGAGTTACTTCTTGGGGAGCTTGAGATTGAGAACCGCCTGTTTGCGGGAATCGAACGAACTCAAGGTCTTGGTGGGGCTGGTAGCGTGTTCATAGTCCGCCTTCAGCTCGTAGTCCACGTCGGGGCTCAAGCCGTGGAAATAGTAGGCCCCGTTTTCTTTGGTGATGAACGACCGGATCTGTAACGTCTTAGTATTCTTGATCTGGACTACTGCTCCATTGACTGGATTATCGTCGGCGTCGGTCACTGTCCCCTGCACCGAGCGGACGTTCTGATCCTCACCTTTTTTGGAAGCCGCGAAGCTGTTAGTTGCGCCGGCAAACAGCGAGGCGATTACCAGCAAGCTGAGAAGGCGAATCACACTTTTGCCCATTGGCGTATCCCCACAATCCTCTGATGCTCCCTGCGCCGTTCGGGTTGCAGCCGGCACCGCCTCCACGTGGGGTTTGAGGCTTATCTCCAGTCCTCCTCCTCTTCTTCTTCCTCGTCGAGGAGTTCCTCGTCCTCATCCTCCAGATCTTCGGCGGATTCGAGTTCCAGAGGGTTCTTGCCGACGACTTTGAGATCCGCGCCGCATTCATCGCAGCTCAGCGAATCGCCTTCGTCTACGTCTTCTTCGTCAACGTCGATCGTGCCGTCACACACCGGGCAAGTCACCATATGGGCGCCTTCTGCTTATAGCTTATATCAGAACTTTCAGCCGTCAATCCCAATTCAAGCCTTCTGCTGCTTGGCCATGCGGCGCCGCGTAGTCGCCGGTACGATGTTTTTCATGCGCAGGCACATAAACATCTGCGCGCGATGCGTCAGCTCGTGTTCCTTGGTGAACTGTAGCGTTTCCAGGCGCGTCACCCGCTGGCCGTCAAAGCGCGTGATGACCTTCTCGAAGAACTCCGGCGGTTGCGCGGCCAATTGCGCGGTGCGCTGTTCGACACTCTGGCGCAGGGCTTGGGCCAGCGTCGCCGTGTCCGGAGTTTGAGGCAGCTCGACGATGTACTTTTTCAACATGTCGCGGAACTGCGGCACCGCCATATCCTCCACGCCGTCGAGCAACAGCCCGGTAATGGCGTGGCCCGCCTCGAGAATGTGGCGGGCCATCTCGCGAAAGCTCATGACATCGGCCGCAGGCTTGAAATCCAGCTCCGCGGCGGGAAAGTCCTCGACGGCTTGCGCCGTATCCTGCCGGACTGTTTTCCACGAATCCAGCACCGTTTCTGTTCGGATCATAGGCATTCATTGTAACCGCGACCGCGCACGGGTTAAAGGCATACTTACCTTACCTCGCCCAGAAGCCGCACAATCAGCGCCGTCCACCCGGTTTGATGATTGGCTCCGCAGCCGCGTCCGTTGTCCCCGTGAAAGTATTCGAAAAACCAAACCAGGTTGCGCCAGTGCGGATTCTCCGCGAAAACACGCATATCGCCCTGCCATGGGCTGCGCCCGGACCCGTCAGGCAGAAAAATAGCGGCTACCCGCCGCATCAGCTCCTTCGCCGCCTCTTTCAGATTCATCATTTGGCCCGATCCCGTCGGGCACTCCACGCGCAAGCTGTCGCCGTAAAAGTAATGGTAACGCTCCAGAGCTTCGATCAGCAGGTAGTTGAGCGGGAACCAGACCGGCCCGCGCCAGTTGGAATTCCCGCCAAACAGGCCGTCGCTGGATTCACCGGGCTCGTAGTCCACCCGCCGTTCGCCTCCGTCCACGTGCAGCACGAACGGTTGTTCGCGGTGAATCCGCGACAGTGAGCGCACTCCGTATGGCGAGAGGAATTCATTGGGATCCAGCAGGTAACGCAAGACACGCTCTAACCGCTCGCGCGACGGAATCGCCAGCAGACGGTGCGTGTTGTGGCTCTTGCCGCCCATCTCCATGTAGGAGATCTGCCGTGCCAGATCGCGGCGGTTTCGCAGAAACCATTCCATGCGCTTGCGAAAACCGGGAACCAGGTCGATGCTCGCTTGATCCAGAACCTCAACCGCAAACAGCGGCACCAGTCCCACTACGGAACGCACCCGTAGCGGCATGTTAATGCCGCCAATCTGCAACTGGTCATAATAGAAGCCGTCTTCTTCGTCCCAAAGCCCGGTGCCGCCGAGCGTGTTCATAGCATCCGCGATGGCTACGAAATGTTCGAAGAACTTGGATGCGATGTCTTCGTAAGACGAATCGTAGGCCGCCAGCTCCAGCGCCATGGAGAGCATGGTGGCGCAGTAGAATGCCATCCACGCCGTTCCGTCCGCTTGCTCCAGCACTCCGCCGCCGGGCAGCGGCTGCGACCGGTCAAACACGCCCACGTTATCCAGGCCCAGGAATCCGCCGGAGAACACGTGCTTGCCCCGAACGTCCTTCCGGTTCACCCACCACGTGAAATTGACCAGCAACTTCTGGAAGACGCGCGCCAGAAATTCCCGGTCGCGGCCGCCACGCCGGCCCGTCATCTTGTAAACGCGCCAGCAGGCCCAGGCATGCACGGGAGGATTTACGTCGGAAAATGCAAACTCATAGGCCGGCATCTCGCCATTCGGGTGCATGTACCATTCGCGCAGCAGCAGCACAAGCTGATCCTTGGTGAACTGCGGGTCGAGGTGCGCGAACGGGATCATGTGGAAGGCCAGGTCCCACGCGGCATACCACGGGTACTCCCAGTTGTCCGGCATGGAAATGACGTCGCGATTGTAGAGGTGGACCCAATCGGAATTGCGCCCGCTTAAGCGGCTGGCTGGTGGAGGCGGCTGCGCCGGGTCGCCCTCCAGCCAGTCCGCCACCGCGTAGTGGTAGAACTGCTTGGTCCACAGCAGTCCGGCGTAGGCTTGGCGCGCGATGGATCGGGCCGTGTCGGAACCGCACTGCAGACTGGCATAGAACTCATCTGCCTCGGCCATGCATCGCTCGAACACAGCGCCTTCCGGCAGCTTGGCTCCGGAGAGCGCCAGGGAGCGTAGCCTCAAATGCACCGTTTTGCTCTCTCCGGGCGCCAGGTCGAGACGGTAATAAATCGCTGCTTTGGTTCCTATACCCTGCGGGTTCACAGCCTCCTTGTGCCCGTGGATGAGGTACTCATGAAACGCGTCCTTCACGTAAGGCGTCGCACTTTGCGCCCTGAAAATCCGCTCAAAGTTGGTCTCATTCTCGGTGACCAGGACCTCAGCGGCCGGATCGAATTCGAACTCGTATTTTCCAAGCGAGGCGTGTTCCGTCACGATGCGCGTGGGATCACATCGAGACAGCTTCGGCTTGGGCCAGTATCCTTCGCCGGTGCGGCCCCACGACCAGGTGTTCCGAAACCACAGCGTGGGCAGCAAGTGAAGCGCCGCGGCTTCCGGTCCGCGATTCGCCGTTGTGATACGGATCAGAATATCGTCTGTATCCGCCTTGGCGTATTCTGCGAAGACGTCGAAATAGCGGTCGCCGTCGAAGACGCCGGTATCCATAATCTCGAATTCCGGCTGCTGGCGGCTTCGCCTCCGGTTCTCCTCGGCCAGCCACGCATACGGAAATTCGGCCTGAGGGTACTTGTACAGCGCCTTCATGTAAGAGTGCGTGGGTGTGGAATCCAGGTAAAAATAGCACTCCTTGACGTCCTCGCCGTGATTCGCATCGGGCCCGGAAGTTCCGAAGAGTCGTTCCTTCAGAATGGGATCGCGGCCGTTCCATAGCGCCAGAGCGAAGCACATCCGGCCTTCCCGGTCGCAGATGCCCAACAGGCCGTCCTCGCCCCAGCGGTACGCCCGGCTGCGCGCATGATCGTGCGGCAAGTACGCCCAGCAACTCCCGTCCGCAGAATAATC
>Ga0187817_10001619_pt1 | contig 11140 bp, 10 predicted proteins | sample NC_wetland_sal_i_17_FD_132431 | JGI IMG/M metagenome (GOLD analysis project Ga0187817, IMG submission 132431) | Wetland sediment microbial communities from Neuse River Estuary, North Carolina, USA - SO4_2 | ecosystem: Environmental > Aquatic > Freshwater > Wetlands > Sediment | place: USA... | reverse complement strand
TCGCCGCGGCGGGAATGGTTTTGTCGCAACCCACCACGCACACCACGGCGTCGAACATCTGGCCGCGGCAAACCAGTTCGATCGAGTCCGCAATCAATTCGCGGCTCACCAGCGACGCCCGCATACCTTCAGTGCCCATGGTTTCGCCGTCGGAGATGGCAATCGTGTTGAATTCCATGGGCGTGCCGCCGGCTTCGCGGATCCCCTCTTTCACCTTGGCCGATATGCGGCGCAGGTGAAAATTACAGGGCATGGTCTCGATCCAGGTATTGGCCACTCCGATCAGAGGCCGGCTGAGGTCGGCATCGGTGAACCCGACGGCTTTGAACATGGCGCGCGCGCCCGCCCGGTCGCGCCCGTCAGTAATTCCACGGCTGATGTGCTTGAGATCCATAGTCAGAGATTACAGGACATGCGGTCAGGAAGGGAAACCACAAGCTAACGTCAGGCTATAGATCAGTGGTGTTTCGAACTTGGAATTGCAGACTTTGGATTTCAGATTGCAGATTTTGGTGACACATCGCGTCGGGTTGTGAATCTGCAATCTGCAATCAACAATCTGCAATCGATCTACGCCCGGGCTGCCGTACGGGACTCGATGCAAACGCCCGCCACGGGATGCGGCCCGGCCCACTCCGCCGCCTGCGCCGAACCGGAACCCACGTGAGTAACGTCGGCAATGGCGTACCATTCACGATAGAGCTGGCCGACCTGCTTGGAGTTCACCTCAAGCGTGATCGTGACTTGGTGATCGTGCCCGGTCGGCGCGGCGTGCACCGAAGGCATATCCAGCCCCCGGCGCGAAACCGCGTTCAGGATGCGCATCAGAGTTCCCTGCGTATTGCGATAGTGAATCTGGAAAATGTGCATCGTGTTTAGCTCCTAGCGCTCATCTGCCCATCCAATTTCAGATTTGAGATTTCAGATTGCAGATTTGAAACCCTGATCTGCGGCAAAATCTGCAATCTTCAATCTAAAATCTGCAATCTGCTTTACTCGTCTTCCAGCAACATCTCGGAAAGCGCCGCCCCGGCCGGAACCATGGGGAAAACGTTGGCCTCGGGTGCACAATCGAATACCAGCAATTCCGGCTCCGGAGAACGAAGGAACCGGTCAATCTGATCTCCGGTCTCGCTCGACACCGGAAACTCGCGCATGGCGTCTTCTTTCAGGCGAAAACTGTGAATCTTGTAGGCCTTGGCGATGTCCACGAAATCCGGGTTGTCGCTGAGATCGGTCTCGGCGTAGTTGCGCTCGTAAAACAGCTGTTGCCATTGACGCACCATGCCCAGGTATTTGTTGTCGATGATCACCATTTTGACGGGCAGGCCGAGGCGGTGCACAGTGGCCAGTTCCTGGATGTTCATCTGAAATCCGCCATCGCCGGAGACGCAAAGCACGCAGGTGTCAGGCTTCGCGAGCTGCACGCCCACGGCAGCGGGCAGAGCGAAGCCCATGGCTCCGAGACCGCCGGAGGTGATGAATCCGCGCGGCGAAGCAGACCGGTAGCGTTGTGCCGCCCACATCTGGTGCTGGCCGACGTCGGCCAGAACCACGCTGTTCTCCGGCAGCCGGCTGAATAGTTCGTCGAGAAAACGAATGGTGGGCTGCGCCAGCCCGCGCGGGTCCAGTTCCGCGCGCTCGGGCCCGCAGGCCACGCTGCGCCACTGGCTGAAGTCGGGCAGAGCATGCCGTCGCAATTCCGCCTGGAATGCCGGAATCGTATCCGCCAGGTTTCCGATGACCGGCAGATCGCAGGGCCGCACGCGATCCAACTGCGCGGGATCAATCTCGAAATGCACGATCTTGGCGTGAGGCGCAAACCGCGTAGGCTCGCCCGTGACTCGATCGTCCAGCCGCGCTCCGAACACCAGCAGCAGATCGGTTTCGTTGAGCGCCGTGTTGGCGGCGCGGGTTCCGTGCATGCCCACCATGCCCAGGTAATAGTCCGCCTGCGGCGGAACGGCGCCGAGGCCGTGCACGGTGGCGAACGTGGGAATATTCAAATCGTCGAGCAGCCGCCGTAACTCCGGAATGGCTCCGGAGAGCTTCGCGCCCGCGCCGACCAGAGCGACCGGCCGCGACGCCTGCTGCAGCAGGGCCACGATCTTCTCAGTGAAGATCGTGTCGGTAGAACCGCCGTTCGCCTTGGCCTCTGCCGGGCGGGCCTGCGGCGTAAATCTCACCGGTCCCGAGAATTCTTTCTTCGCCTTGAGCATGTCGGTGGGAATATCAATCACCACGGGCCCCGGACGCCCGCTGCGTGCCCAGTGAAATCCCTCCGCAATCACTTCCGGAATCTCATCAATGGTGCGGACCAGGCGGCTCCATTTCGTCAGGGACAGGGTCACGCCGAAAACGTCCGTCTCCTGGAAGGCATCCGTCCCAATCAACGCGCTGCGAACCTGCCCTGTGATGCATACCAGAGGAACTGAATCCATCTTGGCATCGGCGATGCCGGTCACCAGGTTGGTGGCACCAGGCCCGCTAGTGGCAATCGCAACGCCTACGTTGCCCGTGACTCGCGCGTAGCCTTCCGCGGCGAAAATCGCGCCCTGCTCGTGCCGAGTCAAAACATGCCGGATGCCACTGCCGTCCAGCGCGTCATAAAGCGGCATGATCGCGCCGCCGGGATAGCCGAACATCAGCTCCACCCCTTCGCCGCGCAGGCACTGCAAAACGATTTCGGCCCCTCTAAGCATTCACCACCTGTTTTTCTTTGGGAGCTTCCGCCTTTTTGCCTTCCTTGGGCAGCCAGCTCATCATGCCGCGCAGTTGCGCGCCCACAATTTCGATTGGATGTTTCTTCTCTTTCTCGCGCAGAGCCGCGAAGTTTCGCCCGCCGTTCTTGTTTTCTTCGATCCACTCTTTGGCGAAGGCGCCCGATTGGATATCGGCCAGAACTTTCTTCATGGCCGCCCGCGTCTCATCGCCCACAACCTTCTCGCCCCGCGTCAGATCGCCGTATTCCGCCGTATTTGAGATCGAGTAGCGCATGCGTCCCAAGCCGCCTTCGTAGATCAGGTCCACGATCAGCTTCACTTCATGCAAGCATTCGAAGTATGCAATTTCGGGCGCGTAGCCGGCCTCGACCAGGGTTTCGAATCCCTTCTTGATCAGCGAAGTCAACCCGCCGCACAACACCGCCTGCTCGCCGAACAGATCGCTCTCGGTTTCTTCCTTGAAAGTAGTCTGCAGAACGCCCGCGCGCGTCGAACCAATTCCATGCGCGTAGGCCAGCGCGTATTCGTGAGCCCGCGTGCTGGCATCTTGCTGGATCGCAATCAGTGACGGCACGCCGCGTCCCTCGCTGTAGACACGCCGCAGCAGGTGCCCGGGGCTCTTGGGAGCGATCATCACCACATCCACGTCGCTGGGCGGGACAATGGTCTTGAAATGAATGCTGAAGCCGTGCGAGAAGCCCAGAACTTTCCCCGGGTGCAGATAGGGCTTGATGGACTGGTCGTACAACTCCGCCTGCGTCTCATCCGGCGTGAGCACGTGAATCCAGTCGGCGCGCTTGGCGGCCTCGTCCGGCGCCACCACGACCATGCCATCGGCCCGCGCCTGCTGCGCGCTGGGACGCGTCGGCTCCAGGCCCACGATCACTTTGTAGCCGCTATCACGCAGATTCTGCGCCTGGGCGTGTCCCTGGCTGCCGTAGCCCAGGATGGCGATGGTTTTGCCCTTCAGGGCGTTGGGATTGGCGTCGCGTTCGTAAAAAACAGTAGCCACCTGCGTGCTCCTCTCGTTGCACAAGGGGAGAAGAACGACCCTTGCCAGTTGGGGATGAATTCCGGTTCTCCCCGGAAACCCGTGGGGAGATATGCCCTTAGACTGCGAACCGACCGGTCGGTCGGTATCCTGGTATCTTATCCGCCCCCGCCCGGCGGTGTCAAGAGCCCAATCTCAAGTACATCGTTACTACCAAGGGGAGAGAAACTGTCAAGGTTCTTGACCGATCGTCCGATATTACGAGGGGCAGCGGCCCAGCCGGCCCCAGGCGAGAACTATTCGCCACAGATGTATACCGATGGCCCACCCACCAACTTCCGTTCCTGAAGAACCGCATCCCAGAAACCCGCTACCGGCAAAGGGCGAGCCCCTTGGCGCGAATGGCATGCCGTCGAAACCTCTGCGGCTGGGCAAGGAGTGCGACTACGACCGGGAACTTCGCCGTCTGCAAGTGGAATTGGTAAAGCTGCAGGAGTGGGTCCGGCAGGAGGGGATGAGGCTGGTCGTTCTCTTCGAAGGCCGCGACGCCGCCGGGAAGGGCGGCGCCATCAAGCGCATTACTCAGACCCTGAATCCTCGCATCTGTCGGGTAGTCGCGCTGGGCATGCCCACGGAGCGGGAAAAGACGCAGTGGTACTTTCAGCGCTACGTCGCCCACCTTCCCGCTGCGGGAGAAATGGTGCTTTTTGATCGAAGCTGGTACAACCGAGCCGGCGTCGAGCATGTTATGGGATTCTGCAGTGAGGCCGAGTACCTGGAATTCCTCCATAGTTGTCCCGAGTTCGAACGCATGCTGGTCCGCTCCGGCATCACCCTAGTCAAGTACTGGTTCTCGGTCAGCGATGAGGAGCAGGAACACCGTTTCCAGGACCGGATGAAGGATCCCACCAAACGCTGGAAACTCAGCCCCATGGACCTGGAATCCAGACGCCGCTGGGCGGAGTATTCCCGCGCCAAGGACGAAATGTTCGCCGTGACCGACATCAAGCAGGCGCCCTGGCACGTGGTGAATGCGGAGGACAAGAAGTGTGCCCGGCTCAATGTCATCCGGCACCTGCTCTCGCTGATTCCCTACCAAGATCTCACTCCCAAGCCCCTCAAGCTGCCTCCGCTCGACAAAACCAAATACGTGCGGCCACCCATCAACGAGCAGAACTTCATTCCCGAGGTGTATGCCAAAGGCGAGTAGGCCCCCCGCTGGGTACCAAGGTTTCAACGGAGCCGGCTTGATACCGGAACCCGGATGCCATTCCTGGTGTCTTCATCCATAGGGTGACAACAGGAATGCGGAAACCGTTTGCGATTCTGCTATTGCTGGCAGCCTCCAGCCTATTCGGTCAGCAGATCCCGGAAAAGGCAGGGCCCGCACACCGTCTAATCTGCACTCCTGTGCCGAGGGGCAAGGTACTCAAGTCTGTGATGCCGGTCTATGCCCAGGAGGTGACGGCGAAGGCGATTGCCCAAGGCGTCGTCGTGGCACTCACGATCGACAAGCACGGAGTCCCCAGGGACCTGCACCTCACCAAAGGCGATCCCATACTCGCCAAAGCAGCCCTGGAGGCGCTGCGGCAATGGCGCTGGAGACCGTACACCCTCAATGGAGAACCGGTCGAAGTGGAATCGAGCGTCTACATCCGGTTCGAGCCCGCACGGGAATGACCGCGCAACCAGCCAAGCGCAGACCTCCGGCGAAGCAGCAGTGGCTTAGTTTGGGCCCCATCTTTCGATGCGGCGTCATCCCGAAGGCCCGCGCTTTCACCAGCGGGCCGAGGGATCTCGCGGGCACAACCGAGACTCCCCGCGCGAGGTCCCTCGCCCCACCTGAAGAACGGCTTCCCTCGGGATGACGCCATCGGAGGGTAGAGCTCAATCAGAGCCACTATCGGCCAACAGCTAAATCGAGCGCAAAACCCCATTCCGCGTTACCATGTCGGCGATGGCTCGCGAGACCCTGGTTGACTCCCGGCAGGAAATCCTGCGCACCTCCGCCCGGCTGTTTCAGCAGCGGGGATACGACGCCACTTCCATGAACGACGTCGCCGCCGCGCTCAAACTCAGCAAGGGCGGACTCTACCACCACTTTCAGAGCAAGGACGAAATCCTGTTCGAGATCATGAACCACGCCATGGAGATCACCGAAGATCGCGTGCTTGCGCCCGTGCGTGGCATCGCCGATCCCGAAGAGCGCTTGCGCGCCTTGATCCGGCTGCACATCGAAGTTGTGCTCAGCCCGCTCGACCGCGAGATCACGGTCATGCTGCACGAGAACCATCCCCTGCCGCCCGTACTCCGCAAGCGCATCAACATGCGCAAGAAGGACTACATTCACTTCGTCGAGAACCTGATGGCAGAGCTGCAGCGCGCTCGCGGGGCGAAGGGCGCCGTCAGCCCCCGCGCCGCCGCCTTTGCTCTGCTCGGCATGATCAACTGGATTTACCAGTGGTATAAGCCGGAAGGTGAATTGCAAACGCACAATCTGGTTCCGCAATTCACCAGCCTCATCTTTGCAGGGATTCTGGCGTGAAGGATTCCGGCGTGAAGGCTTTCTTTGCCGAACTGGCTGATGTAGAACGGCAACGTGCCCAAAGCGGCAAGTTGTATCAGGAATTGCTTCGGGTTCCGGCGATGAGCGCCGGTCTGTACGTGCTCGCGGCCGGAGCCACGGACCCGCAGCGCCCGCATCGCGAAGATGAACTGTATTACGTGATTCGCGGGAAGGCCCGCTTTCGCGCCGGCGATGAAGACCGGGAAGTTCGCGCCGGTAGTGTTCTTTTTGTATCCGCCGAAGTCGAGCACCGCTTCTACGATATTTCTGAAGAGCTCGCCGTGCTGGTTTTCTTTGCTCCGGCGGAAAGCTAGTCGCCGGTATTCCTGCACTACTTGGCGGGCACCCAATATACTTCTTCCTTCACCGATCCCTTGTCGGTGAATCCGCGGCGCTTCAGAATCGCTTTGCTGTGCTCGATCATCTCCGGATGCCCGCACAGGTACGCCACCGTGTTGCTGGGCTCCAGTTCCCAGTGATCGGCGTATTTGCGCAGAATGTCGTCCGCCCGCCCGATTTCTCCCGCCCAGTCTTCGTGATCCCACGGACGGCTGACCGTCGGCACGTACTTGAACCACGGCAGTTCCTTGTCAAACCAGCTCAGTTCCTCGCGGTAGCCAAACTCCCATGGCCGGCTGGCCCCGTTCAGCAGGAAAAGTTGGTGCGAACCGTCGAATCGCCCTTCTTTCCAATCCTTGTACAGGGTGCGAACGTAGCTTACGAAAGGCGCGACTCCGGTCACCGTCGAAATCAGCAGATGGTTCGTCCGCCCGTTCTGCGTGTCCAGCGAAAATCTGCCCTTCGGTACTTTGCGCATCAGCAACTGGTCGCCGGGCTGCATCTTGTGCAGCAGGGGCGTCAGCGCGCCCTCGGGCACAAGTTCGAAAAAGAACTCAACTTCGTCTTCCGCCGGCGAAGAGGCAATCGAATACGGACGCTCGACGCGCTTTCCGCCTGCCTCTACTCCCAGCGTGGCGTACTGGCCGGGGACGAACTTGAACTCACCCCCGCTGCGGATGCGGAACATCCATAGGTCGGGAGCGAAATCAACCCGCTCGGTGATTTGCGCGCGGTAGAATTTTTCGTCGGGAATCGTCATCTGCAACAAAAACCCCTAACAATTTCGACTCTGTCTGCCCCAGTTGCGGCCGACGAAATCGACACGCCCGGCGTCGGACGTCGATGGACGCAGTTTTTGTTCGAACCAATTCTTGTTCGAACCTGCACTCAGCCCCAGCAGGCAGCGCTGCAACCGAACGGTCGTACGGTCGCGATCAGAGTTGCAATATCCTAGCCCGAATCGCGTGCTTTGGGAAGGACTCTAGCAAAAACATCCTCGCGGAGTGGATCCCGCGAGGATGTGAGGAGTCATAGCTGATTTCTTACGCTGACGGTCCGCCGCGAAGTACGGGCCAGAACATGCGGTTATTTCCCTACCACCAGCACCACGAAGCTGTCCGGGATCATCGGAGGCCGCGGACGAGGATTGTCCGCCGTCGCCGCCGGACGCGGTCCGAAGTCGGCGGTCACCACGAAGATGTTGTGGGTCTTGGCATCGAGCGCCAGCGTGCGCGCTCCCCGTTTGGTCGGAACAATCTCCGCCACCGAGAACTTGTCGGGCGACTCCTCCTTCACCACCGTGAGCACGCCTTCGCCACAAGAGGCAAAGGCCAGACTGGTCTCGGGATCGAACGTAGTCGCGTCCACGCCTTCGCCGATCGCCGGCGTGGCCAGCACCTTGCCGCTGTCGGCATCCACCACGGCCATCATCTTGTTGCCGCAGCCGACGAACAGCCGGCGGTTCTTGCGATCAATGGAAAGTCCGCTCGGCTCCTCACACGGGGCCAGCGGCCACTTCGCCTTCACTTCCAGCTTGTTGGGATCAATCGCCACCAGTTCGCTCTTATCTTCGATGTTCACGAAGATCTCGCCCTTGGCGTCGCTGGCCGCGAACTCCGGCTTGCCATCCAGTTTGATGGTGCCCAGCACCTTGCCGCTGGCGGCGTCAATCGCAGTCGAATCCTGGCTTCGCCCGTTGAAGGTGAACACCCGCTTGGTCGCCGGATCGTAGAGAATCGCGTCGGGATTGTCGCCAACTTTCACCTTGCTGCTTGTGGCCAGGGTCTTGATATCGAAAATGCTGACCGTGCCTTCGCGGCCGTTGCTGGTGAATCCGCGTCCGAGATCCGGCGCCAGAGCGATGCCGTGTACGCCCTGCGTGTCGGGAATATCACCCACGCTCTTGCCGGAATCCGCGTCGAGCACCATTACGTGCGTGCCGCGGGAGATGTAGACGCGCCGCGCGTCGGAATCCGCCGTGAGATAGTCCCACCAGCCTTCGCCGCCCACCTTGTACGTTGTGGTCACGTGATAACCCGGGCCCGCCGCGGCCAGAGCCAATGCCGCCATAGCCAACATCATTACGCACGCCCACCACTTGATCCGCATAATTACATCCTCCTCGTGAATTACGATTACGTCCTCATTCCGTTACCCGTGCCGGGCATGAGGGATTCAATTCCTACATCTAACTGTCGGGGACCGAACCGAAGTAACTTTACCCTATTTCGGCCATCCACCTAGACTCGACATTATATGGACGTTTTCCGCGCATCATCATCCGGGGCAGGCACGCCGCTGGATCGCGCGTCCAACGCCGATCCGCGCCTGCAGCCGACTCCCGACTACGGCACGCTAGGCCCTGGTTCGGATATTTCGCCGGGCAGTCCCGCCGCGGCCTCGACTCCTCCTCGCCGCGGCAACGGAGCACGATCTGCCTTTGCCGTCACCATGGGAATACTGCTGGCATTATTTGTCGCGGGTCTCCACGATGCACCGTGGTCCCACTCCACCCCTCACTCGCCGCATCGAGAGAACGCCGCAACCTCCGCACACGATTTGACCCAATTGGATCGCCTGAAGCCGCAGAAGCAGGCTGAAACCCTGCTCGAGCTTGCCGTCGGCCGCTCCAATGGCGCGGTCGAACAGATTTCCTCGCGGGTGGACCGCTGGCAGGGAAAGCTGCAGTGGAATTCACAAATTGCGACCCTGACCACGGCGGCCCTGAACTCGAATGACATGCGGGTCCGGGAATCCGGCATCGAGGTCGAGTTAGCGGCTTACGGATTGGCCAAGAATTCCGCCAGTCTCGACTATCTCCTGAAAACCGCCGATTCTCCCGATCACGCGCAGAAGATCTGGGCATTGTGGGCGCTCGGTCTGATGGGCAATCGTGGAGTTGAAACCAGCCGCGTGATTGAGGTCCTCGGCTTTCACCTGAAGGATTCCGATCCGGACTCCCGCCGCTGGGCGGTCGAAGGCCTGGCGCTGACGGGAACGCCGGAGGCAATCCCGATTCTTCTCGCAGTCATGCACGACGATGCCGCGCCCAGTGTGCGCGAGCGAGCCGCATGCAGTCTCGCCGAGTCGGGCATGTTCACTCCCGAACAGCGGCTCAGCGCTGTCCCGCAACTCTTGAATTACACGGACGATCCTGCACTCGACGCGCACACCCACGCCTGGGCCTTCCAGGCGCTAGCGGACATTACCCACCAGCGCCTCCCCAACGACTCCGCCGCATGGCGGAGCTGGTACGAAAACCGCAGCCAGTGATCTTCGTTGACCTTCTCCGCGGCGCGGGCAGCCGAGGAAGAGCGGCGCTCCAGCGCAGCGTTAGAAGCGAACAAAAGATCGCACGGGCTTCAGCTCCGGCGGAGTCCCCGGTCTGAAGCCCGTTTTCCGAATAAGAGGACTGGCACGCGGCCCTAGAAGGGCCCTCCTCCACTGTCACTCTGCCATCTTGGCCACGTGCACTTCGAACCCGGTCTTCGGCAACAGCGACGTCAGAGCGAACGCCTTAAAGCCATCCCCGGTCACTTCTGTGTGCTGGAAGACTCCCGGCTCCCTCTCGATTGTCTCCCTACGTCCTTCCATGTCTTCCAGGAAGGCTTGCGCCTGATTGATACCCACTCCCACGTCTTTCGCCCGCGTGACCACGGCCTCGGAAGCATAAGAGCGCACCAGCTTGGGCCAGTATTTCTCCAGAAGATCGGTGCTGGCGAACACATCGGCCCAGATGATCCGGCCGTTCACCGCGACCACCACGCCCACGGCGTTGCGGTCGCGCAGTTGCCGGATCAGGCTCTGGTAATTCACTTCGATGGGCCTGGCTACTGCGTCCACTTGCTTCTTGACGTCTTCGTTCTCCATCACCTTGGCGTAGGAACTGGTTTGCGCTATCTGATCGGCTGCCGCAGGCGCCACACCGGCCACTGCGACAGTCTCCGCGGACTGCTGTTTTCGAACCTCATCCCAGACCGCGTTCTGATCCTTGTCGGCCATCGCTTTAGCGCGCACCGACGGCTGCGCCATCATGGCCATTGGAACAGCACCATGAAAGTTTCCCCTGCCAGCAGATGAGCCATACATTGCTTCCGACGCCCCAAAATGTTCGCTGGTGGCAACCCAGCGGCCCGGCTCAACGCAGAACACGTTCAGGTCCACCGGATCGCTCTCCGGGGGAACAATGCGATCCTTGCCGATCACCCGGTCCTGCTTGCCTCCGGTGACGATCTCACCCGCCAGCAGCAGCAGGGGCCGCTTCGAGTTGTTGACCAGCACCAGCCGGTTCACCTGCGCCCCGTCATGCCGGATAGCAGGCAGGTTAGGCCGCCGGATCAGGCCTTGCACATTGCCCGCTTCGGTCACGACTACTTCTCCCGACCGCAGTCCTTCGTCGAGGGTCAGAAACTCGGAGGTGGGATAGCTCTTCGCAGCCACCACCGGAAACACGGTCAGATTCCCATGCCGGATCGGTTCCAGTACCCTATATCCGGACGGCGTAGTTACCTCGCCTGCCTG
>Ga0187817_10001617_pt1 | contig 11152 bp, 5 predicted proteins | sample NC_wetland_sal_i_17_FD_132431 | JGI IMG/M metagenome (GOLD analysis project Ga0187817, IMG submission 132431) | Wetland sediment microbial communities from Neuse River Estuary, North Carolina, USA - SO4_2 | ecosystem: Environmental > Aquatic > Freshwater > Wetlands > Sediment | place: USA: North... | reverse complement strand
CGGCCAAGTAGTTCCGGGTTACGGTCACGCCGTCCTACGGAAGACTGACCCGCGCTACACGGCACAGCGTGAGTTCTGTCTCGCTACCCCGGGCCTCAAGGACGATCCTCTGTTCAAGCTCGTTTCCATGATCTACGAGGTGGCTCCTGGCGTCCTGAAAGAGCACGGCAAGGCCAAGAATCCATGGCCGAACGTCGATGCTCATTCTGGCGTCATTCAGTGGTACTACGGGCTGCGCGAGTGGGACTTCTACACGGTCCTGTTTGGCGTCGGCCGCGCCCTTGGCTGCATGGCCAACATTACCTGGGACCGCGCTCTCGGCTACGCCCTGGAGCGTCCGAAGTCGGTCACGGTGTCGATGCTGGAGAAATGGGGTGATGAAGGCGGCCGCCCCGAGGTCGTAGCAAAAGCTCCGACCCTTACCACCGCTTAACTCACGGAGAGGTTCCGGCTTCGGCCGGAACCTCCCTAGTCCCCTGCCGGCAACTGACGCGTTGATCTGGCGGGAACACAAATCTCGCCGAACGTCTGAACACCCCACCCCTACCCGGCTTGATCGCGGTCAGCAGATTAGCCGGATCGGACAGCTACGACCTGTGCCTTGTTCTTGATCCGGTGTTAGAAACCTGCGCAGAATCGCTCCCGTTGAACACCCCGAAAAGATTGGGCCTCTTGATTTCCACTCACGGCGTTAGGAATCGGTAGTTTCCTAACGACGTTCTTGCGCTGGTCCACGACGTGAGCAATCGCGCGGGCATCGGGCCGATGGGAACATCGTGGCACTCCGGTGGGTGGATCCCATGTGCGGCGCGATCGTGAATGCTGTGAATTACAATACATCCATCGCGCCCTGAGTCGCAGTCTTAGATACAGGAGGACGATACGGACGGCGGAGCTTGCGTAGTGCTCGTCAGATTCGAGCATCCCTGCGAGGTCTGTTGCGTCACAGTCAGTGCACTCTGATCTTAATTCTTATGCGCTCCAGATACTCTCGGGTGTTAGCACCGGCAGTGATGTTCTTCCTGCTGGTGGGGTCAGGTAGCGGGCAGAATACGACGCGGATCACTCTTGATCAGGCTATTGATCTGGCGCTGACGCACAACCATTCTCTGAAAGCCACGCGAACCCTGATTCTTCAGAATCAGGCCCAGGAGATCACCGCGAACCTGCGCCCCAATCCGACTTTGGGGATAGACTCACAGTTCGTTCCCTTTTTCAGTCCGCAAGACTTCTCCGGGGACAATCTCAACCAAACTCAGCAGTTCGACATCGGGATTGGGTACCTCTTCGAACGCGGTCACAAGCGGCAGCGGCGCTTGCAGGCTGCCCGTGATCAGACCGCAGTTACGCGTGCCCAAGTTGCCGACGCCGAGCGCACGCTGGCGTTTAATGTGGGCCAGCAGTTCGTCAGCGTTTTGCTGGCGGAATCGACTCTCCAGTTTGCGCTCGAGGATCTGAAGGGTTTTCAGCAGACGGTTGATATCAGCGAGGCGCAACTCAAGGCGGGATACATTGGTGAAGGCGATTATCTGAAGATCAAGCTCCAGCTTCTGCAGTTTCAAACCGACGTTTCTTCTGCCCGCCTGGCGAGAGTTCAGGCGCTTGTCGGCTTGCGAGAGTTCCTGGGCTATAACGCGGTACCGGCCGAGTATGACGTGGTGGGAGAACTGGAGTTTCAGCCGCTCAAAGGAAATCTGGAAGACTTACAGGCGCGGGCGCTGCGCGAGCGGCCCGACTTTCGTGCGGCTGAGTTAGGGATCACTGCTGCGCAGAGCCAAATCCTCCTGGCCAAAGCGAACGCCAAGGTCGATGTCAACGGCACCTATGATTTCACTCACGTTTCCGGGGAGAACACCGCCTCACTCTTCGCTAATTTTGAATTGCCGATCTTCAACCGCAATCAAGGAGAGATCGCGCGCACGGGCCACGCGCTCACGCAGGCACAGGAGCAGAAGCAATCCGCCAGTGATACGGTTCTTTCCGACGTTGCCAATGCCTATGAGGCGGTCCGGAGCAACGAAGAAGTGGTGCAACTTTACACTTCCGGCTACCTGCAACAGGCGCAGGACTCGCGCGACATCAGCGAGTATGCCTACAAGCGCGGCGCCGCAAGTCTTTTGGATTATCTGGATGCCGAGCGCAGCTACCGGTCCGTGCAACTGGCCTATCGCCAGGCGTTGGCTTCTTACATGACGGCGCTGGAACAATTGAAGGAAGCGGAAGGAACGAGGAACTTGCCATGAGGAAACTGCCATGAATGTTCGCGCGGGTCGCTGTCGGTGGTTGTCTGTTCTCGCTGCCGCGACGGCGATAATTCTGCTGTTTGTTGGCTGCGGAGAGTCGGGGTCGAAAGCCTCCGCGGATTCGAGCCGCACTAAGAACTCAGACCATGCAGAACTGTTCACCATCCCCCAAGAGCAGAGGGCGCATGTGCAGGTGCTGACGGTTCAGCCCGCGTCGCTGCCTCGAAGCCTCAGGCTGACGGGTGCCGTGGCTTACAACAGTTTTCGCACGACGCCTGTCATCACCCAGGTGAGTGGACCGGTTAGCAGGGTGGTGGTCGTGCCCGGTCAAAAGATCCGCAAGGGCGAACCCATGCTGTACGTGGCGAGCCCGGATTATTCGCAACTCCGAACGAATTATCTAAAGGCCAAGGACGCCTACGCCCTGGCACAAAAAGCCAATGCGCGCGCCCGTGATTTGTTTGAACACAAAGCGATTGCCGAGCAAACCCTGGAACAGGCACAGTCGGCCGAGATTCAGGCGAGCGGCGACCTGGCATCGGCGCAGGCGGCATTGAAAGTGATGGGAATTACCGATCCCGACGAACTCGTAAAAGGTCCGCCTTCTTTTGAAGTTCCGGTGAAAGCGCCGATTAGCGGCGAGGTTGTCGAGCAGGATGTGTCCGCGGGACAGCTCATTCAGCCAGGAACGACCCAATGTTTCATGATTTCAGATACCGGCAGCGTTTGGGTGCTGGTCAATATTTACCAGAAGGACTTGCCCTACGTGCGCGTTGGAGACACGGTCACCATTCAGACGGACACCTATCCTGAAGTCTTCCACGGCCGCATTTCCTACGTCGCGGCTTCGCTTGATCCGAACACGCGTACGCTGCAGGCGCGCATCGAAACGAATAACCCTGGCGAGAAGCTGAAAAAAGATATGTACGTGGTTGCGACCGTTAACGCGGGCACGATTCCCAATGCCATTGCGCTCCCGGATGCCGCTGTTCTGCGCGATAGTGAGAACCAGCCTTTTGTTTATGCGGCGGCGGGTTCGAACCAATTTGGCAAGCGCGCGGTTACGCTCGGAGAAAGCCTGAATGGGCAGACGCAGATTACCAGCGGGCTAAAAGCTGGCGACCAGGTCATCGGCAATGGCAGCTTGTTCCTGCAGTTTGCGAACTCGCTGCAGCGCTAACGGAATTGCGCACGCTTTGAAAACAATGCAACGAAGCTGACAACTATAAGGATAGTGCCCACCACAACCGAATGATCCATCGAATCGTCCAAGCGGCGCTGCGTCAAAGGTTCCTAGTACTGATGCTGACCGCGTTCATCACGGTCGCAGGAATCATCTCTTTCCAACGGATGCCCGTGGACGCTTATCCTGACCTCTCCCCTCCGCAGGTCGAAATCATTACCCAGTGGCCGGACCACGCCGCTGAAGAGGTCGAACGGTTGGTTACGCTTCCTCTCGAACTCGAGATGAACGGCGTTCCGCACCTGGTGGTGATGCGTTCCATCTCGCTCTATGGATTGTCGGACGTAATTCTCACCTTCGAAGAAAACACAGACAGTTATTTTGCCCGGCAAATTGTCTTTGAAAGGCTCGCTCAAGCAACGCTGCCCACAGGAGTAACTCCGGGCCTGTCGCCCCTGTTCAGTCCCAGCGGTCTGGTCTATCGCTACGTGCTGGAGAGTCCTGATCGCTCACCGCAGGAGCTAAAGACATTTGAGGATTGGGTGGTGGAGCGGGCCTACCGATCCGTTCACGGCGTGGCCGACGACTCGGGCTTTGGTGGAACGGTGATGCAGTACCAGGTGCTGCTCGATCCGGCCCGCATCTACGGATATCACCTGACCATTCCGCAAGTAGTGACGGCGCTCTCCGCCAATAACGCGAATGCCGGCGGCGGATTCTATTCGCAGGGCGGACAGTTCTACTACGTGCGCGGCATCGGCCTGGTCCGCAATACCGATGACATCGGAAACATCGTGGTGGGCGCCAACAAGGGTGTGCCCATCCGTGTCCGCGATATCGGAGAGGTAACCATCGGGCACGCGCCACGCCTGGGCGAATTCGGCTTCCAAAAGAATGACGATGCCGTGGAGGGCGTCATTCTGATGCTACGCGGCGAGCAGACTCAAAACGTTCTGAAAGCAGTTGAAGCCAAGACGGAGGAACTGAACCGCCAGATTTTGCCTCCAGACGTCAAGATTCATCCTTATTATGACCGCAGTGAACTGGTCGACTTGACGACCGACACGGTCGAAGCGAACCTGCTTCGCGGCATGGTGCTGGTGCTAGTGGTTCTGATTTTCTTCCTGGTCAGTTTTCGAGCTGCGATCATTGTTGCCCTTACCATTCCCCTCTCGCTCCTGTTTGCCTTCATCGTGCTCCACGCTCACGACGTGGCTGCGAATTTGCTTTCCATTGGCGCAATTGATTTTGGAATTGTCATTGACGGCACTGTTGTCATGGTGGAAAACATCTACCGCGAACTGGCGCTGCGGGAGGGGCAGGAATACAAGCTGAACGAAGTGATTCTCGCGGCCGCGAAAGATGTGGATCGCCCGATTTTCTATTCGGTGGCCGTCATCCTCGCCGGCTATCTGCCGATTTACGCGCTCACCGGAGCCTCGGGCAAATTGTTCCACCCGATGGCTGAGACCATGTCGTTCGCGCTGGTCGGGGCGCTCATCCTGACCCTTACATTGATTCCCGTGCTCGCTTCCTACTGGTTCAAGAAGGGCGTGCATGAGAAACCGAATCGCGCCTATGAATGGATGAAGGGGAAATACGCAGTTCAGCTGGATTGGTCGCTCAACCACCCCAAGACAACCATGTTGACCGCAACCCTGATCTTCGGAGCGACCCTGCTGCTTGTGCCTTTCATCGGTGGAGAGTTTATGCCTCACCTCGACGAAGGCGCGCTCTGGGTCCGGGCGACGATGCCTTACACGATTTCCTTTGAGGAAGCCAGCAAGATCGCTCCTCAGATTCGCGACATTTTGATGTCTTATCCGCAGGTTACTGTCGTCGGTTCAGAGTTAGGACGGCCCGACGATGGCACTGACCCCACGGGCTTCTTTAACTGCGAGTTCTACGTTGGATTGAAGCCCTACAAAGACAAATCATGGAGCGGCGAGGTGAGTGATAAGAAACAACTGATCGAATCGATCAACCAGAAACTCGCGGCCTTTCCCGGAATCATCTTCAACTACACCCAGCCTGCCGAAGATGCCGTAGATGAAGCGCTCACCGGCCTCAAGAGTTCTTTGGCGGTCAAGATCTATGGCGAAGATCTGAACGTCCTGCAGGACAAAGCGATCCAGATCAAGAACGCGTTGTCCAACGTTCCCGGGTTCACCGAGCTTACGGTCGTACGCGAACTCGGCCAGCCTAGTCTGCTGGTTGATGTCGATCGGAACAAGATTGCACGGTATGGGATCAACGTTGCGGACGTAGAAGCTGTAATTTCAGCCGCGGTGGGTGGGCAAGCGGTCACCCAGGTTATTCAAGGGGAGAAATTGTTTGATCTCGTGGTTCGAATGCAGCCCCAATTCCGTAGCAGCGCCCATGAGATTGGAAACCTGTTGGTCGGCACGCCCGATGGGCAACAGATTCCACTAAGTCAGCTCGCCAATATTACCCAGGGGAACGGTGCGTCCTTTATTTATCGCGAAAATAACTCACGCTACATCGGCGTTCAGTACAGCATCGAAGGGCGCGATCTGGAACGGGCGGTGCGAGACGGGCAGGCGGCCGTGAAAAAGGTGGTGACTCTGCCGCCGGGTTACACCATGTCGTGGGGCGGCGAATACAGCCAGTTTCTTGAAGCCAAATCGCAGATGTACTTTATTGGTCCACTTGCGGTCGTGCTGATTTTCATGATCTTGTTTGCGCTCTACGGAAATTTTAAATTCCCAGTCACTATCGCGTTGGGAGTCATCATGACGGAACCGGTGGGGGCGCTGGTTGCGCTGAAACTCACTCACACTCCGTTTAGCGTTTCTTCAGTGCTGGGCCTTCTGGCGCTGCTTGGGGTTTCCGTGGAGACCGCGGTCATTCTCGTCTCGTACATCAACAAGTTGCGCCAGGAGGGAATGGGCATTCGCGCCGCCACCCGGGAAGCCTCGTTGCTTCGGCTCCGTCCGATTATGATGACAGCTCTTGTCGCCTGCCTGGGATTATTGCCTGCGGCCCTCTCCACCGGCATCGGATCGGACACGCAAAGACCCTTTGCCATCGTCATCGTTGCCGGTCTTATCTCCCGCCTCTTCATCGGGTTCTTCGTCAATCCTGTGTTGTACGAGATGGTTGCCCGTGAAGGCGATGTGCTACAGGTATAGAGAATAGTGTCTGGATTGGGGTGAAAACCTCTCCCGAAGCGGTATCGGTCAATTGCCAACAACTCCAAACCGGGCTGGCACAGGCAGTCACGCAGCATGATTTCGGCGGCATCTTGAAGTTCGTTGAGAGCACGTTCAGCCTGCCTTCGCTGGGCTACGCGGATGCGACGGCGGATGACTTCTCCGATTGCTTCGATTTCAACCAGACACCGTTACAGTTTCAGGCGGTCCCGGCCGCTTTGGACGCACAGTACTTTGTGAATGACAAGACCCCGCCGACGGACCCGGATGACGACTAGATGTTGCAACAGTCAAGGTCTGGCCAGACCCTGCGCTGGGGCTCTTGGCCATCACCCCAGGTCAAAATGTGACCCATCGCACTGACAGAACGCGCTGATTTGTGCTTGCATGGATACGGCTCGCCTCTCCGAAGAGCGATTTCCACCAGATGAGGCGCAGCACCCCCTCAGGTGAGCCGGTCTCCGGAAAACTAGTCGGAGACATAGTGTCTAAGTGGGAGGATATATGTGCAAGCGCTTGAGCGCGCTACTGCTTGTGGCTGGTTTTGCAGCCTGCTTGTTCCTGCTTCAACCTTTCAGCTACGCACAGCAACCAACGGGCAGGATTCTAGGTGTCGTCACCGACCCACAGGGCGCGGTGGTGCCGGGAGTCGCCATTACCGTCACGAACGTCGCCACTGGCATCAAGTACAAGACCACTACCGACAAGGACGGCGCCTATCAGGCCCTGAACTTGCCTATCGGAGCCTACACGGTCACCGCAGAGCACCCGGGTTTTCGCAAGATGGTGGTCAACACTGGCCAACTGGAGATCAACCAGAACCTAAAGATTGACGTCGCGCTGCGGGTCGGCGCGGTGAGTGAAGTCATCGAGGTCACCGCCAGCGGTCTCGCGGTTGAAACCCAGAGCGCGACGATCGGCGATTCGGTCACCAGCCGGCCAATTGTCGATATGCCGCTGAACGGGCGCAACGTGTTCGACCTCGCCCGCCTCGAGCCGGGTGTAACGGACAACGGTCAGAGTGGCGATAAGAACTACTCCGGCCAGAACTTCAGCGTGGCCGGAGGGCGCGTTGACTCGGTCAGCTACCTTCTGGACGGCGGCGACAACAATAACCTGCTGGATAACAATGTCGTTTACAACCCCAACCCCGACGCGATCGCCGAGTTCCGCATCCTGGAGAACAACTACAGCGCGGAATACGGCCGCAATGCCGGTGGCATCGTCAGCGTGGTCACCAAGTCAGGCACCAATGGCTGGCACGGCAGCGCCTTTGAATTCCTGCGCAACGATGCTATGGCCGCCAACACTTTCTTCAACAAGCTTGACGGCGTGCCGAAAAATATACTTAAGCGCCACCAGTTCGGCGGCACCTTCGGCGGGCCGATTATTAAAGACAAGGCGTTTTTCTTTTTCTCGTATGAGGGACAGCGGCTCACGCAGGGGACGACTCCCGGCTTGCAGACCGTGTTTACAGACAATGAACTGAACGGGGATTTCTCGCAAGCCGGTCCGGGCGGCGGACCGGACCCAAACGTCGCGGCCTTTCTGCAGGCCAACCCATACTTTCAGCCCGATCCTGTGCAGGCGGCCCAGGCAAAAATCGCCACGATTGATCCGGTCGCCGAGAATTACATCACAAACGGCCTTGTTCCGCACAGCCCCAGCGGCTTCCTGGATCCGCAATCTACTTACAAAGACAACTTCAACGAATACACAGGCAAGATTGATTTTAATGTGACCGAGAAAGACAAGATTTCTGCTTCTCTGGGCTTGAAACGGGACACGGAGCTTTGCCCCTTCGCGCAAGACGGTTGCACTAGTAATCAAACGACCATCCCATTCCCGGACAACTGGGGCACCAATGCTTATTTTCTGAACCTCGCTTACGCCCGTTCGTTTTCTTCCACCCTATTGAACGAGTTGCGGTTCACGGCACAACGGATGAATTTGCTGATGGCCAAGCCGGCGGTGAGCCTGCCCAACAACTCTCAACTGGGAGTCGGAAACACACCCGACCAGGCTACCGGCCCGCCGGAGATCTACTTCTACAATGAAAGCGACTGGCTGGGGTTCAGCTATCGCGGCCCAACCACAGAGGTCAACAATACGTTCGGGTTGACGGACACCGTCTCCTGGGTCAAGGGGAAGCACAGCATGAAGTTTGGCGGCGCCTTCTCGCCATTTCAGAACAACACGGTTTACGACTACTACGTCAACGGCGAGTTCGATTTCTACGGATCGAGCACCGGCTCTGGGAGCGGCACGGATTTTGCCGACTTCCTGATGGGATTGCCTGACGAGTACTATGAGTGGCCGAAGGCTCCCTCCAATATCCGCAGCAAGTATTTTGCAGTTTTCGCCCAGGATGAATGGCGCATTCGTCGAAACCTGGTGCTGAGCTACGGGCTGCGGTACGAATATAGCTCACCGATGTATGACACCCTAGGGCGCTCGTTCAGCATCGTGCCGGACGCACATTCGACTCGGTTTGTCAATGCGCCAGTGGGATTGCTGTTCCCCGGCGACGCGGGCGCTCCGAGGGGAGCGAATTATCCGGACACGAAGAGCTTCGGGCCGCGCTTTGGCTTTGCCTGGGACCCGAGCGGTTCGGGCAAGACCAGCGTCCGCGGCGGTTTTGGCATGTTCTATGACATTCTTAAGGGCGAAGCCAATTTGCAGTTCAACGGACAGGCGCCGTTCTTCGGCTACACTGATTTCAACTTCTATTTGCCGAGCGGGGGCTACCCAGTGGGGTACGTCAGTCCCATTACTGGGGACCAACCGTGCCCGTCGGGCCCGCAGCCCGGACCGAATCTCCTGAGCTATCCCTTCTGCACAACCGGCACCGTGGATCCATTCCCGTCAAAGCCCCCGGCGCCCGACATTAATTTTGGTGATGCCGGCTTCCTGCCCTTCGGGGGAGGCGGGGTTTATTTTGTCAATCCGCACATGAAGACCCCTTACAGTTACCAGTACAACCTCAGCATACAGCGCGAGATCGGTCGTAGTCTCAGGGCCGATATTTCCTACCTGGGAAGCATCTCCCGCAAACTCAGCGATCTGATCGATACGAACCCCTTCATCCTAGATGCAAGGAATCCGCCGCAGCGCGTCCTCTCGACCCAGCCCGGCGCCGACCCCCTGGGGGGAGACTGGAGCTACACCCCCACCTTCGCCAATGTCGGCCACGCCAACTACAACAGCTTCCAGGCCAGCCTGAAGAAGCAAACGTCAGAGCACAGGTATTTCGGATCCAGCTACTTCACGATTGGCTACGCCTGGTCGAAGAACCTGGACAACGCCTCGGGCTTCCGGCAGTCTTCAGCGAGCGTGCCGTCCTATCAAACGAACCACTTCTATGCCCTGTCGGATATTGACATAGGGCACTCGATCACCGCGAGCGGCGGCTGGGACCTTCCCTTTGCAGACTTCTGGCCGTCGGCACCCAAACGGCTCACCAAAGGCTGGAGTGTCTATCCTATCGTCACTTGGCGTGACGGATTTCCCATCGATATCACTGCCCACCTGCCGCAAAACCGGAGAATACCGGGTCCGTCCGGCGCGGGAGACTCCCAACTGGTTCGCGTGAACCTGGTGGGCAATTCCGTTACAACTCTCGATCCTTACGCTAGCATCCGCAGCACCGGTAGTGCCCTTTACTTCAATCCGTCCAATTTTGAGTGGGCCAGCCTGCAAGCCCTATACGGAAAAGGGTTCATGCCTCCTGCCGATGAGCAGACCTACGGCACCCTGCCGCGCGACTTCTTCCGCGGGCCGGGCCGCACCAATGTCGATTTCTCGTTCGCAAAATCGACTGCGCTGTGGAACGAGCGTACCAAGCTCGAGTTCCACGCCGATTTCTTCAACATCCTCAACTCCACCCAGTTCTATAACCCGAGCACAGCGAACCTCTACCCGGACAGTTCGTTGTTCGGCGTAATCACCCAAACTTACGACGCGCGCGAAATCCAGCTTGCGTTGCGCTTGAGCTTCTGATCTTCTGTAGACTCGCTTAGGGGCGGCCAGTGGCCGCCCCTTTATTTTTGCTGTCAGGAAATGAACGGATGACTCCTGGTGGAAGCCGGACACACGACGGCGCGTTTGGATGCCGAGCTGCGGCAAGATTATCAGCGACTGACGATGCGGCGCGCCAGTGGAGTGGCGAAGGTCGCGATCGCCCGCAAGTTAGCGGTACGGATGTACTGGATGCTGCGCCGCCCAGCCAGTTATGCGCGGTCCGTAGTTTAATAGTCGGGAGTTCAAAACGTTTCACCTTCCTTTCTCATGCACTGCTTCTTACGCGTGTGCGGATCTTCCCGAACTCGTAGGTTCCCAAACCGCGCTGGGCCGCTATTTTCAAGTAGGGCAGAGAAGAAACTTCCAAATTCCAGTAGGCCTTCGCCACATAAGCGTCGAGCGCCACCGGATCGGTCCCGGCCACGAGCGTTTTTTTGAGCAGAACATCGTCAAGGTTGCCTCCAGTTGGGCCGTTCCGGATGAGCACGCGGTAGCAATCGATGAGGGTAAGAGTCGGACGAATGAAATCTGCG